>JAAIGG010139546.1_pt1 | contig 178033 bp, 178 predicted proteins | sample 6487391 | NCBI WGS metagenome assembly JAAIGG01 (sample SAMN13974130, study PRJNA590717) | phyllosphere metagenome | biome: asymptomatic weeds; feature: pooled weeds collected from a community garden; material: weeds; isolation source: pooled asymptomatic leaves from various weed species from...
AAACCTCGGTTTGGGAGAAGGCTCCGCTTTGCCGGTTGGGGTGCCTGTTCCGTGGCCGTCTGAAATACCACCATCAGGCTGGTTAACCTGTAATGGTGACGCTTTTAGTGCAACTGATTTCCCGCTGCTGGCGAAAGCTTATCCATCGCTTAGATTACCGGATTTGCGTGGGGAGTTTATTCGTGGTTGGGATGCTGGGCGTGGTGTCGATATCAGCAGAGGAATTTTAACATCGCAGCAGTCAACGACCCTAAGAACCGCGATGCTTGATTACTATAACCAAGACGCAACGGGGGCGAATGGTGTAGTCGGTTTAGGATTCAAAAATGAAGATTCATTATTTGATATGCAGCAATATGATTTCAAAATGCCAGATGGAACTAATCCAAATAATTATGAAGGCGCGATCTCAGACAATGGTTTGAATGCAACCATTATTACCACTATAAAATCTGGAATATCGAAAGGTATAAGTGTCAGACCACGTAACTTAGCATTCAATTATATAGTTAGGGCTAAGTAATGACTTATTCACTCCTGCTTCAGCATTCTGATTGAGACAGCACAGGCTGTATGAGTAACTGGTGGAAATATTAAACCTTAATGTAAGATATCTGGGGGCATTGAAAAGATGTTTTGAAAATCATCAATGGCACTATCTCGAACTGAAAGATTGTACTTTTGTTTTGTGACATTAACGATGGTAAAGCGAAATTATTAGCTTGGATGGCATATGCGAATTCAGTAGCCGCCGAAGTATCGACGGCTACTAGCATATACCATCTTTTGATGCTTAGATTGATGTCGAAAAAATTGCTGGGGTAAATAAATTTAATGCCTCTGGCATTTATTTATGGCTAATTTTAATCGCCCCGCCCTATGAAATAAGGAGGTCAACCTTTTTATAGGGAAAACCCTAGCCAGTTTATATTTTGAAAAAGATATATTATTTATTGATATAAGGTAGCCAGGTTTTCGAGTCGGGGAACCCCCCTTGGAAAATATAAATTTATAATGGAGAGAGATTCTTGTATATGTGGAGTCTAAATAATTTAAAAAGAGAATCGATCGCTATATTTACCTCTCCAGATAATGAAGGGACGATTCTAAATAAAGTGATTTAACAGATAGCGACCTTCGCTATCTGTCATTCCAAAGAAAAACTGAAATTATTCCGGTTTTTGCGGCCATAACACTTCAGGTGCTGTCGATACATCGACGGCTCTAACTGAAGCTTTATACATCATCCATGCTGAAAGTCTTTCCTTGTCACTATCGCTTATATCCCCAAGTAAAAGTTCAATCTTCCAGTCCGATATTATTTTATCAATGCCATTCAAAATCTCTTCTCGATATTTCTCTGCACTTATTTTATCGGCCTCACGTTTAAGCAATATATCCTCAACCCACTTCTCACCATCCCATTTACAGAAGTCTGAAGCTGGAACTATTGAAGTGGTATTGGTCGGATAATCACCCAATTCAGTTATAATAAATGGCTTTGCTGTTTCAATGTCATAAACAGTTTCACCACGATGATCGTTGATATACTCCCACGCAGAAAGGTCTTTAGTTCTACAAACCACCATGCCCTCTTTTTTCTCTAAAGGAGCATCGATACACGAATTAGCAGGAAGGCCTACTCCTTTAGCAAGAATTTCAGTGATGGTTGAAAGGTATTCACGTGAAACACCATCATAATTACAAACGCTAATTTCCCCAGCTTTAATAGCGACGAAATCTTTATCTAACTGAGCTTTTAACATTACGCAGCCCTCAAAATATAATTGAATGCAATATTGCGTGGTCTGGTTTCATTGCCACCAGTTTTCTCCATGAAAATGTACGTCCAGGCCCGTAAACCACTTACATTATTTGCCTCAGCGTTTTCGTTATTTTCATCCGTGTATGCGATTATCCGGTCCGTAGGTGTACCATATTCGTTTACAAATCTGTGGTTATGGGACTTAAACATATCTTCTTGGGATGAAAGCAAGTTGCGCGAGCTATCCACACCTCGACCATCATCCCAACCACGAATAAATTCGCCGCGTAAGTCCGGCAATTTCAACCCTGGATAAAGTACAGCCAGTTTAGGGTAGGTTGTACTGGAGAATGAAGCACCATTAGCTTTGACAAAAACCATTCCAGCCATTGATGCAAACAGCTCATTGGGCATTTTTGAATGCGGCCATGCAAAAGGAGAACCGATGAGTGGAGCACCTTCTCCCAAACCGAGGTTTATACGATGATTCAGGTTTCTACATAAGCAAAGCTACGGATGCCATAATGACTAAAGCCCGCAATAGCGGGCTTTAGTCATTATGGTTGTATTGGCCATTCAATATCTGGCGTTTTACTGAGATCAATTCGACTCAGCGCAACACGGTAACGTTTCCATTCATCCAGATGTATGATTTCAGTGTTAGTTGCGATACCAATATCAACAGCATCCTGCAACGGTGCTATCGTCCGGCTGGCCAGATCCATTTCAGTATTCAGTCGGCTGCTTGCAATAAAAATGCTTTCTTCCGCTTTAGTAATCGGCGCGGAAAAAACACCATCGCGCCAGATATCATTCACGTTAGGCTGTTGATCCATTGTGCTGATATCCATCCATATCAGCGATGGGTGATAGAGTTCTTTAGGCTCTATGCTAAGTGAAATAATTTCCGCAACGCGTTCTTCTTCAAGACGAACATAGGTTTTCATTAAGAATACTCCTCAACATAAATCACACCGTGAGATCCAAAATTTCCAATAAAGGGATTTTCGCGAATGCTGCCCCCACCGCCCGTACCGAAAGACATTTGACGGCTGAGCGCTGCGCCTTCCACGCTACGAATAGCACCGCCCCAATAACTCACGCCACCATCACCCGAGCCGCCGCGGTAGACATTATTGTTGTCAGATATAACGCCTGGCGCATCACTACCGTCCCCACCCTGGATATTAATGTCGCCGCCAACTGCTATTCCTCCTCGACCTCCATCTGAGCCCATTGCCGGTGTGCCGCCATTGGCTGCTGTAATAATCCCATTAAAGGTGCTGCTTGTAGCCGAAGAGGTATCGTCCCCTCCACGTCCGACGACACCTGTATAGGTTTTAGTGTCGTCAATATCCAGCCATGCGATAGCCGTCGCGCCCGCACCACCACCCGCACCCCGGGATCTATAATTTGAACCCCAGCCTAGAAAGCCGTAACCACGAGCGCCGCCGCCAGTGAGCGTGATTTTGATTCGTTTGGTGCCAGACGTGGGTTTGTAGTTCACCGTGCCGGGTAGGGAAAATATTTGTTGGCTTATAAAACGCCCCGAAAACCGTTCAGTCAAACCGAGGTTTTGATGAAACAAACCCCTGGCCCGCCTCACCTGCACAATGGCAAACTCCTCACCTTTTACCGGAGGAAAAACGATGCTGATTGGCTATGTCAGGGTGTCAACAAATGACCAAAACACCGATTTGCAACGGAATGCGCTGCAGAGCGCAAATTGTGAACAGATTTTTGAGGATAAAATCAGCGGTAAGACCAGTGAACGGCCTGGTTTAAAGCGGGCGCTGCGGACGTTAAAAGAGGGCGATACTTTGGTGGTATGGAAGCTCGATCGACTGGGCCGCAGCATGCGTCACCTGGTCATGCTCACCGAGGAGCTGCGCGAACGCGGGGTAAACTTTCGTAGCCTCACGGACAGCATCGATACCAGCACACCGATGGGCCGTTTTTTCTTTCATGTGATGGGCGCACTGGCGGAGATGGAGCGCGAATTGATTGTCGAGCGAACGCGTGCCGGCCTGACCGCTGCGCGTGAGAAAGGACGCATTGGTGGCCGCCGGCGCATTATGACGCCGGAAGTCGTTGCCAGAGCGGAACGGATGATGGCGAATGGCGCCACGCTTCATCAGGTTGCACTCGTATTAGATGTTTCAACCAAAACCATTTATCGTTATATTCCAGCGCCAAAACAGCACCATTTACGCGGTTCTTCTTACTGAACGATCAGCAAACCGCAATCGCATGCATCCTTTTCACTGACCTGACACTCTGAGCACACCCACAACACGGAGTGCTACAGATGTCTGATTTTCATCACGGTGTCCGCGTCGTCGAAGTCAATGACGGTACACGCACCATTTCAACAGTTTCAACCGCCATTGTTGGCATGATCTGCACCGCAGAAGATGCTGATGCAACGGCATTTCCTCTTAATACACCTGTTCTGCTGACCAACGTGCAGGCAGCTATCGGTAAAGCCGGCACCAAAGGCACGTTAGCAGCCGCGCTGCAGGCGATTGCTGACCAGGCGAAGCCGGTAACCGTCGTGGTTCGCGTAGCAGAAGGCGCGAGCCAGGCTGAAACCACCTCTAACCTGATTGGCTCGACGGATGCGAACGGTAAATACACCGGCATGAAGGCGCTGCTCAGCGCGCAAACGCAGCTGGGTGTTAAACCGCGCATTCTTGGCGTGCCGGGTCTGGATTCGCTGGAAGTGGCGACAGCGCTGGCCAGCATTGCCCAGCAGCTGCGTGGCTTTGCCTACGTCTCTGCCTGGAACAGCAAAACCATCTCTGACGCCATGAAGTACCGCGAAAACTTCAGCCAGCGCGAGCTGATGGTGATCTGGCCAGATTTTATTGCCTGGAATACGGCAACCAATAAATCTGAAATGGCTTATGCCACCGCACGTGCGCTGGGCCTGCGCGCCAAAATTGACAACGACACCGGCTGGCATAAAACCCTGTCTAACGTGGGCGTCAATGGCGTGACGGGTATCTCTGCAGATGTTTTCTGGGATCTGCAACAGACCGGCACCGATGCCGATCTGCTGAACGAAAAGTGTGTGACCACGCTGATTCGCAAGGACGGTTTCCGTTTCTGGGGCAACCGCACCTGCAGTGACGATCCACTTTTTGCCTTTGAAAACTACACCCGTTCAGCACAGGTGCTGGCCGATACCATGGCGGAAGCGCACATGTGGGCCAACGACAAACCGCTGACGCCAGTACTGGTACGCGAAATCATCGCCGGTATCAATGCCAAGTTCCGTGAGCTGGTCAGTGCCGGCTACCTGCTAGGCGCCAACTGCTGGTACGACGAAAGCGCCAACGATAAAGAGAGCCTGAAAGCGGGCAAACTGTTTATCGATTACGACTACACGCCGGTGCCGCCGCTGGAAGATCTGACCCTGCGTCAGCGCATCACCGATACCTATCTGGCGAACTTCGCCGCATCCGTAAACAGCTAAGGAGCCGGATAAATGGCACTGCCACGTAAACTCAAGGGGTTGAACCTCTTCAACGATTCAAACAGCTATCAGGGCATCGTCACCGCAGTTACGCTGCCGAAGCTGTCACGCAAGCTGGATACCTACCGCGCCGGCGGTATGAACGGTGCGGCATTCATTGATAACGGCCTGGACGATGCGGCACTCGATATGGAGTGGACGCTGGGCGGGATGGATGAGCTGGTATTAAGCCAGTGGGGCGCGATGGCGAACGTACCGTTGCGTTTCACCGGTTCTTATCAGCGTGATGACACCGGCGAAGAAATCGCCGTGGAAATCGAAGTACGCGGTAAGCACCAGTCCTTTGACTTCGGTGAAGCCAAACAGGGCGAAAACACCGAAACCAAAATCACCAGTAAAAACACCTATTTCAAACTGACCTGGAATGGCAAAGAGCTGATTGAAATCGACACCGTCAACATGGTGGAGAAGGTCAACGGCGTCGATCGTCTGGAACAGCGCCGTAAAAACCTCGGCCTGGTGTAATAACAACGGCCGGCGCGTCCAGCGCTGGCCTCTCTTGATTGGGATGGAGAAAAAATGGAACAGCTTGATAAGCCAGAACTGAAAGAAAACCTGGTGGTGCTGGAAAGCCCGATTTCACGTGGTGATGTGGTGATCGCCCAGGTTGAGCTGGTCAAACCGACCGCCGGCGCGCTGCGCGGTGTGCGGCTGGCTGACCTGGCCTCGTCCGATGTGGATGCCCTGTTGATGGTGCTGCCCCGCATCACCATGCCATCGCTGACCAAAGCAGAGTGCAATGCACTGGACCCGGTTGACCTGATTGCCCTGGGCGGCAAGGTGATTGGTTTTTTGTCAGCGAAATCGGCCGCGTAAGCTGGCCCCGCGATCTGACGGTCAATGACCTGATGGCCGATATTGCCAGCGTTTTTCACTGGCCACCCTCAGAAATGTATCCCATGTCGCTGGAAGAGTTACTCGACTGGCGGCATAGAGTGATGATCCGCAGTGGAGTAACCTCAGATGAGTAACACGCTCAAGCTGCAAGTGCTGCTGGAAGCGGTTGATCGGGCTACGCGCCCGTTCAATGCCGTACGTAAAGAAACCGAAAAGCTGTCTGCGGATATCCAGGAAACGCAGGATCGCCTGGACGAGCTCAATGCCAAATCCGCGCAGATTGAAGGGTTCCGTGAAACCCGCAAAGAACTGACGCTGACCCAACAAAATCTTAAAAATACCCGGGCAGAAGCAGCGGCACTTGCCATTCAACTTAAAAACACTCAAAACCCTACCGCGGAACAAACCCAGGCGCTGGATAAGCTGCGTCAGTCGGCTAACGCGCTGCAGCAAAAAAACCTTCAACTGCGTCAGTCAGTACAGGATCAGCGCCAGTCCCTGAACGAGGCGGGAATTTCCACGCGCCGGTTGAGCAGCGAGCGCCAGAAGCTAAATCAACAAACAGAGCGCACGACATCCACCCTCAATGCGCAGGGTGAGTCCATGAATCTGCTAAATCAGCGTCAGGACAAACTCAACCGCACCCGTGAACGTTACCGTGCGGGCATGGCGCTGGCAGATAACGTACAAAGCGCCAGTTCGAAAGCCAAAGACTTTGTCGAGAAGGGTCGCAAAGTTATCGATTATCTGTCACCTGCAAATGAGGTTGTGCAAGCCCGCGCGGCGATTACGCAATCGGGTGGCTCATCGGGTGAGGCAAAAGCTGCAGCACCGGCAGTAGCTAACCTTGCAAACGCGACGCAACGTAGCATGCAAGAAAGCGCGTCTTTGGTGCTCAATATTAAAAACGCGTTCGGCATTGCAGATGACCAGGTTGGTCAGTTAGGCGACGTGCTCTCATCGACCTTTGCCAATAAAACAACCGATTTTGCCGCACTTAAGACGGCGATGGTCGCCGTAGGGCCAGCCGCGAAGGACGCCGGTGTAAGCGTTGGCCAGACTGCGGCCATGATGGGCGTGCTGGCGGAAAACGGTATAACGGGCAGCCAGGCAGGCGCCGGCGCCAGTGCGATGTTAACGCACGTTCAGGCGCCTGATGCCAGCGCAGACAGCGCGCTTAAAGCGTTGAATGTGCAAACCGCTGACGACCAGGGCAACAGTCAGCCCATTTTCGCGGTGCTCAGCCAGGTGCAGGCGGCGTTTGAGAAAAACAAGCTCGACGCTGCCCAGCAGGCCACTTATCTGCAGGCAATATTTGGTGAACAGGGCGCCGCACCTGCCGCAGCATTGATGAAGGGCGCGGCCAGTGGCCGGCTGGATCAGCTCTCTCAGGCGCCCGCTGCCCAGCCGCCTGCAGCAGATGCCTCTGTGGATACTAACCTGCAAGCTATCAGTCAGGACGGCTTATCCGTTCAGTCCGTTCTGACCGGCGTCATGAATATCAATCCTCAACTTTCTGACAGCCTGCTGACGCTGGCGGCCGGTGGGCTGACCTTGGTGGATTCCCTGGCCAGCGTCGGGAACATTGCCTGGCCGGTCATTAGCGGGCTGAGCACCATTATGGCGGGCGTGGAGCTGCTGGGCGGTGCATTTGCCATCATCGGCGGCGCCATTACGGCCACGCTGGGAGCGATCACGCTGCCGGTGGTGGTGCTTGGTGCCGCTATCGCGGCGGGGGCCATGCTGGTTTATCAGTACTGGGAACCGATTAGCGCCTTTATCAGCGGCATCGCTCAGGGCTTCAGTGCGGCGATGGGGCCGATAAGCGACGCGTTCGCGCCGCTGAAGCCGGTATTTGAGTGGTTCAGCAATAAAGTGTCCGAGCTGGGAGCCTGGTTCTCAAAGCTGCTGGAACCCGTGAAGTTTTCTCAACAGGAACTGGCCTCGGCAGGTGAGATGGGACAGCGCTTCGGCAATATGCTGGCGACGGCACTCAAATTACCCGGTGAAGCCCTGAATCAGCTGCGAGGCGGCATTGACTGGGTGCTGGGCAAGCTTGGCATCATCGATGAGAAATCTGACAAGGTGAAAGACAAGCTGCCTCCGCCCAAAATGCGTGAGCAGGATGAAGAGGATGAGGATAACGCGGATGCCCGTCCGGCCGCATCGCGCGCCAGCCTGAACAGCACGCTCAATCAGCCTTTGCCCTCGGTTAACAATTCAAACGTGGATAACCGTCAGCACACGGTCACCAACAATATCTATGCGACAGGTGAGCCTCAGGCGATTGGACAGGCCGTTGCGCAGTATTCCACTGCATCGCTATGGTCCACGTCTGACCATAGCTATAACTCCATGTTTAGTCTGGATTAATTAACCATGATGATGATATTAGGCATGATGCCGTTTGTACGGCAAACCCTTCCCTTCGACAATTTACAGCATGACATTACCTATCGCTGGGCAAAAAACAGCCGCGTGGGGCGTCGTGAGTCGACCCAGTTTTTGGGCGGCGGCGACGATAAAATCAAGCTGTCTGGCGAGCTCCGGCCTGAAATCACCGGCGGCAATGTCACGCTGCTGGCGCTGAAGGCCATGGCCGATGAAGGGCTGGCGTGGCCGCTGATTGGCGGCAATGGCATTATTTACGGCATGTTTGTTGTGACGGATTTCTCGGCCACGCATACGGAGTTCTACAGCGACGGCAGCGCGCGCAAGATAGGCTTTACCCTCAACCTGCTGCGGGTAGACGATTCACTAACCAGTATGTTCGGGGACTTAAAAAGGCAGGCGGAAGAACTGCAAAACCGGGCCAGCGACGCAGCGCAACGGGTCGGCTCTGTTATCAAAAGCGCCACCTCTGCGCTGAATGGAGGGCGCTGAGATGAGCGATATCGTCCCGATTCCAGTGCCCCTGCGCGTCGCGCCTACGCCGGACTTTACTATCAAAATTGAGACGAAAGATAAAACGGAAGATATTCGCCCACGGCTGATTTCTCTGAAGTTGACGGACAACCGCGGCCTGGAGGTCGATCAGCTGGACCTGGTACTCGACGACAGTGACGGCCAGTTGGTCATGCCGCCCTTTGGCGCGAAAATAGTCTTAGAGATAGGCTGGAAGGGGCAGCCGCTTGCAGATAAAGGCTCCTACATCATTGATCAGGTCACCTACCAGGGCGCGCCGGACACGATAACGGTGGTCGCCCGAAGCGCCGATTTTAGCGGTTCGCTCGATGTTAAAATCACTGATTCGTATCCAGACATGACGGTTGGCGAGGTTGTGGAGAAAATCGCAAAACGTAACGGACTTACCTCCGACGTGCGGCCGGAGATAGCCAAAAAAAAGATTAAGCATATCGATCAGACGCAGGAAACGGACGGCACGTTCATTACCCGGCTGGCTATGCTGGTTGGCGCGGTGGCGGCAATAAAAGATAAGACGCTGCTGTTCTTTGCCCCCGGGAAGGGCGTGACCGTGAGCGGACAGCCGATTCCACTTCTGAATCTGAACCGACAGGATGGCGATAAGTATGAGTACAAATTGTTTAAGCGCGACGATTACAGTGGCGTTGAAGCAAAATGGTACGATCAGAAAAAGGCGCAGCAGAAAGGGATAACCGTCAACACGATACCGCCAGCAACACCGGCGGTGAACCCTGTCCATCCGGCGGCCAAAAATATCCCCACAATCGGGCAACAAGACCCGGGAAAAACCTATGTTTTTGGCAGCAATAAGAAGCTGTTCGTACTGAATACGCATTTCAGTAGCCAGGAGGAAGCAGAGGAGGCGGCTAAAGCGAAGTGGCAGGAACTGCAACGCAACCGGGCTACGTTGAAGATCCTACTGGCACTGGGCGCTGCAAAGCTGATTCCTGAAACGCCGGTCAAAGCCCAGGGCTTTAAATCGGTCATCGATAATCAAAAATGGCTGATTACCAATATCGTGCATACCCTCGATAAAAGTGGATTTACCACCTTGTTGAACCTGGAGCTGATGGTTGAAAACGTGGATTACGTCTTAGTGGAAAAACAGGTTGATTAGATTAAGTCTAATTTAAGTTGCTTTTTGTTTAGTCTTTGGCTAATGTTGTCGTATGCCAGAGAGGAGAACCACCATGATGCATTGCCCAAAATGTCAGACCGCCGCCCATACGAAAAGCAGTCGCTACGTTTCGAAAGAGACGAAAGAACGTTATCACCAGTGCCAGAACATTAACTGCAGTTGTACCTTTAAAACCCTGGAGAGCGTGTCCGGGATTATCGTCGAACCGGCGCAGATCAATACGGTGCCGATGATGGCAAAAGGCAGCAATAACCCCTCACCGCAGCTGCTGTAAGCCCAACCCGCGAAAGCGGGTTTTTTTATGGCTGCGGCCTGGATAGGATCGCTGAGAGATGAGGCTGAAGGCCAGCGAGCCGTTGACGTTTAAGGGGGCGACAGCGCCCTCTGGGAGTTCTGTTAATAACTGTACGGCGGGGAGGGCGCGCGGACCCTTGGGGACAATGGCAATAACTGTACGGGAATGAAAAGATTTCAGAAGTGTCAGCACGACAAAATATATGTCCAGTGAATGGAGATGAATCGTGGCGGTATTTTCGGCAGAAGAAACTCAGGGTTATAAAGCATTTTGGCACTGAGTGTGAGTCAACAGTGATATTTTAAATTTTGCATGCGAATTCCCTTCTTCCCTGCGGAAGAAGGGAAGGGTCCAAAATCAGTGAACGATATGTGTAAATTTGCTCTCAATCATCACCAGCCCCGACTCTGTTCGCACAAAGCGAGGCGCGGTTAAGTCATCAGCCATGATGTTAACCATCTGGAATAACAAGCCTGTGATATGTTTTTGCAAGTCTGCCGGGGCCTGCTGATTCAGCAATACTAACGTTAACGCGCTGCAATATTGCCGCATCTCTTCCGAGTCTATCAAATCCTTGGTGCGACAGGCTTTGTCATCACCTTTCTCCAGCGTGAGGCGTTTAATCAGGTGTTCTGGCAGTGGCTTGTCTAACAGAACTTTCAAGACTTCTAGTGCAGCCAGCAGACGACCGCACAGCGCCATGCGATCTACAATATCGTTACATTCCACCAGGGCATCGACATAGCGCACGCACGTATCCAGCACCTGAAAGAGATCGTGCGTGGTGCCGAGCGGCGTTTTCAAGAGGTTTGAGATCGCAGATCCGATAACTGGCTGAATGTCCACGATTTGATGATGAGCGGTTGTGTTACTATCGGTGTTAGCCATAGCGTTGTTTCCTAAAGAGTGAACGTTGTGGTTAGACGCTCCGGTATGTGTTGCATCACTGCCGGGGCGTTGCTCTCATAAAAGGCCTCATGTTAGTGTGGTCTTTTAAAGGATTAAAATGAGGGAATAGGTCAATACATGTCAATCATAATGCGTGAAAAAAAACCAAAAGGTCGAGGCAAGTCCCCACAATTTCAAATGCGCATTGATCCCGCCTTGAAAAAACAGCTCGATGCTGTTGCAACTGAAGAAGGAATTAGTCTGGCAAACTGGTTGAAGAATCTGGCGAGGGAGGCATTAAAGGCAAGGGGAATTGAGCCGAAGGGGTGAGATTAATTTGTATATAAATTAGTTAATTATTATCAAGTTAGGTTTACAATGTGACGTTTTTTAGTCATTATATTTTACATGCATATTGTTCCATTCGTGGTAGTGGTACAAGTATATGTATGTTTTTTACAAACGAAAATTTATTAATAAGCCATCAAAGCAGTCGTTTGGAGATACGATGCTTATCATGGCGATTTTAATTACGTGAACGCAAATGAAAAAATTTGCGTGCGATATATATCGTGGCGATAGCCAGAACGATAGATAAAACACCCATAAAAATCATGACTGACAATAGCGGGTTTATAAGGCCACCGAAGCTAGTCATAAAGCCTAACCACGAAAGATGCTCAGAAGAGAGTGTACGCAGAATGATCTCGGGAATAACCAAAAAGTAAGTAATAATCGTAATAGCATAAATCAGCACTTTTCTTTTTTTACTCATCTTGAGCCTTGCCCTACGCGGGGTTGTTGATCAATCATAATGAATGGATGATACAACAAAGGCGCATAGAATGTCACAAAGCTATTTTCAGCTACAGATGCAGTCAAAAAAGCAACTGGCTATATCGCTCACAAATTCTCTCAGGAGTGTTCATGATAACTTGATTTCAACTATTAATGGAGTCAAAACGGGCGGGCAGCGCCTTATAAACTACGGTTCATGCTTAGTGCCTGACGAGTATTACCGTAGCACTTGTAGGGATATGATAAGAGAGGATGAGCGCCTCCTCTTGGCTGTAGGGGAGATTTACCGCAGACAGGATGTTGCTGCTGATATGGTATCAATATATTTTAAGAAAACTCTCAATAAGATTGACAACAACAAAACAGACGAGATTGCTTCATTCTTGCATCAAAAAATGGGTTTAATTGCCAACAAGGCTGCGAGTAAAGTTAGCAAAATGGCTTTAGCTCTAACTATTACAAAGTTTATAGTTAGCTCAGGTGATTTTAAAGAAACGCATATCAGCATGGTTAACAAATTTGCGTCATGGTTTATTACCGGAACGACTTTATATTCAAAAGCTCAACTATCGGCTTTAGCAGCGAATAATTTGAAGTTCAAAGATCCAGAGTATTATCAGTTGCTATACAAAGAAAATCTTGAAATGCTATATTATACGATTGAACCCTACATGACTAAAATTATCTATCAAATAAATTCTGGTGACAATAATCCAGAGAAAATAGCTGATGCATTGCATGAGATATTAAATAAATGAAGAGTTTTTTTTTATGGTTGCTTCAATCATTTTTTTATCTTGTACCAATTATAATTAGTTTTGTTGGAGCATATATCATTGTAAGATTTGTAACGTTTTACCCAATGATTTTTGTTCTCGCTTGGATCGTTATAGTTGCTTATGTATATATACGATACAGTAAGTGGGTGTGATTCTAAATAAATTATAAATTTCTAATCTGTATGTTAATTCAAACACTATAATGTAATTTTTTTGTTCGATATATTTTTTTAAAATTAAATCTTTAAGTGCCTTACCAAAAGGCACAATAAAATACCGATAATCGGTAAAATATGTCTCCCTTAATGTTGGATAGAGCGGTCAAAAAATTGTGACTCCCAAGTTTAAATGAATTAAATCAGTAAGTTGCTGATTTTTTTCTTAAGGCCGATTAGTGATTAAAATTGGCACATAGGGTTGCGCTCTGCTGCCATTTTTAGATGTTCTTTGTAAACTCATGTTATCGGCATTTTAACTTGAGTTAAAACTCCAATAAAACCAATCAAAGTAAATGAGGGTTAAATGGAAAAGCTAAGTGACATGGAAGAGTTAATTGAGAGCATAGTAGATATTAATATGAAAAGTTATATGGGAGAAGCATTAACTTGCTTCATGCTGCGGGGCTTACGAGCAAGTTACAATGCTTGAGGAACTAAAAAAAATTGCAGTGGCTCTAAGATATAAAACTATCCATTTCCATTATAGCGATTAAAATAGTCTTTTTCTTTTTGGCTAAACTCATCATCTTCATTCAGTAATTTCAGCATGGCCTCTTTTTCTGCATTTTTCTTACGCCTGATTATAATAGCTGCTTTTAACTCTGATAATGCAACATCAAAATCACGAAGAGAAATAGCCGATAAAAGAGCAATGAAAAGTAATGCGATAGATAAAGAACCCAAGTAACGGGAGTAAGTAGCATCATCTTTTAGTATGTTAAATAGTACTATGACTGCACCGCTACATATATAATAAATCACCCATAGCCATATTTTTTTAATGAATAAAGATGTTTTTATGCTTAATCTACTAGTTTCAATAGAGTCTAGCCCGTCATTATCTATAATTTTCTCAAATTTACCTTTTAAAAACCATGCATATGTCACTAAAGGAGTCAAAAGCCCCCCGCTGACTACTAACTGGAACCAACCATTCAGATGTTCAATTCTACTCGGCTTCGAAAAAAAACAAAAAGAGCCAAGTAAAATAATCAAAAACAAAACAGTCCTGATTATATTACTGAGCTTTAGCATCTAGTTCGCCTAACCGTATCTGCTCTGTCAACCACTCATGAATCTTCATATACAATTCCTCAGGATCAGCTATACCATTAGTGAATTTAAGTTTTATTTTTTTGCTAATAACTAAACTATTACCCTTTATTTTTCCAACTTTATCAAGTGTTAATTCTACATCATCTGGATGGCTATGTCTAAGAGCTTGACTGATGTTATTGATTAACTCTTGTGATGTTTTTTTTGCTTTGTAATTATAACTAATCTCAACAGAAACATTAATGTTGCCTTTGTCTATAGCATCTCCTGAAAAAACTTCATCAGTAAGGCCATAATTCTCACGCTCTCTATCAGTGAACAAAGCTTTAATGATGTCTAGCCCCATTCCTTTTGGTTTTACTTTAACGTGGTTTGCTCTAATCGCTTCTGTTGTTACTATAGTTCGTGCTGTATCAATGGGGACGCCATCTATGAAATCAACCAAAGGCGTACCAATTTTTACTTTTTTTGTATTGTTTTTAATTATTTTATCTCTTTGATTTTTAGGTAGTTCAGCATTGAGCATTACTGAACCTTTAGTTATGACTCCTGCTGCTTTTAATAACCAAGTAATATATTTTTCAAGTTCTCTTGTCCGAAGTATTGATGATTGAATTACAACAACATGATTTTTTAAAAATGCCATATGCATAATTGAATCTAAAAATTCACGTCTTAAACCATCTTCTGTTACTGGTGGTGCTATTTGGTCAATGGATAGAAAAGATGCGTTCTCATCAATGGTGATAATGTTTTTATTTGCTCCATCGCTATAACGAACCAGTTCATTGAAAAGTAGATTCCACCTTTCAATTTTATTATTCATGAAGTGGCGAGCCTGTTGGACGTCGCCATCCTCACCGTCATGGCTATCCACGCTAACAATCTGGTATCGCTGTTTTACTGAAGAAAGCCTGCTTAGCGCTACAGCCACCATCTCCTGAAGAGTCTGATCTACATTTTCGCCAATAACTTTAGCAATGCGGTAATGGAGAGTTTTATCTTTATATTCGATAACGGGTTCTTTGCATATTGTATTTTTCTTAGCCATGCGTAAAATCCTTGTATTTCAACAAAGCAAGTCTGAATTAAGAAGGTCATTATTTTCTAAGTACATTACTACATATTGAAAAAATCGCAACTAATCTGCTCTTTAGGACACATCAAGAATGTTCTCTGCTAATTTTGAAGCAGCGAAATACGAAGTGAGTAAAATCAGTAAGTTACTGATTTTTTTATTTTCTTCAGGCCGAGTAGTGATGAAAAGTGCTACACAGCGTTGAGCTCTGCTGCCATTTTGCTGCCAATCTTGGCGATGACTGATTTTCAACATAAGTTCGGCGTATGCATGATAACTTACAAAAAGTGAAAATGTCTGTTGAATGAACATTATAGCGAAATTTAAATTCAATAATTTACGTTCAAATAGTTAAAACTACTAAAAGATATTTTTATTTATAAATTTCCTGTATTAATGTGATTTTTATAAATACTATGCTTATAGCTTATCATAATTTAAAGGGAGATTTAATTGTGAAGACTTGTTTTGTCGTTATGGCTATCGGGGATCAAACTCACAATGGAAAACTTATTACTGCTGCCGAACTAAGAGATAGATATAATGGTTTGATCAGGGAGTCAATTGAAAGTATTTCTGAAGAAATAAAAGTTGTGCGCGCTGATGATATATCAAACTCCGGTTCGATAACCTCTGAGATTTTCAAAAAATTAATGTTATCGGACTACGTTGTTGTTGATTTGACATACCCTAACCCTAATGTTTTCTATGAGTTGGGTCTTAGGCATGCAATAAGAAATAAAACAATTCTTATTAAAGAGAAGGGAAGTATTAACGCACCATTCGATATTGCCGGGTTAAGGTATATAGAATATCAAGATACAGGATCCGGTTTAAAACAACTAAAGAGTGAGCTTTCAAAAGTTTTTTCTGTTTACGATAATAATCCAAGCCATTTGGATAGCGACTTTTTATCATTGGCTCTTTCAATGGGTATGTGTTTTCAAAAAATTTCACAAAATCCTAAGAGAGATGCGAAGAAAAAGGCAATGCAGGCTATATTGAAAAATAAAGGACTAATAGCTGCGGTTAGTAGCCCAGAAGAAAAAAAATTAGCTGAATTACTCGCTAACGCTGAAAATTTGGATGAAATTATTGATGGGCTTGTCGATTCTGGGGAGTTGGATGAGTAGTTACCATATGATCCAATGGTCTGTTCAATAAGGAGTACAAGTGGATAGATTTGAGCAAAAACTTGAAGAAATGAACTTCATTCTGAAAAAACATAATCTAGGCTTAATCTATGATGTTAAAAATGATAGGGGGAATGGGCTGTTATTACCTTTTTTTTGCATGTTCATGGATTCTGTTAATCAAGTTAGATTAGATTTTTGTATAACCACAGAATTGAGTATTAGATGCGGTATTATCCATCATGAAAAGTTAGTTTTCATGTCTTACGGTACGTTCGATAGGCTGTGTAAGTTATCTGAGCTTATTGCTAGGTCTGGTGTGATTACAGTCAGAGATATGCCTTTAAATTTTCATGATCTTCATTTTGTTGCTAACCCATTTGTAGGTTTTAATAATGAAGAGCGTGAGGAAAATGAATTGGAATCTCATTTCTTTATGTTTATTCTTGAATGTCTGATGCTCTTCATTGTCAGCCATGAAGTAGGTCATTTTGTTAATAATCATGGTAATCGTGAAACTTTACGTGATTTCGATGGAATATTCGATGATGTTTTAGGACATAGAGAGATTTCTGAAGCAGAGTTAATAGCGAGCCATGCCCGTGAATTAGTTGCTGACTGCTTCGCTCTTAATATTGTCAGAAATCATATTGAGTCTGTTTTTGACCGAAAATCCGATTACCTTAATAATTTGTTGCCAGTTTTTGATGGTGAGAAAGGTGGGGTGTTACTATCTTTATTAATTATCATGAGCTATTTTAAACTTACGGATGGGCTATTCCCCCATGAGCACTTTAAATCAACACATCCATCAACGGGGGCCCGAGTCCGGTTTATTCTTTCTTGTTATGTTGAGTCATTGGTGAGTGATGAACAGATAGAAGAGTTTACTCCTTATTATAATATTCTTATGATGCAATTGAATTCGATATTTGAATTGCTAGGTTATGATTCCGAAAATACATGGTTAAAAAGCACAACCTCTCCCGAAATGACTGAATGGTTTGATAAGGTTTATATTGAGTACCCAAATTGGAAGGCCAATTAACTTTTGGTGTTTAACTAAACGGAATTAAGTGGATTAAGTAGAGTAGCTTCAGACAAATAGTCTGGCGCAAAATGCGCATATCTCATTTTAAGTCTTCTGCCTCACGCCATCGTGCGCCAGTTGCCAGGCAGATTTTCAGAATGGTAGTTAAATCTTTAGATCGGCTGTTCTCACATTCGGCGAGGAAGGTTCTGATTTCTTCAATGGTGAGATACGCCATTTCCGATTCGCTGATTTTAAACTCGCGCACGTTCTCTAACGGGTTTGGTGCGGTCCATTCATTTAACCGCCATAGCTCATTAAGCATCGCCTGGAAGTACGCCAGCTCTAAATTTACTGTGCGAGGCGTAACTATTTTTACTCGGTTGGGGCGAGTAATTTTGCCGCTTAATCGCTGCTCACGATAAGACGCAAAAATTTTCGCGTTAAACTCGGTTGCGAGTGGATTCCCCATCGCCTCGCATGCGAACGCTATAGTGGTTCGTCGCTTCTCGCCGTCCGCCAACGTGATGCAGTGCGTGTTGAAACACAACTCAACCAGCTCAATTACCCGCCGCTTATCTGCTTTTTCTCCCAGCCAGGGCTTATCTTGAGCCTGTTCTTTTACGAACTTCTCATAGGAGTGTGCTTCGCCCTTCATCGCAAACTGGCGGCGAATCATTTTGCCGTCTCGGCCGTTTGAGAAGATCTATATCTGGTATTTTACGACCAATGACGAATTCTGAAAACAAAAAAGCCACCCTTGCGAGGTGGCTTAACTGAATGCTTTTCATCACTAAATCTGGTGGCCCCTGCTGGGTTTGAACCAGCGACCAAGCGATTATGAGTCCGAACTAGTTTCGAATAAAAACAGTAACTTACTGTTTTATAATAAATTTAGCTTGGCACATAGAGACATATAATGACATATAGTGACATCCTCTGCTGCCATTTTGCTGCCATTTTATCGACTTACAGGCGCTCTAGGGGATTAAGGTTAATTGCTTCTGAAAGATGTTCCGGTGCAAAGTGTGAATAACGCATTGTTACCTTAATATCGGTATGACCTAAAATGCGTTGCAATACCAAAATGTTCCCGCCATTCATCATAAAGTGAGATGCAAAAGTGTGACGCAAAATATGAGTAAGCTGGCCTGGCGGAGTTTCAATCCCTGCTCTTTTTAATGCGGAACGGAAAGCGGCATAGCATGACCCAAACAAAGGTTTTGCATTCCTGCAGGCAGGTAACTCCCGAAGTAAATCATCACTGATGGGAATTGCCCGATTTTTTTTACCTTTAGTTTTAGTAAAGATGACTTTACCAGCCCTGATTTGATTACCTTTCAGTGATTCTGCTTCACCCCAGCGCGCACCTGTTGCCAAGCACAATTTAACAACGCTAAGTAGATCTTTAGAGGTACTTGCTTCGCATTCTTTTAACAATGCTCTAATTTCTTCATTACTCAAATATGCCATTTCGGATTCGGCAATTTTATACTCTCTGACGTTATCCAATGGATTAGGAGCCTTCCACTCATCCAGGCGGCGCAATTCATTGAATACCGCCCGGAAATATGCCAGCTCAAGATTAACGGTGCGGGGGGTAACTTTTTTCACGCGATTTGATCGGGTGATTTTTCCAGACAAGCGCTGCTCGCGGTAAGCTGAAAAAATTCGAGCATTAAATTCTGTTGCTAATGGATTGCCCATTGCTTCACAAGCAAAGGCCATCGCATCTTTTCTTTTCTTCCCATCAGTCAAAGTTATGCCGTGAGCGTTGTACCAATTTTCGACAAGATCGAAAACGGTTCGCTTGTCAGTTTTTTCACCAAGCCAAGGCTTTTCCTGCACCTGATCCTTAATGTGCTTTTCAAAGGATAACGCCTCGCCTTTTGTGGCAAATTGCCTCCTCACTCTTTTACCGTCACGCCCATTAGGAAAGAATTGCGCCAGCCACTTACCATTAGCTAGTTTACTTACGGCCATTTTTTCTAAATGTACTCCGTCTTATTGACGATTTTACCTAACACCGAAATATCATTTGGCGAGCACACGAAGGAAGCCGGACCATTCTCAACCCTTAATTTCTTGCCGGGTAGTCTGTACAACTCCTTGATGCTGGTAAGGCCGTCAATGTCTATCAGCCATAATCCGTCTGTAACCTCTGATCTAGCCCCGTCAACCAAGTAAATTACATTTTCTAACTCCACTAAAAACGGTTTTGTGATTTCAGGGCGAAGTAGTCTTGAGTCATAAGAAACTTCAAAACTGGACTGTACAACCCCATTTGAGATCTTTTTAAGGTTCATTTTGGTTTGTGTGTCGGATGAGTCAGTCCTGCCAAAACTACCCTCGCCAGTTGCAAGCCAGAGAATCGGTGTACCGGTATCCAAGTGGCAAGCTATCAGCCAATCATGCGGAAAAGTGTCACGCATCCAACGGTTTGCCATGGTGCTTTGTGAAATACCCAAGTGATTACACAACGCCTGGCGAGTTGAGAAGTTATAAGCCGTCATGATGCGATTTATAGCTTCGCGCCCGCCACCTTGTGATGGGTAAAGATGCTTATTTCCTTCTTTTGGGTTTTCTGTAGTGTTTGACATGTTTGATCTGAGATCCTATTATCGCAAGTGTGATGTGTGGCATATACTGACATATAGTGACATCTAACAACCCAAAAGGAATCTTGCATTATGAAAAGTGATTTTACAATGCGCCCGAATCTCAACTTTGTGATTTCTGAACCCTTCATCTCTTTAGATGAATACTGTCGCCGTACCGGCATTTGCCAACGCACCGCGCGCAAGATGTGTAAGGAAAACCGCCTTCCTATCAGGAAGAAAGGCGGCCTTAACTCGCTCGTTGAGGTCAATATGCTGGCTCTCATCGTTGAAGCTGCATCCGACTACCACATAACACTGCAAGCCTGATGCATCCATATTGGGATATTGAAAGGGATTAATCATGTTTGATTTTCGAGTATCCACACATAACCACTTTGACGAGGCCTGTCGTAGATTCGCCCTGTCTCATAATATGAAAGAGCTGGCACAGGCTGCAGGCATGAACGTGCAGACCCTGCGCAACAAGCTGAACCCTGAGCAGCCGCACCAGTTGACCGTTGCGGAAATGCTTTTGCTCACTGACCTGACCGAAGATGCAACCTTAATGGATGGTGCGCTGGCACAGCTACATTGTTTGCCTTGCGTACCAATGAACGAACACGCCGAGGAAAAATTGTCAGCCTACGTTTTGAAGGCAACGGCAGAAGTGGGGCAGCTGGCAGCCGGTGCAGTGAATCAGGATGCGTTGAGCACTTCCTGTCGCCGCAGCCTGATGCAAAGCGTTAATACCGGCATTCGCTGCCTGAGTCTGGCCGCTATAGCAGTACAGGCCCGCATTCATTCCAATCCCACTATGGCATCAACCGTAGACGCGATCAGCGGCCTCGGCGCATCCATTGGCCTGAGCTGAGGGACTGACAATGATTTCACTGGCATCACGTCTTAAGCGTCAAAGCCCGTCAGTAGCCTACGGCAACGGCTGGATCATGGGTGAGAACGGCAAGCCCTGGCATCCGTGCAACAGTCAAAAGCAACTGCTGCAGGGGTTGTCCAGCAAACGCAAAACCGCCGTTTTTTTGGCATGGTTATTCAGGGGGTAACATGCAGCGAGTAAGTGGCAACGCAACCGCACAGCAAGGCCCGGCATCTTTTGCCAAAACTCATTCAACGGGCGATCGTGCTGATGCTGTTAGTTCAATGTCGTTTGATGAGTTTCGGAAAAGCTGGCGTCAGCAGCGTGACAATAATGCTAACCCGTCATTGCGTTATTTCAACCGTCAGAATGACGAGTTTAAATTTTGCGTGTTAACCCTGGCTAACCGCGAAAATCCTAAAACCTTTTCACAGGAGGAGATCGGAAAGCCGTTTGAATACTTCGACGAATACCGCCGCGAATTAATCATCATGGCAATGAACAAAATGGCGCGCTGGGGAAAGATATTACCCCGACAGTTTTCTACCGCAGACTGTTTTTTACCTGAGTAAATAAGACTCAAAAAATTAATGGCGTAAACCCGCCGGGCATTTTTTTGCCCTGAATCTGGAGATTTAAAAAATGAGAAATACCGAAATCCGTAATTTTGAAGCCGACGCAGACGCGCTAAATGCACTGTTGAGCAAGGCGAAAACAGAACAGCGCAGCGATGATGCGCTGGCCGTGTCAGTCCGCATTGCGGCGCTGGTCATCCATGCCCGCAAGCACGAAATGACCGCGCCGGAAATCATTGAGCTGCTGGATAAAGAGGCAGAGCGTTTTGAGCATCAGGCGAGGGAGCTGCACTAATGGCCGATTCAATGGATTTAGTCCAGGCACGCGTTGAGGAAGAACTGCAGCGCAATCTTGCTAACGCACGTCGCCCGCCCGTCGGGGCTGGTGAGTTCTTTTGCGAGGCTTGCGATGAGGCGATACCGGAGGCCCGCCGACGCGCCGTTCAGGGCGTCACCCACTGCGTTAGCTGCCAGCAAATCAACGAGCTAAAAAGCGCCCATTACAAAGGCGGTGCCGTATGAGTACGATCCTCAAATGGGCGGGCAACAAAACCCGCCTCATGCCTGAGCTGCTTAATCATCTGCCGCAGGGGCTGCGCCTCGTCGAGCCGTTCGCCGGTTCCTGCGCGGTGATGATGGCAACGGATTACCCGGCTTATTTAGTGGCTGACGTTAATCCCGACCTGATTAATCTTTACCGCCAGATTAAAGAACACACGCGCCCGTTTATCGTGGTTGCGATGAGCCTGTTTACTCAAAACAAAAGGGCAGAAGATTATTACCGCATCCGCGAAGCGTTTAATCATGATCCGTCTTTACCTCTGCTTGAGCGCGCCGCACATTTCCTTTACCTGAACCGCCACGGCTACCGTGGCCTTTGCCGTTACAACCGCAAGAGTGAATTTAATATCCCTTACGGAAACTATTCTGAACCTTATTTCCCCCAGGAAGAAATCGAAACGTTCGCAGCCAAAGCCCACCGTGCAACGTTTGTCTGTGCTGATTTTCGCGAGACGCTGAGCATGATTAAGACCGGCGACGTCGTTTATTGCGATCCGCCCTATGACGGCACGTTTAGCGACTACCACGCAGGCGGATTTGATAAGGCCGCGCAGCAGGACTTAGCCAGCATGTTAACCAGCGTGTCAGAGCGCTGCCCGGTCATTGCTTCAAACAGCGATACCGAATTTACGCGCACGCTTTTTGATGCCTACGAGCTGACCAGCATCAGGGCTGCCCGCGCGGTTGGTGTGGCTGCCGGTGACGGTAAAAGCGCGGCAGAAATCATCGCTGTTCGTCGTCCTGCTGCTGTCTGGTTTGGGGGTGATATGGCTGCAAAAGAGGCAGCTACATGATTGAGCAGTACGCTTACCCGTGGAATGCGCCACGGGAAGCCATCGCCAGCCCTTATCCCACTTATGAGGAAATGCACAGCCGCAGTCAGATGATTGCGGCTTTAGTGCGTGCGCAGGAGCTGCTAGAGCAGCAGCCGACGCTGATCCAGATTGACGTTAAGCGTCGCGTCAACGAGCTGGAAAAATTACAGGGCATTGCCCGCGCCAATGCGTACTTAACGAAAACCTTCGTCGAGCGCACATTGCCGCGTGTTGAATGCGTTAATGAGCAGTATCGGGTTAAGACTATGGACACCAGCACCTTTAACCTGCTGGCGCAAAACGCCTCGAAAGAGAATGGCGCGGCGCTTGCCGGAGGCCAGCTGTGGGAGCTGATGAAGCGCTTTAACCGCCTGGCTGATATGTCGCGTGCCGATGTGGATTTGCTGGCCGGTGATATAGCCAGTTTCATTCTGGCCGAGCTGGTGCAGGCACACGCGCAGGCAGCTGATGAGTCAGATTATAAATACACGCACCGCGTCTACATGACAGCGGCGTCCATCACCCGGGAATTTAATCAGACGCCGCCACTGTGGGATAAGGTGACGTCCCGTTTCTTTGATCCGGAGGAAGTCACGCCCGCCGTGCTGCGTATGCAGACTGAAAAATGGTGGACGGGGAGACTACGCCGCGTGGCTGCGTCATGGCGGGAACACCTGCAGATTGCCCTGGCTAACGTCAGCAAAAAGCACACCTCCTACGCCAGCAGAATGACGGTTTCAGAATGGCGTGAACAGAAACGCCGCACCCGTGAGTTTTTAAAAGGCATGGAACTGGAAGACGAGGAAGGCAACCGCATCAGCCTGATTGAGAAATACGACGGCAGCGTGGCAAATCCGGCAATCCGTCGCTGTGAGCTGATGACCCGCATTCGCGGCTTTGAAAATATCTGTAATGAGCTGGGCTATGTCGGAGAGTTTTACACACTGACCGCGCCGTCACGCTATCACGCCACAATCAAAACCGGCCATCGCAACCGCAAGTGGAATGGTGCCAGCCCGGCAGATACGCAGCGTTACCTCTGCAGCGTGTGGCAGCGCATCCGCGCAAAGCTGCACCGTGATGACATTCGAATCTTTGGCATTCGCGTTGCCGAACCCCACCACGACGCAACGCCCCACTGGCACATGCTGATGTTTATGCGTCCCGAAGATGCGGATCAGGTGCGCCAGACAATCCGTGACTATGCCTTTCAGCAGGACAGCAACGAGCTGACCACGGATAAAGCCCGTAAAGCGCGCTTTCATGCCGAGGCCATCGACCCTGATAAGGGCAGCGCTACGGGCTACGTTGCTAAGTACATTTCAAAGAATATTGACGGCTACGCGCTGGATGGTGAGCTGGACGACGAAAGCGGTAAAGAGCTTAAGGAAACAGCGCCCGCTGTTTCTGCCTGGGCGGCACGCTGGCATATCCGACAGTTTCAGTTTGTCGGCGGTGCGCCGGTCACGGTTTACCGCGAGCTGCGCCGCATGGATGACACCGAAACCGCCCACGGCCTCAGCGTAGAGTTTGCCGCTGCGCATGATGCGGCAGACGTGGGTGACTGGGCGGCATACGTTAACGCGCAGGGCGGCCCGTTCGTGCGTCGTGATGAGCTGGCCGTGCGCACTTGGTATCAGTCGGGCGATGAGCTGAATGAATACGGTGAGGAAACCGTACGCATCAAGGGTGTCTACGCGACTGAGGTTGGCGCAGACACCCCGATTTTAACCCGTCTGGCACAGTGGAAGATTGTTCCGAAAAATGCCGTTGATTTTGGTTTTGACCTTCAGGGCGCGCCCGCGCCCTCTCGGAGTTCTGTCAATAACTGTACGGGGCGTTTGAGATCTGAGGATTCAAACTCACCGGAAAGTGTGGAAGAAATCGACTTTAAAGGGATGAGCCGTAAAGAACGGCGACGGCTGCTGGCCCGACTGAGGGGTGAAAAACCAGATAAAAAACACTTAGTGCTGAGGCGGCCAGACAAAATCGAGACAGCTTGCGACAACGTAATCGGTCAAGTCAGAGATTTAAGCGGCGAAATCATCAGCCGCGGTCTAGCCGTGCGCCTGATAGGCGGTATGCAGACAGAAATCGCAGGGAAAATGTTCCGAAGCACCTGTTACGGTGATTTAGTACGGCCATTCAAAAGCAAGGCTGACACTTCACGTAAAGACAAAATACTAGGCCGTTTCAACAGGCTCGCTGAAAGGGCAAAGGCAGCAAACTTACTTAAAGCAGAAAGCGAAGCGCACAAAAAGTAAGGTTAAAAGTAAAAAAACATTTCACTTTAAGAATCCTCTAATATACTGTGTTTATGTACAGTTGTTTGTAGGGAGAAAATGTTATGCAGGATTATTTCTTTGAGTCATTGAAGTTACAGCGTATTGATTTATTTATGAAATTAGTCGCATCAAGTGATTGTAGTGAAGATGAAAAGAATCTGGCGATCCAATGGGTGTCTGAGCTGACTGATGAGCTTATGAAAAAGGTCAGAAGCCACGAATATGCCCGTTTGATGGAAGTATCTGAATAGAAGGGCTGGGCTGGATATGGGCGTAAAAGACAACTTTTACCGGATTGTCTATCACGGCCAGGTTCTTGAGCATTACAAAGAAGGTGAGTTCATTTTCTTTCAGCGCGTCAAAGAACAAGGTGGCGGGTACTGGCTGGGACAGACGTTTGATGGCGTTTTTGTATTCACGCTGCCGCACCCAACAAAGTTTTGGGACGGTTGGGAATACCTGATAAGGTACGCACGCAGGCCGCCGCCAAAGCCTAATGTTATTGAATCCGGTGATAACTTCCCCCTTTTCTGAGCGCTGATGCGAAAGTGCATGTCTATGCTGCATGAATCCGCATGATCCCAAAAGGATCGTTTACCCTCTGGCCCGCCAATACTGGTGGGCTTTTTCATAGGTTATGCAGGTGCATGAAAACCACTACATAAAGCGGGCAGGCGTGGCGGGGCTACGAGCGCGCGCAATGTATGTCTAGCAATCCAATTTCAATTTTTTGCTTAGCAAAAACTAAGAGGATATCATGAGAAAAATTACTGATTAGGCATATTCAATGGGATTAGGTTTAAAAGACGCGATTCAGCGCACTTCTGCATTTCATGACAGGAATCTAAATCGTCTAGAGTTGCCGAACGACCATTGTGAACCCGGTTATGTGGCCGTTTTAGCTGCATACATTAATCAGCATAGAATACCTGAAGAAAACTGTCCTTTGCCTGGAGTCGGCTACATGCACGCGATCGGCATGCACAAGGCATTGTGGGGCCAGGATAAGTATGAGCAAGAACGCATTAATGTTGGTAGAAATTATAGCTTAGTAACTGCTCTGCAAAGTGTTGAGGCTGTCGATACGGCTACATCAAGTATTAATAGTTGCATAAGGAAACTTGCTTTCCCTGATCGTCAAGATTACCCCGAGGGTATCACTCAACTCAATCATGTGGTCGGTGAGTTGCATGATAATGTTTGGTCTCATGGCCGTTCTACAGGGTTCTCATTTGCTTTAAAATCTGCTGTTCCGCATACACAAAGAAGCGATCATTACTTGGAGTTCGCTTTGGCCGATTGTGGGATGGGATTCTTGCGCGAGTTGAAGAGAGCAGGGATTAAAGAAATTGATACCCATGAGGATGCAATCAAGTGGTGCATTCAGGAGGGTAATTCATCGAAACATGCAGATTTTCAAGATGACTGGGAGCAGCAACTACCACAAGATTTCATGGGTGGTAGTGTTTTTGGAAGGGGCGTTGCTGTCAAGGAAAAAGAGAATAATCATCAAGGGCTTGGCTTGGCTCACTTGATGAAATTGGTAAATACATACAATGGCCGATTGCTATTAGCAACCGGGGATGTATGCTTAGAAACCAATGGTGGTGCATCACACTACACTAAGTTACAAGTTCCGTGGCAGGGTGTAGCGATTTCATGTAGATTTAAGATATCTGATTTGTCTGTCGATAATGATAATGTTGAAGATGATCCACAGCTTCTAGAAATCATGAGAGAGTTAGGAGGGGACTGATGAATACTGTCATATACAGGTTGCCTGAAGGTGACTTGGCTTCTCGCACTCAAGCTATACCACAAAGACACAAAATCGAAACCTTACTCTTTGAAGGCAATACCATTAAGCTTGATTTGAGTGGCGTTTTGTCTCTGTCTGAGTCTTATTCAGATGAGATTTTTGGGGTGCTTGTCGTCAAGCATGGTCAGAAAAAAATACTCAGTTGCTTGAAGGTGCAGAATGCATCTCCGACGATTTTAAAAAGCATTGCTAAAGTAATACAGCGTAGAAGCAATGAATTAAAGTTATCAAGGCCTGTGAATGATGATAAATCTCAATTTTCATGGGCCTCATGCTAAAAAGCCGCGCAAGCGGTTTTTTTTATATTTTAATCTTCTTACAGTCTCTCTTTCAGCCAGTACATCTTGTCGTGAAATGCTGTAAAAGTACTTAGGTTATCCCCTCGGAAGCTTCTTTAATAACAACCTGATTCGAACTAGTTTCGGCCAGTCTTAGCTGTTAATTTTGAAAAAATCGTTGATTATTAGGGCTTTGTGATTGATGCAGCCGAAGGGCTTAATGGAGCCTATTTTTACGGTGGCCTTTCAAATCTCAACGCTGGTGAGCTTTTTTCTGGATTAAGGTTGATGTAACAGCTGAGCATTTTACGGATGCTAAGGATGTTATCGCCGGAGCTGTGGTTTACGCGGGTACTAACCAGATTACATTCAGAGGTAAACCTGGAGATGCAACACCAGGTACAAGCTATGCGTCTCGATACTCACGATGGTTACTAAAAAATATTCATCTGCCTTTCAGGCTGCCAACGTTCATTCATCTACCAGTACCTGGCAACCAGTTAATAATTAAAATGTTGATGACTCATAAGCTGGCAACTTTTACGAGCCGCTCAATACCCGTTTTAGGCTGGGTGGTTCTGGCAGATGATGTGGCACAGACGAGCTATGAGGCAACAGTAAGATATAACCGAATTGTCAGTAAAGAGGACAGGTTATGGTAAGGGGCGAAACAGAAAAAGCCATGTTTGATCTCGTTGAGACTTACAACGCGCCGAGCATATTCACCTTTAAGCGGTATCAGTTAAAGCATGACACTGACCTTAACGAAGATTTTAGAATGGATCCGATAGACGCTTATGATTTAATTCAAGAGTTTGCTAATAAGTTTTCCATCAATCCAAGTGAAATAAATTTCGGGCGTTATTTTCCGGCAGATAACGGCAAAGCGGAAAAGCCGCTGACTATTCAGCTGCTGGTTGATTCAGCGCGCGCCGGACAATGGATGGATAAATAAAAAAGCGCCCGTAGGCGCTTTTTCTTTACTTCATTTCAGTTGCCGTCTTCCAGATCGAGGTTGTAGCGCAAACCTGATAACCTCTTGGCTGAGCCATTCATTTACTCCTTCATGCGTGCCTGTAACGGGAAGAGTTCGTTACGGGCAAATAAGTGGCTTGCCTTCTTTATATCCTTGAACCTGCCGGTATTATTTGGAATGATTCCCATAAGTTGCGGCGGCACGCGATGCACGGCCAGCATGTCATCCCGTGACACTTTTTTGATATTCAGAAATTCATCTTTGGCCCCCACTTCTGACAGCGGAATGATCTGAATGCCGTCTTTTTCTCCGTTTGGACTGTAGACCACTCATTTAGCAGGTATGCGGTTGCTTGCAAAACATTACTTTAAGTTTACATGGCAAAGAAAATTGCACGCGTTACTACCCATGAGTACTATCTTTTTCATAAGATTAATTGTAGATTATTCTTATTGACTATAATAAATAACCTACTGGGTGGCATCGCTAATGCATGAGAAAATTTTAGAAGTACAGGAATCGTTATATGAGCTGGAAAAAGGTTTATCAGAACTGCAGTTTCCTAATGATGATCTACATTCTTGGTCACCACAAATTTTTCCTTGCTTTAATGCAGGTGAATTGGTTTATTTACCTTATGACTTGTCCAATAAAATTAATCTGCTTGAAAATTTCGAGCCGGATAAAAATGATTTAGTTACTTTGAATTTTGTGTTGGCAACACTATCGAAAGTTAGGGCTAATATAACGAATTTAGCTGTTGCTAATCCTACGCAAGCTGCTGACTACATTTCAAACTTTTTGCTTACTATGTTATATGTGGGAAGCCAAATTAACGAGCTTTTCTCATTCGAAGTGTTGAAGGATAGGAAATTACTACCGAAGAACATTCAACGTAGATTGGAAGGATTTGATGATAATATTGATAAACTAAATTCTGATTTTCAGGGTATTGATAACAAGATTTCAGTTATTAATGATGCATATGATACCGCCGATGGTTTACCAACAACTCTAAAGGAATTAAAAGAAACAAAAACCGAAGTGGCTAATATTTTAAATGAGTCAAAGGCGAATTTGAATGAACTGGAAGGGATAAGTAATGAATCTTTAAAGATGTTTAATGCTATCAGTGAAACCAGTAAATCAATGACTGACAAATCAGCTGAATTGGAAAAGACTATAAAAGAATATATGTCTGCTTATAAAAAGGAAGCTCAAGCCTATATAGATAAATGTGAGGAGGCGTTCCGAACAACTACTTCTAAAGGGCTGGCAGGAGCATTTCAGGAAAAAGCTGATAAATTAAATAAAAGTATCAGGCTGTGGGTAGTAGGTCTTATGTCAGCATTAGGTACTGGAGCATTAGTTGGGTATTTTAGGTTGCAAGTATTGCAGCAATATATTATTAGTGCTGATGGTTCTACAATAAAATTATTAATACAGTTGTTTTTGTCAATTCTTAGTGTTGGGGCGCCATTATGGTTTGCGTGGCTAGCAACTAAACAAATAGGTCAGAGGTTTCGCTTAGCTGAGGATTATGAATTTAAATCATCAGTATCAAAAGCTTATGAAGGTTATAGGCGTGAAGCTGTTAATCTTGATAAATCATTTGCAACCCGTCTTTTCGGTAATGCTTTAACGAGATTGGAAGAGCCGCCACTCAGATTTATTGAAGAGAATACCCACTCATCACCAGTAATGGAATTGCTTTCATCTGATATATTCAAAGATTTTGTCTCGAAAGGAGGAGAGTCTGTCGATAGGCTTCTTTTAAAAGCAGGGCTTCAAAGAAAAGCAATAGAGCCAGTTGCTAAGGCTAAAAAGATAAATGAGACAAAGGTTGCTGAGGAAGTTCCAGAGCCTGAATAATGATGCTTTATTAAAAAGCCGGCGAGGCCGGCTTTGCTGGTTTATTGAACGCTTAAGTTATGGTGCGATTTTTTATTAATTAATTCTCTAGGTTATATGGCGAAAATTTAATTATTTCATCACCTAGCCAATCATTTAACTCTTTTATTCTCTCTTGTAATGGAATAAGTTCGTTGCGAACAAACACTCTACTTGCTTTCTCAATATCCCCAAATCCGCCGGTGTTGTTAGGAATAATCCCCATCAACTGCGGTGGTACGCGATGTACGGCCAGCATGTCATCACGTGACACGTTTTTGATATTCAAAAACTCATCTTTGGCCGCCACCTCTGACAGCGGGATGATCTGAATGCCGTCTTTTTTCCCGTTTGGACTGTACATAAACAGGTTGCGGAAGTTGCCAGGGCCCTTTGCGCTTTTCATCGCGCTGCGGATGTTGTCAACGTCCTGCTGGCTCTGCGCCGGGTCGGTCATGTACATGATAAAACCCGCATGGCTGCCGTTAATATAATACTTGCGGCGGAAAAGCGTGGCCGACTCATTTAGCAGTGCGGACGGAATGGCCGACAGGTAGCCCGGCACGCCGTAGATTTCCTGATTGATGTCCGGCTCCATCAGGTGAAAAACGCTGCCTTTTGTAAATTCATACGGCTCCGCGTTGAGGCCGTAATGCGCATACCAGTACGTGTCCAGGTCAAGCCCGCGCCGTGTATATTTAGCAAGCGATGGCTCCAGTTTCAGCGTGGTGCCGAGGCGGCTGGTTCGCTTTTCCAGGTACGCGTTGGCAAACACCAGGTAATCCATCGCAAAACGGGTGAAAGCCTGCTGGCTCAAAAGCGGGTGCGGAATAAAGGTACTCGCCAGAATGTTACACTTAACACTGATGGGTGAGCTGTGATGCACGGCGGCGCGGAACGTGCGCGCCAGTCCGTCAACGCTTACGGGCGGCTCATACCAGCGGTCATTGATGACGCACTCCACGTAGTCCAGCAGTTCGCGCCGGTCGAGTACCGGGATCGGGTCGCCAAAGGTAAACGCCTCCGAGGCGGCTGTGCTGGTCATCTGTTCCGGCTGCTGCACGGGCTGCGTGCGGTTCCTGCGTCTGCTCATTAATACATCTCCACAATGTTCTGCGTGTGTGCCGCCTGTCCCTGCAGCGGCTCATTTGCCAGCGCATGCATGGTCGCCCAGGCTAAATCGCCGTGGCTGACTTCCTCGCTGCGGCTGGTTTCATAGGTCGGACGGTTGCCGCTGGCCGTGGTGGCCTTACGGATAGACATAAAAGACTGCGCGACGTCGAGGTGGCTGGCGTCAAATTCCAGCCGCCCGGTGGCAATCGTGTCGTAGGCTTTTAAGACCAGGGCATTTTTCACCGTCGGGTTGTAAACAAACTCCTTCACCTGCGGGAAAAAGGCTTTCACGTTCTCATAGACGCCGAGACCGACTCCGGTCGAGTCGATACCGATATAGGTCACGTTGTACTGCTGCGTAAGGGTTTTAATGGCGTCTGCCTGTGCGCGGAAATCCATCCCGCGCCACTGGTGACGCTCAAGGATGCGGAACTTGCCGCCCGGCACGGCAGGCGGGGCAATGACCACGCAGCCCGCGCTGTCGCCGTTCTGCGTGCCTTTCGCCGGGTCGTAACCGATCCAGACCTCTTTCCAGCCGAACGGGCGCAGCGCCAGCGCTTCGAAGTCGTCCCACACTTCCCAGCTGTCCACCATGCATTTCTGCAGCATGGCAAGCTGGAACACCGAGGCGAGGTCATCCATAAACACGCACATCAGCAGGTTTTGATAGTCCTCGGGGCTGTAGCGCGTGCGCAGCTGCTCCAGGTCGAACAGGTCACAGCCGCCGCGCACGGCATCCTCAACGGTGACTATCTGGCGGAACTGGCCGTCGGCACACAGGCGGCCAGCGGCAAGGGACGCGTGACTTAAATCAATATCAACCCTGTCGGCTTTGGCGCGGCCCTTGTTGAACTGCGCGCCAGACCAGAACGGGTAAGCGCTGTGCGTGAGGCTGGACGGCGTGGAAAAGTAGGTTTCCCGCCATTTCTTGTGCAGCGCCATGCCGGAGGCGACTTTCTGCAGTTCCTGAAATTTCGGTATCCAGAAATATTCGTCCAGGTACAGGTTGCCGTGATAACTCTGCGCGGTGCGGGCGTTGGTGCCGAGGAAGTACAGGCACGCGCCGTTAGCCAGCGTCATCGGGTCGCCTTTCAGGTCTACGTCGGCCTCGCGGGCAAACTCCACGATGTACTGCTTGAACACGTGCGCCTGCGCCTTACTGGCCGACAGAAAAATCTGGTTGCGCCCGGTGGTGAGCGCATCAAGCAGCGCCTCACGGGCAAAAAAGAACGTCGCCCCGATCTGGCGCGATTTCAGCAGGTTGCGGACGGTGTATTTATTGCCCGCTTCCCACCACTGACGCTGGTAGCCGAACATCGTGCTGTGAAAGATGTCCTGCAGCTTTTCGATCTGCACATCGCTGAATACGTTTTTTTCAGGCGGTTTGCGCGGGCCTCTGTTGCGGTTTTCGACATTGGGGTTTAAATCCGCCTCATTGCCGCCGTTGTTAAATTTCCCGATGCGCGCATGGCGCTCTGACTGCCGGGCCAGCAGGTCAATTTCTTTGTAGTCCTTTCCTTCCTTCACCTCTTTCATGACCAGCTGACAATAGCGCGCGGCGGTGGTGAGCTGCATCTGGTCAAGCGGGCCATAGTCGCCCCACCTGTCGCGCTTCTTCCAGCTGTGAACGGTTGCGGGTTTCTCTCCCAGCATTTCAGCAATGCGGGCGATGCGGTATCCCTGAAAGTACAGCAGCAAAGCCTGTCTGCGGGGATCGAGGTCTGCGGGGGCGATTGTCGTTGTCATGGCCCCAAAATACGGCCCGCCCGTTTCCTTTTCTGCCATCCGTGATTGTGTGAATTACGGTACAACGTCGCCGCGTTGTTTCAGTGCCCCTGTCGCCGCAAACATAGGGACTCACAGAGTTTTTATCTAACCGGAGCCTGGACAATGGCAAAGAAAGCAAAGCGTTTCCGCATCGGGGTGGAAGGTGCCACCACGGACGGGCGCACCATCGAACGCAGCTGGCTGGAGCAGATGGCGGCCAATTACGATCCGGCTGTCTATACCGCCGTGATCAACATGGAGCACATCAAGGGTTACACGCCTGACAGCGCGTTTCGCCGTTTCGGTGTGGTCGATGCGCTGGATACCGAAGAAATCAGCGACGGCCTGCTGAAAGGCAAGCTGGGCCTGTACGCGGTGATTAACCCGACGGATGAGCTGGTCACGATGACCGGCAACATGCAGAAGCTTTTCACCTCAATGGAGATTCGCCCGGAGTTCGCCGACACCGGCGAGGCGTATCTGATTGGCCTTGCCGTGACCGACGATCCGGCCAGCCTCGGCACTGAAATGCTGCAGTTCAGCGCCAGTGCAGGCGCAAACCCGCTGGCAAACCGCAAGCAGCATCCTGACAACCTGTTTACCGCCGCCACCGAAACCGTGATCGAGTTTGAGGACGTGGCCAACGAAAAACCGTCCCTGTTCAGCCGCGTGTCCGCGCTTTTCAGCAACAAACAGAAATCGGATGACGCACGTTTCAGCGACGTTCACAGGGCTGTCGAGCTGGTCGCCACCGAGCAGCAGGCATTCAGCCAGCGCATCGAAACCGCCCTGAGCGAGCAGGCCAGCAGCCTGCAGGTGCAGCTGAGCGCAGAAGCTGCAGCCCGTGAGCAGCTGCAGGCGGATTTCAGCCAGCTGCAGGCACAGCTGAGCCGTGAAGACGGGCGCCAGGACTTCCGCCCGCGCACGCCCGGTAACGGCAACGGCAGCAGCCAGGACGTGCGCACCGACTGCTGATGCAGGTGCGGCAAACCCCATTAACGAACAGAGAAAACGATACGATGAAAAACAGCACCCGTTTTAAGTTAAACGCCTACATGTCGGTACTGGCGGAAATCAACAAAATCAACCTGTCGGCCCTCAACAGCAAATTTACCGTTGAGCCGTCCGTTGCGCAGACGCTGGAAACCAAAATTCAGGAGTCATCAGAGTTTCTGACGCGCATCAACATTGTGCCGGTGTCTGAGCAGAGCGGCGAGCGTCTGGGGCTGGGTATCGGCAGCACGATTGCGGGTACAACCGACACCACGCAGAAAGAGCGCGAGCCTACCGATCCGACCTATATCGACGGCGAAGGCTATAAGTGCACGCAGACCAACTTTGACACGGCGCTGCCTTATCAGAAGCTGGACATGTGGGCGAAGTTTGCCGACTTTCAGGTGCGCATCCGCGACATGATTGTCAAACGCCAGGCGCTTGACCGCATCATGATCGGTTTTAACGGCCTCAAGCGTGAGAAAACCTCTAACCGCGTCCAGAACCCGCTGCTGCAGGACGTCAACATCGGCTGGCTGGAAAAAATCCGCCAGGAGAAACCGTCACAGGTGGTCGGTCAGCATATCGACAGCAGCGGAAAAGTTATCGCCGATAAAATCACCATTGGTAAAAAGGGCCTGTTCCGCAATCTGGATGCCGTGGTGATGGGGGCCGTTACCGAAAAAATCGCCGTGCAGTATCAGGATGATACCGAGCTGGTTGTGATCTGCGGTCGCCAGCTGCTGGCCGACAAGTATTTCCCGATCGTCAACAAAGACCAGCCCAACACCGAAGCGCTGGCCGCTGATTTGATTATCAGCCAGAAGCGCATCGGCGGCCTGCCTGCGGTGCGAGCGCCGTTCTTCCCGGCTGATGCGATGCTGATTACGCGCCTTGATAACCTGTCAATTTATGTCCAGGACGACACCCGCCGCCGCGCCATCATCGACAACCCGAAACGGGATCGCGTTGAAAACCTTGAGTCGGTCAACGAGGCGTACGTGGTCGAGGACTACGACTGCACCTGCCTGATTGAAAACATCGAAATGCTGGAGCAGGAACCGGAGCCGGAAGCGGGCCAGATGAGCGACGCCGAAATCGCACGCATTGCCTCCGTTGCGGCAAGCGTGGTCAAGGCCATGAGCGAATCGGGTACGGCGCAGGAGCAGGCCGAATCTGACGCCAGCACTGGCGCTGACACCGGCACCGTCAGCGGCAGCGGCAGCGGCAGCGCAGGAGCTTAAACCGTGACCAATCCTTTCCGCGCACACACGCGCTTCATTCAGGGACAGGAGGCCGCCCGCACGGGCGGCAATGGCCGCCATGCGAAAGGCTATGACCTGATGCTGCTGCAGCTTAACGAAGACCGCCGCCGCCTCAAGGGCATTCAGTCCACTGTCACTAAGGCGCAGATTAAGGTTGAGGTGCTGCCGAAATATGCCGCCTGGGTTGAGGGCGTGCTGAGTGCCGACGGGGCGCAGCAGGATGACGTGCTCATGTACGTCATGCTGTGGCGCATTGATGCCGGTGATTATGCCGGAGCGCTGACCGTTGGCCGCCATGCCCTTAAACACGGGTGGGTGATGCCGGTCGGTAAACGCAACACCGCCACCGTGCTGACTGAGGAAATGGCCGACGCCGCCAAGGCCGCCATGCTGGCCGGAACGCCGTTTGATGCTGAGCTGCTGCTGCAGACGCTGGACGCCGTGGACGGGGAAGACATGCCGGATCAGTCGCGCGCACGCCTGCACAAGTCCATTGGCTGGGTGCAGACCGAAAGCAACCCGGTATCCGCACTGAATCACCTTAAGCACGCCCTGCAGCTGGACGAAAGATGCGGGGTGAAAAAAGACATTGAGCAGCTTGAGCGGAAACTCCGCAAAGACAGCTGATAACCGAACGTGCCCACGCGCGGGGCGGCACGGGGTGGCGACAGGCAGCGCCGCATCAAAACCCCGTCCACCGCCCACCTATTCAGGAGTAGTAAGGATGCAGTTTACAGCGCCAGAGCAGTCGCCGGTTGCGCCGGTCATTATCCCGAACAATTCATTCTGGCCGGATCTGGATTTGGCTAAGTTTCGCAGCGCGATGCGCGTTGACGGCACCGTGACGCCGGAGCGGCTTAAGCAGGTGGTGCTGACCGCCATGTCAGAGGTGAACGCCGAGCTGTACCCGTGGCGGGAACGGCAGGAAATGGCCGGTTACAACGGGCTGGGTGACATACCGGCTGAGCAGCTGGCAGGTCGGAGCGTGCGCCTGCACCACTACGAAAACGCCGTGTGGTGCTGGACGCGCGCGGTACTCAACGAGCGATACAGCGACTTTGACGCCACCGCATCCGGCGCGAAGCGCGGCGAGGTGCTGGAGGATGCCAGCGGCGATTTATGGCGCGATGCGCGCTGGGCCATCAGCCGCGTGCAGGATCTGCCGCATATTACCGTCGAGCTTATCTGATGAAAGTGCGTGCGCAGCAGTATGACACGGTAGACGCACTTTGCTGGCGTCACTACGGGCGCACGCAGGGGCTGTCCGAGCGTGTGTTACAGGCCAATCCGGGGCTGGCGGAATACGGCCCCACCTTACCCCACGGTTTAGAGGTCGAGCTGCCGGACGTTGCGCCCGCAGCCACGGCGCAGACCGTGCAGCTATGGGACTAAATCATGTGGGAAAGAATCAGCACGTTTATCACCTGGTCGATGGCCGTGTTTATGGCCTGGCTGGGCGACCTTTCGGTTAAGGACGTTTCAACGTGGGCCGGGCTGATTATCGGCATCGGCATGGCGCTAATCAGCTGGTACTACAAGCACAAAACCTACCAGCTGCTGGCAAGCGGGCGCATCACGCGGGAGGATTATGAATCTGCAAACCGTTAAACGCTGCGCCGTCGGCGCAGTACTGGCCATTGCCGCCACGCTGCCGGGCTTTCAGCAGCTGCACACCTCGGTTGAGGGGCTGAAACTAATTGCGGATTACGAGGGCTGCCGCCTTAAGCCATACCAGTGCGATGCGGGTGTATGGACCGATGGCATCGGCAACACACAGGGCGTCGTGCCAGGCAAAACCATTACCGAGCGGCAGGCCGCCGGGACGTTTATCACCAATGTGTTGCGCGTTGAGGCGGCACTGGCGCGCTGCGTGGCGGTTTCCATGCCGCAGCAGGTTTATGACGCGCTGGTGTCGCTGGCGTTTAACGTCGGCACCGGCAACGTGTGCGGCTCAACAATGGTGAAACTCATCAGGGCAAGCCGGTGGCGCGATGCCTGCTATCAGCTGCCGCGCTGGGTGTACGTGAAAGGCGTATTTAATCAGGGACTGGATAACCGGCGCGGGCGCGAGCTGAGCTGGTGCCTGAAAGGGGCGGCAGCATGATGCGCGCCGTTGCAGTGACCTGCTTTGTCGTGCTGCTGGTGACTGCCGGGCTTCTGTCGTGGCAGCTGCACAGCGCAAACAGGACTATCGGCACGCAGGTGGCAGAGCTGGCCGCAAAGGAAAAAAAGCTGAGCCAGAAAAACAGCCAACTGATGGCCGTCAACATCCTGGCGCAGAGCAGCAACCTTGCACAGACGCAGCTGTATGCGGCGGCTGAGAAAAACAACGCACTGCTGCGCCAGCGGCAGCGCCAGACTGAGGATCTGAAACGTGAAAATGACGCCCTTCGCCGCTGGTCTGATACCCCTCTGCCTGATGCTGCTGTCCGGCTGCGCCAGCGACCGGCCATCACAGGAGGTGAATCTTACCGTCAGTGGCTGTCCCAAAATAACCCGCTGCCAGCTGGGGCCGTCGGCGGCGCGCACTAACGGCGATTTGCTGGCCCTGCTGGACGAAACCGAAACCGCCTGGGCGGCCTGCGCCGACAAGGTGGACACCATAGTGACCTGCCAGGAAAAAGACGATGAACAAGCCGCAGTCCTTACGCGAAGCCCTTAACAGCGCAATACCTTACCTGCAGCAGAACCCCGACAGGTTTCACCTGTTTGTAGACAAAGGGGCATCAGTCGGGACTGCCGCCGCGTCACTGTCATGGGAATACCGCTATACGCTTAACGTCATCGTTACGGACTTCACCGGCGATCAAAATCTGCTGATGGCGGCGGTGATGTACTGGCTGCGCACCAACCAGCCTGATGCGCTGCAGAACCCCAATGAGCGTGACCAGCTTTGCACGTTTGAAGTGGACATTCTCGGCAACGGTGCGTGTGACATCAGCATTAATCTGAAACTCACAGAGCGTGTTATCGCCGAGGAGGTCAACGGCGTGACAGAAGTCAGAGCCGTGCCAGAGCCGGGCAACCCTTTTGACGCGGACGATATCTGGACGGTGCGCCGTGGGTAATCTGCACGAGGTTGACGCCTGGCTGGATGCGCTGCTGGCAAAGCTGGAACCGGCTGAGCGCAAAAAGATGCTGCGTGAGGTGGCGCGCGACATGCGCCGGATTCAGCAGGCCAACATGACGGCACAGCGCGCGCCCGACGGCAGCGCATGGGAACCGCGCCGCGTATCGGCCAGGACAAAGCCGGGGCGCATTAAGCGGAAAATGTTTGTGAAACTGAAAACCGCAAAATACCTCAAGACAAAGGCAAACGGGGACAGTGCAGAGGTGGCTTTCGTGCCTGCCGTGCAGCGTCTGGCCCGTGTTCACCATTACGGGCTGCGTGATCGCGTGAGCAGGCGAGGCATTATGGTCAAATACGCTGAGCGCCCATTAATCGGATTCAGTGAAGATGTCAAAATAGAGATAGGTGATTTATTATTAAAACACCTATCCCATAATTAGTTATAAAAAAAAGAATATCAGTGGTCAAAAAAGTTTCAAAAGATTTTGATTTGGAGTTAAAAGCTTCGAACGAACAATTTTGCTATCTGGTAACCCAAACATTTTTAAAATGCATTCTACACTACTTGGGAATGGTTCTGATGCATATGGGGAGATGTAAACTTTTTCTATCAAAGTATCTAAATCAATATCTACAAGCTCATGAGCAGGTTTTGATGTTTCAGGGTTTAAGTAATCTTTCTCTGGGACGAAGAAAAGTCGAGCCTCTTTCTCATGACTAAAAGCTGTTCTTTTAAGTAAAGGTCCAATGTTTCTATTAACAACGCAGTCAGAGGGTTTTAGCGTCGTGTCATTAAAGTCTATGTACTTTATCTCGGTGAAGTATATTCTGTCTTTTTTTGTATCTGTAATTGAGTTTGTTAGAGCTTCTAAGGTTGTTTGTATCGCTACACCTTTATTTGTATCGGAATAAAGACGCCACATGGCCTCTGACTCATCATCGTTTTGATGCCAGCAATTAACAACAATGGAATTCATTACATTAAAAAAGGATTGTTCTACTTTAGGGAGGTGATTTTCCAAAGACTCTTCAAACTCTAAGAGTTTTTTCGAAATTTCTGGGGAGTTTTCCTCAAAATTAGGGTCTTTTTCTAAAATTAACTCTCTTAGCTTTTTCCTGTTTTCTAACATGCTGTGGTATGTACCCAAGCTGCTTTCTGAAATTGCATCTAATGCAACTTTAGGTAACAGACCTTCAAAAGGGTCAGAATTTGCATATGAGGATATTGGGGTGAAAAATAACCGCTTTGTGTCGAGGAGGTTTATAAGCTTATCTAATGACATATACCTCCATAGTTTTTTATCTTTTGGAATGTTTGGAGAAACGTTTTCAGTTTTTAAGCCCATCATCTTTCCTTAAATTGTGTGAGTCCCTACACAATCTAACATGCTTCAAATTATTTTGTTCAAATGAGACTTTCAAATCATGAACGAAAAACTTACCGAAATCATGCGCCTCATCACCAACCTGATCCGCACCGGCACCGTGTCCGACGTCGATTCGGTTAACTGGCTGTGCCGGGTGAAAACGGGCGACCTCGAAACCAACTGGATTAACTGGCTCACCCTGCGCGCCGGTAATACGCGCACATGGTGGCAGCCCTCCGTGGGCGAACAGGTCATGTTGCTGAGCCTGGGCGGCAACCTCGAAACCGCCTTTGCGCTGCCCGCGATTTATTCCGATGCATTCCCGCCGCCGGATTATTCAGAGAACGGCAGCACCACGCAGTTTAGCGACGGCGGTTTTTTTCAGTACGAACCGGCAACCGGCCAGCTGCTGATAAAGAACATCAAAAGCCTGCGTATAGAAGCGGCGGACGGCATTCAGCTGCTGACTGAGGCTTTAGGCGTTAATGCCAGCAAGACAACCCTCAACAGTGAAACGGCTATTAACGGCGCAGTCACGCAGAGCGGCGGTGATATGAGTTCTAACGGCGTTGTGGTGCATACCCATAAGCACGGCGGCGTTAAGTTCGGCAATGACACATCAGGAGGCCCGGCGTGATGTATCTCGGCATGAACCGCGACACCGGCAAAGCCCTGACCGATCTTGACCACATCCGCCAGAGCGTCAGCGATATTCTGCTGACCCCGGAGGGCAGCCGTCTGGCGCGACGTGAATACGGCTCAATGCTTTCTGCGCTCATCGACCAGCCGCAGAACGGCGTCACCCGTATGCAGGTCATGGCGGCAACTTATACCGCACTGAGCCGCTGGGAGCCGCGCATCCGGCTGATTTCAGTGAATTTCACAACGGCATATGACGGCTCAATGGCCGTTGAGATAAACGCACAGCGAGCCGACGGCTCGCCGCTGGCAATGACCATCCCAACGGGGGTAAACCGTGGCAGTGATTGATTTATCGCAGCTTACCGCGCCGGAAGTCATTGAGGTGCCGGACTTTGAAACGCTGCTGGCCGAACGTAAAGAAAACCTGATTGCGCTGTATCCGGCTGACGAGCAGGACGCCATGCGCCGCGTGCTGGCGCTGGAGTCCGATCCGCTGGTCAAGTGCCTGCAGGAAAACGTCTACCGCGAAATCCTCTTACGCCAGCGTATCAACGAAGCCGCGCAGGCTGTCATGGTGGCCTATGCGCTCGGCACCGATCTGGATCAGCTGGCGGCCAACAACAACGTTAAGCGCCTGACCATCACCGCGGCCAATCCTGACGCCGTGCCGCCCGTGGCGGCGGTGATGGAGTCCGACGACGATTTGCGCCTGCGCGTGCCGGGGGCGTTTGAGGGGCTGAGCGTGGCCGGGCCAACGGCGGCATATGAGTATTACGCTAAAAGCGCGGACGGGCGCATATCTGACGTGTCGGCAACGAGTCCGGCACCGGCGGAAGTGCTGATCACCGTGCTGAGCCGTGAAAACAGCGGCGCAGCAACGGACGATTTACTGAATGCAGTGAACGCCGCGTTAAACGCCGAAACCGTGCGCCCGGTGGCTGACCGCGTGACCGTGCAGGCCGCAACGATATTTGATTATCAGGTGAAAGCCACGCTGCACCTGTTTGACGGCGTGGCCGCCGCCCCGTGTCTGGAGGCCGCGCAGGCCGCAATGACCGCTTACCTGGCTGACCAGAAAAAGCTGGGCCGCAGCGTACGCCGCGAGTCTTACGGGGCGGTGCTGCGCGTGGCGGGCGTGGACTGGGTGGAAATCACCGAACCGGAGCAGGACATTATTCTGAACCGCACGCAAGCGGGCAACTGCACGGCGGTGGCCGTTACGGTTGCCAGCGATAACGGGGGTAAAGGATGAGCCAGAGCCTTTTACCGCCCGCGTCCTCGGCGCTTGAGCGCAGGCTTGCAGAGGCGTGCAGCGGCATCAGCGGGCTGAACGTCCCGCTGCGCGACCTGTGGAACCCCGCCGCCTGTCCCGCGTGGTTTCTGCCTTACCTTGCCTGGTCATTTTCGGTTGACCGCTGGGACGAGGCCTGGACAGAAACCGTTAAACGCCGCGTGGTGATGGATGCGTTTTACATCCATCAGCACAAAGGCACCATCAGCGCCGTGCGCCGCGTGGTGGAGCCGTTCGGATTTCTTATCCGCGTGCTGGAGTGGTGGAAAACCGGTGAAGCGCCCGGCACGTTTCGCCTGGACATTGGCGTGCAGGACCAGGGCATTACTGAGCAGACCTATCTGGAGCTTGAGCGGCTTATCAGCGATGCCAAACCCTGCAGCCGTCACTTGCTGGGGATGTCGATAAACCTGCAGGTGACGGGCGAAACCCGCATTGTGGCAGGCAGCTACGACGGCGACGCGATGACCGTTTACCCCTACACCCCCGAAAACATTTCCGTCAGCGGCGGGCTTTACAGCGGCGCGGCGGTTCACGTTACTGACATGATGGAAATCAGACCATGAGCCAGAAATATTACGCCATAGTGACCAACCTCGGCGCGGCGAAGATTGCCAACGCCGCCGCGCTCGGTACTAAACTGAGCATCACGCAGATGGCCGTGGGCGACGGGGGCGGCACGCTGCCTAAACCAAACGCCAGCCAGACAGCGCTGATTAGCGAAAAGCGACGCGCGGCCATTAATACGCTGAGTATCGATCCGGCCAACGCCAGCCAGGTGATTGCCGAACAGGTCATCCCTGAAACCGAGGGCGGTTTCTGGATCAGGGAAATGGGCCTGTTTGACGCTGACGGCACGCTGATTGCGGTCTGCAACACGCCGGAAACCTACAAGCCCGCCCTGCAGGAAGGCAGCGGGCGCACGCAGACGGTGCGCATGGTCCTGATTGTAAACAGTACCGACGCGATTACGCTTAAAATCGATCCGTCTGTGGTGCTGGCGACGCGTCAGTATGCGGATGACAAAGCGCTGGAGGTGCGCCAGTACGCCGACGGCCTGATGGACGCGCACCTGAAAGCGAGCAACCCGCACCCGCAGTATGCGCCGGTTAACAGCCCGACGCTGACCGGCACCCCGAAAGCGCCCACGGCGGCACCCGGCACGAACAACACGCAGATGGCAAACACCGCCTTTGTGCAGGCGGCACTGGCCGCGCTGGCAGGCGGTGCGCCCGAAGCGCTGGACACGCTTAAAGAGCTGGCTGACGCGCTGGGCGGTGATGCGAACTTTTCCACGACGGTGCTTAACAGGCTGGCCGGTAAAATGGACATTGCGAAAAACGGCAGCGACATCGCCAGCGTATCTGCGTTTCTCAACAACCTCGGGCTGGGGAGTGGTTCGGCGCTACCGGTAGGCGTGCCGGTGCCGTGGCCGGTGGCAACGCCGCCAGCGGGCTGGCTCAAGTGCAACGGGGCGGCATTCAGCGCAACCGACTATCCGCAGCTGGCGAAAACCTTCCCGTCGCTTAAGCTGCCCGACCTGCGCGGCGAATTTATCCGGGGCTGGGATGACGGCCGCCTGGCAGATGCGGGGCGCGTCCTGCTGACGGCGCAGAGTCCGACCTACCTGCGCACCGGCATGATGGATTACAACGGCAGTGACGTTGATAACAATGGCGTTTACATCGGCATGGCCTATGCCGAGGCCGACACCGCAGGCAAATCGGTTGCCGCGCCGTCCGGCATATTCCGCGCGCCCAACAACACCGATCTGACCGGGCAGGCGTCGCGTGACAACGGCGTGACGGGCAGCGCAAGCAATACCGTCTATTCCGACGCCGGTTCCGTATGGGTTTCCACGCGCCCGCGCAACGTGGCGTTTAACTACATCGTGAGGGCTGCATAATGGCCGCAAAGAAAAACATCACCCTGGACAGCGACGGGCTGGCCGTCACGTCCGGCACGCTGACCGTTTACAGCTTCGATCCGGCAACCGGCGAATATACCGGTGCGGCAGATGAGTATCTGGCGCAGGGCGTGGGTATTCCGGCGCACTCCACCGACACCGCGCCACCCAAAAGCGCCAGCGGCAAAGCCTGCGTATTTCAGGGCGGCAGCTGGCAGCAGGTGGCCGATCATCGCGGTGAAACCGTCTTTAGTACCGCAACCGGCGCGCCGGTGCTGGTCACGCTCCCCGGTGATTACCCGGCAGGCACGACACAGCTTAAACCGCAGACGCCCTTTGACACATGGGGCGGTGTGGCGTGGGTGACGGACACCGCCGCGCAGCAGCGCGCCGCCGTGGCAACGGCAGAGGCCGAAAAAAGCAGCCGCATCAGCGAGGCGGGCAGCGTGACGCAGGTCTGGCAGACGCAGCTGGCGCTCGGCATCATCAGCGCTGACGACAAAGCGCAGCTTACGGCATGGATGCGCTACATCCAGCAGGTACAGGCTACCGACACGGCCAGCGCGCCGGATATCAACTGGCCGGAAAAGCCCGCCACATAATCAGAGGCCCGTTTCGGGCCTTTTTCCTTTGTGTCATTCGCCAGACAATGGCCGCAGGGTGCGCCCGCACCCCATCCCTTTCACCATAGCGGAACCCCTTAACCGGAGATCCGTTACATGGCACAGGACTATCATCACGGCGTGCGCGTTATTGAAGTTAACGAAGGCACCCGAACCATTACCACCGTCAGCACGGCCATCATCGGGATGGTCTGCACCGGCGACGACGCCGACGCGGAAATGTTCCCGCTTAACCGTCCCGTATTACTCACCGACATCATTACCGCCAGCGGCAAAGCAGGCAAAACCGGTACGCTCGCCGCATCACTCGACGCCATCGCCGACCAGGCAAAACCGCTGGTTGTCGTGGTGCGCGTGGCGCAGGGCGCAACCGAGGCGGAAACCTCAGCCAACATCATTGGCGGCGTGACCGACGACGGGATGCGCACCGGTATGCAGGCCCTGCTGGCCGCGCAGACCGTTTGCGGCGTGAAGCCGCGCATCCTCGGCGTGCCGGGGCATGACACCAAGGCCGTGGCAACCGCGCTGCTGAGCGTGGCGCAGAGCCTGAAAGCCTTTGCGTATATTGCGGCATACGGCTGCAAAACCGTGTCCGAGGTCATCGCCTACCGCGCCAATTTCAGCCAGCGCGAAGGGATGCTCATCTGGCCTGACTTCATCAGCTTTGACACCGTGCTGAAAGCCGATGCGGCGGCGTATGCTACCGCCCGTGCGCTCGGCCTGCGCGCCAAAATTGACGAAACGACCGGCTGGCACAAGTCCCTGTCAAACGTCGGCGTCAATGGCGTCACCGGCATTTCTAAAGACGTGTCGTGGGACTTGCAGGATCCGGCAACCGATGCGGGCCTGCTGAACCAGAACGACGTCACGACGCTGATCCGTAAAGACGGCTTTCGCTTCTGGGGTTCGCGCTGCCTGAGTGATGACCCGCTCTTTCAGTTTGAAACCTACACCCGCACGGCGCAGGTGCTGGCCGACACGATGGCCGAGGCGCAGATGTGGGCCGTTGACGGGCCGCTGAATCCGTCGCTTGCCCGCGACATCATCGAAGGCATCAACGCCAAGCTGCGCAGCCTGGTGAATCAGGGCTATCTCATCGGCGCCAGCTGCTGGCTGGATGAGTCGGTAAACACCAGGGAAACGCTCAAGGCCGGACAGCTGTTTATCGACTACGACTACACGCCGGTGCCGCCGCTGGAAAACCTGATGCTGCGCCAGCGCATTACTGACCAGTACCTGGTCAACTTCGCCGCCAGCGTTAAAGCATAAGGAGCTGAACACATGGCCTTACCCCGTAAGTTAAAACACCTGAACCTGTTCAATGCAGGCAACAACTGGCAGGGGCTGGTTGAGTCCCTGACGCTGCCAAAGCTGACCCGCAAGTTTGAGAAGTACCGCGGCGGCGGCATGGCCGGTGCCGTCGATATTGATATGGGTCTGGACGATGGCGCGCTGGACACGGAATTCACCGTCGGCGGCACCGAGGCGCTGCTGTTTAAGCAGCTGGGCGCGGAAACCGTGGACGCGGTGCAGCTGCGCTTTACCGGTTCAATTCAGCGTGACGACACCGGCGAAGTGCAGGCGGTGGAGCTGGTCACGCGCGGGCGCTACAAGGAGCTGGATTCCGGCGAGTGGAAAACCGGCGACGCCAACACGACCAAGGTTTCCGCGACCAACAGCTACGCCAAGCTGACCATTAACGGCGAAGTGCTGTTTGAGGTGGATCTGGTCAACATGGTTCACATCGTGGACGGCAAGGACATGATGGAAGCGCACCGCAGCGCGCTGGGCCTGTAATCACGGCGGCAGGCGCTGGCCTGCTGCTTTTACCAATTTTATATAGTGGATTAAGAACATGAGCGACATCAAAAACGAAAAAACCGTCACCCTGGACACGCCGATCAAGCGCGGTAAAACCGAAATCGCAGAGGTGGTACTGCGCAAGCCGCAGTCTGGCGCGCTGCGCGGCGTGCGCCTGCAGGCATTAATGGAAATGGACGTCAACGCGGTGATGGCCGTACTGCCGCGCGTTTCAACGCCTGCGCTGACTGTACAGGAAATCAACGAAATGGACCCCGCCGATCTGGTGGCGCTGTCGGTGGAGGTGCTGTCTTTTTTGTTAACGAGGTCGGCGCTTTCGACTATCCCGCAGAGCTGACCGTAGACGATCTGGTGGCAGACATCGCCACCGTGTTTCACTGGCCGCCGCCGGTCATGTTCGCGGAGTCGCTGGCGGACGTGCTGATGTGGCGGCACAAAGCGATCCTGCGTAACGGAGCCGGTGACGATGAATGACAGAAACCTGCGCCTGCAGGTGGTATTAAGCGCGGTGGACAAACTCACCCGCCCTTTTCGCAGCGCGCGCGACGGCTCCGGGGAGCTGTCCGCCGCACTTAAAGCCAGCAAAGACAGCCTGAAAAGCCTGAACGATCAGGCCGGGCGCATTGACGGCTTTCGCAAAACGCGCCAGCAGCTTGCCATCACAGAGAAAAATCTCGCCTCTGCCCGGCAGGAGGCCGCCGCGCTGGCGACGCAGTTTGCCGCCACCAACCGCCCCACGGCGCAGCAGTCCCGCTTGCTTGAGCAGGCAAAAAACCGCGTTAATGACCTGCAGCAGAGTTACAACGGCCTGCTGCGCTCGGTACAGCAGCAGCGCGGCGCGCTGACCGCCGCCGGTATCGACACCAAACAGCTGAGCGCGGCACAGCGCCGACTGAAAACCGACGCCAGCGCAGCGAGTGACGCCATCGGGCGCCAGCAGCGTGAGCTTAAAAAGCTGGGCGAGCGCCAGGCAAAAATGCGCGCCGTGCGTGAGCGCTACGGCAAAACGCTGGAGGCCCGCGACAGGGTGGCCGGGGCAGGGGCGACAGCCACGGCGGCAGGGATGGCAATGGGTGTGCCGTTTGCGGCGGCTATCAAAGCCTCGGCGGATATGGAAGACGCCATGAAGGGCGTGGCTAAGCAGGTCAACGGCCTGCGCGATGACAAGGGCAACCGCACCGCGCAGTTTTACGACATGCAGGCCGCCATCAAGGCCGCCAGTGAGCAACTGCCAATGGAGCATGGCGCGGTTGATTATGCCGCGCTGGTTGAGGGCGGCGCGCGCATGGGCGTCACCAACCAGAATGACTCTTACGCCGACCAGAAGCGCGACTTACTGGCCTTTGCCACCACGGCGGCCAAGGCGTCAACGGCGTTTGAGCTGCCCGCCGACCAGCTGGCCGAGGGGCTGGGTAAAATCAGCCAGCTTTACAAGATACCGACCCGCAATATTGAGCAACTGGGCGATGCGCTGAACTATTTAGACGATAACGCCATGTCAAAAGGGGCGGACATTATCGACGTGCTGCAGCGCATGGGCGGCAACGCCGACCGGCTGGACTTTCGCAAGGCGGCGGCGCTGGGTTCAACCTTCCTTTCACTCGGTGCAACCTCTGAGATTGCGGCAAGTTCGGCTAACGCGATGGTGCGCGAGCTGTCGATTGCCACCATGCAGGGCAAGCGCTTTCAGGAAGGCATGACGCTGCTTAAGCTTGACCCGAAAAAGATTGAAAAGCAGATGACCACGGACGCGATGGGAACCATCATCAGCGTGCTGGAGAAGGTCAAAAAACTGCCCGAAAACAAACGCCTGTCTGCGCTGACGATGATATTCGGCAAGGAGTTCGGCAAGGATGCGGCGAAACTTGCCAACAACCTGCCGGAGCTGCGCCGACAGCTGGCCCTGACGCAGGGAGATGCAGCCAAAGGCTCAATGCAGAAAGAGTCTGAAATCAACAAAGATTCCCTTTCCGCACAGTGGATGCTTACCACAACCGGCGTAGCTAACACCATGAGCGGGCTGGGTGACACGCTGCGCCAGCCGCTTATGGACATCATGAGCGCGATTAAAAAAGCCACCGGCATGGCGGCGCAGTGGATAGAGAAAAACAAAGCGCTGGCTGGCACGCTGGTGAAAGTCGGCGCTGCAGTGTCTGCCATCGTCATCGGGCTGGGGACGCTGGCTATCGGTTTTGCGGCCATTGTCGGGCCGATGGCGGTTATCAGGCTGAGCTTGGCGACGTTGGGCTTTAAGGGCGCGGGCGCATTCGGAATGATAGGTAAGGCGTTGCGCATCGTCGGCAGCGGTGTTATCTGGCTGGGCCGCCTGATGTTTGCCAACCCGATTCTGGCCGTCATTGGCCTTATCTCTATGGGCGCAATTTATATCTGGCGTAACTGGGACACCCTCGGGCCGAAGTTTGCGGCACTCTGGCAGCACGTGACAGATAACACATCGGCAGCGTGGGAGGCCATCAAAGGCAAAATAGCCGGTGCGTGGGCGTGGGTTAAATCCCTGTTCGCGGATGGCGCGCTGCAGGGGATCATCAGCAGATGCTGGGACGCCATCCGCGACGGCATCGCCGGGGCATGGCAAAGCATTAAGGTCGCCGTGTCGCAAAAATGGGATGAGCTGGTTAACTCGGCCAGCACGCTGCCGGAGCGGTTTAAAGAAGCGGGCAGCAACATGATCAGCGCACTGCTTGAGGGCATCACGGCCAAATGGGACGCGCTTAAGGCCAGACTGTCATCTATGACGGATTTGCTGCCCGGATTCATGAAGCCATCGGCAGATAAGGGCGGCGCGCCACCGGTCAATCCATTAAGCCCCGCATCCCCGACGGGCTTTGCCGGACTGTTTGACAATGGCGGCTACATCCCCGCCGGTCAGTATGGCATTGCGGGCGAGAACGGGCCGGAGCTGGTCAACGGCCCGGCGCGCATTACCAGCCGTCGCCGTACTGCCGCACTGGCCGCATCGGCTGCGCTGGCGCTGGGTATGGCCGCCGCACCTGCAGCAGCCCGCCAGCTGCACCCGATGAGCCTGCCCGCGCAGGCATATCAGAGTAAAGCGCAGCGTGCACAGACAGCGCAGCCGGTTGCCGCGCCACAAATCAACGCGTCATTCACCATCGTGCAGCAGCCGGGGGAGAGCCAGGAGGATCTGGTTGATAAGGTGATGCGCAGGCTTAAGGCCGAACAGCGGCAGGCTGAGGCCCGCGCGCGCAGTTCTTATCGTGATCGAGGAGGGTACGACGAATGATGATGACGCTGGGGCTGTTCGTTTTCATGCTGGAAACGGTGCCTTATCAGGAGCTGCAGTTACAACGCAGCTGGCGGTTTCCGTCTAACAACCGCGTGGGCTTTCGCCCGTCGCTGCAGTTTGCCGGGCCGGACACCGACACGCTGACGCTTTCCGGCGTGCTGCTGCCGGAGCTGACCGGTGGCAGATTATCGCTCTATGCGCTGGAGCAAATCGCGGAGCTGGGGCGCGCGTGGCCGCTCATTGAGGGCAGCGGCACCATTTACGGCATGTTTGTGATTGAGAGCCTGAGCCAGACAAAGTCCGACTTTTTCAGTAACGGCGCGTGCAGGCGTATTGAGTTCACGCTCACGCTTAAGCGTGCAGACGAGTCGCTGGGCGAGATGTTCGGCAGCCTGAGCGGCCAGTTGGATGCCATGAAAAGCGCGGCGGCAGGTGTGGCCGGTAAAGTCACCGCAGCAGTGGGAGGGCTTTTCTGATGATGCAGGCAGAGGGCTGGTTAAAAGGGGCATCCAGCGCCCCGGCCTTTCGGCTGACGATGGCAGGCGCAGACGTCACGCAGACCATACAAAAGCGACTCATCAGCCTGACACTCACCGATAACCGGGGCTTTGAGGCTGACCAGCTGGATATTGAGCTGGACGACGCTGACGGCCTGCTGCAGCTGCCACGCCGTGGCGTGGTGCTTAAGCTGGCGCTGGGCTGGGAGGGTGAGCCGCTTATCAGCAAGGGCAGCTATACGGTTGATGAGATTGAACACAGCGGCACGCCCGACCGGCTGACGCTTCGCGCCCGCAGCGCCGACTTTCGCCAGACCCTGAACACTAAACGCGAAAAGTCCTGGCACAAAACCACGGCGGGCGAAATTGCGAAAGCCATTGCGGAAAAGCACAAGCTGGATTTAGCGCTGGGCGCCGACGTTAAGAAAATGGCAATCGACCACATTGACCAGACCAACGAATCCGACGCCAGCTTTCTGATGCGCCTGGCCCGCCAGTGCGGCGCGCTGGCCTGCGTGAAGGATGGCAAACTGCTGTTTATCAGGCAGGGGCAGGGCAAAAACGCCAGCGGCAAGGCGTTGCCGGTAATCACTATCCAGCGTCGTGACGGCGACAGCCACCGCTTTACCCTGGCTGACCGCGACGCCTACACCGGCGTGATTGCCAGCTGGCTGCATACGCGCGAGCCAGCGAAAAAGCCGGAAACAAAGGTGAAGCGACGCCGCAAAACCACGGCGAAGAAAAAAGAGCCGGAAGCGAAACAGGGTGATTATCTCGTCGGCACCGATGAAAACGTGCTGGTTTTAAGCCGCACCTATGCCAACCGGTCAAACGCAGAGCGGGCGGCAAAAATGCAGTGGGAACGGCTGCAGCGCGGCGTAGCAACCTTCTCGATCCAGCTGGCGCGAGGGCGCGCTGAGCTTTACACCGAAATGCCGGTAAAGGTAACGGGGTTCAAAAAGCAGATTGATGATGGCGAATGGATCATCACCACGCTGACGCACAGCCTGAGTGCTGACAGTGGCTACACGACCAGCTTAGAGCTGGAAGTAAAAATTGATTCATTGCAAATGGAATGAGATGTATCTCAAAACAAATGTTTGTGTATAATTGATTAAAAATGCGATGGGGCTTAAGCGATGATGAATTGTCCTATGTGTGGTAATGCCGCACACACTAGAAGTAGCTTTCAGGTATCTAAGAATACTAAAGAGCGTTATAACCAGTGCCAGAACATTAACTGCAGTTGTACCTTTAAATCACATGAAACTGTGACTGACATAATCATGACACCAGGAAAAGTGGCTAGCGTTCCGCCCCACCCTGATCGAGGTTCTCAGCAAGTCTTATGGATGTAAAAAATGCCCGCTTAGCGGGTTTTTTTTTGCCCCTCGCAAGATAAAAGTTGATGGAAACCGAAATATGCAAAAAAGTCTGCTGCCATTTTGCTGCCATCGGGATTATGGTCAACAAAAAAGCCACCCTTGTGAGGTGGCTTAACTGCATGATTTTCATCACTAAATCTGGTGGCCCCTGCTGGGTTTGAACCAGCGACCAAGCGATTATGAGTCGCCTGCTCTAACCACTGAGCTAAGGGGCCAATGGAGCGGGGATTATAAAGTATCTGTCCGAGGCAATCCAGCGTTGTTCGGCTGGTTGCTGAAATAAGCAGCAATGTTTTACTTGCTGATAACTATGATAAAACAGACAAAAACCTCTGGTTGACAGGCGGCGACATAACCGGCGCGGTTATCCTTAATTGTCTTTCCCTGCTTAACAGTGAAAAAAGCCAACCCAAACCACGACGCTGCCCGCTAAATGCGCTTTAATCAGTGACAGACGATGACAAACAAGGACCCTTTGCGTGAGCGACAGTGAGGCGCGCAGGCGCAAAGCCAGGAGGCAACATGAGCGAACACAACATCACCGATATCATTGCACCGGACCTGAACGTGCTGTTTTGCGGCATCAATCCCGGCCAGTCAACCGCGCACACCGGCTATCACTTTGCGCATCCGGGTAACCGCTTCTGGAAGGTGATTTATCTGGCAGGGTTTACCGAGCAGCAGCTGAAGCCGGAAGAGGAGCAGCGCTTACTGGAGACCGGATGCGGTATCACGATGCTGGTTGAGCGTCCGACCATTCAGGCGAATGAACTGGGTGGTGATGAGCTTCGCGATGGCGGTCAGCGGCTGATGGATAAGGTGATACGTTATCAACCTGCTGCGCTGGCTATCCTGGGTAAGGATGCCTTTAAACGCGCGTTTCGGCAGAGCAAGGTGGAGTGGGGCGAGCAGCCGATTTACATGGGGAAAACCCATGTCTGGGTGCTGCCGAATCCCAGCGGACTGAATCGGGCATCACTGGAAGAGATGGTGGCGATGTATCGTCAGATGTACGATGCGCTACAGGCACAAGGTTAAAGGTCAGGCGTGAAAAGTGGGGAAGGGCGGCAGATATAAAAAACCCCGGCGAACCGGGGTTTTAACTGACTTAGTCGTCGAGGAAGCTACGCAGCACTTCCGAGCGGCTCGGATGGCGCAGTTTACGCAGGGCTTTCGCTTCAATCTGACGGATACGCTCACGAGTAACGTCAAACTGTTTGCCTACTTCTTCTAACGTGTGGTCGGTGTTCATATCGATGCCGAAACGCATGCGCAGCACTTTGGCTTCACGGGCGGTCAGGCCAGCCAGCACGTCATGGGTGGCAGAACGCAGGCTCTCAGAGGTGGCAGAGTCCAGCGGCAGCTCCAGCGTGGTGTCTTCGATAAAATCACCCAGATGTGAATCTTCATCATCACCAATCGGCGTCTCCATAGAGATAGGCTCTTTGGCAATCTTCAGCACCTTGCGGATCTTATCTTCAGGCATCAACATGCGCTCAGCCAGTTCTTCTGGCGTCGGCTCGCGGCCCATCTCCTGCAGCATCTGGCGCGAGATACGGTTGAGTTTGTTGATGGTCTCAATCATATGCACCGGAATACGGATGGTACGCGCCTGGTCAGCGATAGAACGGGTAATCGCCTGACGAATCCACCATGTGGCATAAGTTGAGAACTTATAGCCGCGACGGTATTCGAACTTATCAACCGCTTTCATCAGACCGATGTTACCTTCCTGAATCAGATCCAGGAACTGCAGACCACGGTTGGTGTATTTCTTCGCGATTGAAATGACCAGACGCAGGTTAGCTTCAACCATCTCTTTCTTCGCGCGGCGGGCTTTCGCTTCACCGATCGACATACGACGGTTGATGTCTTTAACCTGCTCGATGGTCAGGCCGGTTTCTTCTTCAATCTGGGCCAGTTTCTGCAGAGAACGCATCACGTCATCCTGCACGTCCAGCAGTTTTTCAGACCACGGCTTGTTCATGGCCAGTGCGGCTTTGAACCAGCTCTCGTTAGTCTCGTTACCGGTGAACAGCGTAATGAAGTTTTTCTTCGGCATTTTGCACACTTCAATACACAGCTTCATGATCAAACGTTCCTGAGTACGGACACGCTCCATCATTTCACGCATGTTGTTCACGAGGTAGTCGAACTGCTTCGGTACCAGGCGGAACTGCTTAAAGACGTCAGACAGGTTCTGGATCTCGGCAACCGAGGCAGCATGGCTGCGTCCTTTGCTTTTGATCACGTCACGCGTGGTTTCGTACTGCGTGCGCAGGTCAGAGAACTTCTCGCGCGCCAGTTCTGGATCGATAGAGTTATCGTCGTCAGAGCTGTCGTCATCGCTCTCTTCGTCGTCATCTTCGTCGTCGTTACGATCGGCTTCAGACAGCTCAGAACCCACGTGAGTGGCGGTCGGTGCCAGGTCTTCTTCAGCGTTAGGATCAACAAAGCCAGTGATTAAATCTGACAGGCGCGACTCGCCTGCTTCAACGCGATCGTACTGATCCAGCAGGTAGGTAATGGCTTCCGGGTATTCAGCAACGGAACACTGAACCTGGTTAATACCGTCTTCGATACGCTTCGCGATGTCGATTTCGCCTTCGCGGGTCAGCAGTTCAACGGTACCCATTTCACGCATGTACATGCGAACCGGGTCAGTGGTGCGGCCAATTTCAGATTCAACGCTGGATAATACCTGAGCGGCAGCTTCCGCGGCATCTTCGTCAGTATCGGAGCTGTTTTCATTCAGCATCAGATCGTCGGCGTCCGGGGCTTCTTCAACCACCTGGATGCCCATGTCGTTAATCATCTGGATGATGTCTTCGATCTGATCGGAGTCGACGATATCTTCCGGCAGATGGTCATTGACCTCAGCATAGGTCAGATAGCCTTGCTCCTTACCACGGGTGACAAGAAGCTTGAGCTGTGACTGCGGGTTTTGCTCCATAAGACGGTATCCACACTTCTGTTAATTAGATTGGTGTTGGTCGGCAGCGTGCCAACAATAACAGTGAAGGCATTTATTCTCGCCGCTGCCTTCGTCGCGGCCTGGGCTTTGCCCATCAGTAATCGGCACTTAAGCCGCAAATTTTATGTCGGGCCTGGCTTACTCGCCATTTTTGCCGCTGCCAAGTGCTCGTCATCCTCACGTACATCAGTACGCTCCGGTGACTGCGCGCTTTCAGCGACAAAACTTGCTTCGACGCCGACGGCCCGAGGGCGGAAGCTGGCTTACTCGCCATTTTTGCCGCTGCTAAGTGCTCGTCATCCTCACGTACATCAGTACGCTCCGGTGACTGCGCGCTTTCAGCGACAAAACTTGCTTCGACGCCGACGGCCCGAAGGCGGAAGCCGGCTTACTGGCCATTTTTGCCGCTGCCAAGTGCTCGTCATCCTCACGTACATTAGTACGCGCCGGTGACTGCGCGCCAACAGAAACAAAACGTGCTTCGCCCCTCAATTTTTCAGCATGCCGCTTCGCTTAGGGAAAGCCGCAGGCCGGATAATGCGTTACTTTTTCGCGAAGGCCTGGCTCAGCGCCCAGAGCTCGCGTCGCTCGTCGGTACTGAGCCCGTGCGTACGTTCACGCGCAATCAGGAACTCCAGTCGCTCTTCCAACGCCGAGTCATAAACGCTGGCAAGGGAGTCCTGAAATACCGCCTCGCTTTCCTCATCCACTATCATGTGGTTCCAGACGGCCAGTGTTTCAAGCGTCTGGCTAAAATTTGTTCCGCGATATAACTCTAGTAGCTGACCGGTGGTCAATCCAGGATTCTCATTACAGCGCGTCACTAATTCAATAAATAACGGTAAACCGGCAATTTTCGACTCGGCAAGCCCGTCCAGTGACGGCACCAGGGTTGCCAGCTGCGGATTCTGAATCAGCAGCGCCACTAAAACGCGCATCGTGGTGCGTTTAAGCGGTGGGGCGACCGGTGCGCTTCCGCCCGGGGCCTGCTTTGGCATCAGCTTTTCAAGCTGAGAGTCATCCAGAATACCTAACTTGTTACCCAGCGCCTGGCGCATATAGATACGCAGTGTTTCACCGGGAATCTGTGTGATCAGCGGCAACGCCAACGTACTTAAACGTGCTTTACCGTCGCGAGAGCTCAAATCTACCTGAGGTAGCAGGCTGTCGAACAGAAACGAAGAGAGCGGCATCGCCTGCTCCATCCTCGCCTCAAATGCGGCTTTACCCTCCTGGCGAACCAGCGTATCCGGGTCTTCGCCGTCGGGTAGAAACATAAAGCGTAGTTGACGACCGTCATTCATGTAAGGCAATGCGGTTTCAAGTGCACGCCATGCTGCCTCACGTCCAGCCCGATCGCCGTCATAACAGCAGATCACGTTGTCCGTGCTGCGAAACAGCAGCTGAATATGTTCAGCCGTGGTTGATGTCCCCAGTGACGCAACCGCGTAATCCACGCCAAATTGCGCCAGGGCAACCACATCCATATAGCCTTCCACCACTAACAGGCGTTTAGGTTCAGGATGATTTTTTAACGCTTCATACAGGCCATAGAGCTGACGGCCTTTATGAAAAACCGGCGTTTCCGGTGAGTTCAGATACTTAGGCGTATCATTACCCAGCACGCGGCCACCAAAACCGATGACGCGGCCTCGCTTATCGCGAATCGGGAACATCACGCGCTCGCGAAAGCGGTCATAAACCCGGCCTTTGTCGTTACTGACCAGCATCCCCGCTTCCATCAACGATTCACGATCTTCAGGCTGCTTGCCGAAGCGTTTCAGGACGTTGTCCCAACCGGCGGGCGCATAGCCAATCGAAAAATGGTTGATGATGTCGGCGCTCAGACCACGATGTTCAAGATAATCGCGTGCTGACTGGGCGCTGGACTGCTGCAAACTCTGCTGATAAAAACCGTTCAGGTTCTCCATCAGCTGGTACAGGCTCTGGCGCTGATGGCGTTCCATCTGGCTTGGCCCATTGCCCGCTTCGTAAGGTACGTCTAAACCATGGGAAGTGGCTAACTCTTCAATACTTTCAACAAACTCAAGACGATCATAGTTCATCAGAAAGTCGATTGCGTTACCGTGAGCGCCGCAACCAAAGCAGTGATAAAACTGCTTTTCGCCATTTACGGTAAAAGAGGGCGTTTTCTCATTATGGAAAGGACAACACGCATGATAATTTTTTCCCTGCTTTTTCAGCTTAACGCGGGCATCGATTAACTCCACGATGTCCGTGCGGGCAAGTAAGTCATTGATAAATACGCGTGGAATACGTCCTGCCATAAGCCCCGTTTTTTCAGCTCATAAACGACAACAAGCCGCGCTTCCTTTCGGAAAGCACGGCCTTTTACTTGACTCGGTCTGCGTTTATCACGCTGTGGAGGCGAACCTCCGGGAAATTAGTACAGACGAGTGCGGCGTGCGTTTTCGCGAGCCAGTTTTTTGGCATGACGCTTAACTGCAGATGCTTTAGCGCGCTTACGTTCGGTCGTTGGTTTTTCATAGAACTCACGACGACGAACTTCAGCCAGAACGCCTGCTTTCTCGCAGGAACGCTTAAAGCGACGCAGTGCTACGTCGAACGGCTCGTTTTCACGTACTTTAATTACCGGCATGTAACTCTCACCTCAATAAAATTCGGTTTTGCTGCTGACTGCGGCGCCAGCACATTTCAAAATGGTGCAGCATTTTACTCCAACTCGCGTCGGCTTGTAAAGCACCATGGATAATTTAGAACCAACAGGAGCGTTTGCCTGTGCGGCTGCCGGTTTTTTCCAGGGGCGGGAGTATAGCGCACTCTTTAGGCAGCAGAAAATGACTTTTTGCGTGGATTGCATCCTCTTTTCGTGCAAGGGCTATGCTAAACTGCGCGCCGCAAGAATGAGGTGAAGCAATGCGAATTCTGGGTATTGAAACATCGTGCGATGAAACCGGCATCGCAATCTATGATGACGAGGCTGGCCTGGTGGCTAACCAACTGTACAGCCAGGTAAAACTGCATGCCGATTACGGCGGCGTGGTGCCGGAACTGGCATCGCGCGATCACGTGCGTAAAACGGTGCCGCTGATCCAGGCGGCCCTGAAGCAGGCCAACCTGGCACCGCAGCAAATTGATGCGGTCGCCTATACGGCCGGACCGGGCCTGGTGGGCGCGTTGCTGGTGGGCGCAACGGTTGGACGCGCGCTGGCCTTTGCGTGGAAGGTACCTGCGGTGCCGGTTCACCATATGGAAGGTCATCTGCTGGCACCGATGCTGGAAGAGAATCCGCCCGCGTTCCCGTTTGTCGCATTGCTGGTTTCAGGCGGTCACACGCAGTTAATCAGCGTCACCGGTATTGGCGAATACACACTGCTGGGCGAGTCGATTGACGATGCCGCAGGTGAAGCCTTCGATAAAACCGCCAAACTGCTGGGGCTGGATTATCCTGGCGGCCCGATGCTGTCGAAAATGGCGCAGCAGGGCACCGCCGGGCGGTTCACCTTCCCGCGCCCGATGACGGATCGTCCGGGGCTGGATTTTAGTTTCTCAGGCCTGAAAACCTTTGCCGCGAATACCATTCGTGGCAATGACGATGACGCGCAAACCCGCGCCGATATCGCCCGGGCGTTTGAAGATGCGGTTGTCGATACGCTGGCGATTAAATGCAAACGCGCGCTGGATCATACGGGTTTTAAACGTCTGGTCATTGCGGGCGGCGTCAGTGCTAACCGCACCCTGCGTGAACAGATGGCCGTGATGATGCAAAAGCGGGGCGGTGAGGTGTTCTATGCCCGTCCTGAATTTTGTACCGATAACGGGGCCATGATTGCCTACGCGGGCATGGTGCGCCTTAAAGGCGGCACGCGGGGAGAACTGGGCGTGAGCGTCAGGCCGCGCTGGCCCTTGTCGGAACTGCCCGCCATCTGAGATTAAAAAAGCCGGTTAACCGGCTTTTTTTACGCTTACTTTTTCTTTTTTCGCTTCCAGATTTTGCTTTCCTGACCGCGCCACAGGCGCTGAATGTTGTCATGATGACGCAGTAAAATCAGGCAGGAGAGCATGGAAACCGGAAACGTAAACTGTGGCTTAAACCACCAGACATAAAAAGGCGCGATAAGCGCGCTGACAATCGCGCCAAGCGATGAGTAGCCGCTCAGCAGCACGGTCAGCAGCCACGTTCCCGTCATGAGTCCGGTCAGGTCCCAGCCAATGGGAGCGATTGCACCAAACGCCGTCGCCACGCCTTTCCCGCCACGAAAGCGAAAAAACACCGGATAAATATGGCCCAGACAGGCAGCAATGGCGGTTAAGCCCAGATAAAGCGGGGGCACATGAAACAGATAGGCCAGCCACACGGGCTGCATACCTTTCACAATATCGAACACCAGCACAGACGCAGCCGCCAGTTTGCCGCCGATACGCAGTACGTTGGTTGCGCCCGGGTTGCCTGAACCGTGGGTGCGGGGATCGGGTAAACCGGCGAGTTTGCAAACCAGAATCGCACTGGAAATTGAACCGCACAGATACGCGAAAATAATCATACCAAGCGCGAAAGCACTCATAACACCGTCCCGTTTCCTTTGGGGTCGTTTTGATCACGTCTACCATGGATAATACGCACAATCTGCCGGAAGTGGTATCCGGCGCGACCAAAAACAGAGAGCATCATCATGGATATCGTCTTTATAGAACAACTCACCGTCTTCACCACGATAGGGGTTTACGACTGGGAGCAGGGAATTCAGCAGAAGCTGGTGATCGATGTAGAAATGGCGTGGGATAACCGTCAGGCCGCCGCCAGCGACGATGTGAAAGACTGCCTGAGCTATGCCGATGTCTCAGAAGCGATTCTGTCGCATCTGACGGGACAGCGTTTTGCGTTGGTGGAGCGCGTAGCGGAAGAAATTGCGGATCTGTTGATGAACCGTTTCAATTCACCTGGCGTGCGCATCAGGGTAGCAAAACCGGGCGCGGTGGCTCAGGCAGCGCAGGTTGGCGTGCGAATTGAGCGCGGGACTATTCCTAAATAGTTACGATGTGATTGCCATCACAATGAAACCAAACCAAATTACTGTTTGTCTCAGCACGTGCCGTTTCGTTACGACAGACTAAACGGCAGTTGAGCTTAAGGTTTTACTCAGACTTAAGCAGATAAGATTTAAGGCGATAGCGCAACAGCTAGCGCCTTTTTCATGGTTTTAAAACGGACAGAGGGAATACATTGATGGCAGATCTTCATCAGCTGTGGGTAGCTGCAATCCTGGGCGTGGTAGAAGGGTTAACCGAGTTCTTACCGGTCTCTTCTACCGGGCACATGATTATAGTGGGGCACCTGCTGGGCTTTGAGGGCGACAAAGCAGAAACCTTTGAAGTGGTCATTCAGTTAGGTTCCATTCTTGCCGTCGTCGTGATGTTCTGGCGGCGTTTGTTTGGATTGATCGGCATTCACTTTGGTGAAGTGAAACATGAAGGTGTCGGGACAGGTCGGTTAACCCTGATCCATATCCTGTTGGGCATGATCCCTGCGGTGGTGGTTGGTCTGGCGCTGCACGATCAGATTAAAACGTTGTTTAATCCGATTAACGTGATGTATGCGCTGGTGGTCGGGGGCTTACTGCTGCTGGCAGCGGAATTCCTGAAACCGAAACAGCCAAAATCACCAGGTATTGATGATATCACCTATCGTCAGGCGTTTATGATTGGCTGCTTCCAGTGTCTGGCGCTGTGGCCGGGCTTCTCGCGTTCGGGCGCCACCATTTCAGGTGGGATGCTGATGGGCGTGAGCCGCTATGCCGCATCCGAGTTCTCGTTTATCCTGGCCGTACCGATGATGATCGGGGCGACAGGGCTGGATATCTATAAAAGCCTCGGCTTCCTGACGATGGCCGACTTCCCGATGTTTGCGGTGGGCTTTATCACCGCATTCGTTGTCGCGTTGCTGGCCATCAAAGTGTTCCTGGAGCTGATCAAACGCATCTCTTTCGTGTCATTTGCCATCTACCGCTTTATCGTGGCGGGCGCGGTGTACATGATTTTCATGTAAGCCACAGGGTAACGCGGTCGGGCGACTGGCCGCGTTACGCTAAGCCCTGTTCGACAGCCTCAATACGACGTCGCGTGAGCTCTTCCCGCACCTCTATCCCTTTAAATCCCGCCTCCACGACCGCCTTAGATGACACGGCCTGAGCCAGGGCAAACGCACGTCGCAGGTAGTTGCCCTGGGGATAAGGCATGTTGGCAAGGCCACCGCGTCCGCGGGCATCCGCTTCGCTGCACAGCGCCAGTTGGTTAACCCGCTCGGGTTTGCGCCAGGCGTCAAGGCGGTCAAATAAGCCAATCAACGCGTCGGCAGGGCGCTGCTCAATGGTATGCATCATGTCGTGAAACTCCGTGACCAGCAGCGCCAGATCACGGATCGCATTCGGCACGCGTAGCCGTTGACACAGCGCGGCGACCAGCGGAACGCCTGCCGGGCCATGTCCGTGATGGCTGGGCCATTTTTCAACCGGCGTTAGGGCTTTACCGACATCGTGAAACAGCGTCGCAAAGCGCACGTCAATCGCTTCCGACAGGCCAGCAGACAGGGTTAACGCCATCAGCGTGTGAACCCCGGTATCAATTTCCGGGTGCCATCGGGCGGGCGCCGGCACGCCGAACAGGTTATCGATTTCCGGAAACAGCCCCTGCAATGCGCCGCAGTCGCGCAGTACCTGGAAGTAAACCTGGGGATTATGGGAGGACAGGGCTTTTTCGGTCTCTTTCCAGACGCGTTCGGCCGTGAGATCGGCCAGCTCGCCGCTCTCTGCCATTTGTCGCATCAGCGCCTGCGTTTCGTCGGCAATACGAAAATTAAGGTGGGCGAAGCGCGCGGCAAAACGCGCGACGCGCAGGACGCGCAGGGGATCTTCACTAAAGGCATCGGAAACGTGGCGCAGCTGCCGGTCGGCAATATCCTGCTGTCCGTGGTAGGGATCGTAAAGCTCGCCTTGATCGTCGCGGGCAATGGCGTTAATCGTCAAATCGCGGCGCTGTAAATCCTGCTCCAGCGTGACGTCTGGCGCCGACCAGGTCGTGAACCCGGTGTAGCCTTTGCCGTTCTTCCGTTCGGTACGCGCCAGCGCATACTCTTCCCGGCTGTTGGGATGCAGAAACACGGGGAAGTCGCGGCCGACCTGCTGGTAGCCTTGTTCCAGCATGGCTTCCGGGGTCGCGCCTACCACAACCCAGTCTTTGTCTTTAACCGGCAACTTCAACAGCGCATCGCGCACTGCACCGCCAACAAGAAACGTCTTCACGCACAACTCCAGAGATAAATAAGTGATCTGCGCGTCTGTGGGCTTCCGGCACCTGAATCCAGACGGGCACAAACTCTATTGTTGCACAAATTCGACATATTGCAGACAGGCCAAAAGGGGCATCTTACGATCCCCTGATAGCGAGCGGTGGTAAAACTAGTTCATCCAGCGATCGTTTTTCTTACGGCGCGGCACCATGTGCGGCAACAGTAGCCCCAGCAGCAGGCCGACGCCTAGCACGCCGCCACCATACATAAACCACTGCATGATGATCGTACGCTGTTTGTCATCCAACTGAACGTTAGCGGCGCTGACTTTCTTCTGCGCCACGATCAGTTCGTTTTTCAGCTTCTGATTTTGCTCTTTTAAGCCGTTGATCACGCTGTCGCTGCTGGCCACTTTGTTCTGCATTTCGGCGGTGCGCTGATTCCAGCTGTTATCAATATTGGCTAACTTGGCGGTCAGGTCTTTAACCTGTTGTTCCAGCTGCGGTACCCGGGTGCGCAGGCTGGGATTTTCACTCAGCTGCGACAGGGGGATCCAGACGGTGCGGCCTTCGGCATCGCGTACCTGGCCATATTTGGTGGCATCATTGGTCTGCAGCAGCTGTACCTGTTCACCCGCATTCAGCTTGCCCAGCAGGCGAAACTGGTCGCCGGGACCGCTACGAACCCAGGTGGATAATTCGTCAGAAACGTAACGTTTTTCATCGGCGTGAGCAGGTGCAAGGGTGCTGAGGGCCAGCAAAGTGATTCCAGCGATTGTGATTTTTTTCATTAGATTTCGTTTTGCTTAAAAATTAAAGATAATTTACCGGCACAGTCTGTAGAGGCTTCGCGTAAATCTGAATGAGAACTATCCTGGTCTCATGACAGTGCGAAAAGGGTAGCGAAAGCACAAAGAAAGCAGAGACAGTCCGGCTTCTGTGCATTACTCTTCGCCTGAAAACCCTAACCTTCAGCTCAGTGGATGCAGCAGAAGATAACCTTAAACAGGCAGGGAATATATCCTTAAGTGCCAGCGGCGTTAGTGAATAAAAAAATATGACCATCGAAATCGAACTTAAGTTCATTGCTAAACCCAATGCTGCCGGGAAACTGGCAGAACGGCTGGCGGCGTTTCCGCATCAGCACCAGGCTGCCCGTCAGCTGACCAATATCTATTTTGAAACCGACGATAATCAGTTACGTCGTTGGAATATGGGATTGCGCATTCGGGGCGTTGATCAACGCTACGAAATGACGCTGAAAACCGCCGGCAAAACGCTGGGTGGGCTACATCAGCGCGGTGAATACAACGTTGACCTCACTGAGCCAACGCTGGACATCAGCCGTCTGCCCGCAGACATCTGGCCGGAAGGAACGGATGTGGCAGCGCTACAGCAGCGTCTGCAGCCGCTGTTCAGTACCCATTTTGAACGAGAGATCTGGGTAGTCACGGCGGGCAGTAGTGAAATAGAAATTGCCTGCGATCGGGGCGACGTGACGGCGGGGGAGTTGAGCGAACCTCTGTCAGAGGTTGAGCTTGAGCTAAAAGGTGGCCAGCGCAGCGAGTTGCTGACCTTTGCTCAGCAGTTAGTGGCCGTGGGCGACCTGCGGATGGGCAGCCTGAGCAAGGCGGCGCGCGGCTATCAGTTAGCCAAAGGTAATCCCTCGCGTGAGGTAACCGCCTTTCCGCTGTTAAAAGCCGGGGCGAAAGCCACGGTGGAAGAGGGCATGGCAGCGGCCATGGCGGCAGGTCTTCACCACTGGCAATATCATGAAGAAGTGTGGCTGCGTGGCAATAAGCGCGCCAGAGAAGCGGTTCGTGAGGCGCTGGATGTTCTGCGTCAGGCGTTTGCGCTGTTTGGGGCGGTAGTCCCGCGCAAGGCCAGTAGCGAGCTGCGTCAGAAGCTGACCACGCTGGAAGAAACGCTGCTAAATGAAGATGTCGATGCCGACAGCTTCTGTTTTTCGGCTCTCTCGGTAGAGGCCCAGTTAGCACTTACTCACTGGTTAGCCGAGGCGCACTGGCGGCAGTGGATTGATGAAAAGGGGCAAACCAAGCTCAACGGTTCCTTTAAACGCTTTGGCGATATCATGCTGGGCCGCATCAATGCCGATCTGAAAGAAACCTTCAGCACCGTCCATCAGGTGAATGAGTATCAGGACAAGGCCACGCGCCTGGATCGACAGCTGCTGGTGGTGCATTTGCTGGCGGGCGCTTACTCGCCGGATGCCGTTCACGACTGGCTGGCGCCGTGGCAGCAGCTGCAGCGCGCAATCAGGGAACAGCAGCACGCCAGCCTGGACTGGTTAACGGCGCAGGCGATGAAACAGTCACCCTTTTGGTTAACCAGCGGTTCGCCACGTTAAGTCATACAGCACGCTATCAGGGAGAGAACATGTTGCCATCCTTACCCACCGTATTGCGCACCCAGGCCGCGCGGGCAGTTGAACAGCTCGGTCTTGCGGATACCGCTCTCAGCGAGGCGCAGCTTGCCGGTCTGGCCTTCAGCGACTTTGTGCTGGATAACCTGCAGCAGAATCCGCACTGGTGGCAGGAGATTGCCGCACAGTCGCCCGAGGCCGACGAGTGGCAGCAGTATACGCAGTGGCTGGGCAGAGACATGGCGGCGGTGGACAGTGAAGCCAGCCTGATGCGCGTGCTGCGCCTGTTTCGCCGTCGCATGCTGGTTCGCATTGCCTGGATGCAGTGCTTGCAGCTTGCCACGACAGAGCAGACGCTGCAGCAGCTGAGCGTATTAGCCGAGGTGCTGATCGACGCCGCGCGCCACTGGGTTTATCAGGACTGCTGTCGCGAATTCGGCACGCCCTGCAATGCCGCGGGTGAACCACAGCCGCTGCTGATCCTCGGAATGGGCAAGCTGGGCGGTGGCGAGCTGAATTTCTCCTCCGATATCGATCTGATTTTTGCCTGGCCGGAAAACGGCACCACGCGCGGCGGTCGCCGCGAACTCGACAATGCGCAGTTTTTTACCCGCATGGGCCAGCGCCTGATCAAAGTACTCGATCAGCCCACGGCCGACGGCTTTGTTTACCGGGTCGATATGCGCCTGCGCCCGTTTGGCGACAGCGGGCCGCTGGTCATGAGTTTTGCCGCCCTGGAAGATTATTACCAGGAGCAGGGCCGCGACTGGGAGCGCTACGCCATGGTGAAGGCGCGGCTGATGGGCGATGAGCAGGATCGCTGGAGCCAGGAACTGCAGCAGATGCTGCGGCCCTTTGTTTATCGCCGCTACATCGATTTCAGCGTCATCCAGTCGTTACGCAATATGAAAGCGATGATCGCGCGTGAAGTGCGTCGCCGTGGGCTGAAAAACAACATCAAGCTGGGCGCGGGCGGGATTCGCGAAACAGAATTTATCGTGCAGGTTTTTCAGTTGATTCGTGGCGGACGTGAGCGCTCGCTTCAGCTCCGGGCCTTGATACCTACGCTGTCTGCTATTGAATCTCTGGCCTTACTGCCACCCGAGCAGGTTGCGGCATTGCGCGCGGCTTATCTGTTTCTGCGTCGGCTGGAAAACCTGTTGCAAAGTCTGGCGGACGAACAAACGCAAACGCTGCCGGAAGAGGCGTTACCCCGCGCCCGGCTGGCGTGGGCGATGGGCTGTGATGACTGGGCTGCGCTGAGCGCCCGGCTGGAAACGCATATGGCCGCCGTGCGTGCCATCTTCGATGAGTTAATCGGTGAGGATACGCCGGATGTGGGCGATCGCCCCGAACTGGCCGACTTTAACATGCTGTGGCACGACAGCCTGGAGGACACTGAGCTGGCCCCGCTGGTGCCACAACTGGATACCACGCAGTGTCATGCTCTTAATCAGGCGCTGGAAGCGTTTCGCCAGGATATCGGTCACCGCACTATCGGCCCGCGCGGCCGTCAGGCGCTGGATCAGCTGATGCCTCAACTGCTGAGTGAAGTCTGTTCACGCAGCGATGCCGCGGTGACCTTCAGTCGCCTGGCGCCGTTGCTGCTGAGCGTTCTGACCCGCAGTACCTACCTTGAGCTGCTCACCGAGTATCACGGCGCGTTGCGTCACCTGATTCGTCTTTGCGCAGCCTCACCGATGGTGGCCAGCCAGCTGGCACGTTATCCGCTGTTACTGGATGAGCTGCTTGATCCCGCCACGCTCTATCAGCCAACCGCTACGGATGCCTACCGGGATGAGCTGCGTCAGTACCTGATGCGCATTCCTGCGGATGATGAAGAGCAGCAGCTTGAAGCATTACGCCAGTTTAAACAGGCACAGTTATTACGCATTGCGGCGGCGGATATTGCGGGCACGTTGCCGGTGATGAAAGTGAGCGATCACTTAACCTGGCTGGCCGAGGCCATTATCGAATCGGTGGTGCAGCAGGCATGGAATATGATGGTGCAGCGCTATGGCCGACCGTCGCACCTTGTGCATGAACACGAACGGGGCTTCACGGTATTGGGCTATGGCAAGCTGGGCGGATGGGAACTGGGCTACAGCTCCGATCTCGATCTGGTTTTCCTGCACGACTGCCCGATGGAAGCCGTCACGCAGGGCGAGCGCAGCATAGACGGACGGCAGTTTTACCTGCGGCTGGCGCAGCGCATCATGCATCTGTTCAGCACCCGTACGTCGTCCGGCATTTTGTACGAAGTGGATGCGCGACTGCGGCCTTCGGGCGCGGCTGGCATGCTGGTCAGTACTTTTGAAGCCTTCGACGATTATCAGCGCAACGAAGCCTGGACGTGGGAGCATCAGGCGCTGGTCCGCGCCCGCGTGGTGTTCGGTGAGCCCGATCTGAGCGCGCGTTTTAGCGCCATTCGCCGTGCGATCCTCTGTCTGCCGCGCGATGCGGCAGCGTTGCAAACGGAAGTCAGAGAGATGCGTGAAAAAATGCGCGCGCACCTGAGCAACAAGCACAAGGGCCGCTGGGAGATCAAAACGGACGAAGGCGGCATTACGGATATTGAATTCATCGCCCAGTACCTGGTGCTGCGCTACGCGGCGGAGCAGCCCGACCTGACGCGCTGGTCAGACAATGTGCGGATTTTTGAACGGATGGCAATCCACCACAAAATGTCTGACGAGGAAGCGGCAGCGCTCACGCATGCTTATGTCACGCTGCGCGATGCGCTGCATCATCTGGCGCTTCAGGAGCAGCCCGGGCATGTTGAACCTGACGCCTTTGCGCAGGAAAAAGAGTCGGTGAACACCAGCTGGCAGCGATGGCTACAGTCACCACACTCTCTCACGGCGTGATGCTGATAGCACCTGTCGCAACTGTGTTATCATCCGCGCACTATTTTGAATGCAGTCTGGAGTGTCTGGAATGAAAGTTACTCTGCCCGCGTTCGGCCAGGCCTCGGTGCTGGTCGTTGGCGATGTCATGTTGGATCGTTACTGGTACGGCCCCACCAGCCGTATTTCGCCTGAAGCGCCGGTGCCGGTGGTCAAGGTGGAAACCGTTGAAGAACGCCCAGGCGGCGCCGCTAACGTGGCAATGAACATTGCTGCGCTGGGGGCGGGTTCCCGTCTGATCGGACTGACCGGGGAAGACGATGCGGCTCAGGTACTGAGTAAAACGCTGAAGGATGTTCGTGTTGACTGCGATTTTGTCACCTTAAAAAGCCATCCCACCATTACCAAACTGCGTGTCCTCTCTCGCAACCAACAGCTCATCCGTCTGGACTTCGAAGAGGGATTTGAGCAGGTGGACGCCGCCCCGATGCACGAAAAAATGCGCCAGTCACTGTCCCGTAGCGGTGCGGTGGTGCTGTCGGATTACGGCAAAGGCGCACTGGACAGCGTTCAGCAGATGATCGCGCTGGCACGCGAGGCGAATGTACCGGTGCTGATCGATCCGAAAGGCACGGATTTTGCGCGCTACCGCGGGGCGACGCTGATGACGCCCAACCTGTCTGAGTTCGAAGCCGTGGTGGGCAAATGCAAGACAGAGAATGAGATTGTGGAACGTGGCATGAAGCTGATCGCCGACTGCGACCTTTCCGCCCTGCTGGTCACGCGGTCTGAAAACGGCATGTCGCTGCTGCAGCCGGGTAAAGCGCCCCTGCATTTGCCGACCCAGGCGCAAGAAGTGTTTGACGTGACCGGCGCCGGGGATACCGTCATTGGCGTGCTGGCCGCTGCTTTAGCCGCAGGGGATTCGCTGGAAGAAGCCTGTTTTCTGGCTAACGCCGCTGCAGGCGTGGTGGTTGGGAAGTTGGGGACATCAACCGTCAGCATCGTGGAGCTGGAAAACGCCATTCGTGCGCGTCCAGAGCGCGGTTTTGGCATCATGACTGAATCCGAGCTGAAAGAGGCCGTCGCCATGGCGCGTCAGCGCGGCGAAAAAGTGGTGATGACCAACGGCGTCTTCGACATTCTGCATGCCGGCCATGTTTCCTACCTTGCCAACGCGCGCAAGCTGGGCGATCGCCTGATTGTCGCGGTAAACAGCGATGCGTCCACCAAACGCCTCAAAGGCGACAGCCGTCCGGTGAACCCGCAGGAAAACCGTATGATCGTGCTGGGTGCGCTGGAAGCGGTAGACTGGGTCGTGCTGTTTGAAGAAGACACGCCACAGCGCTTAATCGCCAGCGTATTGCCCGATCTGTTGGTAAAAGGCGGGGATTACAAACCGGAAGATATCGCGGGCTGCCAGGAAGTCTGGGCCAATGGCGGTGACGTGCGGGTGCTGAACTTTGAAGATGGCATCTCGACCACCAATATCATCAAAACCATTCGCGGCGACTGAGTCATGGCGGCGGGAGCCCGGGCTCCCGCCCGCCCTTTATTTAGCCGGTTTGTCAGCAGGATGTGCGGCTGGCACGATGGCCGGTGCCGGGCCAGGTGTGCTGGTGGCAGCGGGCGCGGCAGACGCTGAACTCTTGCTTTCCAGCTGAGCGAAACGCTGTTCCAGCGCCGCCAGTTTTTCACGCGTACGCAGTAAAACCTGAGTCTGGACATCAAACTCTTCACGGTTGACCAGATCCATGCGGGTCATTTGTGCCTGCAGCGTCTGCCGGATTTTCTTCTCGACATCATCGCCAAATTCACGAACTCCCTTCGGCAGCGCGTCATGAACCTGACGGGCCATTTGTTCAATTTTTTTCGTGTCGATCATGATGGTTTCCTGGTTACGGGTTGCTATGGCAGCATTGTACCAACGCTAGAGTCACTTAAGTGTAATGCCTGAATTGAAAAGGTTAAACCTGAAATCCTTAGCGCAAAAAATGCTAAAGCAATAATGGCTTTGTGGATTGCCGCCCCGAATAGGAAGCGTTATAGTTAAAACGCTTATTCTCAGGGCGGGGCGAAATTCCCCACCGGCGGTAAATCAGCCCAGGCTGACAGCCCGCGAGCGCTTCACTATGATGGTGAAGGTCAGCAGATCCGGTGAAATTCCGGGGCCGACGGTTAAAGTCCGGATGGGAGAGGGTAACGACATCTGTCAGGCATTATGTCTGTTTTGCGTCATTGCTACGTCTATACGGCGTCACTCCTAAGCTTGCCCTGATTCTGGTAACCCAATACATTTAAAAGGTTTTATTACCATGAATCAGACTCTACTTTCTGAATTTGGCACGCCGAAACAGCGTGTAGAACGTGCTATCGCTGCACTCCGTGAAGGACGCGGTGTGATGGTGCTCGACGATGAAGATCGTGAAAACGAAGGCGATATGATTTTCGCTGCCGAAACCATGACCGTCGAGCAGATGGCTCTCACTATTCGCCACGGCAGCGGTATCGTGTGTCTCTGCCTGACCGAAGAACGCCGCCAGCAGCTGGCATTACCGATGATGGTGGAAAACAACACCAGCGCCTATGGCACAGGGTTTACCGTGACCATCGAAGCGGCGAAGGGCGTCACCACCGGCGTATCCGCGCAGGATCGCATCACTACCATTCGCACGGCGATTGCCGATAACGCCAAACCCGAAGATCTGAACCGTCCGGGCCACGTTTTTCCCCTGCGTGCCCATGATGGTGGTGTTCTGACCCGCGGCGGTCATACTGAAGCGACCATCGATCTGGTCACGCTGGCGGGCTTTAAACCTGCAGGCGTCCTGTGTGAACTGACCAACGACGACGGCTCTATGGCGCATGCGCCTGAAGTGATCCTGTTCGCGAAACAGCATGCGATGCCGGTCGTGACGATCGAAGATCTGGTTGCCTATCGTCGCGAGCACGAAACGCGTCAGGCCAGCTAACCGGCTTACTGTCAGGCCAGAAATACTGGCCTGATTGCTTCACTTCTTCCCCCATCCTTCCTGCTTATCTGACTCATCTTTTTCGTTCAAATTTCCTGACAGAGAACATCATGCTTATCCGCGTGATAACCCCTGCAAACAGCGTATCGTAGTGCTCATAGAGTGAACACATTAAGGATCGCTATGAGCCAGTTACGTATGCCAGCACTGTTTTTGGGACACGGCAGCCCGATGAATGCGTTAGAAGAAAACCGTTACACCGAAGCCTGGCGTAAAGCCGGTGCCACGCTGCCACGACCGCGGGCCATCCTGGCCATTTCGGCTCACTGGTATACCCAGGGAACGGCGGTCACAGCGATGGAAAACCCGCGTACCATTCATGACTTTGGCGGTTTTCCGCAGGCGCTTTTTGATACCCGCTATCCCGCGCCGGGTTCGCCTGAACTGGCAAATGAAATTGCTGAGATTTTATCGCCCGTGCCGGTTCATCAGGATCATGCATGGGGATTCGATCACGGCTCGTGGGGCGTGCTGATTAAAATGTATCCTGAGGCGGATATTCCGGTAGTCCAGCTTAGTATCGACAGCGGTAAGCCTGCGGCCTGGCATTTTGAGATAGGCAAAAAGCTGTCTGCCTTGCGCGATCGCGGTGTCATGATCGTCGCCAGCGGCAATGTGGTACACAACCTGCGTAAGGTTCTGTGGGGCGGCGGAAACGCTTATGACTGGGCGACCGGATTCAACAACTATGTGCGCGATAATCTGGCGGTTGACGCCGGAGCAGATTCCCATCCGTTGGTGAATTTTATGCAGCATCCGGATGCGGCGTTATCCAATCCCACGCCGGAGCACTTCCTGCCGTTGCTGTACGTGCTGGGGTCCCGTCAGCCAGGTGAGGCCGTAACCGTACCTGTTGAAGGTATGGAAATGGGCGCAATCAGTATGCTGTCGGTACAGGTCGGCTAGAGAGAAACCAGGCCAGCGTGCTGGCCTGGAGGAAAGCGCTACTCGATAAACGCGTGCGGATAGAAACGCGAAAGATCCTGGGTGATCAGGTCGCGATCTTCGCGCAGGCCGATGCCCGCAGGCTGATCGTCAATCAACCAGCTACCAATCAGGGTATAGCTGTCGCCAAATTTCGGCAGCGGATGGAACTGCTGGACGATCATGCCTTCTTCGCCGTAAGGACCGTCCACACGGGCGATCTCTTTGCCGTTTTCCACAATACGAATGTTGGCCCCTTCGCGCGAGAACAGTGGCTTAACTACGTATTTCTCCATCGGTGGCACATCGTCTTCGGCAAACCAGGCGGGCAACAGGTTAGGGTGATTGGGGAACATCTCCCACAGCAGCGGCAGCAACGCTTTGTTTGACAGGATGCTCTTCCATGCCGGCTCCAGCCAGCGTACGCCCGCATCGGCCAGCTTGGTAGAAAACATCTCGCGCAGCATGAATTCCCACGGATAAAGCTTGAACAGATTACTGATGACCTGATCCTGGGCGTCAGTAAACTGGCCCTTTTCCCCCAGCCCTATCTCATCAATGTAGAGAAATTCGCTCGGCAGTCCGGCTTCCGTGGCACAGTCCTGCAAGTATTGCACCGTCCCACGATCTTCATCGGTATCACGACAGCAGGCGAAATGCAGCCAGTTAAACCCCTGTTGCTGATGAAGCACCGTAAAGCGTTCAATGAGTTTCTCTTGCAGGCTGTTGAATTGATCGCTGCCCTGCGGCAGCTGACCGGCATTGAGCTGGTCTTCGAGCCACAGCCACTGGAAAAACGCCGCCTCATACAGCGACGTAGGCGTGTCGGCGTTGTTCTCCAGCAGTTTGGCATCGCTTTTGCCGTCCCATGCGAGGTCGAGGCGCGAATAAAGCGAGGGCTGACGCTGTTGCCATGAATCACGCACGAAGTCCCAGGTATGCTTAGGAATGCGAAATTTGGTGAGCAGCGCTTCACTGTTCACCACTTTTTCCACGACCTGCAGGCACATCTGATGAAGCTCGGCGGTGACGTCCTCAAGATAATCAATCTGCGCCAGCGTGAACTGATAGTAAGCCTCTTCACACCAGTAGGGCTCACCGTGCATGGTGTGAAAACGAAAACCAAACTCCGTGGCTTTTTCCCGCCAGCCCGGGCGCTCTGAAATCGCGATGCGTTGCATAAGCGGGGTTAGCCTCCCAGCGAACGGCTGGAGGTGCCGGACGCGCTGCTGCTACGCTGCATGCTGTTTTGCTTCGCGACCGTTTCACCAAAGCCACCCCGCGTAATCGTTGAGGTGGTGGTCGGTTTAGGCGCCATGGCGGTTTTAGGAACCGTCATGGTTTTACCAGAGGTGGCGTTACCATAATTACGGCCGGACGCATCAACGAACTGACCGTTAGCCGGGCTGTTTGGCGTTTTGGGTGAGAACAGCGGCTGCTGCGCAAAACCCGCGCCGCCGCCCATCATGCGGCCCATCATATAGCCCGCCATCAGCGGCATCCAGAAGCTGCCGCTTTGCTGCGACTCGGCATTAGTGCTGCCCACGCCAGCCTGTGCAGGCGCCTGCTGACACTGGTTTTCACCAAATTCTGCCACGCAGTCTTCACGTGTGGCGTATTTCGGTGCGGTACGTTCCGCTTCCTTTTTGGCGTTGTTAAACGCGGTGGTGCATTGCGCACTCTGGCCGGGATTGGCTTTCGTACAATCATCGGCGTTCTGATAGAGCGAGACGGTTTCGTCGTTTTGTTCACAGCCTGCCAGCATAAATACCGCTGAAACAGCGATAGCAACAGGCGTTAAGTGTCTTGCTTGCCAGCTCTTACGAAAGGCGGCATAGCGGATCGTTTTAGTCCGTTTCATTATAAATATCCTGTGCCCAAAGGTAGCGCATAGAATAGGGGATGAGTGGCGAGAAATGAAGCTAACGGCCAGGCAGGACGGGGATCTTTACTTAGTTATACGTTTTTAAGAGAAGCGGGCCGCAAAGCGGCCCGCAGGGCGATCAGTTAGCGAAAGGGTTACGGCTGCTTTTATGGGCGGCCGGGCGCACCGGCGCCGTCGCGGTTTCAGAAGAACTCGCGATGTGATCTTCACCCAGTACCTGCTGAACGTTCTGGGGCTGAACGGTTTCCGGTGAGGTGGAGATCTCTTTGCCTAACTGGCTGTTGAGAATGCCCAGACTCTGCTCGTTCAGCGTGCCCAGCGCATAGCTGATATTTAGCTGATTAATCAGATAGCTGTAACGTGCATCGGACAACTGCTGTTTCGCGTTATACAGGGTTGAGGTGGCGTTCAACACGTCAACGATGGTACGCGTACCGACCTGATAACCGGCTTCCATGGCGTCTAATGAACTCTGCGCAGAGACCACGGCTTGCTTGTACGCCGCAATGCTGCTCGCGGACGCATTCACGTTGTTGTAAGAAGAACGTACCGTCTGAACCGCAGAGCGGTGAGCCGCCTCCAGCTGTTCGCTGGCGCTGACAAAGTTATATTGCGCCTGCTTCACCTGTGAGGTCACGCTGCCACCGCTGTAAAGCGGAAGCGTGAAGCTCAGGCCGACTTTACTGTTTCCTGTAATCGAGTCTGTTGAGTTTGCACTCTGTTCAGCGCGGCTTCCGCCGTATTTGCTGTTAGACAGACCGGTAGACGCGGTCAGATCGAGCGTTGGCAGGTGGCCTGATTCCGCAGAGCGGATCTGTTCACGAGCTAAATCCTGATTCAGACGGGCAGAAAGCAGATTAAGGTTACGGCTTTCTGCCTGCTTGAGCAGCGCGTTAACGTTATCAGGTTTGGTGGTTTTAAAGCGATCGATGTTCAGTGAGGCCAGTGCCAGATAGTCCATGCCGGTGATCTGACGCAGAGACTCCACCGAGTTATCCAGATTGTTACGCGCCGTGACTTCATTGGCCAGCACGCTGTCATACTGGGCGCGGGCGTTCTGCACGTCGGTAATGGCCACCAGGCCCACGTTAAAGCGCTGAGTGGTTTGATCCAGCTCGCGGTAGATGGACATCTTCTGTGCTTCGACGTAAGAAAGCGTATCAATGGCTTTCAGCACGTTGAAATAGGCCGTCGCGGTATTCAGAATCAAATCCTGCTGAGCAACCTGATAGGTGACGTCCTGAATACCTGCGGTTTTTTCCTGCAGGGTCAGCGCGCGCCATTTTGACATGTCGAAAATGGTTTGCGTCAATTGCAGTGTGCCACTGGTCGTGTTGGAATGAATACCGCTACTATCACGATAGCCATTTGCATAGCTGTAATCTGCACCCAAACCCAGTTGTGGTAATAAAGGGCTGCGCGCTTCGTTGATTTTCTCAAACGCAGCATCGCGAGTGGCAGCGGAGCTCCGCAGGTCCGGGTTGCTTAAACGCGCTTGTTGGTAAACCTGAAGCAGGTTTTCTGCCTGACTGGCGACGCTGAAACCGCCCAGGCTCAGCCCAATAAATAATGGGAGCAGTTTTTTCATTTGCATTCCTTTTGTTGCAGCAAATCGCAATGATAGTGCCGCCGGTAAGCCAAAAATTATCGCAGATTCTAGCAGAGGGCAACTGTGAGATAAGGTGGCTGAACGTGCCATATTTGCGTGTTTCAGGTAAATAACTCTGTAATGACTGTTTAGATAGTGCCCGGGCTTGTGTTTTATCTGTGTCATCCCAATCTGCAAAAGGAACCAAACGATGAAGGACAATAAAACATCACCTGTGACTTTCACAAAAAATGATGTAGAAATTATTGCACGTGAAACGGCCTACGACGGTTTTTTTTCCATCGTTCGCTACCGTTTTCGCCATCGTCTGTTTAAAGGCGGCATGAGCGGAGAAGTGACGCGTGAAGTTTTTGAGCGCGGCCATGCTGCCGTCCTGCTACCTTATGATCCCATCCGTGATGAAGTGGTGCTGATTGAGCAGATCCGCATTCCGGCCTTCGACTGCAGCCCCACGCCCTGGCTGCTGGAAATGATTGCGGGCATTATTGAACCCGGTGAAACTCCGGAACAGGTGGGACGCCGTGAAGCATCAGAAGAAGCCGGTCTGACCGTTGGCCGGGTGAAGCCCGTGTTGAACTATCTTGCCAGCCCGGGCGGCACCAGCGAACGTTTATCAGTTATGGTGGGAGAAGTGGATGCCGGCCTGGCAACAGGATGCCATGGCCTGGAGGAAGAGAATGAGGATATTCTTGTGCATGTCGTAAGCCGTGAACAGGCTTACCACTGGGTGGAACAGGGGATTATTGATAACGCGGCATCTGTCATCGCCTTGCAATGGCTGGCACTGCACCATAAAGAACTTCGAGAAGAGTGGACGCAAAAATGAAACAGCGCTATATCCCTGATTTCCCCGAGATGATGCGGCTGTGCGAAACCAATTTCGCCCAGTTACGCCGTCTGCTCCCGCGCGATGACGAGGCAGGCGCATCGGTTAGCTATCAGGTGAGCGGCGCCCGCTATCAGTTAACAATCGAAGAATCAACACGTTACACTACTCTGGTTGAAATTCGCCAGACGGCACCGGCGGTGAGTTACTGGAGCCTGCCTTCCATGTCTGTCAGGCTGTATCATGACGCCATGGTCGCTGAAGTGTGTTCAACACAGCAGATCTATCGGTTTAAAGCGCGTTATGATTACCCGAATAAAAAGATGAATCAGCGTGATGAAAAGCATCAAATCAATCAGTTCCTCGCTGACTGGTTACGCTACTGTCTGACGCATGGCGCCATGGCAGTACCGGCTTGCTGATACGTATAATGCATTGAACGGCGTAGAGACGAAGGAAACGCTTTGGATAGCCTGCTAACTCTTCCTGCGGCAACAGAATCTGGGGTGCGGATTCTGCAAGTGACGGACACGCATTTGTTCGCAGGAAAACACGAATCGCTGCTGGGAGTGAATACCTGGTCGAGTTATGACGCCGTGCTGGACGCGATCATCGCACAACAGCGCGACTATGATCTCATTGTGGCCACCGGCGATCTCTCTCAGGATCACTCGGTCGAAGCCTATCAGCATTTTGTTGAGGGCATTTCGCGCCTGCCAAAACCCTGTGTCTGGCTGCCGGGTAATCATGATTTCCAGCCCGCAATGGTGGATACGCTGGCCAGGGCCGGCATCAACGCGCATAAGCATGTGCTGGTGGGCGAACACTGGCAGGTCGTGCTGCTGGACAGTCAGGTCTTCGGCGTGCCTCATGGCATGTTAAGCGACTATCAGCTCGACTGGCTTGATAACGCCCTCGCGCGCTTTCCCCTGCGTCATACGCTGGTGCTGCTGCACCACCATCCGCTTGCTTCAGGCTGCACCTGGCTTGATCAACACAGTTTGCGCAATCCCCATCAGCTTGATGCCGTGTTACAGCACTATCCGCTGGCAAAGACACTGGTGTGCGGCCATATCCATCAGGAAATGGATGTGGCGTGGCACGGTCGCCGCGTGCTGGCCACGCCTTCCACCTGCGTGCAGTTCAAACCGCACTGCACCAGCTTTACCATTGATACCCTTGCGCCAGGCTGGCGCTGGTTTACGCTGCACAATGACGGTCAGCTTGATACAGAAGTGAACCGGCTCAGCACTCAGGCGTTTTGCCCCGATCTTGATGCCGAAGGATACTGACGGATGAAGGCGCTGCTTTACCTGCACGGCTTTAACAGCTCCCCGCGCTCAGCGAAAGCGACGCTGTTCAAACAGTGGCTGAGTCACAATCATCCCGACATAGAGATGATTGTGCCGCAGCTTCCCACTTTTCCGGCCGAGGCCGCGGCGATGCTGGAAGACATCGTGTTAAGTCACAGCGGGCGTGAAATGGGCCTGGTGGGCTCCTCGCTGGGCGGTTACTACGCGACGTGGCTGTCCCAGTGCTTTATGTTGCCTGCAGTGGTCGTCAACCCTGCCGTGCGGCCGTTCGAGTTGCTGGTGGATTTTTTAGGGGAGAATCAGAATCCCTACACCGGTCAGCAATATGTGTTAGAGTCTCGCCACATTTACGATCTGAAAGTGATGCAGATTGAACCGCTGGAAGCACCTGATTTGTTGTGGTTGCTGCAACAAACCGGCGATGAAGTGCTCGATTACCGCCAGGCGCTCGACTACTACAGCGCGTGCCGTCATACGGTGGAAGAGGGCGGAAATCATGCATTTACTGGATTCGAACGCCATTTCCCGCAAATTCTGGACTTTCTGGGCCTGAATCACGCTTGAGTAACGCGGAAATCGCAACCATTTTCTTCTTCTAATCAGACAGTTACCATGAGTCAATCAAGCTATAATGCGGGTGACATTGAGGTCCTGACTGGCCTTGAGCCGGTTCGCCGTCGCCCGGGAATGTATACCGATACGACGCGCCCTAACCACTTGGGTCAGGAAGTGATTGATAACAGTGTCGATGAGGCACTGGCGGGCCATGCCAGGCGCGTAGAAGTGATTTTACATGCCGATCAGTCGTTAGAAGTGACTGACGACGGACGCGGCATGCCGGTGGATATCCATCCGGAAGAAGGCGTCCCGGCCGTTGAGCTCATCCTGTGCCGGCTGCACGCGGGGGGGAAATTCTCTAATAAAAACTACCAGTTTTCCGGTGGCCTGCACGGCGTCGGCATTTCGGTGGTCAATGCCCTCTCTAAGCGTGTTGAAGTCAACGTGCGACGTAATGGTGAGATCTACAGTATCGCCTTCGAAAACGGTGAAAAAGTGCAGGATCTGACCGTCACGGGCACGGTTGCGAAGCGCAACACCGGCACCAGCGTCCATTTCTGGCCGGATGAGCACTTCTTTGACAGCCCGCGCTTCTCGGTGTCCCGCTTATCACACCTGCTTAAGGCGAAAGCCGTGCTGTGTCCAGGGGTGGAAATTGTCTTCAAAGACAAGCTGAACAATACCGAACAGCGCTGGTGCTACGAAGATGGTCTGACAGATTACCTGTGCGAAGCCGTCAACGGCCTGCCAACCCTGCCAGAGAAGCCCTTCGTCGGAACCTTTGCCGGTGATATCGAAGCGGTGGACTGGGCATTACTGTGGCTGCCGGAAGGCGGTGAGCTGCTGACCGAAAGCTATGTGAACCTGATTCCCACCATGCAGGGCGGTACCCATGTCAACGGTCTGCGTCAGGGATTGCTGGATGCCATGCGTGAGTTTTGTGAATACCGCAATATTCTGCCGCGCGGCGTCAAACTGTCCGCAGAGGATATCTGGGATCGCTGCGCCTATGTGCTGTCAGTAAAAATGCAGGATCCGCAGTTTGCAGGCCAGACAAAAGAGCGTTTATCCTCGCGCCAGTGCGCCGCCTTTGTGTCTGCCGTAGTAAAAGATGCCTTTAGCCTGTGGCTGAATCAGAACGTGCAGGCGGCAGAACAGCTGGCGGAGCTGGCGATCTCCAGCGCCCAGCGCCGTATGCGCGCAGCCAAAAAAGTGGTGCGTAAAAAACTGACCAGCGGCCCGGCACTACCGGGTAAGCTGGCAGATTGCACCGCGCAGGATCTGAATAAAACCGAACTCTTCCTGGTGGAAGGGGATTCGGCGGGCGGATCGGCGAAGCAGGCGCGCGATCGCGAATATCAGGCGATCATGCCGCTTAAAGGTAAGATCCTCAATACGTGGGAAGTCTCGTCCGATGAAGTGCTGGCCTCGCAGGAGGTGCACGATATTTCGGTGGCGATCGGTATCGATCCCGATAGCGAAGATCTCTCACAGCTGCGCTACGGCAAAATCTGTATCCTTGCTGATGCGGACTCGGATGGGCTGCACATCGCCACATTGCTGTGTGCGCTGTTTGTGAAGCACTTCCGCACCCTGGTAAAAAATGGCCACGTCTATGTCGCCATGCCGCCGCTGTATCGCATCGATCTGGGCAAAGAAGTGTATTACGCGCTGGATGAAGACGAGAAAGAGGGCGTACTGGAGCAGCTGAAGCGCAAGAAGGGCAAGCCAAACGTGCAGCGCTTTAAAGGGCTGGGTGAAATGAATCCGCTGCAGCTGCGCGAAACCACGCTCGATCCCAACACGCGCCGTCTGGTGCAGCTCACCGTCAGTGACGATGACATTGAACAGACTTTGCGGGTAATGGATATGCTGCTGGCGAAAAAGCGATCCGAAGATCGTCGTAACTGGCTGCAGGAAAAAGGCGATAAAGCGGATATTGAAGTGTAATCCGCAGCCTGATGGAAAAAGCCCCTGAACGGGGCTTTTTTTGTGCGTGTTCCGCCAGGATTATTTACCCGGCTCCAGCACCAGAATTTTCACGTCAGTCACATAGTCTTTAATCGCCGTACGATGGGCTTCCATATGCGGCATCTGCTGATGCTGATCAAGATGGCGCAGGGTTTCCCACTGCTCCAGCATAAAAATCGAATCAGGTGAATTGTGTTTCCAGGGCACCTGCGCCTGGTGATCGACCAGAGGGCTGTACTGATGGCAGCCTTCTTCTTCCAGCACGGTAGGGATCACCTGGTGAAACGCATCCAGTACTTTCTGGCGACAGCCTGGCTTAACACAAATTTCAGCAACGACGGTTAACATTCACGTTTCCTCTTTCTGGGTGAACATCTATTTAAGCAAAAATCTCGCGGAGGTGCGTGCGATAACGTGCAATATCACGTGGAACATCCGGCTGTTTCATCACGTCGTTGCAGATAAAGGTCGGCAATGCTTCCATGCCCAGGAACTGATTCGCCTTATGGAAATGCAGATAAAGTCCGTCAACGCCCACGCCTTCAAAGAACTGCTCAGGGTCGGTAAAGGCCTCCAGTGGTGCGTTCCAGGTCAGGGACAGCATATATTTTTTGCCCTGAATCAGTCCGCCTGAACCATATTTTTTTGCGCCGTCGGCACGGGTGCGGCCATCGCTGGCATACAGCTTACCGTGGCCGTCGGTGAAAACCTCATCGATGTAACGTTTCACGGTCCAGGGTTCACCCATCCACCAGCCCGGCATTTGATAAATCACCACGTCGCTGTCGAGATATTTTTGCACCTCATCGGCCACAACATACGCGTGGTCGGCAACGGTGATCGTGACCTCATGGCCCAGATCACGCAGCTGGCTGGCGGCCACCTCGGTCAGCGTATGATTCAGCTCGCCTTTCGAATGGGCGAAGGTTTTACCGCCATCGATAATTAAAATGTTACTCATTAAGCTTGTCTCCCGTATGCGTCAATGGGGGGTAGCTTAGGCCGCGATGCGCGGGAGAAAAATGCGAGAATGATCACAACACTTTTGCGAATAGCGCAATAACCCCCGAGGTTATGTCACCATACCAGCGCAAACTCACTGCCGAAAAAAATACAATGATGAAAAAAACACTCGTAATCACGTTACTGCTGGTGGCTGGCGGCGCGCAGGCCCAGTCGCGTCTGGACAGCGTTCTTAACACCAAAACTCTGAAAGTCTGTACTACCGGGGACTACAAACCTTACAGCTTCCTGAAACCGGATGGCAGCTATGAAGGGCTGGATATCAGCATGGCTGAATCCCTGGCCGCGTCACTGGGGGCGAAGGTGCAATGGGTACCCACCACCTGGAAAACCCTGATGCAGGACTTTATCGCGAAGCAGTGCGATATCGCCTTGGGTGGCGTATCGGTCACGCTGAAGCGCCAGCAAACGGCCTGGTTTGCGCAGCCGTTAGGCGTGGACGGTAAAATTCCGCTGGTGCGATGCGCCGATAAGGCGAAGTACCAGACGGTCGAACAGATGAACCAGCCCAGCGTGCGTCTGGTTGAGCCAGCAGGGGGCACGAACGAGGCGTTTGTTCACAGCCACTTACCTCAGGCTGCGTTAACGCTGTTTCACGATAATGTGACCATCTTCCAGCAGCTGGTGGACAATAAAGCCGATGTGATGATCACCGATGCCTCAGAGGCGCTGTATCAGCAAAAACGCTTTCCTTCCCTGTGTGCGCTCAACCCGGATAAACCGCTGCAGTACGGTGAAAAAGCTTACATGATTCCGCGTGATGATATGAGCTGGAAGCAGTATGTCGATCAGTGGCTGCACCTGAGCACCGCGACCGGGGAATATGCGCAGATCGCCCAGCAGTGGATGGGTGTGATGAAGTAAGGCGAAAGCAGGGGGTTTACCTGATGTGTTAACGCCGGGCTTCAAAACTGCAGATAGCCGTCCGAAATGGCGCACATGCGTCACTGTGCCCACCGTCACGGGAGCGGAACAGACAATTCGCAGCGCTGAGCAGAGCGAGGAAGCCAGAATTTGCCCGCAGGACGCGGGCAAAAAGCGGAGCCGGTACAGGAAGTACCGTCTCCGCTGGTTCGTCAGGCTGACGAACGCCGCGAAGGCACCGCGTTAGCGGCGCGAGGACGTCAGATCCGATACCGTGGCGGTGGGAACCGCACGGAACACCAACCACACATTTTTACCCTTCAGTACTCAATACAGCGAGGCTTTTCCCAGTCCGCCAAACAAGTTCATTTTGTAGCGAATGACCGCCTTGGCCGCCTCAATCGCTTCAGGATAAATCACGTTTGGATCCCACCAGGTTTCGCGGGTTAAGACTTCGCGCACCTTCTGGAAATAGGCATATTTCATATCGCTGGAAATATTGATTTTACCCACGCCCAGCGTAACCGCCTCCGCCACTTCGGCATCGGGATTCGCCGAACCGCCGTGCAAGACCAGCGGAATGGACACGCGCTGAGAGATATCCCGCAGAATATGCATTTGCAGTTCGGGCTTCATATCTTTGGGATAGATACCGTGCGCCGTGCCTATTGCTACCGCTAAGGTATCCACGCCGGTGCGCTGCACAAAGTCTTCCGCCTGCGCGGGATCGGTGTAAATCACTTTACTGACGCCGCCCTCTACCGAGGTGCCGGTATCGCCAATAGTCCCCAGTTCGCCCTCGACAGATACGCCCACCGCGTGCGCCAGCTTCACTACCTCTTTAGTCAGCGCCACGTTTTCTTCATAGGGCAGCAGCGAGCCGTCAATCATGACCGATGTAAAGCCACACTGAATAGCGCGCAGCACGTGGGCAACCGAAGCACCATGATCCAGATGCAGGGTAAAGGGCACGGTACTTTTCAGGGTGCGCTCCCGAACATAGCCAAAAAACGCATCCGTCACGAACGCCAGTTCGCTGGGGTGAATAGAGATAATGGCCGGAGTTTGTGTGGCTTCGGCTTCTTCCACCACCGCGCGGATAAAACAGCTGTCGGCCACGTTAAATGCGCCTATAGCAAAGCGGTGTTGGCGGGTGGGGCTTAACATCTCTTTCATTGAAATCAACATGTTAAATCTTCCTCAGCTTGTTTTACGACAAAGGGATGCCCTGCGCTGACGTTCAGAGACGCGCACCGGGTTACAGCAGAAAAAAATCAGATCTGATTAGCGGAGCCGGAACAGCTCAGATAGTCATGTACGACTTCGCAGCAGGCGGCCTCCATCAGCGCCAGCAGATCAGGCAGCTCAGCAGCGGGATGCTGCTTAAGCGCCTGATGGAGCGCCTGCTTGCCTGCATCAAAGACCGCCGCGCCAACGTTAATCTTGGCGACGCCGTGCTGACTGACGCGTCGAATATCGTCGGCTGGCGTGCCGCTGCCGCCGTGCAGCGCCAGGGGAACCGGCGAAACCCCATGCAGCGCAGCCAGACGCTGAAAGTCGATTTGCGGTTTGACGCCAGCGGGATAGAGCCCGTGCGCGGTCCCAACCGACACCGCTAACAGATCGATGCCCGTTTGTTGCAGAAAGGGCACCACGTCCGCCACCTGGGTCATTTTCACCGCAGCGTCTGCCAGCGCATAGGTTGGGGCATCGGCGATATGCCCCAGTTCGCCCTCCACACAAACCCCGGCGGTATGCGCCATCTCGACCACTTTTGCCGTCTGGCGAATATTTTCTGCCAGCGGCTCGGAGGAGGCATCGATCATCAGTCCGGTAAACCCGGCCCGAAAGGCCTGTCCAATCAGCGGAAAGGCTTTTCCGTGGTCAAGCGCCAGCGCGATCGGCACGCTGGCATTCGCTGCCAGCGCCTGAACCAACGGCACGGCGACAGCGGGCGGGAAATGGCGGCTGTGCCCCTGATAAACATTCAGGATCAGGGGCGCGCGTTGCTCCTCCGCCGCCTTCACTGCCGCACGTGCGCTCTCCAGATTGAAACAGTTGATGGCCAGTACCGCATACTGGTTACGGGCAGCCCGTGCGATCAGGTCGTTCATTGCCGCGTACATACGCACTCCTTATTCCAGTGTGAATTTAATGTCGTCGTCACGAACGCTGTGATCTTCCACGTCGTCAAACTCTTCGTCGGCTTCGGTCACCGGCTTTTTCAGCAGCGATAGCATCACGCCACAGATCGTGCTGCCGATACCGAGCGCCAGGCAGAACAGCCAGGGTTTGGTGAAGAGAGGCACCACGAACATGCCGCCGTGAGGCACGGGCGCTTCGACGCCCCAGACCATAATCAGCCCGCCGGCGACGGCGGAAGCCACCACACAGCTGCCGACGACACGAAGCAGATCGCGGGCAGCAATCGGGATCACACCTTCAGTGATCATGCAGATCCCCATGGGAAAGGCCGCCTTCAGCGCCTCTTTTTCCGCGCGGGTGTACTTATGGCGGGTTAACAGCCAGGAAAGGGTGATACCAAAGGGCGGGATCATCGAACCGACAAATTTGACCGCTTCCGGTCCGTAAATACCGTCGACCAGCATGCCATCCGCGAACAGCGACATGGTTTTATTGACCGGCCCGCCAAAGTCGAAGGTGGCCATCGCCCCCAGAATGGCGCCCATAACGAACTTCGAACCGCCCTGCATGGATTCCAACAGCGCAATCAGCGCCTTCTGCAACCAGACTATGGGCTGGCCGATGAAGGTCATCATCAAAAGCCCGGCGATAATGGTGCTCAGCACCGGTAACACCATGATCGGCATCAGGCCCTGCATCGACTGCGGCAGCCGAATGCTGCGGCGCAACAGAATCACCGTATAACCCACCAGGAAGCCGCCAAGGATGCCGCCGATAAAACCCGTGCCGATCTGGCCGCAGATAAAGCCCACGATTAAGCCAGGCGCAAAGCCCGGCCTGTCGGCAATCGAGTAGGCGATGGCGGCGCTAATCAACGGCACGATCAATCCCATGCCCCAGCCGCCCATCTGGTTCAGCATCCAGGCAATCGTGCCGGGATGTTTGCCTACGTCCGGACCACCGATGACCTGGCCCAGCGCGATACAGATCCCGGCGGCGACAATCAGCGGGATCATCCAGGAGATCCCCGTCAACAGATGACCTTTGATCTCCTGTCCGTACTGTCTTTTGTTATCGTTCATTGTGGATCTCCTCAGGCACGCGCCAGTGAATCCGCCACTTTTTCCAGAAACTTAATCGGCGACTTGATCACCACTTCAGTTTTCACCCTGACGATCGGTTTGCCGCGAAAGCGTTCCTCACCGTTGATCTTGACATCCACCGCCAGAATGACGACATCGGCGGCGGCGATGGTTTCCGTATCGAGGGCGTTTTCAGTACCAATGGTGCCCTGCGTTTCCACGTGGATGGTGTGACCAAGGGCATGGGCTCCCTTGATCAGTTTTTCGCGCGCAATGTAGGTATGCGCGATACCCGCCGTGCAGGCGGCAACACAGACAATGTTCATGGTCTACCTCGGACGTGTAGGATTAACAGAGGTCGGTTTCGGCGTACTGACTGAACAGCCGAATGATTTCGCTGGGGTCGTTTTCCACCAGCAACTGCGCAATCACCTCATCATCGGCCAGCGCACTGGCCACCTGGGACAGCAGGCGAATATGGGGGGTATTTTGATCTTCAAGGCGAACGGCAAACAGGATGATGCAGCGCACCTGGCTGCCATCCAGCGTTTCCCAGGGAATATCCTGCTGGCTGCGCCCAATAGCTAACGTGGTCTGTTTCACGGCTGACGATTTCCCGTGGGGAATGGCAATGTGATTTTCAAACCCTGTCGAACCCTCTGCCTCGCGTAGCCAGACATCCTTGATAAAGGCCTGTTTATCGCTAATCGCACCGTCACTGAACAGCAAATCGGTCAGTTCAATGATGGCCTCCTCTTTACTGCTGGCTTGCAGGTTGAGATTGACGCGGCGTGGCGTAAGAATGCGAGAAATATCCATCAGTCAGACCTCATTCAGTTAATGTTCTGCCAGGGCGCTGTTAACGGCCTTCGGCAGTTGGCTGCCAATCATGGCGTCAGTCACACGGCGAATATCGTCGTCATTGAAAAACGCGGTCACATACACGGTAGGAAACAGCGAGGTGTCGAGGTGAATAGTCGAGATCACCAGATCAACCGGCTCCTGTTGGCAAAAATCGCCGAGGTTACTGGCCGAAATGACGCCCGCAATAATCCAGTCCGGGAACGCGCGCAGAATACGGCTCTTCAGGAGATGCGAGGTGCCGACGCCGCTGGAACAGACCAGCAAAATGCGTTTATGGGCGATTTGCCGTTCCAGCGCGGCCTGAAAATGGACACATAAATAGCCCACTTCGTCGTCCGCAATCGACCCGTAATGAAAACGCGCGGCGGTAAGCTGCATGGCCCGCTGAGTCAGCGTAAAAATTTCACTCAGCTCCGTTTTAATATCATCGAGCAATGGATTACGAATGCTAATATGATATTTCAGCCGGTTAAGTAATGGCTTAATATGGAAAAGTAAACCTTCAAATAATAAAGGATCGGCAGTGAGGTCCTGTTGAATAAGTTCTGAGAAGCAGCGAATTAATTCAACCGTAATATTACGCGAGGCTTCATTCGATAATTGATATTGCGGCAACATATCGCTGCCGCGTTCTTCAACCACAATGCCCGACGAAATAATGTACTGATAAATAAATCCGACTTCATCCGCCGGCACTGACTGGTCTAAACGTTGTTCAACCTGTCGCACCATCTGACGGGCAATCTTCAGAATGCGATTATCCATTTCCTGAGCGCTCAGCGCTAAGGGCAGAGATAAAGCCTTACCCTGCGACATGCGGTGGATCATAATCAGGATGTGGGTGGACAGATTGATGTAGTACGCATCGCTCAGTGGATAGCCAAGCTGCTGCTCCATCTGCTGCAGTAAGGTCTGCACAAACGCCACATCCTCCTCGCCAAAATAGTGGATCAGCGCCTGGTAACTGCCCGGGTCCAGCCGCGGTAGCGCCGTGTTACTGCCACCGTTATGCTGCATAACATCGTTAATCAGCGATACCATCGCCTGACGTAATGCCTGCTCACTGCCTTCGACATGCGTACCGCTCTGACTTCTGACCAGCGCCAGCGCCAGCGGTTGTAGCCACTCTTCAATGACCTTTAAATCGTTGACGATAGAAGCGTGACTAATGAAATAGCGTTCAGATAACTTACTGATGGAGGTTTCACGCGGCGCATCCCTCAGCAGCTGTGACAGAATTTTCACCCGGCGTGCATTGTTGCTTAAACCTTCAGACCAGTTCTCTTCACTGGCCAGATGCTGCTGTAATCGCAGGCGTTGCGCGATATCCTCGGTTTGCAGTATCACGCTGCGACCGGGCAGCTTGATCAGCTGTGCCTGCCAGGCGCCCAGCCAGATTTCCAGGCTTTGCAAATCGCGATAAATACTTTTTTCAGAAACGGTTAACTGCTGGGCTAATTGCGTTAAAGCCAGCGGCGTACCCGCCTGCAGCAGTAATTTCAGTAACCGGTGTTGTCGTGAAGTCAGATTCTGCATTCAGTCACCTGTCTATTATTTCGTTAGCGGTGCTTAAGTGGCAATTCGTTAAATCCAACCTGGAAAAAAATAAAAGTGTGTAACAGCGTTAAAATTGAATGTAGGGCGTGGAAGGCGAATCAACAATACTAAATGTTGTCCCCGAAACGGGACAGGATTAATACGCTATAACGTCGCCGGTAATTAATTGCGAGCGCGGTCACAAACTATTAGAAATAAGACATTCGGCATTTTGTCCTGAGGCGGATTTTCGGCGATCGGTCAACCGGGAAAAAACCCCAGGCCTGACTGCGTCTGGCCTGTGACTAACACCCACGAATAAGGTACTATCCTCGCCAAACAACCGCCGGGTGATCCGCCGTTGCGGGTCACGATGTGAGGATGAGGACTTAATGAGCGAATTGACGCAGGATGGTGCAGAGCGTCTTGCCCTGCATACGTTTACTGAGAATGCGTACTTAAATTACTCCATGTACGTCATCATGGACCGCGCGCTGCCTTATATTGGCGACGGTTTAAAGCCCGTGCAGCGCCGCATTGTCTATGCCATGTCAGAGCTGGGGCTGAACGCCACCGCCAAATTTAAAAAATCCGCCCGTACCGTCGGTGACGTGCTGGGTAAATACCATCCTCATGGCGACAGTGCCTGCTATGAAGCCATGGTACTGATGGCACAGCCGTTCTCCTACCGCTATCCGCTGGTCGATGGCCAGGGAAACTGGGGCGCGCCGGACGATCCTAAATCTTTCGCCGCCATGCGTTATACCGAGTCGCGCCTGTCGAAGTATGCCGAAGTGCTGCTGGGCGAGCTGGGGCAGGGCACGGCTGACTGGGTGCCGAACTTTGACGGCACGATGCAGGAGCCCAAGATGCTGCCGGCGCGGCTGCCGAACATCCTGCTGAACGGCACCACCGGCATTGCGGTGGGCATGGCAACGGATATTCCGCCGCACAACCTGCGTGAAGTGGCGCAGGCCGCTATCGCCCTGATTGACGATCCGAAAACCAGCCTGGATGCGCTGCTGGAAATCGTGCAGGGCCCGGATTTCCCGACTGAAGCCGAGATCATCACGCCTCGTGACGAGATTCGCAAAATCTATCAGAACGGACGCGGTTCGGTGCGTCAGCGCGCGGTGTGGAAAAAAGAAGACGGCGAAGTGGTGATCACCGCGCTGCCGCATCAGGTATCCGGTGCGCGCGTGCTGGAGCAGATCGCCAACCAGATGCGCAACAAAAAGCTGCCGATGGTAGAGGATCTTCGTGACGAATCCGATCACGAAAACCCCACCCGGCTGGTGATCGTGCCGCGATCCAATCGCGTCGATCTTGAGCAGGTCATGAACCACCTGTTCGCCACCACCGATCTGGAAAAAAGCTACCGCATCAACCTCAATATGATCGGCCTGGATAACCGTCCGGCGGTGAAAAACCTGCTGGAGATCCTGTCTGAATGGTTAGTGTTCCGTCGTGACACCGTGCGCCGCCGTCTGAACTACCGTTTAGATCGCGTGCTGCGCCGTTTGCATATCCTTGACGGTTTGCTGGTGGCGTTCCTCAATATTGATGAAGTGATTCATATCATCCGTACCGAGGACGAGCCGAAACCGGTACTGATGTCGCGCTTTGACATTAGCGAAACCCAGGCTGAAGCGATCCTTGAACTCAAGCTGCGTCATTTGGCCAAGCTGGAAGAGATGAAGATTCGCGGCGAGCAGAGCGAGCTGGAAAAAGAGCGCGATCAGCTGCAGGCGATTCTGGCGTCCGAACGCAAAATGAATACGCTGCTGAAAAAAGAGCTGCAGGCAGACAGCAACAATTTTGGCGACGACCGCCGTTCACCGCTGCGTGAGCGTGAAGAAGCGAAAGCGCTGAGTGAAACCGAGCTGGTGCCGTCCGAGCCTGTCACCATTGTGCTGTCGCAGATGGGCTGGGTGCGCAGCGCTAAAGGACATGACATCGACCCGGCAGGGCTGAGCTACAAAGCGGGCGACAGCTATCTGGCGGCGGCGCGCGGCAAGAGTAACCAACCTGTGGCCTTTATCGATTCCACCGGACGCAGCTATACGCTGGATCCCACCTCGCTGCCGTCGGCACGCGGGCAGGGCGAGCCGCTGACCGGTAAGCTGACGCCACCGCCGGGTGCCGTTATGGAGCAGGTGCTGATGGAGCCGGAAGAGCAGCGTTTGCTGATGGCGTCTGATGCCGGATACGGTTTCATCTGTACCTTCAACGATCTGATTTCGCGCAACCGTGCGGGTAAAGCGCTGCTGACGCTGCCTGAAAATGCCCGCGTGATGACGCCCATGGCTGTCCATCACGAAGATGACATGCTGCTGGCCATTACGCAGGCGGGCAGGATGTTGATGTTCCCGGTCGGCGAACTGCCGCAGATGTCGAAGGGCAAGGGCAACAAGATTATCTCGATTCCGTCTGCGGATGCCGCGTCGGGAGCGGATAAACTGGCCTGGCTGATGATCCTGCCACCGGGCAGTGCGATTACGCTGCACGTGGGCAAACGCAAGCTGCTGTTACGCAGTGAAGAGTTGCAGAAGTTCCGTGCCGATCGCGGCCGTCGTGGCACACTGCTGCCGCGCGGCCTGCAAAAAATTGATCGGGTCGAACTGGATGCGCCGGCACGTCCCGGCAGCGCGGACAGCGACGCGTAATTCACCCGGCTGGCCCCGGCCAGCCGTGTCACATTGAGGAAAATATGTTACTGATATTACGCACTATTATCGTAGTGATTTATTCAATATTGCTGAGTTTTTTTGGCTGTATCTGGTGCCTGTTCTCGCCACGTAATCCGCGCCACGTTGCGACCTTTGGTCACCTGTTTGGCAAATTATCGACGCTGTTTGGGCTTAAAGTTGAGCTTCGTCGGCCCGAAGGCGCGGATAACTACGGCAACGCGATTTACATCGCTAACCACCAGAACAACTACGATATGGTCACCGCAGCCAAGATTGTGCAGCCAACAACGGTCACCGTCGGTAAAAAAAGCCTGTTGTGGATACCTTTTTTTGGTCAGCTTTACTGGCTGACCGGCAACCTGCTGATCGATCGTGACAACCGCGCCAAAGCACACGGGACGATCGGTGAGCTGGTGGATCAGTTTAATAAAAAACGCATCTCCTTCTGGATGTTCCCGGAGGGCACGCGTAGCCGTGGTCGTGGGTTGTTACCCTTTAAAACCGGGGCATTTCATGCCGCCGTTGCCGCAGGCGTGCCGATCATTCCAATTGTAGTATCGAATACTCACGGCAAGATTAACCTCAACCGCCTGAAAAACGGACTGGTGATTGTGGAAATGCTGCCGCCGGTGGACGTGAAACAATTTGAATCCTCTTCGGTGCGCAAGCTGGCGACTCACTGCCGGGAATTGATGGCGGCCAAGCTGGAAGAGCTGAACGCCGAAGTCGAAGAACGCGAAAAAAACGGTAAAATCTAACCGATAAGCCCTTTATCGGACTATTCTGCATGGATGCCCCACGGCGAGTCAGCATGACGTTGCTCGCCGTGCACGCAGCACAGCAATGACAGCAATAAAAACAGAGTTGGCGGTTCAGCGCCACGCGTAAAAGGTCTGAAATTCAATGTCTTTCAGCAGACGTCAGTTTATCCAGCTTTCTGCCGGTGCGGCGCTCAGTGCCGCGCTTGTACCTCATGCGGCGCGTGCCGCTTCTGCGGGCGGTGATACGCCCCTGCCTGTCCCGCCGCTACTGGAATCTCGCCGCGGTCAGCCGCTGTTTCTGACCCTGCAGCGCAGCCACTGGTCGTTTAACGGCGATAACAATAAAGTCCCGGTCTGGGGCATCAACGGCATGTACCTCGGCCCCACGGTGCGCGTGTACAGCGGTGATGATGTCAAACTGATTTACAGCAACCGCCTCAATGAACCCGTTTCAATGACGGTCAGTGGCCTGCAGGTGCCGGGCGCACTGATGGGCGGCGCGCCGCGCATGATGTCAGCCGGGGTCGACTGGGCGCCGGTTTTACCGATTCGCCAGAGTGCCGCGACCTGCTGGTATCACGCCAACACGCCAAATCGCATGGCCCCGCACGTGTACAATGGCCTGGCGGGCATGTGGCTGATTGAGGATGACATCAGCAAGCAGCTACCTTTGCCGAAACATTATGGCGTGGATGATTTCCCCCTGATTATTCAGGATAAACGGCTGGATAACTTTGCCACGCCGGTTTATGACCCACCGGGCGACGGCGGTTTTCTCGGCGATACGCTGCTGGTTAACGGTGTGCGTAACCCTTTTGTCGAGGTATCACGTGGCTGGGTCCGTCTGCGGTTGCTTAACGCCTCCAATGCGCGGCGTTATGAACTGAGCCTCAGTGACAACCGGCCCTTCACGGTGATTGCCAGCGATCAGGGCTTTCTGCCGTCACCCGTCGCCGTACAGCGCTTAACTCTGGCGCCGGGCGAACGGCGTGAAGTCTTAGTGGATATGTCGCAAGGGGATGAAGTCTCCATCACGGCAGGCACGGCGGCGGGCATTATGGATCGTTTGCGCGGTTTCTTTGAGCCCTCCACAATCCTGACCTCAACGCTGGTGCTTACGCTGCGGCCTACCGGCCTGCTGCCGCTGGTGACGGATAACCTGCCGATGCGTTTGCTAGCCGATCAGATTCTGGATGGCGCCTCGGTGCGCACGCGTGAGTTCCGCATTGGCGACAGCCTGCCGGGCATCAATGGTGCCGTCTGGGATATGAACCGCATTGATTCTACCGCACAGCAGGGCACGTTCGAACGCTGGATTATTCGCGCCGATCGTCCGCAATCTTTCCACATCCAGGGCGTCATGTTCCTGATTAAGAGCGTAAACGGCGCTCAGCCCATGGGCGAAGATCGCGGCTGGAAGGACACGGTCTGGGTGGACGGAGACGTAGAGCTTCTGGTGAGCTTTACGCAAAGTTCTTCTGAGCATTTTCCGTTTGTCTATCACAGCCAGACGCTGGAACTGGCGGATCGCGGCACGGCAGGTCAGCTGCTGACGCAACCTACGCTGTCTTAGCGGCACACGTGCTTCAACAGGGCAGGAGAGCCTCTCCTGCCCGTGCCCTTCGGAGATTAAAACCGAAGAAGCTGCAGCATCAGTTGGGGCATCTGGTTGGCCTGAGCCAGCATCGCTACGCCGGCCTGCTGTAAAATCTGCGCCTGTGACAGCGCCGATACTTCTGTCGCGTAATCAACATCCTCTATCCGGCTCCGTGCGGCAGTGAGATTGGTTACCATGCTCCCCAGGTTGGCGATAGCGGACTGAAAGCGGTTCTGGTCTGCCCCCATCATGCTGCGTTGCGTGTCAACGAACTGAATCGCCCGGTCAATATCAGTCAGAGGCGAGTTCCCCGTCGCTGTCCCGTTCGCTCCGCCAGTCACTGCGCCTTTCAGAACGTCAAAACCCTCTGCGGCAACCGTACGTGCGGCCCCGTTAACGGTGTCACCTGATGTCATCTGCCGGACGTTGAGCGTGGTGCCGGTTGTTCCCGCTTTTAGCAGGTTGTACCGGTCACTCGAGTCAATATCGATGCTGATGGTTTCACCGTCTTCCGCACCGACCTGAAAGCGATACTCGGACGCACCCGATCCGGTATTCAGCACCTTAATGCCATTGAAATCCGTTTGCGCCGTAATGCGGTTAATTTCCTCCATTCGCTGGTTCACTTCGGTCTGAATCGAGTCGATATCCGCAGCGGAGTTGCTTCCATTTTGTGCCTGTACCGTCAGGTCGCGTATACGTTGCAGGTTGTTATTTATTTCATCGAGCGCGCCCTCAGCGGTTTGTGACAGCGAAATACCCTCACCGGCGTTTCGGGTGGCAACCGTCATTCCGTTGATCCTTGAGGTCAGACGGTTAGCTATCGCCATCCCGGCAGCATCATCTTTAGCGCTGTTAATGCGGAGTCCGGAAGAGAGGCGTTCAATGGCCGTCGACATCGCGTTTTGCGAAAGGAAAAGGTCATTCTGAACGATCAATGACAGGATATTGGTATTGATAACCGACATGACAGGCTCCTGGGTTGATAACGTTACGCTTTACTTCACTGCGCCTTAATGCCGCGATCCCTTGAACGGGGGCGGGCAGGCAGCAGAGCCAGGCTAAAAGATCATAACGTTAATCATTATCACCCCGGTTATCAGACCGGCACAGTCAGTCAGCCCGGCGGTGTGTTGCAAAGCGTGTCGCGCTAACAGGGAACGGGGCCACCAGCAGGCTAAGCCCGTTTTTAAACGGCACAGATAACCGTATTGCTGGCGGATAAGGCAAGGTTTTAGAGGGGGGATTTGACTTAACGAGGCGCAGGATGTGGCGATGTGCTGGCGAGCCGCTCATCTTGTGCCGGAGAAGACGAATGCGTCTGACGCAGGCTGATCATCAATGATGTCCTTTGACACAGATTTTAAAAAATCTTAAAACTCCCCGTTCCCGCGCAGCCATAAAAAAAAAGCCTCCCCCAGCCGGGAGAGGCGATGCGTACCCACTCTCTTGTTAAGTCGAGGCAGGCGACGGTCAGCCGTTGAACGTATCCGGGTCAGGACCCAGGCGATTACCGCTGTCCAGCTTCGCAATCTCGCTCATTTCTGTCTTATCCAGACGGAAATCAAACACCTTGAAATTTTCTTCAATGCGCGCAGGCGTGACGGATTTAGGGATCACCACCAAGCCGCTGTCCAGGTGCCAGCGGATGACGATTTGCGCCGGGGTTTTACCGTATTTTTTCGCCAGCGATTTGATGATGTCCTGATCGAATACGCCTTCACCGCCCTGGGCCAGCGGACTCCAGGATTCAGTCTGAATCTGGTGCATGGCGTTCCAGGCATGGAGCGTGCGCTGTTGCAGCATGGGATGCAGCTCGATCTGGTTGATGACCGGAGTCACGCCCGTCTCTTCCAGCAGCCGCTTCAGGTGCGGCTGATTAAAGTTGCACACGCCGATGCTCTTCACTAGGCCCTGCTGCTGCAGTGCGATCATGTGTTTCCAGGCTTCAACGTAGTGATCATTCTCTGGACACGGCCAGTGCATCAGATAGAGGTCAACCTGATCCAGCTTGAGTTTTTCCAGGCTGGTTTCCAGCGCCTGCTGAACGTTTTGCTGGTCGCTGTTCCACAGCTTGGTCGTGACAAAGATATCGTCACGCGCGACCTCCGTTTCCTGTAGCGCCTGACCTATGGCTTCTTCATTTTTATACGCGGCGGCGGTATCAATTGAGCGATAGCCGACCTCCAGCGCTTTCAGCACGGCATGACGCGCATCTTCGACGCTGGCTTGCCACACGCCAAGTCCCAGTTGCGGCATCATGTTACCATCGTGCAGTTTGATAATGGGTTGGTCTGCCATAACATGCTCCTTACATTTGCAGTAAACCAGTGAATCCTCGCTGTGCTTAAGTCTAGCTAACAATTTTCAGGCTGCCTGTGAACCGCACAGGATAACCCTGCCTGATCCTGTAAACTTCTTGCCTGATTCTCCATTTTGCTGGCGAATTAACCAGGCGCGCGGCAAACTGCTGTTTTATTTTCTGGAGTGATTATGCCTCACGACGCATTGTGCCAACGTCTGGCTCAGCAGGTGGTCACGCTGATGACACATGGCCGTCACCAGCGCTGTCCGGTAGAAAACGTTTCTCTGATCTACGCCGATCAGTATCGTCCGCGCACGCCCATCATGTATCAGCCGGGCATCGTCATTCTGTTTCAGGGCGGTAAAACCGGCTATCTCGGCAGTACGGTTTTTCAGTACGACGCCACAAAATATTTAATGCTGACCGTGCCCTTGCCGGTCGAATGCGAAACCTGGGCCTCACCGGAGCAGCCGTTGGCCGGAATGTGTTTACGCGTGGACACGGCCAGTCTGCAGGATCTGCTGATGGATATAGGTGACGACGAAGGGTTTCAGCCACAGCCGCTCACCTCCGGTATTCACTCCGGCTGGTTAACCGAGCCCATGTTGTGTGCCGCAGAACGCCTGCTGGATGTGATGACGCAGCCGCGCGATGCGCGCGTGCTGGGGCCGCATATTGTGCGGGAGATTATTTATTACGTGCTGACCGGGCCGATAGGCGGCGCGCTGCTCTCGCTGGTGAGTCGGCAGACGCAGTTCAGCCAGATCGCCCGCGCGCTGCGCCGCATTGAGAATCACTATGCCGATAACCTCAGCGTGGATGCGCTGGCGGCGGAAGTGAACATGAGCGTGTCGGCGTTTCACCATAACTTTAAGGCCGTCACGCAGACGTCGCCGTTACAGTACCTTAAACGTTATCGTCTGCATCAGGCGCGGTTGCTGATGTTGCACGATGGCCTGAAAGCCAGCGTGGCGGCCGTGCGGGTTGGCTATGAAAGTCCGTCGCAATTTTCGCGTGAGTTTAAACGCTATTTTGGCGTGACGCCGGGAGAGGAAGTGAATCGGGTGCGCCAGACGGTGGCCGAACCGCCCGCCTGACGCTACCCGCTGTCAGGCGTGTTTCTGGCGACGTTTTTTCCAGATCACGATGACGCTGCCGACCAGGCCGACCACCAGTAGCACCATCGGCAGTATCATCAGGATCGCCATGACCTGATCTTCATGACGTTTGATAAAGGGCACCTGGCTGATACCGTAACCCAGCGTGACCACGATGCCGACCCAGAGCAGGCCGCTGAGCCAGTTAAACAGCTGGAAACGGGCATTAGACAGTCCGGAAATGCCCGCCATGGTAGGCAACAGGGTACGAATAAACGCCAGGAAGCGGCCAACCAGAAGCGCCATCAGACCATGGCGGTTGAACATATTCCAGGCGCGTTGATGATATTGCGCCGGCAGCTGCATCAGCCAGCTCTTCACCAGCTTCGTGTTGCCCAGCCAGCGCCCCTGCAGATAACTCAGCCAGCAGCCCAGACTGGCGGCGACCGTGAGTATCACCAGCGTCGGGAAAAAGTCCATCACGCCTTTAGCCACCATGGCACCGGCCAGTAGCAAGAGGCTGTCGCCAGGCAAAAAAGAGGCAGGTAACAAACCATTTTCCAGGAATAGCGTCATAAACATTACGCTGTAAACGATCCAGACCACTTCTGGATTGGCCAGCGCGGCAAAGTCCTGATGCCAAAGCGCGTGCACAATCTCGTGTAAAACACCCATTAGCTATCCCATTACGTCAAAATGAAACTCAATTGTTCTGTTCAGACCTGGCTGACCTCTTACTTCCCACCACAGCATTGCGCGGTGAAGGGGTAAAATGTTGCGGTTCTTCTGCTGACTGAACACTTTTTTATAGATCGAATGTTAACAGCTAACCAGCCATGACCGGGTGTAATATCACGACGGTCGGCGCCTGGTTTATATCATGTTTACTATTTTAGCGCGTCAGGCGATCAAAGCCTGCCTCAAGATCGACCAGCAGGTCATCGACATGCTCAAGACCAATGTGGAGCCGTATCAGCGTCCCCTCAAAGTCAACGCCACCGGCCGGGCGAATGGCCGCTAACTCTTCGGGCTGGTTGGCTAAAATCAGTGACTCATATCCACCCCAGGAATAAGCCATGCTGAAGTGATGAAAATGGTCGAGATAATTCGCCAGCTGTTCACGGCTCAGTTTTTGCTGCAGCACGAATGAAAATAAACCGCTGCTGCCGGTGAAGTCACGCTGCCAGAATGCATGCCCGCGGCACGAGGGCAGCGCCGGATGGTTAACCCGCGCCACTTCAGGGCGGGCAGAAAGCCACTCTGCTACCTGCAGCGCACTCTCTTCATGCTGGCGCAGGCGCACGCCCAGCGTACGTAAGCCACGGCTTGCCATGTAAGCCGTATCGGCATCCACCATCTGGCCCATCAGGTAGCTGTTTTCGCGCAGTTGATCCCAGCAGCGGGCGTTGGCGACAGCGGTGCCAATCATGGCGTCACTGTGGCCGATCAGGTATTTCGTTCCAGCCTGTATAGAAATATCCACGCCCAGGGCCAGCGGGCTGAACAGCACGCCTGCCGCCCAGGTGTTGTCGATCATAATGATGGCGTCTGGCGCTTTAGCGCGTATCGCCGCAACGATAGCCGGCACGTCCTGCACTTCCATGGTGATGGAGGCAGGAGATTCCAGGAAAACCACGCGGGTATTAGGCTGAACCAGCGCGGCGATGTCGTGGCCAATACAGTGATCAAACCAGGTGGTCGAGACCTGGAGCTTGCTGAGTATTTTTGTGCAGAAGTCCTGAGTCGGTTCGTAAACGGCGCCGCTCATTAAAATGTGGTCGCCCGCTTCGACAAACGCGAGGATGGCATTGGAGACGGCTGCTGCGCCGCAAGGATAGAGAACACAGCCCGCGCCGCCCTCCAGCTCCGTCATGGCATCCTGCAAGGCGAAATGCGTCAGGGTGCCGCGACGGCCGTAAAACAGTTCGCCTTTCGCGCGCCCTGCGGTGGCCCGTTTTTTCTCTGCAACGCTATCGAAAACCAGTGAAGAGGCTCGCTGAATGACCGCATTCACCGAGCCTTGGGTATAACGCTTGTTGCGTCCAGCGCTGACGAGGGTGGTATCAATTTTTTTCGTGGTCATAACTCTCTACTTTGCCGCTTGCAACTCAGCCTTCACGTTACCACGAATTTTGTAGCGACGTTGAGGGGCAAAACAGATTATTGACGCAGCAGCAGGGAGATTTCCCGGGCCGCCTCCTGCAGCAGCGGCAAATGGTGCTGGCGCAGCGTATCGGCAGAAACCTGCCCGGCATGCACGCCCACGTTGAGCGCGGCCACTATTCGGCCCCCCGGCGCGCTGAGCGGCACGGCGAGAGATCGCAGCCCGATTTCCAGTTCCTGATCGTTAATGGCGTAGCCCTGCTGCCTGACGCGCGCCAGTTCTTCACGCAGCGCGCTGCTGCTTACCAGCGTATGACTGGTATAACGCAGCTGAGTCAAGCGCGCCAGGTAATCGTTAAGCGGTTCACTGGCCAGGCCGCTTAACAGCACTCTTCCCATGGAGGTGGTGCTGGCAGGCAGGCGGCTGCCGATGTGCAGGTCAATCGTCATAATGCGCGATGCCGACGCACGGGCGATGTAGAGAATGTCGTCCCCGTCCAGTACCGCCATCGAACAGGACTCGTTCAGCGTCTGGCTGAGCTGACGCAAAACCGGCTGCGAGGCGCTGGCAAGCGGCGTTGCGCCTAACCAGTTGTGGCCGAGAGAGAGCACGCGCGGACGCAGTTCAAAGTTTTTGCCATCCTCCGCATACACAAACCCCAGCTTGCTCAGCGTATACAGACAGCGCCGCACGGCCGCACGGGGAATGCCCGTACGCTGACTGATTTGCGACACGGACATCAGGCGGCGCTGTGGCGTAAACGCCTGTAGCACTTCCAGTCCCCGCGCCAGGGAGGCCATAAAATTGGGATCGCCTTTCCAGGGATCGCTGTTACCGCGCAGTCGTTGTTGTTCATCCGTCATGGTTTTCTCCTGTCAGTGGCTTGATGCGCGCACGCCTGTGTGCGCGATCACAATGTCCTGTTTTATCCCGTCAGTGACCGATAATCGCACACTATTTCGATTATCGGTATTGTTTGCTGTCACAGAGCGATCTACTTTTTGGCTATTCACGACAAGCCGGCCTGTGCCGGGCGAAAGGAAGAGCAGATGATCGATAAAAGTGTGGCAACGCTGGCAGAGGCCGTTGCGGTGATACCGGACGGGGCCAGCATCATGATTGGCGGATTTGGACCCGCAGGCCAGCCCCTGGAGCTGATTGATGCGCTGATTGACCATGGCGTGCGTGGGCTGACGGTGATCAGCAACAACGCGGGCAACGGCGAAAGTGGCCTGGCCGCGCTGCTGAAGGCCGGCTGTGTTGAGAAGATGATTTGCTCTTTTCCCCGCCAGGTCGATTCCTGGGTGTTCGACGAACGCTATCGCCGGGGAGAAATTGCACTGGAGCTGGTGCCGCAGGGCAACCTTGCCGCCAGAATGCAGGCGGCAGGGAGCGGGCTGGGGGGGATTTTCACGCCAACCGCCTTTGGTACACCGCTGGCGGAGGGCAAAGAAACCCGTGAAATCGACGGTCGTCATTACGTATTTGAAAAGCCGCTCAAGGCTGATTTTGCCCTGATCAAAGCGCATCGGGGCGACCGCTGGGGCAACCTTGTTTACCGCAAAGCGGCACGAAATTTTGGTCCGGTGATGGCGATGGCCGCTACGACCACGATTGCGCAGGTGGCAGAACTGGTGCCGCTCGGCCAGCTCGATCCTGAAAACGTCGTCACGCCGGGCATTTTTGTGCAGCGGCTGGTGGCCGTGGCTAATCCCGCAACCCTGACCCTTTCCGCCTGAGGAGTAGGCTATGCAAAAACTCACCCGAGACCAACTGGCACAGCGCGTGGCGCGCGATATTCCTGAGGGCGCCTACGTCAATCTGGGCATCGGCCTGCCCACCCGCATTGCCAACTATCTGCCTGCAGATAAAGAGATTTTCCTGCACAGCGAGAATGGGCTCCTCGGCATGGGGCCCGCTCCCGTCGCCGGAGAGGAGGATCCGGAGCTGATCAACGCCGGGAAAGAGCAGGTAACGCTGCTGCCCGGCGGCTGTTTTTTCCACCACGGCGACTCGTTTGCCATGATGCGCGGCGGGCATCTGGATATCTGCGTAATGGGGGCCTATCAGGTGTCTGTCGGCGGCGATCTGGCTAACTGGAGCACCGGGGCGCAAGACGCGATTCCTGCCGTAGGCGGGGCGATGGATCTCGCCATCGGCGCGCGCAAAGTCTATGTGATGATGGATTACCTGACCAAAAAAGGGGAGTGCAAGCTGGTCAAACAGTGCAGCTATCCGCTTACCGGTCTGGGCTGCGTCAGTCGTCTCTATACCGATATGGCCGTGATCGATATTACCCCACAGGGCCCGCTGGTGGTGGAGTGCTGCCCCGGGCTGAGTTTTGATGCGCTGCAGGCGTTAACGCCGGTGCGTTTATTGCAACCTGAACTGGCTACCGCCTGAGGAGAAGCTGATGCAACAGGCGTTTATCTGCGATGCACTCCGTACGCCCTTTGGCCGTTACGCGGGCGCGCTTGCCAGCCTGCGTGCTGACGATCTGGCTGCTTTACCCTTAGCGGCGCTGTTAGCCCGCCAGCCGGCTTCGGTGGCGCAGGCTATTGACGATGTGATTTACGGCTGCGCAAATCAGGCGGGAGAAGACAACCGTAACGTGGCGCGCATGGCGCTGTTACTGGCCGGGCTGCCGTCCAGCGTGCCGGGCACCACGCTCAACCGTTTGTGCGGCTCGGGGCTGGATGCCATCGGCACGGCGGCCCGGGCGATCAAATGCGGTGAGGCCGAAATAATGATAGCGGGCGGCGTGGAGAGCATGTCGCGCGCGCCCTTTGTGACCGGCAAAGCAGACAGTGCGTTTAGCCGTTCCCTGAAAATGGAAGACACGACGATGGGATGGCGCTTCATCAACCCGCAGATGCGCGCCCGCTTTGGTGTCGAAACCATGCCGGAAACGGCAGAAAACGTAGCGCGTGATTTCGCTATCAGCCGCGCCGATCAGGATGCTTTTGCCCTACGTAGTCAGTTGCGTACCGCCCGGGCGCAGGAAATGGGGCTGTTTAGTGACGAACTGATGGCGGTGAGCATCCCGCAGCGCAAAGGCGAAGCCCTGAACGTCACCTGTGACGAGCATCCGCGCAGCACCTCGCTGGCGGCGCTGGCGGGCTTAAAAGGCGTGGTCAGCCCGGACGGCAGCGTGACGGCGGGTAACGCATCGGGCATTAACGATGGAGCCTGCGCCTTGCTGCTGGCGAGCGAGAACGCGGCGGCAGAACATGGACTCACGCCGCTGGTGCGGGTGGTGGCGATGGCGGCCTGTGGCGTGGAGCCGCGCATTATGGGCTATGGTCCGGTGCCTGCCGTGCGTAAAGTGCTGGCTCAAAGTGGCCTGACGCTGGCGCAAATGGACGTGATCGAATTAAATGAGGCTTTCGCTGCCCAAGCGCTGGCGGTGACGCGCGCACTGGGACTGGCCGATGATGCTGCCTATGTGAATCCCAACGGCGGCGCGATTGCGCTGGGACATCCGCTGGGCGCGTCAGGCGGCAGGCTGGCCATGACCGCAGCGTATCAGCTGCGGCGCACGGGCGGCCGTTACGCGCTGTGCACCATGTGCGTGGGCGTGGGGCAAGGCATCGCACTCATTCTGGAACGGGTATAACCAATGTCTCTTTACCGCGCCATGTTTATGGCCTCTCCCCTTGACGACTGCTTTAGCGATACGGCGTTGTTACAGGGAATGCTGGATTTCGAAGCCGGGCTGGCACAGGCGCTGGCCACGGCAGGCGTGATCGATCACGCCGCCGCTCACTGTATTCAGGCCTGTTGCCAGGCGCAGGCGATCGATACGGCGGCGCTGACGCAGGCGGCGGGCCTGGCGGGCAACCTGGCGATTCCGCTGGTTAAACAGCTCACTGCCGTGGTTGCGGCGGCGTCGCCCGAGGCCGCGCGCTATGTGCACTGGGGCGCAACCAGTCAGGATGCGATCGACAGCGGACTGATGCTGCAACTGCGCACCGCGCTTAACGACACGGCTTCGCTGCTGGATCGGCTGATTGCCGCCCTGACGATTCAGTGCGAGCGGCACAGCACGACGCTGATGGTCGGCCGGACCTGGCTGCAGCACGCGCTGCCGGTGACGTTAGGCCTGAAGCTGGCGGGCACGCTGGATGCGCTGGTGCGTTTTCGTGCGCGACTGAAGGCCATGCGGCCGCGGGTGCTGGTGCTGCAGTTTGGCGGGGCGGCGGGCACGCTGGCGTCCCTGGGGGAAAAGGGCGAACGCGTCGAGCAGGCGTTGTCTGATGTGCTGGCGCTGCCGCGAAGCGCTACGCCCTGGCATGCGCAGCGCGACAGAATCACCGAACTGGCGGGCTGGTATGCCGGTCTTACCGGTACGCTGGGCAAGCTGGCCCGGGACATGTCGCTTCTGATGCAGAGCGAAGTCGGCGAAGTCAGTGAACCCCTGGCGCCGGGGCGCGGGGGATCTTCTACCATGCCGCACAAACGGAACCCGGTGCTCTGCGCGGCGATTCTCAGCGCGGCCAACCGGGTGCCGGCCCTGATGTCAGGTCTGTATGCCGGTCAGGTTCAGGAGCACGAGCGTGCGCTGGGCGGCTGGCAGGCCGAGTGGCAGAGCCTGCCGCAGCTGATTATGCTCAGCGGCGCGGCGCTGGTGCACAGCACAGAACTGATCGACGGACTGGAAGTCCATGAAGAAGCCATGCAACGCAATCTCGGCCTGACACAGGGGCTCATCATGGCGGAAGCGGTCACGCTGGCGCTGGCAGACGCGCTGGGACGGCAGCAGGCCCATCATCATATTGAACAGTGCTGCCGTCGGGCGCTGGCGACGCAGCAGCGTTTGCTGACCGTCCTGTGCGCGGATGAAACCGTTGCCTCGCACCTGAGTCGGCCCGAACTGGAGAGGCTGCTCGATCCGGCGAACGCCACGGGCAGCGCGTCACGCTTTATTCACCAGGTTTTAGCGGCTGCGAGGGCCACATGATGTTGCATTACGTACTTGAGGGGCCAGACGATGCCCCGGTGATTTTATTCAGTAACTCCTTAGGCACAACGTCCGAGATGTGGCAGCCGCAGCGTGATGCGCTGATAGGGACGTATCGCCTTTTGCGTTACGACGTTCCCGGCCACGGTGCTTCGGCACCGAACGGACAAACCCGCTCGCTGGAACAGCTGGGGATAGCGGTCCTGTCGCTGCTGGACCAACTGGGCATCGACAGGGTGCACTTCTGCGGCATTTCAATGGGCGGGCTGACCGGACTCTGGCTGGCGCGTTTTCATCCGCAACGCCTGATCACGCTCACGATCGCCAACAGCGCGGCAAAGATCGGCGAGTCGGCCGCCTGGCGAGAGCGGGCCGCGCAGGCTCGTCAGTACGGCATGGCTGCCATTGCAGAGGGCGCGGCGGCACGCTGGTTTACCCCGGCCTTCTGTGAACGTGCGCCTGCGACGGTAAACCATCTGGTATCCCAGCTCAGCGCCTGTGACGCCGACAGCTACGCTGACTGTTGTGAAGCCCTGGCGACAGCCGATTTGCGCCACGAACTGGCGGCGATTTCGTTACCCGTGCTGGTGATTGCCGGGCGTGACGACAGGGTTACGACCCTGGCCGATGCAGACAGCATGGTTGAACAGATCCCGGGTGCGCAGCGTGTCGTGCTGCCCGCCTCGCACTTGTCCAGCGTCGAGGTCTGGCTGGCGTTTAACCGCGCGCTGCAGCCTTTTATTGACGCACAGCTGACCCAGCAGCAGCGCTACCAGCAGGGCATGACCGTACGCCGGGCGGTGCTCGGCGACGCCCACGTTGAGCGGACGCTCGAAAACCTGTCGCCGCTGAATGATGAGTTTCAGAACTTTATCAGCCGCTACGCCTGGGGCGAGATTTGGACCCGGCCCGGCCTGACTCGCCACACGCGCAGCCTGATCACCATCGGCATGCTGATTGCGCTCAACCGCGAAGCGGAGCTGAAAATGCACCTGCGGGCCGCGTTCAATAACGGCGTCAGCCGGGATGAAATCAAAGAGTTGCTGATGCATGCTGCGCTCTACTGCGGCCTGCCAGCATCCAACGCCGCGTTCCATCTGGCGCAGAGCGTTTTCGATGAGCAGGACAGCGCCCAGTAAACTGCGCTGTCAGACAGGCACGTCCAGCACCCGTTGCCGCAAGGCCGCCACCAGCTGCAGCTGCTCGGGTGGTGGCGCGTGCTGCTGGCGGGTCAGGATGCCGACCGCCTCAGCCATCCCCTGGCTGGGAAGCGGCAACGTGCGTAGCTGGTTGCTGGTCAGGTCGTCGCGCACCGCGCCGTAGGGCACCAGCCAGACGTAGCCGTGGCTCAGCGTCAGACGGCGGGCCAGCGTGGTTGACAGGGTTTCCACTGCGCCATCCGGTAATCTCAGGCCATGGCTGGTCATCAGCGATTCGGCATTCTGGCGCGGCACCGTGCCGCGTGGAGACAGGATCAGCGGCCAGCTCAGGGCTTCAGCCAGCGTTACGCCAGCATGCAGCAGAGGATGATGTGGGGCCACAACCAGACGCAGGGTTTCCAGATACAGCAGCTCGAAGTTCAGGCCATCCATCAATACGGGTTCAGCCATGCGCCCAATCCCCAGCGCCATCTGCCCTGATTTTATCCCCATCAGCAACGCATCATTCGCCAGCGTGCTGACCTGAATGCGCCAGCCCGGATAGTGCTGCTGCAGGCCGGCTAATACCGGCGCCACCACGCTGACAATGGCGGTAGGCAGTGCGCCAATATGCATCGGTCCGGGCTGCGGCGCACTGCCGGGACGCATCACCTGGTCCACAATATTCAGCGCATCAAGAATACGGATGGCATCGTGCAGGAATCGCGTGCCGCTGGCGGTGAGTTCCGTCCCCTGGCGGCTGCGCAGCAACAGCGGCTCACCGGCAAGGTATTCGAGTTCGTTGAGGGTCTTGGACAGGGCGGGCTGGGTAATCCCCAGATGGAGCGCGGCGCGCCCCAGCGTCCCCTGCTGTGCAGTGGCCACAAAAGCGTGAAGATGGCGCACGCGCACGCGCTGACTAAACCGGGAAACCCTATCCATGACTCATGTTATGAATTTGCCGCCGAAGCGGCAAGGACATTGTCGTGGGCATATTAAGGTTCAGACATCGAAGAACACGGTTTCGTTTTCACCCTGCAGCCAGATATCGAACCGGTAGACTGTCTCGTCGCCGCGCTGTTCACGCCGCGCCAGCAAGGTGCGACGTCGCTTCTCCCATTCGATCACATTTAGCACAGGATCGGCGTCATTTGCCGCCTGCTCATCGGCGAAGTAGAGCCGGGTGTTCAGTCCGATGTTAATGCCGCGCGCCACAATCCACAGGTTAAGATGCGGCGCCATGGGGCGACCGTCGCGCCCGGTCACGCTACCGGGTTTGATCGTTTTGATACGCCAGATCCCGCTGTCGAAGTCGGAGCAGGTCCGTCCCCAGCCACGAAACGCCGGGTCCAGCGGCTTATCGTGCTGCCGATCGGCGGGATGGTTGTAACGCCCTTCGGCATTCGCCTGCCACACTTCAATCAGCACGTCGCGCAACGGCGTACCGGAACCGTCGTAAACGCAGCCTTCTACCACAATGCGCTCGCCGCGCGTTTCCGGCTGGGTCAGCACCTCACTGAAGTTGTTTTCAAAAATGTCGAAGCCCGCCGCATGGGGCGCCAGACCAATGTGCACATAAGGTCCGGCGGTTTGTGACGCCGTTTCGGCAAGATAGCGTTTCATGATGCCGCCCCCTGAGTGCGGTTTTCGAACCAGGTTGCGCGGTGCCCGCGCAGGACCAGGTCAAAGCGGTAGGCCAGGCAGTCCAGTGGCACGGCAGAGTGGGTATCCAGCTCGGCAATCAGCGTGCGCACGGCCGCTTCGCTGCCGACTGACTGAACAATGGGACAGCGGCCGATCAGCGGATCGCCCTCGAAATACATCTGGGTAATCAGGCGCTGGGCAAAGGCTTCGCCAGAGAGTGAGAAATGAATATGCGCCGGACGCCAGTCACTCACCTGATTCCGCCACGGGTAAGGACCGGGCTTAATGGTGCGGAAGCAGTAGTAGCCGTTATCGTCGGTCAGCATGCGACCGCACCCGCCAAAGTTTGGATCGATGGGCGCAAGATACTGATCTTTTTTGTGACGATAGCGCCCCCCGGCATTGGCCTGCCATACCTCAACCAGCGCGTTGCGCACCGGCTGACCAAATGCATCCCGCACGTAGCCATGCACAATAATCCGTTCGCCGATGGGTAAACCCTCTTTGGCGTAATTGAGGATAAGGTCACTGTCTCGTGGTCCGAGCTCCTGCTGGGTGAACACCGGTGCCGTGATTTCGGATAGCGAATTCTGCAAAGAAATCAGCGCGTTGCGTGGCGAGCGCAGCAGACTTGTTTTATACAAAGGCGCAAGCGCCGGTGGGTGATCACGATAGTCACGATGAACCAGTTCGCGGGCGGGCCAGTCATTTTTCATCCAGGCATCCTTATTATTTTCGGTACAGAGCGGGAAGTGTAGGAAGCGCAACTTGTAAAAGAAAAGTGAAAAATCGTCGGCTTTGTCATAACCAAAAATCATGACCAGTTACACATTGACGAAATGTTCCAACTGGTTCATAACAATTGCCAATCTCCGTTAGCAGAATGCCTCGCTGCTGACCGGCTGCTTTAAGGTCACCCCGTGACCGTTTATCAGGAGGCAACAATGAAACGTTCTGTCGCAACGGTCTCGGTATCGGGCACGCTGCCGGAAAAACTGCGAGCAATTGCCGCCGCAGGCTTCGATGGCGTTGAAATTTTCGATAACGATCTGGTCTATTATCCCGGCTCACCCGTGGAAATCCGCCAGCTGTGTGAAGCCCTCGGGCTGGAAATCTTGCTGTTTCAACCTTTTCGCGACTTCGAAGGCGGCCCCCGTGACAGGCTGGCGCAAAACCTGGCGCGCGCGGCGCGCAAGTTTGAGGTCATGCAACAGCTGGGCTGTCAGCGGATGCTGGTCTGCAGCAATGTCTCACCCGACTGCAGTGACGACTTCGCCACACAGGTCAGTGATCTCACCGCTCTGGCAGAGCTGGCGGCTGAGCACGGTATTACTCTCGGTTATGAGGCGCTGGCCTGGGGACGACACGTCAGCCTGTGGCGCGACGCCTGGGCCCGCGTCAAGGCCGTCAACCATCCCGCGCTGGGGATCGTGCTCGACAGTTTTCATATTCTGTCGCGCGGCGACAGCCTGGACGGGCTGGAAGCGGTCCCGACGGAGAAAATTGTGTTCGTACAGCTGGCGGATGCACCGCTGCTAAAAATGGATGTGCTGTCGTGGAGTCGCCACTTCCGCTGTTTTCCCGGCCAGGGCGAATTCAATCTGACTCAGTTTATGACGCAACTGTCGGCGCATGGCTACCGGGATGCCTGGTCGCTGGAAATTTTCAACGATGGATTCCGCGCCTCGCCGGTGGTGCCTACCGCGCAGGATGGTTACCGATCGCTGCTGTGGCTGGAGGAGCAAACCCGTGACTGGCTGGTCGGACAGCCGCTGCTGCCGAGCGCGCTGGCCTCCCTGGCCGGGGAAGGGCTGTTCCACTCTGCGCCCCAGCCGCCGCTGTTGTCGCTGGAGTTCATTGAGTTTGCCGTCAGCCACAATGATGCTTTTGCACTCGGACAGTGGCTGACGCAGCTTGGCCTGGTTCATGCGGGCGATCATCGCTCCAAGCAGGTGTCGCTGTATCGTAACGGCAAGGTGCATGTGATTCTGAATGCGCAGCCGGAGAGCCAGGCCAGCGGGTATTATCATCAGCACGGTATTTCGCTGTGTGCGGTGGCCTGGCGGGTTCGCGGGGTCGATAAGCTGATCACGCGCGCGCAGGATTACGGTTACGCCATCTGGCAGGGGGAAACCGGCCCCAACGAACGCCAGATCCCGGCGTTATGTGCGCCTGACGGCAGCCTGATTTATCTGGTGGAAGATGAGCCTGCCGGTCAAGACGGCTACCACAGCGACTTCCACTTAACGCACCGCGCCGCGCCCCAGCCTGCGATGCAGACCATCGACCATCTGGCGATTGCCCTGCCGGATGATACGCGCGATAACTGGATTATGTTCCTGCGTAGCGTGCCGGGTTTTGTGCAGGATACCGAGTGGGAACTGCCCGATCCGCTGGGGCTGGTGCGTAGCCGCGTGCTGCGAAGCCCCAACGATGCGATTCGCCTGCCGCTAAACATGTCGGTCAGTCGGGAAACCCAGATAGCCCGCGCTTTAACGACCTATCAGGGCGCAGGTTTGCAGCACGTCGCCTTTGGCTGTGACGATCTGTTCAGTGCGGTAAAGGCCGCGCGCGAACGTGGGCTGAAAACCTTGCACATTCCCGATAACTATTATCAGGACCTGATGGCGCGTTTCGATCTTGACGCCGATTTTCTGGCGCAGCTCCAGCGTTACGATGTGCTGTACGATCGGGACGAACAGGGCGGGGAGCTGCTGCACGTCTATACGCTTCCCTATGAAAAGGGCCGCTTCTTCTTTGAGCTGCTGGAACGACGTGGCGGCTATCGTGGCTTTGGCGCGGCCAATGCTCCCGTGCGGCTGACCGCCATGCGGTAAGACGTTGATGGGCCAGTTTCGCTGGCCCGCTATCCTGCTCAGACCGCTTCTCTGCCTGTTCTCGCCCGCTCAAATCCGCCCGATCCCGCTCACAATCCTTTGCCGATAACGGAACCCATGCTGCCAAAAAAATTGTCTTTTTTAACAATCTGTTAACGCAGATTTGGCGTTTAATTCGCGCATAATCGTGCGATAAACGCACAAAATTTCGATTATCGCCGTTTAACGCATTACAGCGCCTGCATATAGTAACCCCACATTACGTATTTCACCGGAGAGTCACCGTGGCGGAAAGCAAAGCAATTGATGTTCGGGCGTTAATCGACAGCCGCCCGCTGGGGATGTGGCAAAAAATGGTGGTGCTGTTTGGCTTCTGCATCATCGCCCTCGATGGGTTTGATATTGCCATCATGGGGTTCATTGCACCTGAACTGAAAGCGGACTGGGGCATCACCAATCGCGAACTGGGGCTGATCATCAGCGCTGCCCTGGTGGGGCTGGCGCTGGGCGCAATGCTCTCCGGCCCGCTGTCAGACAGGCTGGGTCGCAAAGTCGTGATTATTAACAGCGTGTTCTTTTTTGGCGCCTGGACGCTGATAACCGCCTTTTCGCAAAATATGGAACAGATGATCCTGTTCCGTTTTCTGACCGGTCTGGGATTAGGCGCGGCGATGCCCAACGTGGGCACGCTGGTGGCCGAGTTTGCTCCTGCCAGACGACGGGCATTCCTTATCACCGTGGTGTTTTGTGGCTTCACGTTTGGCGCAGCGCTGGGTGGCTTTGCCGCCTCCTGGCTGATGCCGCACTTCGGCTGGCATTCTGTCCTGATGCTGGGCGGGATCCTGCCAATGCTGTTCGTGCCGTTACTGCTCTGGGCGCTGCCGGAATCGGTGTGCTTTTTAGTGGTAAGGCGTGCCGCCAGCAAAAAAATTCACCGTATTCTGGCTAAGCTGGCACCGGATCTGGATCTGCAGCAGTGCAGCGTCGAACTGCCGCCGGTCAGCAAGGCCAGGGCGCAGCCGGTAAAAGTCGTACTTAACGACCAGTACCGGTTTGGCAGCCTGATGCTGTGGGGCGCCTATTTTACCGCACTGTTTTTATTCTATACCCTGGGCAGTTGGCTCCCCATGCTGATCAAGGATAACGGTTTTGACGTGGTGCAGGCCGCCATTATCACGGCTCTGTTCCAGGCGGGTGGAACCTGCGGTTCGCTGTTTTCGGGCTGGCTGATGGACAGGATTGAATCGCACCGGGCGCTGTCGATGATTTACGGCGCGGGCGCGCTGTTCACGGTGGGGATGGGATTTTCGCTGGCGCACCCGGTGCTGCTGGGCGGTTGCGCCATGATGATCGGCTTCTGCATCGGTGGCGCTAACACGGGAATGAATGCGCTTTCGGCCAGCTTTTATCCCACCGAGGCGCGTGCAACGGGCTCCAGCTGGATGCACGGCGTAGGGCGCATCGGGGCCATTCTCAGCGCGCTGGTGGGGGCAGAGATGCTGGCGCTGGGCTGGGGGTTCGCCACTATTTTCGCCGTGCTGGCCATCCCGGCCCTGTTAACGGTGGCGATGATAACGGCCAAGGGGCGCAGTCAGCAGCGCCAGGCGGGCGAAAGAAGCACGCCTTCCCGCTGGGGGATAAGCCCTGGCGATATCCGCTAATCACCCGCCACTGGGCCAGGCTTTGTGGACGTGTCGCCTGCTCAGGGCTGACAGCCCGGGGATGCCGCCAGCGGGTTCTGCGGCGGCGTGATCAACGGAGGAGCGGCGTTGTAGTGCGGAGTGGTACAGGGCGGTAACGATTGCGCCTGCGGCGACCTGAGCAAGGCATCCGGTGAAAACAGAGAGGGCTCTGCCGGGCTGACATGGATGGCTGAGTCTGATTCGGGAGCCGCACGGAACGGCGGGCGCACGTTGCGCCTTCTCGTTTTATCCGACTGATGACCGTAGTGAAAACGCTTTAGTCTGCCCGGCGGCGCCGCATTGCGTGAGGCGTGGATAAAACGAATCAGGGCCACGCTGCGCAACTGGCGACTGAAACACTTCACGATGCCGGATGAGGGTTTATCTGACTCATAACAGCGCCTGAAAAAGTGCAGGGTGATCAGCGTGTTGGTCGCCGCATAACAGGCACCAGAGCAGGATGAGATCATGTTTGAACCCGGCAGCAGCAGCGACACAAATAATAAGCAGCGGGATAGCCACAGCAGCATCGTCCGGTCTGGCGTCGTGATGGGGAGCGGTGACGAGCCGTCTGCAGAACGGGCGGGCGCAGTAAGCGGCCCTGTGGCGTCAGCGCGATGGCCGTCAGGACCAGGCAATATCGAAGCGTGCGCAGCGCGTGATGCGTGATCTTGCGCGCGTGCACGGTTAAAGCCTATACGGCGATCCCGTAATAAGCGCTGCTGTCGTTTCCGACGTAAAAGTGACGTTAGGCTGGTTATGATTGTGTTGCTCATAGGCTGTTTATCGTTATGTTTGCGCACCCACCGTTCGCAGAGGCTAACCGCTGCGCCCGAAAGCGATTTTTCACATACTCGCTTCTCTGACAATCAAAATGCCGATTTATGCTGACTCTCGTGTAATTAATTGGCCCGATAATAAAATACGCTGCCTTGGGCGCTCAGGGTCTTGTAGCTGACGCAGGATAAGCTCAGCCGCCTGGCGGCCGGTTTCTTCACTGGCGGAGGAAACATAGGTAAAAGAGGGCGAGGTGAGGTTCACGTGCAGCATGTCCTCAAAGCCCATCAGAGCGACCTGTTGGGTCAGAAACACGTCTTTACCCACGGTGCGACCGGTGTGATGAATACCTGACATCGCCCCGATTATCGCATCCGGAGAGTGACAGAGCAGCGCGGTAATGGTGTTGTTTTGCTCCAGTAACTGACGCGTGGCAAAGGCGGCTGAGTGGGTATCGTCACGGCAGGATGGCGTAAATCCTTCCCTTACGGCCAGCCCGTGTTGAGTCAGGGCGCTGCGAAACCCCAGTAAGCGCTGCTGACGGATCAGGTCCCCTTCAATTCCCCCAATATAGGCAATATTGCGGTGACCGCGTTCAATCAGATAGCGGGTCGCCAGGTGGGCGGCCTGGTGGTTGTCACGCATGACCAGATTACACTTCTCCGCCAGCAGCGACTGGGACACCACCACCAGGGGTAAAGGGCAGTGGAGAAGCTGCGACGGCAGGCTGGCATTTCGTCTGTCTGACGCCAGGCAGACAACGCCAGCGACGCCCTGCTGTTTAAAGGAGAGCAGGCAGCGCGTCAGCGATTCGCCGTCGTCAGTGGGCTGCCCCAAAAACACCATATAGCCCTGCTTTTCCAGCTGCTGCACAAGGCTTGCCATGACCTTCACGGAGAAACTGTCGCTGAAATCACGCAGAATCAGACCGATAAGGTTAGAGGTGCTGGCGCGCAGGTTGGCGGCTGCCACATTCTGAACGTAGTCGAGCGCATCAATGGCGGCGTGAACTTTCCTGATGGTGGCATCGGATATTTTTCCTTTTTGACGCAGCACCAGCGAGACGGTCGAAACCGACACGCCGGCGTGTTTAGCCACATCAGTAATGCTGACTCTCTTCAAACCTGCTCCCTGAAATTCATCTGCTCAGCCTGCTATCGCCTTGCCCGCCATTGTCAGAAAGCCAGGCCTGCATCAGCCTGTCATCCCGGACAGCGTCTGGGCAATAAATTGCGCTCTGGCGCCAAAAATAATTTGTATACCGTTATCGCCGACAAAAACCACGCCGCGTGCGCCAAGATTATTCAGCCCTTCACGGTCAACGTCATGGCTGTTGACGACTTCAAGCCGTAAGCGCGTGATACAGGCGCCCACCGAGCGGATGTTTTTCTCACCTCCCAGCAGGACGATGATTTCGCTAGCCAGCTCTGCATCGGTTTTGTCATCGGTCGTCGCCGTGACGTCCGTTCGTCCCGGTGTTTTTACATTAAACCGACGAATAACGAAGCGGAAGGTGAAATAGTAAATCAATGCCATCGGTACGCCCACGATAACCGCGCTGAGATAGTGAGTCTGGTAACCGTTGAGCGAGGGCACAATGCCAAAGCTAATGTAGTCAATCAATCCGGCGGAAAAAGATTTAGCGATATGGGCATGCAGTAAATACATGGTCATATAGGCCAGGCCCGCCATGATGGCATTAAAGACATAAAGCAGGGGTGCGACAAAGATAAAGGTAAACTCCACTGGCTCGGTGATGCCGGTCAAAAAGCAGGTCAACGCCGCTGAAAACAGGATACCGAACGCGATCTTTTTATTCCTGGTATGGGCTTCGTGGTACATCGCCAGACAGGCGGCAGGCAGGGCGAAAAGCATAAGCGGATACTCACCTTGCATAAACTTGCCCGCATTTTGGTAGCCGTTGCTGCTAAAGGATTTCACGCCTTCCTCCAGCATTTTGAACCAGATGGTTTGATCGCCATGAATCACCTGGCCGGTTTTGGTGACGTAATCACCGAAGGAGTACCAGAACGAGGGATACCAGATGTGGTGCAGGCCAAGCGGGATCAGGGCGCGCTCCACCAGCCCAAAAATAAAGGTGGAGGCCGCCTGATTATCGCCGTTGACGATCACCGAAAGTGCATCGATGCCCGCCTGAATATGTTGCCAGACATAGGGCATCAGCAGGCCGAGCAGAAAGGATAAAAATGCCGTCGCAATGGCAACAAAACGCTTACCCGAGAAGAAACCCAGGAACTCAGGGAGCTGCAGGGTATGGAAGCGGTTGTAGCACCAGGCAGCGAGAATGCCGCAGATAAGGCCGCCGAATACGCCCATCTGTAGCGTCGGAATGCCGACGACCATGGCATATTTTCCTCCCTGGGCCGCCATTTCCGGAGTGATATGCAGCATGGTGCCAATGGTGATGTTGGTGACAAAGACGGAAACCGCGGCGGAAAGTGCGGCTATCCCGGATTCGGCGGCCAGTCCCACAGCTGAGCCAATCGCAAACAGCATCGGCAGGTTATCAAAAATCACCCCTCCGGCGTTCATCATCAGCGGTAACTCGAACTTATTACCAAATGCCAGGAGTAAGCCAGCGGCAGGCAGCAACGAAATAGGCAACATGAGCGCCCGACCAATCATTGATAACTTCGATAACGATTTAACCAACCCTGATAGCAGTGTCATACCGAGTTTTCCCGATGTTGCGCCCCTATTGGCGTTTTTATTGTAAGTAGAACGTTTTAGTAGAACGTTCTACTTATCCTGCTGTAGGCGGTTTTTAGCTGCAACATAATTTTCACATTCATCGAAACGAAAAAGTTATTTTATGAGAGTGATCGCTAATTAACCGTTTAAGGGCGGGATGCCGCCAGCAGGGGCGAAACGATCGACGCCAGGCATCTCGTCAGGATTGGACTAGAGAAACGGCAAGGCAGACGCGGCGTATTCAGGTGCTGGCTCACCGTCGTCAGTGGCTGCAAGATTGTAAATACTAATGAGAACCACTATCAATTCGATTGTTTTTTGCTATCATCGGCACTTCATTCCGCACCCATGTAGTAGATGAAGTTGGAGAAGCAGCGTGGTAGCCAGTGACTTAATGCAAGCAGACCTTTCCGTATGGGGCATGTACCAGCATGCCGATATCGTGGTAAAGGTGGTCATGATTGGTCTGTTATTGGCCTCGGTCGTGACCTGGGCAATTTTCTTCGGTAAATATGCTGAGCTGAGCGCGGCCAAACGTCGCCTCAAGCGCGAGCAGCTGGCGTTAGGTGAAGCCCGCAACCTGAATGATGCCTCGCGCGCTGCCCAGCAGTTCAAAACCGCCAGCCACAGCGCGGTACTTCTTAACGATGCGCAAAATGAGCTGGAACTTTCTGCTGGCGTTGAAGATACCGCCGGGATCAAAGAGCGTACCGCTTTCCGTCTTGAACGTCGGGTGGCTGCCTTCTGCCGTCACGCGGGCCGCGGTAACGGTTTCCTGGCCACGATTGGTTCGGTCGCGCCGTTTGTCGGCCTGTTCGGCACCGTCTGGGGCATCATGAACAGCTTCATTGGTATCGCCAAAACGCAAACCACGAATCTTGCCGTGGTTGCCCCCGGCATTGCCGAAGCCTTGCTGGCTACCGCTATTGGCCTGGTCGCCGCCATTCCGGCCGTGGTGATCTACAACGTGTTTGCCCGCATGATCGCCAACTACAAAGCCTCGCTGGGCGATGTGGCCGCGCAAATCATGCTGCTGCAAAGCCGCGATATCGACCTGGGAAACCTGGCCCAGCCTGACGTTAACCGCCCGGCAGCCGCACAAAAACTGCGTCTGGGGTAAGCGTTATGGCGATGCGATTAAACGACCAGGCCGAAACAGATGGCGAAATGCACGAAATCAACGTCACGCCGTTTATCGACGTGATGCTGGTGTTGTTGATCATCTTTATGGTTGCAGCGCCGCTGGCGACCGTTGATGTCCGTGTTAACCTTCCGGCTTCCACCAGTGCGCCCCAACCGCGTCCGGAAAAACCGGTTTACCTTTCGATCAAAGCCGACAAGCAGTTGTACGTGGGTAACGAGGTGGTGAATAAAGCGTCGTTGATCAACGTGCTGACCCAGCAGACGGAAGGCAACAAGGACACCACGATCTTCTTCCAGGCGGACAAGTCTGTCGATTATGAAACCCTGATGAGCGTGATGGACGAACTGCGCACGGCCGGGTATTTAAAAATTGGCTTGATGGGAATGGAAACGGTCAAGAAATAGCGATTGGAGCCGGTCGGGCTTTCCCGCTCAACGCTCAACGCATTCAGCCAACATTCGGGGCCTTCAGGCGTGGTAAACGCGCCTCGTCAATACCGCTATCAGGGCTAAAAAGCGCGCATTCCGCCGCGCTTTTTTTATGTCTGTTTTCACAGAATCTTCTTCTGCTCATTCCGCCTGATAACAGGCAAAGATGCTGCTGTAACTCTCCTGTTAATTTCTTGTTACGGAAACTTATAGACTTGTAAACTGCAATGGTGATCGGCGTCACATTAATCTGGCTTGTCGCAGGCTAAAACGGATAAAAAACCAAGGAAGCCGTGATGAACCCGAGTGAAACTTTACAAAAGCCGCCTGCCAGCGCGGCCAGAACCATTTTCAACGTTACCAGTGGTAACTTCCTTGAGATGTACGATTTCATGGTGTTTGGCTACTACGCCACGGCCATCGCCAAAACCTTCTTTCCCGGTGACGATCCGTTCTCTTCCCTGATGCTGACGTTGATGACCTTCGGTGCGGGCTTCCTGATGCGTCCGCTGGGGGCCATTATTCTGGGGGCTTACATCGACCACCATGGTCGTCGCAAAGGGCTGCTGTTAACGCTTGGCCTGATGGCGCTGGGCACGCTCACGATTGCACTGGTACCGGGTTATGCCACGCTGGGCGCGGCGGCACCGGTTCTGATTCTGCTGGGGCGTTTGCTGCAGGGCTTTTCAGCCGGTGTGGAACTGGGTGGCGTGTCGGTCTATCTGGCCGAAGTCGCACCGAAAGGCCGCAAAGGCTTCTTTGTCAGCTGGCAATCCGGAAGTCAGCAGATTGCGGTGATATTCGCTGCGCTGCTGGGACTGGGCCTGAACCATCTGCTTTCTCATGATGACGTCACCGAGTGGGGCTGGCGCATTCCCTTCGTGGTGGGCTGCCTGATCGTGCCCTTCCTGTTTTATATCCGCCGTATGCTGGAAGAAACCGAAGCCTTCAGTCAGCGTAAACACCACCCGGCCATGACCGAAATTATGCGTTCGGTGGCCAGCAACTGGGCGCTGGTGCTGGCAGGTATGCTGATGGTCGTCACTACCACCGTGATGTTCTATATGATTACCGCCTTTACGCCCACCTTCGGCAAAACGGTGTTGATGATGAGCGACACCCAGGCGTTTATGGTGACGCTGTTTGTCGGGATTTCGAACCTGTTCTGGCTACCGGTGATGGGCGCGCTCTCCGATCGCATTGGTCGTCGCCCGCTGCTGCTGACGTTTACCGTGCTGATGATTGCCACCGCCTGGCCGGTGCTGCACTGGATGGTGGGCTCGCCCAGCTTCGCGCATCTGGTCGAGGCGGAATTATGGCTCTCCTTTCTCTACGCAAGCTATAACGGCGCCATGGTGGTTTATCTGGCGGAAATTATGCCAGCGGAAGTGCGCGCCGCGGGCTTCTCTATGGCCTACAGCCTGGCAACGGCGCTGTTTGGCGGCTTTACGCCAGCAGTATCCAGCTATCTGATTCACGCCACAGGTGACAAGGCGATGCCGGGCGTGTGGCTGACCTTTGCGGCCGTCTGTGGCCTGTTTGGTACGCTGCTCATTGGTCGCATGGTTAAGCAGTATCGCGCTCGTCACGGCAGCACGCCGGTCAGCACATCCCTTTAAAACGCAATATCCACCACCACGCTGTCGCTGTAGTTTCCCGCAGGCGGCGTGTTTTGCGTGGTGAGGACGCGCGCAGTGTAGTTATAGCTGCGCGTCAGTCCATCGGTGCTGACGGTATTGGCCGCCGCACTGCCCACCCGTTCTGTGCCACTCGGCCCCCAGCGATCGCTACTGGTTCCTTTATAGATTTCATAACTCAAACGGTTGGTCCCGCTTGCCATATTCCGCACGCTGCCTGAGGCGTTGTTGCCATTGCTTAAGCCCACGGTATAGGTGCTGCCTTTACTGCATAACACACTGATGGTTTGCGAAATTGCCCCAAAGCTGGCGACCAGCGGCGCGCTGCCAAAGCTAATGTTGGGGGCGGTAATTGCTGTACAGTCATTGCTCAGAACGACGGTCACGGTAATGGGGATCACGCCGCTGCCGGTCTGCGGGGTCAGACAAGCGCCCAGGGCGGAAACAGAGGTGCAGATGTTATAGGTGACGGTCATGTTCAGGGTGAGCGTATAGCTGCCCGCCGCCACGGTTTGCCCGGCGACGGTGCGTAAATACACCGGAATCGCGAAGTTCAGGCTGCCGAGTAATCCCGCCAGGTTGATCAATGTGGCCGAGTTATACACAAAAGCCGATCCGCCAATGGTCAGCTCATTGGCGCAGGCGCTGTCGGTACACAGCCGCACCGGAATATTGTCGCTACCGGTATCGCCGCTTCGCTTGAGCGTGCCGCGCGTGCCGTTGGTGTTGCTGGCGCTGGTCAGCTGAAACGTAATCTGATTATTACTCAGCAGAGTCAGGGCCGTGCCTGATCCGCAGTTAACGTTAGCGTTGGTGGAGGTCGTGCTGACGCTGGTATTGGCAACAAACGTGGTTTGTGTGCCAAAGCTGGCGCTGGACGCGGGAAGGGTACAGGCGGCATAGCCCAGCGAGGGTAGCAGCAGCAGGCAAAGCAGCATCAGGTTTTTCATGGTGTTATTCCGGCTGTCGCGTTTTCGGGGTTGGGTACCGGTGCGCCGTCGGGCAGCGGCGGCAGGGGACAGGTCAGCGGACCGTAGGTTTTCAATGCCTGCGGCTGGCCACCCGCCAGAGTCAGTTCGGTTTTACAGGTTCGGCCGTCAGGCGCGATGACCTTAATTGGGTTGTGTTCGCTGAGATCGTCCAGCCAGGCGATACCGTCCCAGCCAACGTAGCCCGTTGCCTGGCCGGGACGGATCACCTGGCTGGATACCGGCAACGGCTGGTTATGGCTGTCATACAGAATCACGCTGGCGGCGCGTAAACGCTCAACCGGAAAATTCAGCAAAAATCCACTCTGGCGCTTCACGGCAAAACGCTGCTCGACTTTGGGCGTGGTCATGTCGGCGGGCAGGTCGAGCGTATCGATATCGTATTTGGCCGCGTAATAGCTGCTGATGGAGGGCACCAGCAGATAGCCCTTGCTGTCGGTACGTCCCATCGACTGGTTTTCATAGCGGACATTGACGTCCGGGTAGTTGGTTTTCACCACCACAAAGGCATCATTGATCGTGTTTGCGGCAAAGACCTGGTTATCCATTAACACCAGCGCGCCGGATAAATCTGCCCACTGCGTAGTGTTGCCATCATCCCCGTAGAATCCGCCAGATGTATCGATTTTATTGTTACGGTAGCGCAGGCTGCCCTGCCGGTAATCACCGCTATTCCCGCCCTGGTTGGCCCAGGAGGCGTCCCAGGCAAAACCGCCGTCGCTGGGCATGGCGCGGGACAGATAAGCCCGTTGATTGTGTCGACCTTGCTGATCGCGCTCAACGCTCAGTGAGGCATTGCTGTTTTCACCAAACGGAATGACCAGCGAGACGGCGCCGCTCCATTCGCCCTGTTGCCTGTCACGGCTGGCGGAAACGTACAGGCTGGCATTGCCCCACAGGTTTTTACTCCAGGAGAGGTTCCACAGGGTGGTGCGCTGGTTATCGCCGCCGGAAATATCAATATAGGCTGCACCCAGGCTGCCATAACGGTTGAGCGATATGCTGGCGCTGTACTGCGCCGTTCGCCGCGCCAGGCTGTAACGGTAATCCGAACCGCCGTTGCGCTGGTTGCTCAGCAGGGCCAGATTACCAAAGCCGGCATTGCGCATCTGGTGCTGCGTACCCAGGCTAAAGCGACTGTTGTTGTACTGATAGCCCCAGCTGTACTGCGCGCCAGACTGCCCGTCCATTTGACTCTGCGCGGCTGCGCCGTTGATCACGCCCCAACTGCCCACTTTAAACTGCGCGCCTGCTCCGCCCATGCCCAGGTGGTTACTGCCCTCCCCATGGGTTTCCAGGGTAAGCCAGTCTGTCATGCCATAGCGCCATGAGCCGCTCATCGCCGCTGCACCGTAATCCGCGTTTTTAATGCCGTAGTTTTGCCGCATCGCACCGGCGGAAAAGGCGTAATCGGACAGGCCAGGCTTAAGCAGATTACTGGAAACATAAAACGGCAGCGTGGTGACCACCTGACGCCCGACGGCATCCGTGGTGGTAATCACCGCGTTGCCCGCGCCGTTTACAAAGGGCACGTTCGTGAGCGACCAGGGACCGGGCTGAACGTTGGCCTGAGTGGAGCGGTAGCCGTTAACAAACAGATCGACCGTTGAGGGCACCGCCGCCTGACCGGAAAACGCGGGCAGGGGATAGGTCACCAGATCCGGACGTACGCTGAAGTCCCGCGCAACCTGAATGCCGCCAAGCCGGACGCTGCTGGTCCATGCCAGCGCATCGGTCGTGAGGTCGCCGACCCGCCAGCTCAGGATGGCGTTTTCGTTTTCATTGCTCCACCAGGTGTCGTAGCGGATATAGCCATCATCCTGGTAGCGATTTTGTCCTTCCAGCTGCTGTTGCCAGACGCCGTTGCTGGAGATGTGTCCGGCATCACCAAACAGGCGCAGTTCGTTCCAGGCCGCCAGACGTGTACCCGCAACGTCGGTGCGCGTGGCGTAGAGATCGTAATTTATCAGCGCCCCAGGGCTGACGCGTCCGGGAAAGCGCGGTCCGGTGTTGCTCTCACCAATCGTCTGTTCGGGCAGCCAGCCGGGCGGTACCGTCAGCAGCAGGCGCTGGCGACGATCGTCATAGTCCACTTTCACCTCTGCGAGCTGATTAACATCAACCTGTTGTTGTCCCTGATACTTTTCCGGCGGGATCCCCGCACGCTGCAGATCGCCTGCCCGCACCAGAAAGTGACCGTTTTGTTGCTCTACCGGCACGATATCGCCCCGTGCCTGCTGATTCACCACCAGCTCTAACATGTAGCGCTGACCGGCGGCGCTGTTGTCCACGGCGGGCGGCGGCGGGAGCGACGTAAAGGTTTCAGCCCAGACAGAACCGGGTGTCAGGCAGCACAGCCCCGCGATAGCCAGCGCAACGGGATGCGGCGAAAACGACATCATTACACTTTACTGAGCCGCAGCGCTGCGCCACTGCCCGTGGTTGGTTTCTGCGCGCAGTTCACCGCTGACCGCGGCTCTCAGAGGAAAACGCTGGGTGCTGTTAGCCAGCACATAACCGTAAAGTCCGTTTCCGAGTCGCTGACCGCCCACGTTGACATTACTGAGACGTGCGTGGCCGTTACCGCGATTAGTCAGCTCCAGATAACGCTGACCGCCAGTGTTGACCTGGCGCCAGCTCAGTACAGATTTGGCGTCATCGCGAACCAGTCCGTTGCCGTAGACAAACAGGGGAACTGAATAGCGCATCTGAAAATTCAGTCCGGCCTGATTATCGCCGACCGACCGTGGGGTGGGGATCTCATCCAGCACGACGCGGTAGGCCATCTCTTTTCCTGCCACGGGCGGAACTTGTTTAATCAGGCGAACGAGCTGCTTTTGCCCGGGTTCGATGCGTATCAGCGGCGGGCTGGCGACAACCTGCTGCTGGGTCTGATACTGCTCCTGATTGTGCGTCTGCTGCCAGGCGAAGATGCGCACCTGCATCAGGGTGGTGCTGCTGCCACGGTTTTCCAGCCACAGCTCGCTGGCTTTTTCCTCCGGGTTAATCGCCGGATCGATGGGCCAAATCATGACGGAGTTAGCGCCCTGAGCCTGAGGCAACAGCAGAAATGTGAACAGAAAAAACAGGGCGCGCAGGGATGGCATGGTAAAGCTCCTTTGTCCTTTTATCACCAGGTCAGCGTGACGCTGAGGGTGTCCGAATAAACCCCGGCGCGCGTCGGGCCGGGTAACTGCAGCGAGCCATATATTGGTAACGTGATGTTATTCGCATTGCTGTAGCTCAACGGCACTGCCGTGTTCACCGGAATCGGCGTGGTACGTGCAGCATTGCTGTAGAGGTAATAGGGAACCGTGTTGGTGTTGTTAGCCAGCTTCAGATTACGGGTCGAGGTATAGTTACTGCCGCCATTGATGGTCATGCTCAGCGTGGTGCCCGGTGTGCAGGCAAGGTTAATCGTGGAACTTTGTACATAGCTGGCGCTAACGCTGTTCGTGGCCAGCCCCGACTGGGTACCAAAATTAAGCGTGCCAAAGATCCCCGTATTCGTGCCTGAGACCACGCAACCCGCAACGATTGACGCTGACACCTGGAATGTGGTGGAGCTGGTCGTGATGCCCCACCCATTACCACTCACCCACAGCAGCAGCCCGCCAACGGTGACCGAAACAGGTGACCACTTTGCCGTCATCTGTAGCTACTCAAACACGAGCACTCAATAGTTCACGGCGACGTTAATCGTATCGGTGTAAGTCCCGGCCGGTATCACAGGGTTAAAACCGCCGCCCACGACGCGCCCGTAGATGGCGTAATTGGTACCAAGCGTCGGATCGGTGGTGCCGCTGGGGGCAATATTGGTGTTATTTGCGATGGCGGTGCTAAAGGAGGCGTCGCTATAGAGGGTATAAGCGATACCCTGGGTATTATCCGCCCCCAGCACCAGGTAGCGTGGAGCGGATGACACGGTGCCGTAGACGGTTCCCGGTGCCGCATTGCTGCTGGTCACCTGGACGTTAAAGGTTTGACCGGTTGTGCAGCGCACGTAGATACCGTTACCCGCCGCGCCCACTAAGGTGGCATTCAGGGTATCGAAGGTCGCGGCACTGCTGCCAAAGTTTAACGAACCGAAATTTACGCCAGTGGTGGCGGACTGCCCGTTCACCAGACAACCCGTGGTTAATGTTAGCGTCGCGTTAATCGCACCCGTGGTGGTGGCAGCAAACGTCGCGGAAGGCAGCGCCGTAGTCAACCCGACAACGAACAGAAAAAGCTTGAATTTCATAACCATTCCTTACCGATTATTGAGGATCAGTGCTTTTTCACCTGATGGCGTAATACAGAAAAACCAGAAAAATTAGAATCTTGCTGTAAGTTATTAGCATCCTGCCAGCGTTTTGACGATAACCGCGTCATCGGGTTGATCGTTTTATATTAGTTTTTTTTACTATACATCAGCTTATGCGCTGTGGCGAAACTCCGCGTAAAAATTTTTATTATTTTGTTACATCAGCCCCCTTCATCTGCCTCGCCCGTTAATGCATGAAAATAAAAAAGGCGAAACTGCCGGCCCTCTATCCCACTTTCGGTTTCGATGATATGTTTTCGCACCGGTCTGAAACGCTCACCGAAACGCTTCGGTTACGGGCGAACGTCAAGGATAATATTGGGGTGTTTTCGCCTGTTAACTTTTTGAAAAAGTCTCGTTTTTAGGTGGCTCTATGTCACTGAGACGCATGGGCGGATAGCGGAGAAGGGAAAGCGGCACCCCAGCCGTCCGGGCAAAATCGCGCTGCATGACTATCATGTATTTTGCCTGTAAAGAGGATTGATTGATCCTGACGCTCGGAAGCATCGATATCTTCTATTAAAAAAGCCTAAGTTAGTATTTTTCTGCGCCGATAAACGGTAAACAAGGCAAAAGATCTTTTTCAACTCCATTATTACAGCTGCGTATTCGGCGCTGTTCGGAAAACCCTATGTTAGTGGCCTCTTATAACGCATTTATTGTCGTCATTTCGGTATTGGTGGCGATGCTGGCTTCATTTACTGCGCTGGATATGGCGGGACGCGTGGCAACCTCAACCGGTAAAGTGGCGCTCGTATGGCTGCTTGGCGGCGGCTTTGCCATGGGCATCGGCATCTGGGCAATGCACTTCATCGGCATGCTGTCTATGGATCTGGACATGATGATGAGTTACGACGCCCGGCTGACGGCACTGTCTGCCGGTATTGCGGTGTGCGCCTCAATATTCGCGCTGTGGCTGGTCTGTCACGGGGAGTTGCCTCTGCCGCGCTTAGCCGGCGGAGCCATCGTGCTGGGCTCCGGCATTGTAGCCATGCACTATACCGGCATGGCCGCGCTGATGCTGTCGCAGGGGATCGTCTGGAACTGGGGCTGGGTGCTGATATCGGTGATCATTGCGCTGGCTGCCTCCGTTGCCGCACTGTGGCTGGCATTTAAACTACGGGAAGGGCATGAGGGACGCGTCGCGACTCTGCGAGTGTGCGCCTCGGTGGTGATGGGCGCCGCGATTGCCGGCATGCACTACACCGGCATGATGGCGGCTGAATTCCCTGCGGGCAGCCATAGCATGGACGCTGGCGTTAACAGCAACTGGTTAGCCATGGTTGTGACCGTGGTGACCCTTGCCATTCTCGGCATTACGCTACTGGTTTCCATGCTGGATGCGCGTATGCAGGCCCGAACGTCGATCCTGGCCAGTTCGCTGGCGGAAGCCAATCGTGAGCTGGCACAGCTGGCGCTGCACGATAACCTGACCCGACTGCCCAACCGTATCCTGTTGGAAGATCGTCTTGAACAGGCCATTAACAAAGCCAACCGGGAGTGCAGTCAGTTTGCCCTGATGTTCATGGATCTTGATGGGTTTAAAGCGGTAAACGATGCTTTTGGTCACCATATTGGCGACAGTCTGCTGATCAGCGTGACGGAAAGGATGAGTGAGCAGATGAAAGGCTACTACACCCTGGCGCGGCTGGGTGGCGATGAGTTTGTTCTGCTGATTGAAATTACCGAACCGAACGATGCGGCAGCGGTGGCCGATCAACTGGTGAAAGCCGTCGATCGCCCGTTCTCCATTTCCCGTTACGATCTGGTGGTGTCGTTAAGCATTGGTATCGTGGTGTATCCCGGCGATGGCGAGGATGAACGCGAGCTAATGTTTAATGCCGATGCTGCGATGTATCACACTAAAAACAACGGTCGAAACGGTTACACCTTCTTCCAGCCGTCCATGAATATCCTGGCGCAGAGCCAGCTACAGCTTAATAACGACCTGTGGCATGCGCTGGATAACGATGAGCTGCGCCTGTATTACCAGCCAAAATTCTGTGCCCCGCATGGCCCGATTCTGGGCTTCGAGGCGCTGCTGCGCTGGCAGCATCCAAGGCACGGCTTACTGTCGCCGGACTGCTTTCTGCCGATGGCGGAAAAAACCGGCATGATAGTCAATATTGGTAACTGGGTAATTAATGAGGCCTGCCGCCAACTGCACCAGTGGCACCTGCAGGGCCATCCTGAGTGGTCGGTGGCGGTAAACCTGTCCGCGATGCAGTTTGAGCAGAGTAACCTGGTCGATACCGTTAAGCAGGCGCTGGCGCTGCACCATATTCCGGCCGCGCAGTTAACGCTGGAGGTGACCGAAACCACCGCCATGCGCAATCCTGACGATAGTGTGCGCATTCTGACCGAACTCACCGAACTGGGCGTCAAAGCGTCGATCGATGACTTTGGTACTGGCTATTCCAGCCTGCTGTATCTCAAACGTCTGCCGGCCAGCGAGCTGAAAATCGATCGGGCCTTCGTGAACGAACTTCAGCATCAGTCAGAAGATGCCACCATTGTGTCGGCGATCGTTGCGCTGGCGCAGTCACTGCATTTAAAAGTGGTAGCCGAAGGCGTCGAAACGCCTGAACAGCAGGCGTTTCTTACCGATCTTGGCTGCAACACTCTGCAGGGATATCTGCTCGGTCGCCCCCTTCCACCGGAGCGGATTGAAGAGATGGACGTGTTTGCCCGCGCAGAAACAGACAAACCCGCTGAACTGGAGTGTTAGCGCCACGGCTTTTTTTGTTACAGATGTTCAACATGCTAAAGTGACGCCTCAGCATCAGGAGCAACATGCCGTGGCGAAATATCAGCGATTAATGGACGACATTCAGCAGCAAATAGAAGCCGGTATCTGGCCCCCAGGCACCCGACTGCCTTCGCTGCGCCAGCAGGTCGCCCGGCAGGGGGTGAGCCTGATGACCGTGCTGCATGCCTATGAATTGCTGGAAAGTCAGGGATGGATCGTCTCGCGTCCGCAGTCCGGCTATTACGTGGCGCCGCGGGCGCTGGCGGCCGCGCCGCTCAGCGTGGCCATTAGCGAGCGGGTAGATATCAACGACTTTGTCTTCGACATCCTGCAGGCCACGCGCGATCCGGCCATCGTGCCGTTTGGTTCAGCGTTTCCCGATCCGGCTTTGTTTCCCCAGCGCCTGCTTATGCGCTCGCTGGCGAACGTTTCCCACCAGCTGACGCCTACCGATGCGTTACATAACCTGCCGCCTGGCAATGCGACGCTGCGCCAGCTGCTGGCCCAGCGCTACGCCCGCCAGGGCATGACCTTATCGCCCGATGAAATCGTCATCACCAGCGGTGCGCTGGAGGCGCTGAACCTCAGTCTGCAGTCCCTGACCGAACCCGGCGACTATGTCGTGATTGAGCAGCCCAGCTTTTATGGCGCACTCCAGGCGATTGAACGGCTTAAGCTCAAGGCGCTGGCTATTCCGAGCGATGCCCAGAACGGCATTGATTTACAGCAGCTTGAGGATGCGCTTCAGCGCTGGCCGGTGAAGGCCTGCTGGCTGATGACGACCCTGCAAAATCCGTTAGGCGTTACCTTGACGCCCGCGCGTAAACAGCAGCTGGTGGCGTTACTGGCCCGTCATCAGGTGCCGCTTATTGAAGACGATGTGTACGCAGAGCTGTGGGACGAACGCGCACCGCCCCTGCCGGCCAAAGCCTGGGACCGCGAGGGCAACGTGCTGCACTGTGGATCATTTTCAAAATCACTGGTGGCGGGATTTCGGGTGGGTTGGGTGGCGGCAGGTCAGCATGCACAGCGCATCCAACGTCTGCAACTGATGAGCACGCTTTCTACCAGCGCACCGATGCAGCTGGCGCTGGCCGATTTTCTGGCAACCCGCCGCTACGATAATCATCTGAAACGGCTGCGGCAAAGTCTGGTCAAGCGCCAGCAGCTGGCCCGCCAGGCACTGATAAAGGTTCTGCCTGCGCAGTCAACGGTGAGTGACGCGGCGGGGGGATATTTTTTGTGGGTCACGCTGCCGGACAGCATCAACACCACGCAGCTTTACCAGCGGGCGCTGGCGAAAGGCATCAGTATTGCGCCGGGGCAGATGTTTGCTGCAGGTGAACAGTTCAGCCACTGTTTCCGGCTCAATACCGCCTGGCCCTGGGATTCACGGGCCGAGGCGGCAGTCGTTACGCTGGGTGAAATTATGGCGGAAATGGCCGGCGATTAAACCTGCGCGGCCTGGCGATGTCCCCATGTCAGGTAGTAAACGTCGTAAAAGTCCACTTCGCCTTTCTGTTTCAGCAAACGATCAATCCCTGTTTTCACGCGCTCTGGCGCATCTGGTAAAGACATAATGCGCGAGACCGCCTGTTCAGGCACCGGCTGCACGTAATACCATTCGCCGTTGTAGCAAACCCGCAGGTCCAGCGCATCGATATCTTCGAAGCGGTATTTGGGATTGATGTCCAGCAACATCAGAAAGCTCATCACCAGCACAAAAGCGGTGGCAAACCAAAACGCCGGCCAGCCCAGCATCTCAGTGGAAAAAATCAGAGCCACGCACAGGCCGTAGCACAGGTACATCACCGCCCACAGCCCGGGATGCTTTTTCAAAAAAGAGAAGCTGAAACGCGGCAGGTTATCGCGGCGTTCTTCACGGTTGAGCGTATTAATTTCGTCGATCAAGATCTGTTTAATGGCGTCCATCGTTCCCCTCACTTTCAACTGATAGCAATTAGAACAGATAACAGTCAAGCCGTTCAGACACAGATGACGCCATTTTTTATATAACAGTTTCGCTTTCACGCACGGACTGTGCCGCCACGATGTTCAGGGCGCGCGGTGCCAACTGGGTGAAATAGTCGACAGCAGGCCGCAACAGTGCCTCATCGGGATTAAAAGCTGGATGATGCAGGCCAAACGCGCTGGCACTGCCGATATTCACAAAGGCGCCCGGTACCTGCTGCAGATAAAAAGCAAAATCTTCCCCGCCCATCAGCGGCGTTGCAGCCTCTTCCGCGCAATAGCCGCTTTGGGCGGCCTGGTCCAGCGCAACCTCTGCCCATTCTGGCGTATTGATCAGGGCAGGCGGCCCTGCTATCCACTCCAGTTCTGCCCGCGCGCCGAAGCCTGCTGCGAGGCCCTGAATCAGCGTGGTCATACGCTCAGGTATCTGCTGACGTAGCGCTGCATTATGGGTGCGGACCGTGCCTTCCAGCTCTACCTGCTGCGGGAGGACATTCCAGGTGTTCCCCGCCGTAAAACGCGTGACGCTCAAAACGACTGTGTCCAGAGCGCTAAACACCCGCGCAGGCAGCGTCTGTAGGGCGGTGACGATGTGGCTTGCAATGACGATAGCGTCAATCCCCTCCTGAGGCCGTGCGGCATGGGCGCCCTTGCCGTGCACCCGAATCGTAAAGCGGTCAACGTTGGCGTAAAACGCGCCTGGCCGGGTTCGCAGCGTGCCCAGCGGCAAATCGGGCGCGTTATGCATGCCGAAGATGGCCTTTACGCCGTTCAGCGCGCCTGCGGCAAGCAGCTGGCTGGCCCCTTCAAACGTCTCTTCTGCGGGCTGAAAAAGAAGCCGCACGCGGCCCGGCAGCGTGGCTTCGCGTTGCTTAAGCTGATGTGCCACGCCGAGCATCACCGCGGTATGAATATCGTGCCCGCAGGCGTGCATTACGCCTGACCGCTGGGATTGCCAGGGTACGTTCACCCCTTCATCGATGGGAAGGGCATCAATGTCGGCGCGAAAGGCGATCAACGGTTCTCCCTGGCCGATTTCCGCCACCACGCCGGTCTTCAACGGCAGGGGCAGCAAACGAATGTCACCCTGCTTTAACCAGCGTGTAATACGTTCCGTGGTGGCAAACTCCTGATGAGAGAGTTCGGGATGCTGGTGCAATTCCCGACGCCACTGCACCAGCTGTTCCGTTAATAATGACGTCATGAGTCTCCTTATTTAAACAGGCCAACGCCTTATCTGAGGCTGCTGACGGGTGATTAAAGATGATTCGGTTGCCAGGGGTAATCGCGTAATAACGTCGGGGCGTTTTCATGGGTAAATAAAACCGGCACACCGGCAGGTTGATTATTATCTCGCGACACATGATGGCGGGGGGATAACGCGCTGTCAGAGGCTGAGCCCGCCCGCGCCGTCTGCGCTTTTACTGCGCTGTGCTGGCAGTCTGAACCCTGTTTACCTGAAAAGAGACGGTGTAATAACATGCTGAATTTTGCCATGCTTTTTTTGCCCTGAGATCGTGAGTTTGATGAATCATCATCAGGCGAGATCTTTCGCGGATAAAATAAGGAATTAATCAAAGCTTAGTTAAAATACGCAAATGGTGATTGAGCGATTTTTTACTCTTCTCCGCGATCATGTTTTACGCGCGGAAATAATAATCTCCTCGGTTGATTACTTTATTATTTAAATTCTATTGCCGTTTTTTAACTTCATATTCTCATATTTATTGTTTTACGAAATATATCCTCATCGCCACACTGGCCCATAACGGAAATGAGTGAGGACAGGTGAATGGCATATCAGTTAAGTCTGTTAGACAAAGCCCCCGTAGCGGAAGGTGAAACACCGGCGGCGTCGCTCCAGCGCACGTTGCAGCTGGCGAAACAGGCTGAAAAATGGGGCTATCACCGCTTTTGGCTGGCTGAACACCACAATATTGAGCAGCTGGCGAGCCCGTCACCTGAGGTGTTGATCGCCTGGCTGGTGGCGCAAACTCAACATATTCGTATCGGCTCTGGCGGGGTGATGCTGCAGCACTACAGCCCCTACAAAGTGGCAGAAAACTTTAATTTACTGGCGTCGCTGGCGCCGGGAAGGATCGATCTGGGCATCGGTAAAGCACCGGGAGGCCTGCCGCTTTCAACTCGGGCACTGCAGCTTGGGGTCCATCAGGACGAAAAGGGCAGTTTTGACGAACAGCTTACGCAACTGGACAGCTGGCTGAAGCCTGAGACAGGACCGCGGGACGAGGACGAAGCCGTGCGCGCGACGCCGTTACCGGCCCGTCCGGCACAGCGTTTTCTGTTAGGCGGGAGCGAAGAGAGTGCACGGCTGGCGGCCCGGCTGGGCTGGCAGTTCGTGTTTGCCGCGCATATCAACGGCGATCGTCAGCTTCTGGCGCGATCTCTGCGGGCCTATTCACAACAGGCTCAGGGCAAACGGGCGCTGGTGGCGGTGCAGGTGGTCGTAGCTGACTCGCCCGCCGAGGCCGAGCTGCTGGTGGCCGATCTCAGGCATTTTCACGTGCAGGTCAAAAACGGGCCAGGCGTGAACGTCGCCAGCCTGGAACAGGCGGAGCGTTATGTTCGTCAGGGCGGCTTTACGGACTACCTGATTGAGCCTCGTACGCCGTCCCTGTTGAAAGGCACCGCTTCACAGGTCCACGCCCAACTGGAGGCCCTGCAGCGCAACTTCAGCATTGACGAGTTTGTTATCGACACGCCGATTGCCGATCCCCGCGCGCGTTACCGATCGCTGGAGCTACTGGCCACCCATCAGTGGGTCGCCGCCTGAGCACGATGTGTTAGCCGAGGTAAACCATGAGTCTGAACGAAGCACAGTTAATTGAATGGCGACGTGAATTACATACCTGGCCTGAACTCTCCGGCCAGGAGTTTGCGACGACCGCGCGGTTACGCCAGTGGCTTCAGAATGCCGGCATTCGCTTGCTGGATTATCCACTGGAAACCGGCGTGGTCGCGGAAATCGGCAGCGGTGAAAACCTGATTGCACTGCGTGCCGATATTGATGCGCTGCCTATCCACGAGGCCAGCGGCGTCAGTTTTCACTCTCGCCAGCCGGGAGTCATGCACGCCTGCGGCCACGATTTACACAGTGCCGTGATGCTTGGGGCGGCGCTCGAACTGCAGGCTCAGCAACATCAGCTTCGTGGACGGGTGCGTATTTTATTTCAGCCAGCCGAAGAGATTGCGTGCGGTGCCAGGCAGTTTATTCAGGCTGGCGTGCTGGATCAGGTACAGGCCATTTTTGGCATGCATAACGAGCCAGGCTTGCCGAGCGGGACCTTCGCCACGCGTGGCGGGGCGTTTTATGCCAATGCCGACAAGTTTGTTATCCACGTGACAGGTAAGGGCGCGCACGCTGCGCATCCCGAGCAGGGCGTTGATGCCATCGTGGTCGCCAGCCAGATCATTCAGGCACTGCAGGCGCTGACCAGTCGCAGCTTTAATGCGCTCGATAGCCTGGTACTCAGTATCACCCGCGTTGACGGCGGCAAGACCTGGAACGTGCTGCCGGAAACGGTGGAGTTTGGCGGTACGGCCCGCACCCACGATCTGCAACTACGGGCGGAACTGGAAAAACGTGTTCGCACGCTGGTGGAGAACATCGCCCTGGCGAATGGCGCTCAGGCCAGTCTGCACTGGCATGCCGGACCGCCCGTACTGGTTAACGACGCGAACTGGGCGCAGTTCAGCAGTGAGGTGGCTCGCCAGGTAGGCTATCAGGTTCAGACTGCCGATCTACACCTGGGTGGGGAAGATTTCGCCTTCTACCTCCAGCAGGTGCCGGGCGCGTTTGTCAGCATTGGCAGCGCCAGCGACTTTGGCCTGCATCATGCCGGTTTCACCCCCGACGAATCTTCGATAGCGCCTGCCGCTCACTATTTTGCGCAACTCGCCCGGCAGGCATTGCACCATCTTCACGACCGATGTCGTGAACCCGCCCTGAATTGATTTCAACCGCCTGAAGTGCCTGTGTGGCTGTCCCGGACAGCTGCCTGGCATCCTGATGCACAAAAGAGAGCACATCATGACCACAAGACAGCTTCGACTGGGTACCATTCTGCATGGCGCCTCTGGAAACATGTCGGCCTGGCGCCACCCGGCAGCCCAGGCAGATGCCAGCATTAACCTTGACTACGCGAAAAAAATCGCGCGTAAAGCGGAGCAGGGCAAACTGGATTTTCTGTTTGTCGCCGACGGCTTATTTATCAACGAAAAATCGATTCCCCACTTTCTGAACCGGTTCGAACCCTTAACGCTGCTGTCGGCTCTGGCTGGCGTCACCGAACATCTGGGGCTGGTAGGCACCGTCTCCACCTCATATAGCGAGCCCTTTACCGTGGCGCGCCAGTTCGCCAGCCTGGATCACCTGAGCGGCGGACGTGCGGGCTGGAACGTGGTCACTTCTCCGCTGGAAGGGTCGGCGAAGAACTTTTCTCGCCAGCAGCACCCGGAACATGCCTTGCGTTACCGTATTGCCGACGAATATCTGCAGGTGGTGAAAGGGCTGTGGGATTCATGGGAACAGGATGCCTTTGTTCGCAATAAAGAGAGTGGTCAGTTTTTCGATCCCGCGAAGCTGCACACGCTTAACCATCATGGCGACTTCTTTCAGGTGCAGGGACCGCTCAATATTTCCCGCACGCCGCAGGGCCGACCGGTCATTTTTCAGGCAGGTGCCTCGGAGGACGGCAAAAAGCTGGCGGCGCGTCATGCCGATGCCATTTTTACGCATCAGCCAACGCGAGAAGAAGCTCAGGCTTTTTACCGGGATGTTAAAGCGCAATTGGTGAAAAACGGCCGTCAGCCACAGGATCTGCATATTTTTCAGGGCGTAAGCGTGATTGTCGGCAGAGATGCAGAGGAGGTGGAGCAGCAATATCAAACCACCGCCGCGCTGGTTTCCATCCAGGATGCGCTCAACTATCTCGGTCGCTTCTTCGACCATCATGATTTTTCACAGTATCCACTCGATGCGCCTTTTCCCGATCTCGGTGAAATCGGCCAGAACAGTTTCCGCAGTACCACCGACGAGATTAAACGCAAAGCCCGCGAGCAGGGGCACACGCTGCGTCAGGCGGCGCTGGAAGCGGCCACGCCACGTCCGCTGTTTCATGGCACACCGGAGCTGGTCGCCGACGGCCTGCAACTGTGGTTTGAAAGCCAGGCGGCAGACGGTTTCATCATCAACGGCGGTACGCCTGATACCTTTGAGCGTTTTGTTGACCAGGTGGTGCCCGTCTTGCAGGCGCGCGGGTTAGCGCGACGTGACTACCCGGGCCGAACGCTGCGTGACAGCTTTGCCTTGCCACAGCCGGTTAATCAATTCACCTCACAATAAGAGCCTTTGCTATGCATAAAACGAGTTTTATCGCCTTGCTGATGCTTAGCGTCAGCGGTGGCAGCCTGGCGGAAAGCACCAGTGTCGCCGTAAATGGCCAGCGCGTCAGTCTTGAGGCCAACAAAGCCCCGATCCACACGCTGAAAAATGCCAGCGCGGTGGCGCAGCTGCCCGCCAACTATCATTTTGCCGTACCGGGCGCGTTGACCGTGGCGGTAGCGGCGCTGAATTCCCCGCCGCTCACTGTTTTTTCGGATGACAATAAAACGCTGCTGGGTAGCGAAGTCGATATCGCCAGGCTGGTGGCCGACAGCCTGGGGCTGAGGCTCAACGTGGTGCCGGCCTCCTGGGAAGACTGGCCGCTCGGCGTGGCCTCGGGAAAATATGATGCCGCCATTACCAACATCACCGTGACGAAGGCGCGCAAAGAGAAGTTTGATTTTGCGACCTACCGTAAAGACTCGCTGGGGTTTTACGTCAAAACCAGCAGCCCAATCCAGTCGCTGACTAAAGCCGAGGATATTGCCGGACTGCGCATCATTGTGGGTTCTGGAACCAATCAGGAGGCGATTTTACTCGCCTGGGATAAAGAAAATCAGGCCAGGGGCCTTAAGCCTTTCACGCCGATTTACACCAAAGATGACGCCGCCCAGACGCTGGCGCTGCAGGCCGGACGAGCGGATGCGTACTTTGGCCCTAACGTGATCGGTGCCTGGAAAGCCGCGCTCAACGGCAAAACCCGCCTGGTCGGCAGCGTTGATGGGGGCTGGCCGAAAGCCGCGCACATTGCCGTCACGGTAAAAAAAGGCAGTGGGTTAGCTGAACCGATCAGCACCGCCCTGAACGGCGTCATTCAAAATGGTGACTATCAGAAGGTGCTGGATCGCTGGGGCGAGGGCGTTGAACGCATCGACCATTCCGAGATTAATCCACCGGGTCTGGGTGACTAAGGAGCGCATGATGAGTGAACTGCAATTCCGCGAGCTGTCACCGGATGCGCCGGAGCTGGTGCCCATCCTGACCGGTTTATTCGGTGAATATGCGGCCCGCTATGGCGATTATTTCAGCCGCCATCAGGAACAGGAGCAGGCCGAATGGTATCTGCCGCCGCACGGCTTATTTATTGTGCTGGAGCGCGACGGCGAGATTATCGCCATGGGCGCGTATAAACCTTACGACGCGCACACGGCAGAGCTGAAGCGCATCTGGACGCGTGGCGACCTGCGCCGTCAGGGGCTGGCGCTGGTGGTGCTAAAAGAGCTGGAGCGACGGGCGCTGCGCGCCGGTTATCAGCGCCTGTTTCTGACCACCGGTTTCCGCCAGCCCGAGGCGGTGCGCTTATATACCGGCCACGGCTATGAGCCGCAGTTCGATCTGAGTGGCGATCTGGAGCGTTTCGGACAGCCACCGCACGATGGACGCTTACGCTTCATCAAAGTCATCGACGTGCACAGCGTTGCGCAGGCAAGTTAAGGAGCGAGCATGCGTCATCAACAACAACTTCATGTGGTGCCTGCCCGCTATCCCGCCCGCACCCTGGGCGCCGTGGTAGCGCTGTTTATCCTGGCGGGCGTGGTGCAGTCGGTAGCGTTTAATCCACGCTGGGAATGGGGCGTGTTTGCCCGCTGGTTCTTTGATCCGGTAATTTTACATGGCCTGGGGCAAACGCTGCTGTTGACCCTGCTGGGCACGGTGTTCAGCCTGCTGTTCGGTGGCGTACTGGCGCTGGCGCGGCTCTCGTCGTCCCGGCTGTTAAGCAGCCTGGCATGGGGATACATCTGGCTGTTTCGATCGCTGCCGCTGATCGTGGTGCTGATCATTCTCTACAACTTCTCCTATCTCTACGACACGCTCTCTCTTGGCGTGCCTTTTACCTCGCTGTCATGGGGCCATTTTCAGACCATCAATGTGCTGGGCCAGTTTCCCGCGGCGGTGATTGGTCTGACGCTGGTACAGGCAGCCTACAGTGCAGAGATCATTCGCGGCGGCTTTCTGGGTGTCGATCATGGTCAGGTGGAAGCGGCTTCCGCCCTCGGGCTGTCCGCGTCGCGTCGCACCTTTCGCATCATTCTGCCTCAGGCGTTACGCACCATTATTCCGACGGCATTTAACGAGATTATCAGCCTCTCGAAGGGCACGGCGATGGTCTATGTGCTGGCGATGCCGGAACTGTTTTACACCATCCAGATGATCTACAACCGCAACCAGGAAGTGATCCCGTTACTGATGGTCGGCGCGGCCTGGTATCTGATTATCACCACCGTCCTGTCAGTGATTCAGCACAGCGTTGAGCGCTGGCTGGCTCGCAGCGTCAGCCGTGAACCCCAACCGTCGCGCTGGCGACAATGGCGCACTCGCGTCGCACCGCTTAATCCTGTTGAGGAGATCGGCCATGTCCGAAGCCATTGATTACCATTTATCCCCTACCACCGGAGCCATCAGCATTACCGGCGTCAGCAAACGTTTCGGCAGGCTCAAGGCGCTGGACAACGTCTCGCTGGATCTGGCACCCGGTTCCGTTACGGTGATTCTGGGGCCATCAGGATCGGGAAAATCGACGCTGCTGCGCACCATTAACCACCTGGAACGCGTGGATGAAGGGTTTATCCAGATTGACGGCGATTACATTGGTTATCAGCGTCGGGGTGACAGGCTATATGAGCTGAAGGAGCGGGCGATTCTGCGTCAGCGCATTAACGTGGGCTATGTCTTTCAGAACTTCAATCTGTTTCCCCATCTTACGGTACTGCAAAATTTAATCGAAGCGCCCATCGCGCACCGTCAGCTCTCGAAGCGTGAAGCGATAATCCGTGCCGGTGAGCTACTGGATATCGTCGGCCTGCGTCATAAGGCCGATGCGTGGCCCCGGCATCTCTCTGGCGGGCAGCAGCAGCGCATTGCCATTGCCCGGGCTTTGATGCTGCAACCCCGGGTGATGCTGTTTGATGAGCCAACCTCGGCGCTGGATCCGGAACTGGTCGGCGAAGTGCTGGACGTGATAAAAAAGCTGGCCCGATCGGGCACCACGCTGGTCATCGTGACACACGAAGTGGGATTTGCCCGCGAGGTAGCTGACAACGTGGTGTTTATGGTGGACGGAAAAATTGTCGAGCAGGGCAGCAGTAGCCAGGTGTTAAACCACCCACGACATGAGAGAACGCGCCGCTTTCTGGCGCGCGTACTCTAAGGGGCCAGAATGAGATATGCCTGTGTGACGCTGTGCGCGCTGCTGGTGAGCGGCGCGGTTTTTGCCGAGGAAAAACCGGATGTCGCCCGAAATGAACAGCCGATTCACGCGCCGGTGAACCCTGAGGCGGTTAAAAAAATTCCGGCGGATTTTCATTTTGTTGAGCCCGGCACGTTAACGGTAGCGACTTCAGCCACTCACTCACCGCCGCTGGCGCTGCTGGCGGCGGATAACGTGACCCGCATTGGCAGCGATCCGGATATTGCCCGCCTGCTGGCGGACAGCCTCGGGCTGAAACTTAAACTGGTACCGGCTTCCTGGGAGGACTGGCCGCTGGGGATCAGTGCCGGGCGCTATGACGTGGCCATGTTTAATATCGCGGTGACCGAAGAGCGGAAAAAGAAGTTTGATTTTGCGACCTATCGGGCCGATAACCACGCCTTTGCCGTCAAGGCGGACAGTCCGATCAGCGCGATAACTTCTCCGCCAGACGTGGCGGGCAAACGCATCATCGTGGCCTCCGGCACCAATCAGGAACGTATTTTACTCAGTTGGGACGCACAGAACCGGGCGAAAGGATTGCCACCGGTCACGCCGATTTACCTGACCGACGATGCCTCGGCCACGCTGTATCTGCTTTCAGGGCGGGCAGATGCGATGTTTGGTCCGCACGCCGTGGCGGCCTGGAAGGTGGCGTCACGCGGCCAGACGAAATTAGTCGGCGAGGGGCCCTACCGCGCCTGGGTAGCGGTGACCACGAAAAAAGGCAATGGCCTGGCCGCGGCGCTGCAAACCGCGCTGGATGGCACTATTGCCGGCGGGCAGTATCGCCAGGTGTTACAACGCTGGGGCGAGCAGGATGAGGCGATTACCCATTCGATGGTTAATCCACCCGGGATTATTTACTGAGTAAAACGAGCCAGCCAGGCGCTTCCGTTAAGGCCCATGAACGTGCACCGACCCGTCAGCTCTGGCGGGTTTTTTTATTTCCTTGCAACAGCCCGCGCAGCAGATCGGGGCGGTGTCATCGGCCCGTCATTTTCTGGCGGTATTGGTCTTCATCTTCGCGCTGACGGCGGCAAAAAAGCGGGCGGTTCAGCGGGCAACGATGGCCGCCGCACCGTTTACAGATTAATCCTACCAGATAAAAAAGACTTAGCGGGTTAAGGAGATATTGTTAACAACTAATTTGGCTTTGGTTAGCGAGTTAGAGTGATTATGTAAATTGTGATGTATAGCGCACATTCCAACCCTGCGACCTTTGTCACACTAAAGAAAAAAAGGAGACATTGTATGACTGCCCAAACTTCCAGTCTGATGTTGCTGATGTCTTTCGCAGCAGGCACATTTTCAGCTGGGGCATCAAATAACCCACAACATTTGATGTTCGCCAGCCCGTCTGCCGGCGTACCAAACAATCCGCTGCCGCTGATTATCTGGCCACGCGTGGTGCCGGAGGACGAAGAGAATATCGCCACCTGGTTCGAGGAAACCTTTGAAAAAAATGGCTGGCCGCCTGACTGGCGCGATCAGTTGTTTCCCTATATGCACTACCATCCTAATACGCATGAGCTTCTTGGCGTCGCTGAAGGCTGGGCGGAAGTGCTGTTTGGGGGCGACAGTGGCCGCATGATTACCCTGCGGGCAGGGGATGCCGTGCTGATCCCTGCGGGTGTCGGGCATCGACAGGTTTCCGCCAGCGAAGATTTCCTGGCGGTAGGTGCCTATCCTGAAGGGCTGAAGCCTGAAATTCTGCGCGATGAAATCGGCCAGCTCAAACTGTCCCAGGAAAAAGTGAAAAAAGTCCCGTTGCCAAAACGGGATCCCTTTACGGGTAAAGCGGGTGCGATGACCGAGATCTGGACCCCGGTTGCCGCCATGATGCACAACCCGTAGCGCGCACAGGGACCGGCTGCCCAAAAGGGATGAAGACGTGGCTGCAGAGGTTTGGCAGCGGCAACCGGCCCCGCTGCCTCCTACTGAGAGGCGGCCAGGAGACGTTAGCGCCTTTATAGCAACCAGTATTAAGATTTTTCATATCCCGGCGCCGCACCGAGCCGGCGAAATATCCTGTCTTATCCTGCTGTTTTTCCTGATGAAAACCTGTTTAGGCGCTCATGTGCCGCTGACCGCGCCAACAAATTTGCCTGCCGACCTGCCGTAATTCATAAAAGTGCAAACAATGCGACTTACTTTCGCTGTATCTCCGGGACAGGCACGAAAGGTTAACTATGTTTTCAGTCGATCAGGTCATTGAACGTTTCTGGCCGAACCAGCGTCCTGCCAACTGGCAGAAACGGATATTGAAGTGGATTCTACGTGAAGATGAATTCCAGCGCTTTGCCGCGCGCTATCCCCACCTGAAAGGGCTGGATATGGTCGAGCAGGTACTGGAACATCTTGACGTCCGTTGCGAACTCAGCGAACGCGATTTGGAGCAGATCCCATCGCACGGACCGGTGGTGATCGTGGCGAACCATCCACTGGGTACCATCGACGGCATGGCGTTACTGCATGCGATATCTCAGGTTCGCCGCGACGTGAAAATCGTGGCGAACCGGCTAATTATGCTGCTGGAACCTCTCAACAGCCTGATGTTACCCGTCGACAATATCGGTAACCGCACCAACCGCCAGCAGCTGCAGCACATGCAACAGCACCTGAGCAATCAGGGCGTCCTGATTATCTTCCCGGCGGGCGAAGTGTCCCGCCTGACCAGCGCCGGCGTGCGCGATCGCGAATGGCATCACAGCTTTCTGCGCCTGGCCGCGAAAGCGCGCGCGCCGCTGGTACCGGTGCATGTCGAAGGTCGAAACAGCTCACTGTTCTATGCCACCGCGAAAGTCGCACCGTCCGTGGCGATGCTGATGCTGGTGCGTGAAATGTTTAAACAACGCGGGATGCGCATCAAACTGCGTATCGGCGCGCAGATCCCCTTCGCGCACTGGCACGATGGCCATACGCCCGGCAAAGAGCTGGCAAAGCGCGTGCGAAAACATGTTTACCGCCTGGGGCAGGGCAAAAAAGGGCTCTTCCAGACAGAATCCGCCATCGCGCTGGCGGAAGATCGTGCCGAACTGAAAAAGGCTCTGCTGCAAAGCGAGTTGCTGGGCAATACGCCTGACGGCAAGAAGATCTATCTGTGGCGGCGTAACGGGGCGACCTGGGTGCCGATACTGCGTGAACTGGGACGGCTGCGTGAGATTGCCTTTCGTGCAGTCGGTGAGGGCAGCGGTCGCCGACGGGATCTCGACAGCTACGATGATGACTACTATCACCTGATTCTGTGGGACGACGCAGAGCTGGAAATCGTGGGGGCTTACCGGTTTATCCCCGGTGGCGAACAGCTGGAACGACGCGGCATGGAAGGCCTCTACAGTCACAGCCTGTTCCATTACGACGAACGCATGATCCCTATTCTTCGTCAGGGCATTGAACTGGGCCGCAGCTTTATTCAGCCCGCCTACTGGGGTAAACGCGGGCTGGACTATCTCTGGCTTGGCATCGGGGCTTACGTGGCCAGATATCCTGAGGTGCGCTATCTGTTCGGACCGGTTTCCATCTCTGGCACTATGCCGCTGGCGGCGCGCGATTTGCTGGTCGCGTTCTATCGGATCTATTTCCCAACGGACTTTCCGCTGGCGACCTCGCGCTGTCCTTATCCGGCCTCTCTGCCTGCCGTACTGGCCCAGTTTAGCGGCAATGATTACAAAGAGGATCTTCAGCGGCTGAAACAGCTGCTCAGTAACCTCGGCGTCGCCATCCCCACGCTCTACAAACAGTATTGCGAAGTCTATGAGCCAGGCGGGGTGCAGTTTATTGATTTCGGCAGCGACCCGGACTTCAACAACTGTATTGATGGGCTGGTTTTGGCGGATTTAACCAAAATCAAGCCATCGCGCTACGAGCGCTACGTGGCGGTCCATCTGCCGAAGTAGCCCGGTGTCACGGTCCTGTCATCAAACTGTCGTAACGTCTTGCACAAAACGTACACGGCAAAGGCGACATCAACATGGCCGCAATTTCACTCTCCGGGCTGAATAAAGCCTTCGCGGCGCAGCCGGTCCTTGAGGCGGTCTCGCTGGAGATCCAGCAGGGTGAGTTTATCGCCGTGCTGGGCCCCTCCGGCTGCGGCAAAAAGACCTTACTCAGGTTAATCGCCGGATTTGAAACGCTGGATCGCGGCGAGATCTGGGTGGACGACACGTTGTTTGCCTCCCCGGATTTTCATCTGCCTCCCGAAAACCGCGATCTTGGCGTGGTGTTTCAAAACTACGCGCTGTGGCCGCATATGACGGTGGCTGAAAACGTAGGCTATAGCCTGAAAGTCAGCGGCGTAAACCGTGCCGATCGGGAAGAACGTATCCGGCAGGCCCTGGCGCTGGTCGACCTGCTGGCCTTTGCCGATCGCCGCCCGGCCGATCTGTCCGGCGGTCAGCGTCAACGCGTAGCCCTGGCCCGCTGCCTGGTGGCAAAGCCTCGGCTGGTCCTGCTTGACGAACCTCTGGCTAACCTTGACGTGCATTTGCGTGCCGCCATGGAAGAGGAGTTTCGCCGTTTTCACCGTCACAGCGGGGCCACCTTAATTTATATCACCCACGATCAGCGCGAAGCGATGGCGCTCGCCGATCGCGTTGTGGTGCTGAATGCGGGGCAGGTCATGCAGTTTGCTTCACCACAAACCCTGTGGCGTGAGCCCGCTAATGAGATGGTCGCCACCTTTATTGATGAGGGGCGCGTGCTGCCGGTAAAAGAGATTGAACCGACAGGCCAGGGCCAGGCATCGGTGATGCTGTTTGGTACACGGATGCGGTTGCGCTGTGCCGCGCATCAGACAGCCTTGCCGCAGGGTAAAGCCAGCTTTCATCGGGCCAGTTTTCGCCTGGCGGCTGACGAAACCGGCCATTTCACCGCCAGGGTTGAACGCCTGATTTACCGCGGCGGACATTACGATATCCATCTGTCTCCACAGGCAGAGCCTGAGGTTTCCATCACGCTGGCCCTTGACGATGTCTCTGCTCTCAGGGTTAACGACACCGTAAATATTGCCGTGACTGACGGCTGGATTCTTCCCGCATAAAGGACTTCAGACAGTATGAAAAAACTCATGCTTACCTCGGTTACATCTCTGCTCTTCACGGCTGCGCTGGCAGGCCCCACGCTGGCACAGGCGGCAGATAAGCCTTCCGGCACGCTGGTGGTCTACACCTCGCAGGCACCGGAAATTGCGCAGCAAACTATGGACGCGTTCAAAGCGGCCTATCCCGGTATTCAGGTGGAATGGACGCGCAACGGCACCACGCAGTTAATGAACGTGCTGCACACGGAAATGATGAGCGGCAAGGTGAAGCCCGACGTGCTGTTGGTTGCCGACGCCATCAACCTTGGCGCACTGAAGAAAGAGAAGCAGCTCTATGCGTATCAGGATGCGCCCGTCGATCACCTGAAACCCGCCTTTTATGACCGGGATAAAACCTTTTTTGGCACCAAAATTATCGCCACCGTGATTGCCTACAACACGCAGCGCGCTAAACCCGTTAACAGCTGGAAAGCCCTGCTAAACGCGGACAACAAAGGGCAAATAGCCATGCCCAGTCCGCTTTACTCCGGGGCTGCCTTGTATAAGCTGCACACGGATATCACGACGCCTGACATCGGCTGGAACTTCTATAAACAGCTGGCGGCGCTGGGCATCGCGCCGCAGGGCGGTAACGGACCTGCGTTAAAAGCCGTAGCGAGTGGACTGGATAAATATGGTGTGATTACCGATGCCGACATTATCCGGGCCAAAAAGCAGGGATCGCCCATCGACCTGGTCTATCCCGAAGAGGGCGTGTCTTACGTCACGGAACCCGTCGCCATTATGAAATCGGTGCATAACCTGCCTGCCGCGAAAGCCTTTGTGGATTTTCTGCTGTCAGAGCCGGGACAGAAACTGGTGGTTCAGCAGGGTAACCGGCCGGTCGATGACCGCATTGCCGCGCCTGAAGGCTTTGTTCCGGTAGACCAGATCAAACTGCTGACCCCGGACGTGGAGAAGGCGGTGGCCGATGATGCGCAGGTGCGGGAACAGTTTACCGCGCTGTTCGGTGGCTGAGAATGAGCGTGCTGAGTAACGACTGTCAGCCTCGCCGGGTGCATCGCACACGCTGGCGTTTTCGCGCTGAACCTTGGGTGCTAGGGCTGCTGGTGCTGACGATCGGGCTGCTGTCCGTGGCGCCTTTTACCCGGCTGATCTGGACAGCGATAGCCCCGCAGGGCGTACCGGATTTGACACGGCTGACGCAGCTGTTGATCAGCCGCCGGGTACTCAGCGCCACGTTAACGACCTTAAGCATCGGGCTGAGCGCCACCCTGTTGTCGCTGTTGCTTGGCACGCTCGCCGCCTGGCTGGTTGCGCTGAGCGATATGCGCGCTAAAGCAGCCTGGGTCTTCGCCTTTATCTTACCCCTGATGATTCCGCCACAGGTGACTGCACTTGCCTGGCTGCAGGCGCTGGCGCCAGGCAGCCTGCTGGCATCGCTGTTTCAGCTGCTGGGTTTACCCTGGTTCGCGCCGGGTGAACAACCGCTCTATTCATGGGGCGGAATCGTGCTGCTGCTGGGCCTGCACAATGCGCCGCTGGTGTTCCTGACGGTGCGTGCCGGGTTTCGCCGTTTACCGGCAGAACTGGTGGAAGCCGCGCAGATTAGCGGCGCTTCGCACGGGCAAATCCTGCGCACCATTATTTTACCGCTGGCGCGTCCCGCCATCTTCGCGGGCGCAGCGCTGGCATTTGTGGCAAGCGTGGGTAATTTTGGTATTCAGGCGATGCTGGGCATTCCGGCACGCCTGCCGACCTTAATTACGCTGGTCTATCAGCAACTTAACGCCATTGGCCCCGGTGCGCTGCCGGATACGGCCGTCTATTCTTTGCTGATTGCGCTGATCACCTTAACCGGCATGATGCTGAGCGGCTGGCTGGGCGGACGGCGTGATGTTCGCGTGAGTGGCTCGCCGCGCCCGTTTCAGCAACCGCTTAACGGCGCGCGGCTGCCCACGGAGGTGATGGCCTGGCTGTGGATGGCGGCTACGCTCATCATGCCGGTCAGCGCGCTGCTGACCAGTGCGCTGACGCGCGGCTTTGGTCAGGCCTTGACGTGGCAGACCCTGACGCTGGAAAACTTTTATCAGGCGCTGTGGGGCTATCCCGCAATACGCCATGCTTTCGCGACCAGCCTGTGGCTCACCTCGCTGGCGACGCTGATGCTCACGGTCATGGCGCTGTTTCTGGCTTTCTTCCTGAGCTGGCGACGCACGCGACTGGTGCGCGGCCTGTGGTTTGCCAGCGAGCTGACTTATGCGCTGCCCGGTATCGTGACAGGTGTGGCGGCAATCCTGTTTTTTCTGCCGCCGCTTCCTCTGCTGGCGGTCTCGATTTACGGCACGGTCTGGATCATTCTCGCCGCCTATCTGTCCAACTTCCTGGCCTTAGTCTTGCGCCCCACGCTGGCGGGCTTCGCACAAATTGACCCCTCGCTGGATGAGGCCGCGCGTCTGTGTGGAGCGGGGTTTCTGCGCCGCATGGGCGATATTTTACTGCCGCTGGCGGCGCCGTCTGCGCTGGCGGGAAGCCTGTTGGTCTTTCTGACCGCGCTGAACGAAATTCAGGTCTCGGTGCTGCTGGTGACCTCCGATACGCAAACCCTTGGGCCAACCATTATCTTTCTTGATGAGGGCGGCTCTGCACCGCTGGCTGCCGCCGTAGGATGCCTGATGATTCTGGTTGTTCTGACCTTGATGTTGCTGGCGACGCGCCTGACGCGCGCGCTGCCGCAGGGAGTATTGCCATGGCAAGCCTGACCGTGGTGAGCGGCGTGGGGGGAAAGTTGCCCGCCGCTTTCCTGCTTGAGATTCAGGGATACCGCCTGTTGTGGGATCTGGGCGCGGGGCCGGAGCCCGGCGTAAGGCCGGATTTAACGGTCACGGGGCACGTCGATGCCATCTGTCTGACCCATTCTGATGGAGACCATACAGGTGCACTCGACAGCTGGCAGGCGTTGGGATCGCCGCCGGTTTACGCCACGGAGCTGACCTGGCAGCAGTTGGGAGAGTGCCCAGTACCTGGGCGATCGCGGCACGCATTGCCCTTACGCGGGCAGTGCGCGGTTGGCCCGCTTAATCTGTTTACCGGCCGGAGCGGCCACTCACCAGGATCCGTCTGGTTTCACCTGCCGGTCGCGGGCGGCATCACCTATATGGGCGACTGGAGTCGCGAATCACTGCTGCTGCCTTTTGACCGACCACCACGGGCGCGCTGGTTGATTACCGATGCCTCTTACGGCGACCGTCATCAGCGGCTTAATCAGCAGGTTGACGCGCTGATACAGGCTGCCCGCCACGGGGCGGTGGTCACGGCGCCGTTGCACGGCAGAGGCCCGGAGATGGCACTGCGGCTACGAGCAAAAGGGTTGCCGGTGGTGCTGTGCCCGCAGGTGCGGGAAGACGTGTCACAGCTGCTGGCGCAAAATGCGCTGCCGGCCGCCACGGCGCTGGCGTTGCTGCCGTTGCTGCGTGAGCCGACGCCTGCGCAATGGCGACCTGACAGCGTTATCGTCGCGGCCGATGCGGTGGCGGACAGCGGCCTGGCCGCCTTGCTGAGCCAGCGGCCCGAGTTCAACCTGATTTTTAGCAGTCATGTCGCTCGCGGCACGCGGGCCTTCGCGATGCTACAAAACGGCTCAGCGCAGTGGTTGCCCTGGAATGTCCATCCCCCGCTGGACGATCAACTGGCGTTGATCAAACACAGCGGAGCGGACCAGGTCATTCCCGCTTTTGTCGAGCCGGCATTGTGCCAGCAGTTAATCGCCCGCGCGTCTGCCACGCTCAGCTGGCAGCGTCACTTTACGCTGTCATCCCGCTGGGAAAGCTTTGCCTGATCGCATTAGCTGTAAAGCCCGTGCTGCTGCACCGGCGCATGACCCGGATTATCCCGGATGCGGCGTACCGAGTCGCGTACCACCAGCTTGCCGTTCAGCAGCAGATTACCGGGCGGCAGGTTTGGATCTAAACGCAGCGCCTGAAGCATTTTGACGGCGGCCTCGCCCAGCTCGTCTCGCGGAACCTGAACCGAGGTTAACGGGATCTCCTGCACGGTGGCCAGGTTGAAACCATCCATGCTCATCACGGACACATCTTCCGGCACCCGCAGGCCTGCTTGCTGTAACGCCTGCACCGTTCCGGCGGCAATATAATCGCCACTCGCCAGAATCGCCGTAGGGCGCTGCGCCTGCGGGCAGCGACGCAAATAGTCGCCCAGACAGGCGCTGGCTTCGCTGCTGCTAAAACTGTTGAGCGTAATCAGGTGCTGGCGGCTGTCGAAGCGCAGATTCATGGCATGCCAGGCATCGCGTACACCCTGAAGCCGCTGCTCCATGGTGTAACGCCGAAGGCAGTGCAGCGACAGAATTTGCCGATGGCCCTGTTCAAACAGATAGCGCGCGGAAAACTCGCCAATAAGCTGATGATCCGGCGACACCGAGGGCAGGCGCATTCGGCGGTCGCGGGCGTTGATCAGCACGCAGGGTTTGTTCATTTCGGCCGCCAACTGATGAATGTGTTCATCGTCGATACCGATCAACAGCGCGGCTTCCGTCTGCTGCATCTTGTCGATAAACAGCGCGGCATCACTTTCCACTTCTTCCAGCGGGCAGTAGCGCAACCGCACATCGTGCGGTTTAACGGCTTCGCTGATCCCCTGGATCACCTTGTAATAAAAGATATCCGTGCGGATATCGAATGCCCGCGGTGGCGCAAATACCATCAGGTCATTAAGCAACAGCCGACCATGCTGAAGATTATCCAGTACGCCTTGCTGTTGGGCGATGCGTAACACTTTCTCGCGCGTGGCGGCGCGAATATTGGCTTTCCCGGCAAGGACGCGCGAAACCGTGCTGATCGACACGCCGCTCAGGGCGGCAATTTCGCTCACTTTTAAGCTTTGCTTCATTCTGTGATCGCCCTCAAATCTGCAAATGAAAAAATTTTCATAAGGTGCTGAATCGTGTCCCTGCTGGTCTGCAAGGGCATTTTTATTATTTCCCGATAGTGCCATGAAAAGGGTTGCAAAAAATGGGCTGTACCCACGTTTTCGGCTTTTTTAAGGTCGGATCAGATAAACAGGCTCGCTGCGCGGCAACGCGTCAATCACTGGCTACAGGAGTTTCATCATGAGTCTCGACTCGACCACCCGCACTCACGCGTCGTCGCGCCCGCTGCGGATGATTAAAAATTTGCGCTGGTGGATGCTGGGCATGTTCCTGCTGGGCGTCACGGTGAATTACATCACCCGTAACTCACTGGGGATTCTGGCACCGGAACTGAAAAGCACTCTGAATATGACCACGGAGCAGTATTCCTGGGTCGTGGCGGCTTTCCAACTGGCCTATACGCTGTTTCAGCCTGTGTGCGGCTGGTTAATCGATGTTATCGGTTTGAAAGTGGGCTTTTTGATCTGCGCCGTTATCTGGTCTGTCACCTGTCTGCTGCACGCCGGGGCAGGAAGCTGGCTGCATCTGGCGCTGTTACGTTTTGTGATGGGTGCATCAGAGGCGGCAGCCACGCCCGCGAATGCCAAGGCCATTGGGGAGTGGTTTCCGAAAAAGGAGCGGCCGGTAGCGGCAGGCTGGGCGGGCGTTGGCTTTTCCGTCGGCGCGATGCTGGCTCCGCCCATTATTTATATCGCGCATATCTCGTTTGGCTGGCAGGGCGCATTCCTGCTCACCGGCGGGCTGGGTTTGATCTGGGTGGCGCTCTGGTGGTGGGGCTATCACTCGCCTGAACGCCATCCGCGCCTCTCGGATGAGGAGCGGGCGTTTATTACCCAGGACAACGAAGTCATCGGCGAAAAGCTGCCGTTTTTCACTGCGATGAAAGTGATTGGGAAAGAGAAGAAGTTTTACGGAATCGCTATTCCGGCTTTTTTAGCCGAGCCCGCCTGGGCGGTCCTGAGCTTCTGGGTGCCGCTCTACCTGGCCAATGAACGCGGCATGGATCTGAAGCAGATCGTGATGTTCGCCTGGCTGCCGTTCCTGGCCGCTGACTTCGGCAGCGTCGCCAGCGGTTACCTGACAAAACTCTACGTGCGCTGGTTTGGCTGCTCCCGCGTGAACTCCATCGTCGCCAGTTCCGTCACCGGGGCCGCGCTGATGATCTCGCTGGCACTGATGACGCTGGTTAAAGATCCCTATCTTGCCATTGCCCTGATCTCCATCGGCGGTTTCGGCCACCAGGTGATTTCCTGCATGTTGAGCGCGCTGGTGGTTGAGCGTTTTGATCGCCGCCAGATGGCGACGGTCAACGGCATGCGCGGGTCCTGCGCCTGGATAGCCAGCTTTATTTTTTCACTGATTATCGGCGTTACCGCCGACACCATTGGCTTCAATCCCTTGTTTATTGCCATGGGCTTTTTTGATCTGATTGGCGCGGTTTTTCTGGTGATGTTTATTGCCGAACGCCGCCAACGTACTGCTAAACAGTGAGGGTAATCTCATGAAAACACTTAAGACATGGACGCTACATCAACAAACGCCGCATTTTGTCGAACTGAAAGTCGAGCAGCGTCACTTTTTACGGATTTACGTATTAGAAAACGGCCTGATGCGCGTGCTGCTGAAACGCGACGGGGAACTGGCGCTGAACCGCACCTGGAGCATTGCCCCGCAGGAGGATGTGCCTTGGGAGGGGCGCGACCGCGAATCGCTGGAAGGTTTTACGCTGCCCGCCTTTACCCTGCAACAGGAGGCGCAACAAATCCGTCTGGCCACGGATCGACTGCGGGTTACCGTGCATTATCCCCTTTGCCTCAGTTGGGAACATTTTGACGGCACCGACTGGCAGCCGCTGGCGGTCGATCGCCATACCGGGGCTTACCTGCTGAACATGCATGGCGATGGCGTGGAACATTATCAGCGTCGTCAGCCGCAGGACCGGGTTTACGGCCTGGGTGAAAAGAGCGGCGATCTCAACCGGGTCAATCGCCGTTTCGAAATGCGCAATCTGGATGCGATGGGCTATAACGCTGCCAGTACCGATCCGCTCTACAAACATATTCCTTTCACGCTGACCCAGCGTGACGGCGTCAGCTTCGGGCTGTTTTACGATAACCTCACCAGCAGCTGGCTGGACCTGGGGAATGAGTTAGATAATTATCATCTGCCTTATCGCCGTTACCGCGCAGAGGCGGGCGATCTGGATTACTACATGATGCTGGGCCCGACGCTGCTGGAGGTGACCAAGGCGTTTGTTCGCCTCACCGGCCGGACGCTCTTTCAACCGAAGTGGAGCCTGGGCTACAGCGGCTCCACAATGCACTACACGGATGCGCCTGATGCGCAGCAACAGCTCCTGTCCTTTATTCAACTGTGCCGCGAGCATGAGATTCCCTGCGATTCGTTTCAACTGTCGTCGGGCTACACCTCCATCAATAACAAGCGCTACGTGTTCAACTGGAACTATGACAAGGTGCCGAATCCCAATGCCATGAGCGCCGCTTTCCATCAGGCCGGGATGAAGCTGGCGGCCAACATCAAGCCTTGCCTGTTACAGGATCATCCACGTTATAAAGAAGTGGCGGATCAGGGGCTGTTTATCCGCGATTCGGAACAGGATCGGCCTGAGCGTTCCGTATTCTGGGATGATGAAGGCTCGCATCTGGATTTCACCCATCCCCAAACGGTGGCGTGGTGGCAGCAAAACGTCACTGAGCAGTTGCTGAAAAAAGGGATCGATTCGACCTGGAACGATAATAACGAATATGAAGTCTGGGACGGCGAAGCACGCTGCTATGGCTTTGGCCAACCCATTGCGATTAAGCACATCCGACCGGTGATGCCGCTGCTGATGATGCGCGCCTCGATGGAGGCTCAGCAGCGCTTTGCCCCGGAAAAAAGGCCGTACCTGATTTCCCGTTCAGGCTGCGCAGGCATGCAGCGCTATGTGCAGACGTGGAGCGGGGATAACCGGACAAACTGGCAAACCCTGCGCTACAACATCCGTATGGGGTTGGGAATGAGTCTGTCGGGCCTGTTTAACGTCGGGCACGATGTGGGCGGGTTTGCCGGCGATAAACCGGATGCGGAGCTGTTTGTGCGCTGGGTACAGAATGGCGTGATGCATCCCCGTTTTACTATTCATTCATGGAATGACGATCACACCGTCAACGAGCCCTGGATGTATCCGGAAGCCACATCAATGATTCGTGAGGCTATTCGCCTGCGTTATCGCCTGATGCCGTATCTGTATACGCTGGCCTGGCAGGCCAGCGAGCAGGATGAGCCAATGCTGCGGCCAACCTTCCTCGATCACGAGCACGATCCGCGCACCTATGACGAGTGCGATGATTTCATGCTGGGGCGAGATTTGCTGGTGGCAAGCGTGGTTGAGCAGGGCGCCCGTCAGCGCCAGGTCTATCTGCCAGATAACGCCCACGGCTGGTATGACTGGCACAGCGGTAGCTGGCTGGCGGGGGGCCAGTCGGTAATGCTGGATGCGCCGCTGGATCGTCTGCCGTTACTGATCCGTGCCGGTGCTGCAATTCCACTGGGAGAGTGTGAAAGTACCACCGATGCGCAGCGTGATAACGTACGGGAACTGCAGCTGTGGCCTGCGCCGGGCAATGCGACCACCTCCGGCGAACTGTTTGACGACGACGGAGAAACGCATGGCTGGCAGAAGGGCAATGCGCTTTGGCTGAGCTGGACGTTAACCAGCAGCGCGTCACGGTTGGAGCTGAGCATTGAAAAGCGGGGAGATTATCAGCCAGCGTGGCGTGATATGGCGATTAGCTTACCGCCGGGCGAGAAGCGTCCGTTGTGGGTCAACGGGGAAATGACAACCTGTTACCGACTGGCGTAACCCAGAGCGCAAATCACACTACCGGCCCACCTGCGTGGGCCGGTTTATTTTAGGCGGAGTGGGTTTCGGTGCTCATGCGTCCAAGGTCTTTATCGACCAGGAACAGACCGTTACCGCTATCGCCAACCATCGCCAGTTTATCCAGCACGGTTTTAAACAGCTTCTCTTCTTCATGCTGTTCTGCAACATACCACTGCAGGAAGTTGAAGGTTGAATAGTCCTGCGTTGTCATCGCTGAGTGCGCCAGTTCATTGATTTTACTGGTAATCAGCTTCTCGTGATCCAGCGCCTGAATCAGCACTTCATTCAGTGAATTGTAGGCAACGGGCGGTGCAGCAATGCTGCCCAGCACCGGCATAGCACCGGTATCGCTCAGATAGTCGAACAGGCGCTGCATGTGTTCCATCTCTTCACGCGAATGCATTTTCAGGAAGGACGCTGCGCCCTCATAGCCTTTATCGCTGCACCACGCACTCATTTGTAAATAGAGATTGGCGGAGAAAAATTCGAGGTTCAGCTGGTCGTTTAAACGTCCAGTCATTTCAGCAGTCAGCATGGCCGCGTCCTTTGAGTGTTAATAAATTAGTGGTGAATTATGCAACAGGCTGGTAACGAATGGGAAGCCTTTTATTGAAAAATTTGCAATTTATCTGGTTGATTTAAAAAGAATTATTTCAACTATTGAATGCGAGCGATTATCATTGTGGTCAGCTTTTCGGGTCGCCAGTTGTCACTCCGTAAGCCGGTGCGCCTGGCTTCCGTGCGGCTTCCTTTACCGGCAGGTCAGGCTGGATGCGGCCTGGCAGGAAGGCAAGGGTGACCCGGCGATGAACCGGCTGCAGCGCATGCGCAAGAAATGCCTGACCAGAGATTTGTGAGGCAAGGCGTGAAGGTGAATCTTATGCGGGTTCATCGCGAAGAAATCGCATAAACTTTTCGTGAAATGCCACCGTTAACCCTCAGGGTGAATATGCAATCTGTCAAAAGCCATGCTGAATTTTACGACGTCCAGTTTTCAAAAGAAGATTTCACCGGTCTGACGATCGCTGAAACGCATTTTGAAGACTGCGAATTCAATAACGCCAACTTTACCTCTGCGGTGTTTTCGGCCTGCAAGTTCATCAACTGTGTGTTTAATCACTGCAATATGAGCCTGCTGAACCCATCCAATAGCCGCTTCTTTGGCGTTCACTTCAATGAGTGCAAGCTGACCGGCATTGACTGGACGACAGCCTACTGGCCCGATTTTTATCTGGACCACGAACTGCATTTTCAGAAATGTATTCTGGCCAGCGGCTCTTTTTTTGGGCTGCGGTTGCAGGGCTTAAAAATGGAGGCATGCAAACTGACAGAGGTGGATTTCAGGGAGTGCGATTTAACCGGCGCAACGCTCACCGAATCGGACCTGACGGGCAGTTTATTCAATCACACCGTGCTACGTGGCGCAGATCTCACAGAATCCTGGAATTACGCCATCAATATCTTCCATAACACGGTCGATAAAGCCAAATTTTCTCGCCTGGAAGCGGTTTGTTTGCTGGAAAGTCTGGGCATCGAACTCGTCGATTAGTCGAGGCCTGAGGAGTAGCAGCCCCCGCGAATACGCTTTATGGGGCAGGTTTCGTTCGGGGTAACGCCTGGCCACCCTGACGTACTACCGGCGCGGCGGCCTGCCGTTTCTGACTGACGCCACTTTCTCTTCCGTACGCTGTAGGCCAATAGCACAAAATATTGTATGCTATGCCGCCTTAAAGTTGACCAGGTAACCGGAAGCACGCCAATGTAACTTTGCGCTCACCCCGCGACGACATAAAGTCGCATTTGGCACCGTTTATCCGCCGGTAAGGTTCTGCCGGCCACCGTGATTTATCTGCCGCGCCTGTTAGCGCGTGGCTACGTTGAGAAGAATTCACTCATGTCTAATCCCTTTTTAGAAGAGGTGGCACGCCGCCGCACCTTCGCGATTATCTCGCACCCGGATGCCGGTAAAACCACAATTACCGAAAAAGTCCTGCTGTTCGGACAGGCGATCCAGACCGCCGGTACGGTAAAAGGCCGCGGCTCCAACCAGCATGCGAAGTCTGACTGGATGGAGATGGAAAAGCAGCGTGGTATTTCAATCACGACGTCAGTTATGCAGTTTCCCTATCGTGACAGCCTGGTAAACCTGCTGGATACGCCGGGGCACGAAGACTTCTCTGAAGATACCTATCGTACGCTGACCGCCGTTGACTGCTGCCTGATGGTGATCGACGCAGCGAAAGGCGTTGAAGATCGTACCCGTAAGCTGATGGAAGTGACGCGCCTGCGCGATACGCCGATCCTGACCTTTATGAACAAACTCGACCGTGACATCCGCGATCCGATGGAACTGCTGGATGAAGTGGAAAGCGAGTTAAAAATCGCCTGTGCGCCCATCACCTGGCCAATAGGCTGCGGTAAGTTGTTTAAAGGGGTTTATCACCTTTATAACGATGAAACTTATCTCTATCAGACCGGTAAAGGGCACACCATCCAGGAAGTGCGCATCGTTAAAGGCCTGAACAACCTGGACCTCGACGCGGCCGTCGGCGAAGAGCTGGCCGCACAGCTGCGTGAAGAGCTGGAGCTGGTGCAGGGCGCCTCGCACGAATTCGAAAAAGAGGCTTTCCTTAGCGGTCAACTCTCTCCGGTGTTCTTTGGTACTGCGCTGGGTAACTTTGGCGTTGATCATATGCTGGATGGCCTTGTGGAGTGGGCGCCGCGCCCCATGCCGCGCCAGACCGATACCCGCCAGGTTGAGGCAAAAGAAGAGAAATTTACCGGTTTCGTGTTCAAGATTCAGGCTAACATGGATCCCAAGCACCGTGACCGCGTGGCGTTTATGCGCGTGGTATCAGGCCGTTACGAAAAAGGCATGAAGCTGCGCCAGGTGCGCACTGGCAAAGACGTCGTGATTTCTGATGCGTTAACCTTTATGGCGGGCGACCGTTCGCACGTAGAAGAAGCCTATCCGGGCGATATCATCGGCTTGCACAACCACGGCACGATTCAGATCGGCGACACCTTTACCCAGGGTGAGAACATGAAGTTCACCGGTATTCCGAACTTCGCGCCAGAACTGTTCCGCCGTATTCGCCTGCGCGATCCGCTGAAGCAAAAGCAACTGCTGAAAGGGCTGGTCCAGCTGTCGGAAGAGGGCGCGGTTCAGGTGTTCCGTCCGGTTCACAATAACGACCTGATTGTAGGAGCTGTTGGTGTCCTGCAGTTTGACGTGGTCGTCGCGCGTCTGAAAAGCGAATACAACGTTGAAGCCATCTATGAGGCGATTAACGTTTCTACGGCACGTTGGGTCGAGTGCAGCGATGCCAAAAAGTTCGAAGATTTCCAGCGTAAAAATGAGGTGAACCTCGCGCTGGATGGCGGTGATAACCTGACCTATATCGCTCCCACCATGGTGAATCTGAATATTACTCAGGAACGCTATCCTGATGTGACATTCCGTAAAACCCGCGAGCACTAATTCGTGCTTTCAGGGCCATTCCAGCACGGAATGGCCCTGTTTCAACGGATACAGAACCCTCCTAAAACGCGCCTTTTCCTCTCTTTTGACGCACGATCAACCAGTTACCCGAGCAAAACTCTAAATCCCGACTATGATTATTTCATCGGACGGTTTAAGAGACTTATTCTCCCCGCGTCCAGTGCCGCAGCAGCACTGTTTGCTGCTCTTGCGCCCACAGTTTTGGGCGAGTTAACAGATAGAAGGATGATATCGATGCACACAACTAAGATTACTAAAACATTGATGGCTGCGATGATCGGTACTGCTCTGCTGAGCGGAAGCGCATTTGCAGAGGAATCCGCGTCTCAGAAAGCCTCACAAACGGCTGACAGCGCTGGTGCAAAAATTGACAGCTCAATGAAGAAAGTGGGCGGCTTTATGGATGACAGCGCCGTGACGGCTAAAGCAAAAGCGGCCCTGGTTGATGACGACTCCATCAAAAGCACCGACATTTCTGTCAAAACCCATCAGGGCGTTGTTACCCTGAGCGGCTTCGTGACCTCACAAGACCAGGCTGAGAAAGCCGTGGCCGTGGTGAAAAAAGTTGAAGGCGTTAAATCAGTCAGCGACAAGCTGCACGTGAAAGACGCGAAAAAACAGTCAATGAAAGGTTATGCCGGTGACGCTGCCACAACCAGCGAAATTAAAGCTAAGCTATTAGCAGATGACATGGTTCCTTCACGTAACGTGAAAGTGGAAACCACCGACGGTGTGGTTCAGCTTTCAGGTGAAGTGGCGAATCAGGCACAGTCTGACCGTGCCGAAAGCATCGCTAAAGCTATCGAAGGCGTAAAAAGTGTTAAAAATGACCTGAAGGTCAAGTCTTAACACGACCCGGTGCGGCTTCTTCCGGAAGCCGCACTGATAAAAATACCCATCGTGGGATGAAACAAGCAGTTCAATATTAAAATGGTTAAGGAGAGGCTTATGTTTCGTTGGGGCATTATTTTTCTGGTGATCGCACTGATCGCTGCTGCATTAGGTTTTGGTGGCCTTGCCGGTACCGCAGCCTGGGCAGCTAAAGTCGTATTCGTGGTGGGTATTATTCTGTTCCTCATCAGCTTGTTCACTGGCCGTAAAAAGCTATAGCGATGACCCAGACTGTTTGATGCTGGCGTAGTCAGCATCAAACGGAGACCAGTTATTTGTGCGAATGTTATTGTGAGGCAAAGGATGCTTCATATTCGCAACGATGTGTTAAACGGCGCAACGCCAATAGCACAATTTATGGACAACGTAGCTGGTTCTCCGTGCTAGTATCCTTTCACAATTCTAATCCCTGCATTCCCTACATTTGCCTATCGGGAACCCAATCTGAGGTCGGTACATTGGGTATACGTATTCCCGTGACGCTTGGGGCGATTGAACCCCTTGCTCTCACACCTTTTAAAGCCAGGAAAATCGCCTTAGTGTGCGAGGGTGGCGGTCAACGCGGCATCTTCACCGCCGGCGTATTAGATGAGTTTCAGCGGGCTAAATTCAACCCTTTCCAGCTTTTGCTTGGCACGTCGGCCGGGGCACAGAATCTGTCCGCCTTTGTCTGCGCGCAGCCGGGCTACGCGCGCCGGGTGATCACCCGCTATACGACCAGTAAGCAGTTTTTCGATCCGCTGCGTTTCTTACGCGGCGGCAATCTTATCGATCTCGACTGGTTAATCGACATCACCCGAAGCGAATTCCCCCTGGCGATGAGCAGTGCCGAAACCCTGTTTTCCAGCGGGCGCGAATTCTATATGTGTGCCTGCCGCAGTGATGACTATGCGCCCAGTTATTTTGCGCCCACCAGTGATAACTGGCTGGAAATTATTAAAGCTTCCAGTGCGATTCCGGGCTTTTATCGCCTGGGAGTGGATCTGGAAGGCATCAGCTATCTGGACGGTGGTGTCAGTGATGCTATACCCGTGCGTGAGGCGGCCAAACGTGGCGCAGATACGATCGTGGTGATCCGTACCGTGCCCTCTCAGATGTTCGATACGCCACGCTGGATAACGCGTATGGAACGCTGGTTCAGCGGCGGTGCGCTGCAGCCGATGCTCACTATCCTGCATCATCATGAGCAGACCTATCGGGAAACGCAGCAGTTTATTGAGTCACCGCCAGGGGATTTACGCATCATTGAAATTTTCCCACCGCGCGTGCTGGCCAGTAACGCGTTAGGCAGCCGGATCGCCTCGCTTAACCAGGATTACCACCTGGGACGCCGCTGTGGCCGCTATTTTATGGCCACGCTGGGCCAGTGGCTGAGCGATGCCGAGCCGCAAACGGGGCTGGATATTGTCACGCCTGCCGCGCCGGTGGCGAATGAACCCAACAGTGGGGCGATCGTTACGCCGCTGGCGGGCAATGACGACGCCTGGAATGAAGGCTCGCTGGCATGAGGTTTGTGGATACCCATTGCCACTTTGATTTTCCGCCCTTCGTCGGGCAGGCGGTGGAAAGTCTTGCCCGGGCCGCCCAGTCCGGCGTTGAAAAAATTATCGTGCCCTCGGTAGACGCGGGACGCTTTGCAACGGTCTGCCAGCTGGCTCACGCGCATCCCGCCCTTTATGCTGCGCTGGGGCTGCATCCGATTGTTATTGAACATCATCAGGAATCGCATCTTAGCGAGCTGGAAGCCCGGTTGATAAAGCCGCCCGCTAAGCTGGTAGCGTTAGGTGAGATCGGCCTGGATCTTTATCGGGACGAGCCGCAGTTCGACAAGCAGAAACATTTTCTGGATGCGCAGCTGAAGCTGGCTAAACGTTACGATCTGCCGGTGATCCTGCACTCGCGTCGAACGCACGATCAGCTGGCGCTGCATCTGCGCCGTCACGATCTCTCGCGCCGTGGCGTGGTTCATGGTTTTGCCGGTAGCCTGCAGCAGGCCCAGGCTTTTATCAAACTTGGCTATGCGATTGGCGTAGGCGGCACCATTACCTATCCGCGCGCCAGTAAAACCCGACAGACCATCGCACAGTTACCGCTTTCATCCTTGTTGCTGGAAACGGATGCCCCCGATATGCCGCTGAACGGTTTTCAGGGCCAGCCCAATCGACCAGAGCGCGCTTTTCAGGTGTGGCAGGTGCTGTGTGAGCTGCGTGAAGAAGCGCCAGAGGTCATTGCCGATGCGCTATGGCACAACAGCCACAGACTTTTTCGCCTTTCCTGATGTCGCCCGTTTACCCTTTTTCTCACAAAATGTTATAATAGTAACATTCCCGTCGTGGGCTTATATGGGCTTCACTTCGCCTGATTTCGTGACTGAATCAACTTTAATTTGAAATATTGCAGTTGTTTCATATTTCGATGTGACGAATGGCACATATTCACCGGCTCCGAATTGTTATTATTATCACATACGGGTGGATAATAATTCACCCCTTGTCCTGGAGATTGTTATGACTGATATCAAACAGCAGGCTCTACGCGCGCTGAAACTGATGGATTTAACCACCCTGAATGAAGATGACACCGATGAGAAAGTGATCGCACTCTGTCACCAGGCGAAATCCCCGGTGGGCAATACCGCCGCCATCTGCATTTATCCGCGTTTTATTCCCATTGCTCGCAAAACGCTGCGTGAGCAGGGCACGCCGGACGTGCGTATTGCCACCGTCACCAACTTCCCCCACGGCAATGACGACATCGAGATCGCACTGGCTGAAACCCGTGCCGCTATCGCCTACGGTGCTGACGAAGTGGACGTGGTTTTCCCTTATCGCGCGCTGATGGCTGGCAATACTCAGGTGGGCTTTGATCTGGTTAAAGCCTGCAAAACAGCCTGTGCGGAAGCGGATGTACTGCTGAAAGTGATTATTGAAACCGGTGAGCTGAAGCAGGAAGCGCTGATCCGTCAGGCCTCTGAAATTGCCATTGATGCCGGAGCGGACTTTATCAAAACCTCAACCGGTAAAGTGCCCGTGAATGCAACGCCCGAAGTGGCACAGATCATGATGAGCGTGATCCGCGATAAAGGTGTGAAAGCGCAGGTTGGCTTTAAACCGGCTGGCGGCGTGCGTACCGCTGAAGATGCCGCCATCTATCTGCAACTGGCTGAAGATACGCTGGGTGCCGACTGGGCTGACGCACGGCACTTCCGTTTTGGCGCTTCCAGCCTGCTGGCAAACCTGCTGAACACCCTTGGACACAGCAGCGATACCCGTCAGTCAGGCTACTGATATCTCCGGGCGGCATCTTACCGCCTTTTCTCCTCTTTCCCTGACGTAAGGGGGCGACTTTGTACCTTGCACAAGAAATCATTCGAAAAAAACGTGACGGCCACGCGCTGAGTGAAGACGAGATTCGTTTCTTCATTAACGGCGTGCGTGATAACAGCGTTTCGGAAGGACAAATTGCCGCGCTGGCAATGACCATTTATTTTCACGATATGTCGCTGCCGGAGCGGGTTGCTCTGACGATGGCGATGCGTGACTCAGGCACCGTGCTGAACTGGAAATCCCTGAATCTGAACGGGCCGGTGGTCGATAAGCACTCCACCGGCGGCGTCGGCGATGTCACCTCGTTGATGCTGGGGCCGATGGTGGCCGCCTGTGGCGGCTATATCCCGATGATCTCAGGTCGCGGGCTGGGGCACACCGGCGGCACCCTGGACAAGCTGGAAGCGATTCCCGGGTTTGACATTTTCCCCAGTGATGACCACTTTCGCCAGACCATAAAGCAGGTTGGCGTGGCAATTATTGGCCAAACCAACTCCTTGGCTCCGGCGGACAAACGCTTTTACGCCACGCGCGACATCACGGCCACCGTGGATTCGATTCCGCTGATCACCGCCTCGATTCTGGCGAAAAAGCTGGCCGAAGGGCTGGATGCGCTGGTGATGGATGTCAAAGTCGGCTCCGGGGCATTTATGCCCACGTATGAAGCCTCTGAAAATCTGGCGCAGGCCATTGTTGGCGTCGCCAACGGCGCGGGCTGTCGCACCACGGCGCTGTTAACGGATATGAACCAGGTGCTGGCCTCCACGGCCGGTAACGCGCTGGAAGTGCGCGAAGCAGTGCGCTTCCTGACCGGTGCGCAGCGTAACCCGCGCCTGCTGGAAGTCACTTTGGCGCTGTGCAGCGAAATGCTGATCTCCGGCAAACTGGCGGAAAATGAGGCTGAGGCGCGCGAAAAACTCATGACTGTGCTGGATAACGGCAAGGCCGCAGAGGTGTTTGCCCGCATGGTGGCGGCGCAGAAGGGCCCGACCGATTTTGTTGAGCGCTACGACAGCTATTTACCTGCGCCAACGATGAGCAAAGCGGTTTTTGCCGACCGGGCAGGCTGTGTTACCCATATGGATACCCGCGCGCTGGGCATGGCGGTGGTGGCGATGGGCGGTGGACGCCAGCGCGCCAGTGATGCCATCGATTACAGCGTGGGCCTGAGCGACATGATCACCCTGGGCGAGCAGGTGGATGCTTCACGTCCGCTGGCGGTCATCCATGCCAGCAGTGAAGCGCACTGGCAACAGGCCGCTGCCGCCGTAAAAGCCGCGATTACCTTGGGTGAACGCGCCCCGGCAGCCACGCCTGTCGTGTATCGCCGCGTCACTGAGGCAGGCTGACGCAGGGAACCCCTTTATACCGTCCCGGATTCAGGTATACTGATCTGATCGCTTTTTTTTGACTTGTCGCGCGCTTTTGGCGCAGGAGACTGGCATGAAACGTGCTTTTATTATGGTGCTGGATTCGTTTGGAATCGGCGCTAGCAAAGATGCCGATAAATTCGGTGATGCAGGTTCAGATACGTTAGGTCATATCGCAGAAGCCTGCTTTAACGGTCAGGCGGATAAGGGCCGTAAAGGGCCGCTGCACTTACCTAATCTGACCGCGCTGGGCCTGGGCAAAGCGGCTGAGCTGTCTACTGGTCGTTTTCCTGCGGGGCTGGATCCTGAGGCGAAGATCACGGGCGCCTATGCTTACGCCAGTGAGCTTTCATCGGGCAAAGATACGCCGTCAGGCCACTGGGAAATCGCCGGCGTGCCTGTTCTGTTTGACTGGGGATACTTCAGCGATAAGCAGAACAGCTTCCCGCAGGCGCTGCTGGACAAGCTGGTGGAACGCGCCGGTTTACCCGGCTATCTCGGCAACTGCCACTCATCCGGTACGGTAATCCTCGACCAGTTGGGCGAAGAGCACATGCACTCTGGCAAGCCGATTTTCTACACCTCGGCGGACTCCGTATTCCAGATCGCCTGCCACGAAGAAACCTTCGGGCTGGAGCGGTTGTATGAACTTTGTGAAATTGCGCGCGAAGAGCTGACCGAAGGCGGCTACAACATTGGTCGCGTGATTGCCCGGCCGTTTGTGGGCGACAAAGCAGGCAGCTTCGAGCGCACCGGCAACCGTCACGATCTGGCCGTTGAGCCGCCATCGCCGACCATGCTGAAGAAGCTGGTGGACGAGAAGGGCGGTCATGTGATTTCGGTTGGTAAAATTGCCGATATCTATGCTGAGCAGGGCATCACTAAAAAAGTGAAAGCCACCGGTCTGGACGCGCTGTTTGATGCGACCATTCAGGAAATGAAAACTGCGCCGGATCAAGCGATTGTGTTCACCAACTTTGTCGACTTCGATTCCACCTGGGGCCATCGCCGCGACGTTGCGGGTTATGCGGGCGGCCTGGAGCTGTTTGACCGCCGTTTGCCAGAGCTCATGGAACTGGTCAAAGAGGATGATATTTTGATCCTCACCGCCGACCACGGCTGTGACCCGACCTGGGAAGGCACGGAACACACACGCGAGCATATTCCGATCCTGATTTACGGACCGAAGGTTGAGCCGGGGTCGCTGGGCTATCGCGACACCTTTGCCGATATCGGCCAGACGATCGCGCACTATTTTGACCTGTCCCCCATGGACTACGGCAAGAACATGCTGTAAAAACAGCGAAATTTTTAAAAAGGATAGAGAATTATGGCAACTCCTCACATTAATGCAGAAATGGGTGATTTCGCAGACGTCGTACTGATGCCGGGCGATCCGCTGCGTGCGAAGCACATTGCAGAAACCTTTCTGGAAGATGCCGTTGAGGTGAACAACGTGCGCGGCATGCTGGGCTATACCGGCACTTATAAAGGCCGCAAAATCTCCGTCATGGGCCACGGCATGGGCATTCCCTCCTGCTCCATTTACGCCAAAGAGCTGATCACCGAGTTCGGCGTGAAGAAAATCATCCGCGTGGGTTCCTGTGGTGCCGTGCGTCCCGACGTGAAACTGCGTGATATCGTGATCGGCATGGGCGCATCGACCGATTCCAAAGTGAATCGTATGCGTTTCAAGGATCACGATTTTGCCGCGATTGCGGATTTCGATATGGTGCGCAACGCTGTCGATGCGGCCAAAAATCTGGGTGTTGACGCGCGCGTAGGGAATATCTTCTCTGCCGACCTGTTCTACACGCCCGATCCGCAGATGTTTGACGTAATTGAGAAGTACGGCATTCTCGGTGTGGAAATGGAAGCCGCCGGCATTTACGGCGTGGCTGCTGAATTTGGGGCGAAAGCGCTGACGATCTGCACCGTGTCCGATCATATCCGTACCCATGAGCAGACGACTGCCGCAGAGCGCCAGACAACCTTTAATGACATGATTAAGATTGCGCTGGAATCTGTGCTGCTGGGCGATTAATCTCCACGCTCATTGATGCTCTTGCTCACCCGGCAGCGCGACGTTGCCGGGTGAGCGCGTCAGAAGATTTACGCTTCCCGCTCATTTCGCAACATTCTCATCAAATGACACACTTTTCATCAGGCTTGTGCATCTTGCTACTGGCAAGGACCGCTTATGCCACTATCATGAAGCCGAACAATAAATAACAACATGCCAGACTGAAAATACCTGCCTGATGAATTTTCGAAATTTCGACGCTGAAGAGAAGTTGTTTGTACGCCGTGCCGCCATGGCATTTGTGCTGGTCTGCATCTGCTTCACCATCCTGGGTTTAAACCTGTATCGCCTGCAGGTACGCGATCACAGCTATTACCAGACGCGCTCAAACCAAAACGATATCAAAATGATCCCTATCGCGCCCACGCGCGGGCTGATTTTCGACCGTAACGGGATTCCGCTGGTGCGCAATGTGACCTGGTACGACATCACTATCACCCCGTATAAAGTGGACGATATGAAGGACGTGCTGCGCCAGCTCACGCCGCTTATCGATCTGACACCGGACGACATTACGCGTTTTCAGCACGATCTCCGGCAGAACAGCCGCTACAAACCGGTTATCCTCAAAGAGGAACTTACCGACGAAGAGGTGGCGCGCTTTTCAGTCAACCAGTTCCGGTTTACCGGCGTCAGCATTGATACCTATCAGGACAGGGAATATCCCTATGGGGCCGATCTGGCGCATGTTGTTGGCTACGTCTCTAAAATCAATGATAACGACTATAAGCGGCTGAATGCCGAAGGCATTGCTGAAAACTACGCGGCTGACCACAACATTGGTAAGCAGGGGATTGAAGGCTATTACGAATCCCTGCTGCACGGTAAGCCTGGCTATCAGGAAGTGGAAGTGGATAACCATGGCCGCATTGTCCGGGTGCTGAAAGAAGTGCCGCCGGTAGCAGGCAAGAACATCACCCTGACGCTGGACCTGCATCTGCAACAGTATGCGGAAAGCCTGCTGGCCGGACAGCGTGCCGCGTTACTGGTGGAAGATCCCCATGACGGATCCGTGCTGGCGATGGTTTCCAGCCCCAGCTACGATCCCAACCCTTTTGTGAAGGGCATCAGCTATAAAGCCTACAAGACGCTGCTGCAGGATAAAAACCTGCCGCTGATTAACCGTGTCACCCAGGGCCTGTATCCCCCGGCCTCCACCGTCAAACCCTATATGGCGATGTCTGCCCTGTTAACCCATGTGATTACGCCGCAAACCACCTTTTTTGGCGGCCCAACATGGACGCTGCCGGGCACCGACCGTCGCTACCGTGACTGGAAAAAAAGCGGCCACGGCACGCTCGATGTCACCAAAGCGATCGAAGAGTCTGCAGATACCTTCTTCTATCAGGTGGCCTTTATGATGGGCATCGATCGCATTCACACCATGCTCAGCAAATTTGGTTACGGCCGCTCCACAGGCATCGATCTGAACGAAGAGTACAGCGGCCTGCTACCCAGCCGCGACTGGAAAATGAAAGTCCATAAAAAGCCCTGGTATCAGGGGGACACGGTGTCGGTGGGGATCGGTCAGGGCTACTGGATTGCGACCCCGATTCAGATGGTGAAGGCGCTGGTAACCTTGATTAATAATGGACGGGTGATTACGCCGCACTTACTGGAAAAATCCCAGCTCGGCACCCGGGTTCAGCTCTATCAGCCTAAGCTGCCACAGGCGCAGATTGGCGATCCGAATTCTCCCTACTGGTCATTAGTGCGCCACGCTATGTTTGGCATGGCCAACGCACCGAACGGCACGGGCTATAAATATTTCCATACCGCGCCTTACGGCATTGCAGCGAAAAGTGGGACATCTCAGGTGTTCAGCCTGAAAGAAAACCAGACCTACAACGCCAAAATGATTCCGGTACGGCTGCGCGATCATACGTTTTATACCGCCTTCGCACCCTTCAGCGCTCCCAAAGTTGCGGTGGCGTTGATTCTGGAAAACGGCGGAAGTGAAGGCGTGGTTGCCGCGCCGGTGATGCGCAAGCTGCTTGACCATATCTTCCTGCCGCCGACCACCCCGCCGCCCGTTGAGGTGGCACAGCACCAGGCAGGCTAGCGGAAGAATACCCGGTTACGCCCGTGCTTTTTGGCATCGTACAGCGCGGCATCTGCCTGCGTGTAAAGCGTTTCGAACCGGGTGCCTGCTGCGCCCCAGCTGACGCCGAGGCTGGCCGTGACCAGCCGCTCCGGCAGCGCATTTAACGGCGAGGCGTTCAGCGAGGCGAGAATGGCTCCGGCGACGATAACCGCATCGCCCAGCCAGGTATTGGGCAGCATGATGGTGAACTCTTCACCGCCGATTCGACCGATGCTGGCGATGGCAGGCGTATTACGCTGAATACGTTGTACCAGTTCGCAAATCACCTTATCCCCGACGGGATGACCGTATTCATCATTGATGCGTTTAAAGAAGTCGATATCAAGAATGATTAAGGCCGCCGGCGCCTGGTCCAGCGTATCGCTGATGCGTTGAATAATCGCGCTGCGGTTCCAGACATCCGTCAGGGGATCGTGCGTGGCTTTGTACTCCAGTTCCGTTGCCAGCTCGTTCAGTTGCTCATTTACCCGGTTCAGCTCACGCTCTGCCCGATCGCTGCGTGAGATTAACCGATAGGTTTCACGCATCAGTCGCTGGTAGTGCCCGTTGAGCTGTAGCAGCGCCTGCCGATACTCTTCAGCCTGCAGGCTATGCTGCGCCGCGACATGGCTGGCCTGATTGAGTGCCTGGGTTTCTTCCAGAAACAGCTCATTGAGGTGCGTCATTGGCGCTGTTCCGCATGCAGCTTCACGGTTAACGCGGTGAAATCCAGAGACAGCTCTTCGCCAAACTCTTCTGACACGTCATCTTCGGCATCGTAAAACCAGTTCAGTACGATCGTGCAGCCGCTCTGCGCGAGCCTGTTGAACTGATCAAACAGCCCAAACAGCATCTTGGTGCTTGAGCTGTTGAAATAGCTCAGGTCGATATTCACCTCTGCCGCTTGGCTGGCCTGAGGCTGCCAGCTTTCCAGCGCGCTTTGCAGCGGACGGTAAAAGGCGGCGGCATTCTCTGGCCAGGATTCTCCCCGCAGGGAGAATCGGTGGGCCACAAAGTCAAACTCTACGGCGGGCGTACATTCAGTGGCGGTAAGTTGAATGATTTGCATAGGGGCTTCTTCAGTCATGGCAGATAGTGGCCTTAAGCCAAAAGGCAGAGAGCTCGCTGGCCTCCAGTGGCTGGAAACAATACTCCAGCGGTTCACTGACGTCGCGCGCCAGGGTAAGCAAGCCGATATTGGCGCCTTTGCTCCAGACCGGACTCTCAGCGCGTAACCGGTTTCGGTAAGCTTGTTTAATTTCATCCGCATTCATCACGCGGAGCGAATCCAGATCCCCGCGCAGTTGATGAGTGGCGTCGCTGCCGACCAGGTTTGCGCTTTCCAGATAGTAGCGACCGTCATCGTAACGCAGGCTCAATGAACCAAAGCGATACAGCTGATCGTTATGACTCAGCGCCCGGCTGTCCTGCGAGTAACGCAGAATGTTTTGCGCAATCTCGACAAAGCTGGAGAACAGCCGCCGCCTGACTTTTTGTGACCGCTCGTGATTCTCCAGAAACAGTTTGACCACTTCGCCCATCGCCGTGATGTTCTGCGGTGAAAAAAAGCCGGTATACTGCAATGCAATAAGGCCGGACTGCGATTCGGTATTAAAGGGCAGACCCCGTAGTGACTCGTTTTTCATTTTCTTCCCGGTGCAGTCAATAGCGAAAGCCAAACCAGGTGACGTCATCGCGTCGCGCCTGATTACCTTGCCAGCTTAAATAGTCTTGCTGAAACGCCAGCGATAACTCCGCCATAGGCAAATGCTGATAGCGCATCAGCAGAGACTGAATACGCTTATTGCCAAACATGATATTCCGTTCGCCACCTGGTTGATCGGTGACGCCATCCGTGAGGACAAACAGCATGTCGCCTGGATTAAACGCCAGGCTCTGTTCAGGCCAGTGATAGTCTTCCGGCGTATCGGTATAGCCGACGCGGACGCGATCCTGACTGAGCGAGATAATTTCATTGCTGATGTTGCTGAGCATAAATGCCTGGGTTCGGGCGCTGGCCCAGCGCAGCTGATGCAGCCCGGTATCAACTGACATCACGATGGCATCGCAGCCATCGTTAGAGAGTGAGGTTTGCTGGGAGGCGTTCAGCTGGCCCAGGGTTTGTTTAATATGGTGATTAAGGGCATGCAGGATGCTGGCAGGTGCCTGCAGATCGGCCTCGCGCAGCGCGTTTTCCAGTGCCGACTGCAAAATCACCGTCATAAAAGCGCCGGGAATCCCGTGGCCCGTGCAGTCGGCGATGACCGCCAGCCAGCCATTGTCATGGCGGTGAAAAGCGTAGTAATCGCCGCCCACGCCGTCTCGGGGCTGCCAGTACAAACACCAGTCGTCGAGCAGGGAGGCAATCAGCTGGTTGGACCGATCCAGCATCGCGTCCTGAATGACCCGCGCGTAATCAATGCTTTGTAAAATTTGCTGATGCTGGCGCGCCTGTAAATCGGAGACGCGGCGAATCAGATCGATCCCTAAACCAATGCCGATATAGTGCCCGTTCTCCGTCAGGATAAACCCATCGGCGACGGACTTATCCCCGTTGGCCACGACCTGCTGCGCAACGCTTTCCAGCGTATTTTCCACGTCAATCACCAGCGGGAACTTATCCATAAAGGCAATGCAGCTCTTGCGGTCATAGAGTTCGGGAAAGAAAGGGCGCGCCATCTGCGATAAAAAGATGTGGCGGTTGATCATGCCGAACGGCTTGCCGTTTTCCACTACGGGCAACCCGATCAGATCTTTGTGTTCGGCAAAGAGTGCCATGACGGCACGGTTATCTGTCTCCGGACTGACGAAAGGGACCTCAATGCATAACACCCGCGCGTCATAGCGGCTTGAGGCGGAAACCACAGTATTCACAGAGGCGGGTAACTGCATGATGCGGCTCTTGATTGTCCAGGAATAATCTTAGAGTAATGAGCGCAGATGACGGATTTATGGCAAAAAAACGGTTGGGAAAAAGAGGGCCGATAAATCGCAGTTAAAGCAAAATAGCAGCGAAAAATAGCCTGCCAGAGGGCGTTCTGCAGCGCGAAAATCCGGCGGTTGATTGGGCGGATTGCTAAATTTTCGCCCGTTCCCCTTCTGGTTGATGGAAAACCCGTCAGTTGATTTCATTTTTGTGAAAAGCGTTTGACGCTGGGGCCTGCTTAAGGTTTAATGCGCCCCGTTGCCCGAATAGCTCAGTCGGTAGAGCAGGGGATTGAAAATCCCCGTGTCCCTGGTTCGATTCCGGGTTCGGGCACCACTCTTCAGAGCCTGTTCGTTAAGAGATGAGATCCTTAACGGGCAAGACAGAGGGTCCCCTTCAGCCATAAGTCGGTAAATATGCCTTACCGAACCTTTTGTTGAACACGGGACTTTAAAGTCCGGAGGATGTTCCTAGCATCCTCTGGACTTCTCACATCCATTAAAAACACTTCAGCAACGTATTTACCTGTTCTTCAGCCTCTCTGTCAAGATAATGTAAATAAATCCTTCGTAATTTTTCCATATTTCAAATCAGACAGTTAGATTTGACTTAAGATTAATCCTACGCCACATCCAGCTCCTCAATCACGCTTCTCACTCTCTCGATATCGCTTTCCACGTACTGCAGCGTTACTGTCGGTGTCGAATGACCCAGAAGATCCTGCGCCATTTTGAGGTTGCGATCGGGAAGCCTCATAAGGTTCGTCGCTATCGTATGCCTGAAACGATGAGGGCTGACGATGAAACCACATTCCTTTGAAAGCCGCCTGAAAAAGGCTCTGAGTGGGGGATTATCCATATTCTCACTGACCTCATTCCTCCTTCCGTCGAACCGTGAGAGGTTGAAAAGCTGATCTTCCATTTTGGCTCCCCTTTCAAGTGAAAGGTTATACAGCCTTTCGAGGCGTGGGCGGAGCTGGCTGGTTACCGGAACCCTGTGCTCGCGATGATTTTTAGCCCCCTCTGGCCTGAGACTAATCCAGTTATGAGTGAGATTCACATCGCAGAGCCTGATGTGTAAGAGTTGATTCTGTCTCATGCCTGTCCGGCGTAACGCATCCAGTACTGTCAGCCAGAACCAGCATGGCCGGAGTGCATTTTTACGTATCTGACCTGCGCCGATAAACTCATCCTGCTCACGGGCCTCCATGATGAGATAGATTTTTTTTATCTGGGCATCGGTCAGCGTTTTTTTCCGCTTAACATCGGGTCGGGCAATTGCCCCGTTAAACGGGTTTTCACGCGGGGAGATATACCCCTTATGAATGGCAAAATTAAAAATTGCCCGCATATGGGTCAGTTTATTATTCCAGGTTATTTTAGACAGCTTCTCTTCCGCGATGACTTTCCTTCTCCAGGTCAGTACCATATGATTCGTGACCTTTTCAGGAACTATATCCGGCCCTGCAAAATGAACGAATGTTTTTACGACTTTGCGGTAACTCCATTCTGTTGCTTCTCGGAGTGATTTACTGAAAAAATAATCATTCAGTAAGTCATCGAATGTTATGTTATCAGACATGGTAACCTCATATTTTATTAACCCTGTAATTACTCTCTTTTAGGAGAGAGCCATATGCTGTCTGAAAGACAGCGTCCTTTCTTTAAAATAATGTCAGACTTAATCATGTAGCCCGACAGTTTGGTAAACTGACCGCTTTTATCCGGTGAGTCATATTTATGGTAGGAGTAAAGCCCCTTTCCATTTCGTATGTGATGAAGGCCCAGTGATTCAAAGTTTTTTTGCAGCTTGTTTTTTTCGTATTTGTTTTCTGGCTGCGAGGAAATAAACCGGAAAAACACATCGGGCGATATCATAAAAATAAATCCGGAAAGCACATGCAGAAGACTGTCGGACTCATTAATGGTAATTTTACCGGCCTCCACGTTCTCCCGCAGCCAGTCCAGAAAAACGTTGCCCCCACAGGGTTCACTGTCGACCGCCGGCTTCCCGTCTTCCGTTTGCTCCTGCTTCATTACCACAGCAGCTTGCTCGGCTGATAAAACGGGTGCTTCCCCTTTAGCCATCAGGTCCAGTACCGTAAGTAAATTTACTCCCTGCTTAATTTCTGAATCTTCCTTTTCATTTTCACTATCTGAACCATACTCAGTGGCTTCGTTCCCGCCGAGAGCAGACTGCAGTGCGGAGCTCAGTAACGGTAACTCTGGTATTTCTGTTCCTGGAGCCGTCTCCTCTCCGGCTGCCTGAGGGGGAGTATAAGTCGCTTCATTACTTTCAATTGGCTCTGAAACATTTGCTGAAATGATGTGACTGGACAAAAGGACAGGTGCGTTATGTGCTAAATTTGGGGAATTATCAGCATGTTGCGTTTCCAGTATAGGGTTTACAGAAGAAGCTCCAGTAGTATCTGAAATACCATCTATAGCAACACCCGCCCCCTCCCGCGCCTGCATGATGATGCTGTAAAGCACACCGGCACCGGCACGCTCACCCGACAGAAACTGAAGAACACAGCGTGACGCTTCCGGCCACTGGTTAAGCCACAGCATGCCGGTTTCAGGCAGCAGCCTTGCCGCCATGTACTGACCTGTCAGGGCCGGAGCCCGGGCAGTCTTTGCTGGCCGGACCCGCCACGGACTGTCCGGCTTGTGCAGCCCCGGATACCAGATTTTTCCGGACTGCGTCGCGCCTTCCACCTGCGTCAGCCAGGGCAGATGATGGAACAGGCCTGCCCAGAATACCGCGCAGACCCAGCCCGGGGCCTGTGCCGACTGCTCTTCAGGTGTGGCGCCTGGCGGCAGCATCATTCCCCTGACGAGCCTGACCGCCCGTACGGCCACGCCGAGGCTCAGGTCGCCAAATCCCCCCGGTGACGAATATGCACCGCTCCATGCGGCCGGGCAGTCCTGCACACGCTCAAGCATCGTCTGCGCAGGCATCAGCCACCATGCCTCGGTAACGGACTTTGAAAGCGGGCTGTTATCCGCCAGCATTCTGACAAGCCTGCGTCGCTCCTCTGTCTGCATGAGCGTGCTGCCCTCCAGAACCGGGCGAAACGCCACCTCTCTGACGACCGTATCCGCCGGCTGCCCTGAATGCCTGTTGTTTCCCCGCCCCGTCAGCCACTTCATCACCCGCTCCATCGACACCCGCTCTTTATCTGAAATGACGTAACGCTAAGAGACGGGGAGACATTTGCAACGTTAATCCTGGATTTAGTGCAGAGAGATATTCTGCTTGCGTTAATTTTCAGGAACGGATTCAGGATTAACGGCGGACGGCTTTAACGTCCCGTGCTTTTCTTGCGCAACCTTCCTTTAATTAATCTGAACTCACTCATGCAGCAACGTCTGGTAGCGCTGTACCTTCTTCTGTGGCTGACTCTGTCTGGCAGCATCAGCCTTTTTATTTCACCCTGCCGTGATGCATTCTTTTTTATGTGGCTGCTTACGGCTCTCTCTCCGTTTCTGCTCAGACCCCTTGACTGGCTGACCCGTCAGCTGCTCACGAAGCCCTGCATGCTGAGCCGCAGAAAACGCATCACCGTTCATCTGTCACCCTGTCAGCCAACCGTCGGACTCACGCCTGAGCGCGTGAGCTGGTTCTGGTCGGGGGTGTTTGAGTCAAGTGAAGCCGCGTTAGCCGGGGGGAAAACCGTTGTAATTGCTTCACATCTGCTGACGCCTGCCCGTGCGGCCAGGCTCAGGACATACCTGAAGGTGCGGGGCTGGTCTTACCGCAGCAGGCTGACCAGCGTCCCTTTCCGGGATTCAGCCCGCGCGCTGATGCAGCTGGAAATCCTCTTCCGGCAGTGGCGCTGGCGCTGTCCGTCCCGGACCCGGTGGCCGGTGATGCTGCTGAAAAAAACTTCTGAACCGGAAAAATAATTTCGGGTGTTAAGTCATAAAGGGAATGTTCACACTGATTACACACATGTATTCGATCTGAACGATCGAAATATCGCGTTATACAACACGCGGTTTCGCCAGGTACTGTATTCACACCGAATACTGAAAAGATTAACAAAATATTTTCTCATTCAGCCAACACCAGGGCCTTTATGAAACGCATGAACCTGACAGAAATTCTGTCCCGCGTCGCCTTAGAGCAGACCGATGAGCAGAGGCAGCTGCTTGAGCAGTTTGCGGAAGGGAAGAAAACCGTAAGTCCGCCAGTAACCATTCGTTTCCGGCCGGCATCACGGGAATTTGTGAATCAGGTATCACATAAACTCGGCATCTCCGTTTCAGAGCTGGTCAATGTGATTGTTGAGGGCGTCATGACAGAAACCAAAGCACCCCGCAAAGCCTCGGTTAACCGCGTTTATGAGCGCTTCTGGCACCTGATGGACCGCCACAGCCTAGATGTGGCGCAGGTAGCCACGCTGCTCTCTGAGCTGAACATCGGCATGAGTGCGCTTGAGAACCGGGAACGCACGCTTGATCACCTTACACTGCCTGTGCTTGAACAGCTTGCGTCATGGTTCGGTGTCCAGTCCGGCTGGCTCGCCGGAGAAGATATCCTTCCGGTTAAGACCGTGTTAATGCGTGACTTCTGGCAGGCAGCTGAATGCCTTCTGCCGCATAAAGACACAGTGATTAACTCCTTACGTTTTTACAGATGTCAGCATAACGAAGGTGAGCCAGCGCTAAATTTCAGACACGAGATGGTAATCACAGCGACCCGGGATAAATATATCAATGGCGTGTCCTTTGAAAGTAACTATTTAACCGGCGTGGTCCCTCTTACGGTCAGCAATGAATCAGAGACAAACGCTTTTCTCTCTTTCTGTGAATTACTGCGTTTAAAAGGAAGGGTTGCTCAAATTTCTTTTCGCAAATTAACGGGCAGGATATTTGACAGGCTTAGAGAGGGATCTGAGTTGCCGTTCTCGGTCTCATCCGTCACTGATGAAATAATTATGGGCAAGCTCAGGCCAGGACATAATTTTATGTGGAGCGAGGAGGAACGGATACCTTTCCTAAACCCGGCCTTTCATATTACGCCTGAATGGGAAGATTATCTGAAAGAAGTCATCAGCTTCGGCTAACCGTATTTAAATAAAAAAAACCGGCCTGTTTATTTAATTGGTGCGTCAGCACCAGGGAAACCCCTTTGTCAAAAACAAGAAAAGGAAATAAATGATGAAAGCAAAACTGTTAACCCGCAGCATCATTCTGGCATTACTGGCTTCAGCCGTGCCGTCAGTGAATGCTGCAACAACCTGGACCGAAGCGCGTAACGACGCCATGGGGGGAACCGGCGTGGCATCTTCCGGTTATCTTGCCGCTGCGCTTGCCAATCCCGCGCTGATGACCCGACACGATGCCGGTGACGACGTCGGGCTTATCCTGCCGGGCGTGGGGGCACAAATCAGCGATCCGGATAACCTGCGTGACGGACTGGACAGGGTAAAAAGCACCTTTGACGACTTCCGCGATTCTGCGGGCACCGGCAACAGCTCACGACAGGCGGCCGCGCTGAAACAGGCCCTGCAGGACGTCGACGGCGACAGCGGGCATGCCAGTGCCGGGCTTTCTGCGGTGATTGCCATTCCCAATGACACCCTCCCTTTCGCCTTTGTGGCCAAAGGTTGGGGACAGGCGAAGGTCCGCACCGATATCACACAGCGTGACCTGGCGTATCTTGATGCGGCACAGAGCGGCATTTTCTCACCGACTCAGACGGATATTGACCAGATGACCTCCCGGGCGCAGGGCGTTGCCGCACTGGTCACGGAATACGGTATCGCCGCAGCGCATCAGTTTACCCTGGCTGACACGCCGGTTTCTGTCGGTATTACGCCAAAGGTCCAGCGCGTGGATACCTGGAACTACAACGTTTCAGTCGGTAACTACAGCGCGTCAGATTTTCGCAGCGGCGACTGGAAGCGTTCCGAAAGCGGCGCAAACGTCGACGTCGGCTTTGCGGCTCAGCTGACGCCCGAGTGGACCGTCGGACTGACCGGACAAAACCTGGTGGCGCGTAACATCAGTACACGTGAAATCAACGGCATCACGGACACGTTCCAGATCCGCCCGCAGGCGACTGCCGGCACGGCGTGGAGCAACGGTATTGTCACGCTGGCCACAGACGTTGACCTGACACCGGCCAGCGGTTTTGCCTCGGATGAAAAAGCGCAGTATGCCGGCGTGGGTGCCGAGCTGAATGCCTGGAACTGGGCGCAGCTGCGTGCCGGTTACCGCGCAGACATGCGCAACAGCGCTCGCAGCATGTTTACCGCCGGTGTGGGGATTTCACCCTTCAACGTCGTACATCTCGACCTGACCGGCATGGTCGGCACAGACCGCAGCTATGGCGCTGCAGCTCAGCTTTCTTTCACTTTCTGATGATGAACAACGCGGGCTGCCGGGTGCAGCCCGCCCCTGAACCGGAGAATGCCATGTCAAAAAAAGCCCTAAATCTGTCTGCTATTGTGCTGGCGACCACGCTTACAGGCTGCAGCAGCTTCATGAGCGGTATCGGCCAGTCTGGCTGGCTGAATGACGATCATCCAATGCCTTCAGACGTAAAAGACCAGACAACAGCGGAAAAACGCAGTCAGGTCAGTGATGCTTACGGCCCCATTGCCGTACCGGCCGATACGGTGGCCATGCGCCTGAAAGAAAAGTTTGGCTTCGTATCCGACGGGGATGTGGCTGCCGCGCGCAACAGCGGCCAGGGGAATGCAGGCTGGTCAGCCTCGGCCATTTCAGAGGGCACCAGCTGGTCAGCAGAGCCCGGCCGCAATTACCGCATGTCCAGAAACTGGGCCGGAAATGACAGGCTGACGATTGAGGTTCGCCGGAGCACAGGTGCCACCGGCAACAAAGCCGGGAGCGTTGTTATATCAACGTATATCTCATCCGATCCGAAGCACGTCACTGATGCCTGGACGAAACGACTTTTCAGTCAGATTCATGCGGCGGCACGCGGTGAAGCGGAGTAACGCTGTCAGCTGGCACCGGTTTGTCCGGTGCCTGAGGGCCATGAAAGAGCATGCTGATTATGGGGTGTTCTGCGCAGAGCAGGCTCATGTTCATACGGTGATCCTTTTATCAAACGCGACTTTATTTACTAATGGCTCAAGGGAGCATCGGGAGGGGTTAGCTCTGTAATGGCGTTTAAGAAATCTGCCGTGCAGCCGCAGCCGGTTGTCGTCTCAGGCACCAATCGTCTCCCCTGCCCATTGCGGCGGATTTGCATCTAGTCTGGCCAGAAACTCGCTCATGGCTTAGCCTCTCTGCTTATCTAGTAAATAGCAACCGCGACCAGACCACACGACCTCGTAAATTCCCGGCTTAAGACATGCCGGCCCGGGCGCTCAGCAGATGATCTGCCTCCCGCATATATGTACATGTCGATGCTGTCACTGTCTGCTTATGGCACAAAGCAGACATGCTGACTGAGCTGGAGGTCCGTTATGAGCGAAAAGCGGCCGTCAAATGTACGATGACAGTGTAGTTTTGCCAAAATAGACATAACATACCTATCGCACATGCAGGCGACAGGCAAAAAACCGCCATCTGAGTGGGTCAGCTGCGGAAGCAGCCGGGGAGAAAAGGTTATGCATCCCGGAAAATCCGGCGTTCAGCGAACGCTGTCACCTGTAAGCCTTGCTAAAAAAAAGCGAACGGCACAAACCATGTGCTGCCGATCACGTAACGCCGAGAGAAGAATAAAAAAACCGCCGTGCAGGCGGTTCAAAGAGGTATTCAGTGGCTTTTGCTCTTATCGTGGCCGGTCGGAGCAGCCGCCGTTTGAGCTTAATGATAAAAGGCATCGGCAAGATAGCAAGCGTATCTCGGGCCGCGTTCCGGACGGATCCCACGGTATCTGCAGGATAAATAACTCGCTTTAGGCAAAAAAAAACCGCAGGGGGCCGAAGACGTGCAGTGGCTGAAAACTCCTGAATCCCTGGCCTGGTGTTGGCTTGCCGCTTATCTTGAATCTACTATGTGTAGTATCGATAGTAGCTTAGAAAACTACAACATATTGTATCTGCGACAGCTCGTTGCGGTCCGACATTCAGAGTTATAGGGGTTTTACCAACCAGCGGAAGATTAAGAGTACTAATGAGGGGGCCATTATTCTGAATCAATCGTAACCAATTTTATATCACCTAAAATTTTCAGGAGTGTACAGCATAAAATCAACCTTTCCTGACTTATATTCATCAGGCTGCTCACCCATTTCAAGATAATGTAGCGCCAGTGTTATTGCCAGCTGAGCATGCCTCAACGTATTTTGATCTATGGTCAATGTCAGCACTCGTTGTTCGAGTAATTGCCGTGTTGTATTGTAAAGTTCATGAGTGACGTAAACTACTTTACCTCTAAGATTATAATCATTCAAAATCTCACTAACCTGAGTGCTACCCATGCCTGTATTATAAATTCCGACAATATCTTTATCAGATGCAAGGGTTCGGTTTAATAAAAGACTGATAAGCTCCCGTTCATCCTGACTGTAAATAGGTTCGCGCACATTGATTTTAGGATAAAATTTCTGCATTACTGAAATAAAGCCATCGACACGCTGACGATGGACTGCGTATTGCGTACGGCCGCTAATTATCACCACGTCCCCATGTGATGGTAGCATACCACCAAGTACAAAGCCTGATGTACGGCCTGCGCTATATTGATCAATTCCTACGTGGCACAATCTATCAGATCCTGGTAAATCTGCCACAAGGGTTATTACCGGGACACCGCGAGATTTACACAGGGTCAGCATTTCATAAATAAGTGGGCTCTCATGTGCAAATATAATCAAAGCGTCCATTTTTTTACTGCTGGCTTCAATGTGTTTTGCCATTTTTTCCGGAGAAGCTTCAGAGAATAAAGTTTTATGAAGTGTTATTCTGCGATAGCCTAAGTTATCAGCCAGCATGGAAAAATCTTTAGCAAGCTGTTCGAAAAAAAAGATTTATTACTGCTCAACAGGACCTCAAGCTGCCAGGAGGGTCTATGCTTTTCCGGCAGAATACCCTTAAGTCCCGCATCACGGGCGGCCTTGAGTATTAGATTCTCCATGGCCGGCGATACTCCACCCCGATCATTAAGCACCCGATCAACTGTTGCAACACCTACACCTATTTTCTTTGCAAACTCAGTAATAGTTAATTTTTTCATATTTTATCGTATTTACTTTAACAGGTTTCGTCACTATCAAACTATAGTAAGTAATCTATAACACTGCCAGCGTTACAATCTTAACTTCAATTTATATTCTTTTCACATAAAAGACAAATAAATTTCACTTAAAATTAAGAGTAACACTCCAACAAAACTCTACTTTAAGAAATACATAAAACTTACTCGCATAAAAATTAACTTGAACTTATAGAGCTTTTTCAAAAGCAACGCTGCGAGACATCGCATTCCTTACGAACAAATCAGCCGACTCTAAGTTTGACCAAAATGGCATTTAATTTTTAACAGAATTATATCATTAAACAATGAGTAGAATTATTTGCCACAATAAATAATGGCAATATTTAAAGTATTATTTACTCTGGATTTTTGACGCGATTTAAATATAGACCCTTTTTTCATGCAACAAATAGATGCATATGAAAAACATTAATATTCAGCCTTACCATGTCAATCAGCTTTTATATTAGATTATACTTAATAATAGTTTGATAGGATAAAATTTTACTCTCTACGAAAGTTTTCAGCCGGCGTAAAGAACTAACAGCATGAGTGAGTTAAATTGAAGATGTTAACAGCAATAGATGCTAACCATAATGTTCACTGCCTGAGTCAGCAGAGCCCGTCAGGAACCCGGACTCAGCAAAGTTATTAAAAGCTTAGTTATTTTTATAGCTCTGAGCCCGTGTTAAACAGGGGATTCACCTAATATCCAGTTAGGCCCGGTATCAGGAAAGCCTGCCGGATAGCGGCTCGCGGCATTATATGACTGAATCCATCCGGGATAACGTGTACCCGGATGACTGACCTTGTCCAGCATTTCTTTTTCCTCCTCGCTGAGATTAACAGACAGCGCGCTAAGGTTATCTCTGAGCTGATGCACATTGCGCACACCCGCTATGACGCTCGTCACCTGCTTAGAAGACAGCAGCCAGGCTATTGCGATGCTGGCAGGAGTAGTGCGGTGTTTTTCAGAAATTGTTTTGAGAACATCCACGATGTCCCATGCCAGGCTTTTATCAACGGGTGGAAATTCAATTTTTGCGCGTCTTGCAGAGGCCTCATGACTACCACTGCGGTCAAATTTGCCTGAAAGCAGGCCTCCTGCAAGAGGGCTCCAGCATAACAGTCCGGTTTGGCTATCCTTAATTGCCGGAAGGAGTTCATGTTCAATGTCGCGGCAGGCCAGTGAATAAAAAGACTGTACGCTGGCAAATTTCTCCAGCTTATGTTCACCTGAAATACCCAAAGCTTTGGCAATCTGCCAGCCGGCATAATTCGAACAGCCTATATAGCGAACCTTGCCCTGACGCACCATGTCGTCCAGTGTCCGCAGAACCTCTTCAATCGGTGTTACGGTATCAAAATTGTGGACCTGATAAAGGTCAATGTGATCGGTCTTAAGCCTTTTAAGGCTGGCTTCCAGCGCCTGCATAAGGTGATAGCGCGACTGCCCTGCATCGTTTGCGCCCGCATTCATTCTGCTGTGCGCTTTTGTTGCAAGAAAAACCTGACTGCGTCGCTGTGCCAGCACTTCGCCCAGCACGCTTTCAGAGCCCCCCATACCGTAGATATCCGCGGTATCAATAAAATTGATGCCGGCGTCCAGCGCCTCACCAACGATAATGTCCGCCTCTTTGCCCGTCAGGCGGCCGATGGCATTACCGGCGGCATTATCCGCCCCGCCAAATGTCATCGTCCCGAGACAAATGCGTGAAACATAAATCCCAGTTTTACCCAGTTCTGCGTATTTCATTTTGTTTTCTCCGTTAAGCTTCAAATGATAATGACGCAGACAAACGCTTTCTTTTATTATAGAAATCCCTTTTTTATTATTCATTCGTCCAGGAAGTTATGGATCCGTTGTCTGATATTCTTTCACTTCTGAAGGCAGAGGCCATCCTTACGGCCCGTATGGAAGCACGTGGCCCCTGGGCAATGCGGTTTCCCTCTTATAAACACATTAAGTTCGGCACTGTGCTTGAGGGGAAATTCTGGCTTTGGATGGACGGAATGCAGCCTCTGCTGCTTGAAAAAGGGGACTTCTATCTTCTGACTTCGGGTGACGCTTACTGCTGTGGCTCAAGTCCGGCATTGATGGTAAGTGACGGACGGCAGATATTCTCTTCTCACCGTGAAGCGGATGGTGTGGTCCGCTACGGACAGGGAGAACTTATCAGTGAGGGGATTGGGGGGAGATTCGTATTTGAGGAGGCTTCCAGCCCGCTGCTTTTAAAACATCTGCCTCAGGTGCTGGTTTCACGACGAGAGGAAAGTTCTTCTCCTGCACTCACCGCCCTTATCACTTTGCTTTCGCATGAAACATCAGCGCTTCGTCCCGGACACGACATTGTGGCCAGTAGCATGGCAATACTTGTTCTGGTGCAGATGCTGAGGGAATACTTAGAGATTAATCAGAAAGGGACATCCTGGCTGAATGCCCTCGGTGACAGGAAAATAGGACCCGCACTGACACTGATACATTCTTCTCCATCTGCAGACTGGACGCTGGCAAGTCTGTCTGCAAAATCTGCTATGTCCCGCAGTGCGTTCGCCAGTAGGTTTCATCAGCTTACCGGTTCAACGCCCGGGAATTATCTGACGTCATGGCGAATGGAGCTGGCATGCGCTGAACTCAGAAAGCATCACTTAAGTATTACTGAGATAGCCAGATTAACCGGATATAAATCTGTTCCCTCTTTTTCTCTGGCCTTCAAACGTCATACCGGAAGAACGCCAGGAGGCTATCGTAATCTGCATAAGAACTGTTAACAGGCCACTCCGATAATTGTCTTTTTAATGCATATGCATAATTATCAAAAATTTATCGCAGTATTCAAATATACAATGTCCGCTTCTGGCACAAAGCGGACGATCTAACTTAGCTGAAGGTCCGCTGAGAGCGAAAAGCGGACGTTGACTAGTATAATTTGCAAATCTTACATAATACGCCAGCAGATATAGTGCCGATATGGACCTGAAAGTTTTTAAAGAAGTGCTTCTCAGGCTGTGTCCGACAGATTACTGTGTTTAAAAAGCATTTTAATGGAAAGGAAGAGCTAATGTACTGGGAGTCAGAAAGACTACTCTACAGACCAGTAATTATGTCCGACGTGGAAGCACTGTTTCGCATATACGGTGACGTAAGAACGCACGCTTTTAACCCACGAGGTCCACATCGGGACATCGAGCAAAGTCGTAGTGTTATCCTTCAGCGAACTGCAGACCGTGAGCTGTACGGATTTGACGACTGGGCTGTTTCTGAAAAGATGGCTCCAGAAAGGATCATTGGATTTGGAGGCGTATTTGTCAGTCAGTTTAATGGCCGACAAACTAACAATCTGGGCTACCGGTTTGAACCAGAATCATGGGGGAAAGGTTATGCAACTGAGCTTTGCTGTCGCGCTTTGATATATGGATTTGACGAGCTAAAACTGCCTGAAATTGTCGGAGTGACACGCGAAAATCATATCGCCTCTCGCCGCGTTCTCGAAAAAGCAGGTTTGCTGTTTACCCAAAGGGTGGATAATCCTGAAGATCCACCGGCTAACCTGATGTTCACTCTGACTATCGAGCAATGGAAGAGGTTAAAATAACAGGCTTGAGGCATGGTTATAGCTTTTGACTACATAATGTTATGAGCGAGAAGCGGACTTGTTATTAGGGCCGATTACGCATTAGTAAATTAACCCCTCGGAGATTTAATCTGGCTTGTTCTGGTAAAGATCCCAGCGGTTGCCGTAAATGTCCTCAAATACCACGACCATTCCGTAATCCTCCTCGCGCGGCTCTTGGCAGAAGTGGACACCCTTCGCCTTCATGGCGTTGTAATCGCGCCAGAAGTCGTCAGTCTGCAGGAACAGGAATACCCGTCCGCCGCACTGATTGCCGATAAAGTCTTCCTGCCGCTCGTTTGAAGCACGGGCCAGGAGAAGATTACAGTCGCTCTCCGGGTTCGGCGTCACCACAACCCAGCGCTTGCCCGGTTGCGGCGTGTCTTCAACCAGCGTAAAGCCCAGCTTGTCGGTGTAGTACTCAATTGCGCGGTCATAGTCGTCGACCACGATGGCCACATAACCTATGCATCGTTTTTGCGTTCTCATTTTTGCTCCATCAGGGTTCAGATATGGCTTTCTTGAAACAGCTTTTTAATACGAGCTAACTCTACTGGCTGTATAGATGAGGCCAGAATAACGTCCGCTTCTGGCACAGAGCGGACAGGCTAATTGAGCTAAGGTCCGCTATGAGCGAGGAGCGGACATCAAATGGTGGTCACAGGGAAGCTCTGGCACATTAGACATAACAACCCCTGGCCGCACCATCTGAAAAGCTCTCAGCGCGTTTCCGCCGCGTCCGGGCTGTTTCCGGCACCTTTCCCTGCTTCAAAACCTGAAAAACGCGCCTGATGATTTCTGCGCGCC
>JAAIGG010256407.1_pt1 | contig 175538 bp, 151 predicted proteins | sample 6487391 | NCBI WGS metagenome assembly JAAIGG01 (sample SAMN13974130, study PRJNA590717) | phyllosphere metagenome | biome: asymptomatic weeds; feature: pooled weeds collected from a community garden; material: weeds; isolation source: pooled asymptomatic leaves from various weed species from...
ACCGCGCCGAGGCGCCGAAGGCTGCCGTGCCGGGCGCCGCCGTCATGGAGCGGGGCGCGGCGGTGTACGCGGCACACTGCGCGCAGTGCCACGGCGCGTCGGGGCAAGGGCAGCCCGCGCAGTTCTCCGCGCTGGCCGCCAACCGCGCGGTGAACCTCGGCAATCCCACCAACCTGGTGCGCATGGTGTCGAGCCGCGAATTCCTGGGCGTGCGCGACGTGCTCAAGAAGCTGGCCAAGCGCTTCCCGCGTCCGATCCAGAAGGCGGCGCGCAAAACCGACGAGTTCGCGCGCGGCATGACCATGGGCGGGACCTTGTTCGAGGAACTGGGCTTTTATTATGTCGGCCCGATCGACGGTCACAATCTCGACCACCTGATCCCGGTGCTGGAAAATGTCCGCGACGCCGAGGAAGGCCCGATCCTGATCCATGTCGTCACCAAGAAGGGCAAGGGCTATGCCCCGGCCGAGGCGGCGGCGGACAAGTATCACGGCGTCCAGAAGTTCGACGTCATCACCGGCGCGCAGGCCAAGGCCCCGCCGGGACCGCCCGCCTATCAGAACGTCTTTGGTGAAGCGCTGGCCCGCGAGGCGGAGAGTGATCCGCGCATCTGTGCGATCACCGCGGCCATGCCGTCGGGCACGGGGCTGGACAAGTTCGCGGTGACCTATCCCGACCGCTTCTTCGACGTGGGCATCGCCGAGCAGCATGCCGTGACCTTCGCGGCCGGTCTGGCGGCGCAGGGGATGCGGCCCTTCTGCGCCATCTATTCGACCTTCCTCCAGCGCGCCTATGACCAAGTGGTCCATGACGTCGCGATCCAGAATCTGCCCGTCCGCTTCGCGATCGACCGCGCCGGGCTGGTCGGGGCGGACGGTGCGACCCATGCCGGGTCGTTCGACGTCACCTATCTGGCCAGCCTGCCCAATATGGTGGTGATGGCCGCCGCCGATGAGGCGGAGCTGGTCCATATGGTGCATACCTGCGTCAACCACGACACGGGGCCGATCGCGGTCCGTTACCCGCGCGGCAACGGCGTCGGCGTGGCGCTGCCCGAGAAGCCCGAATTGCTGGAGATCGGCAAGGGGCGCGTGGTACGCGAAGGCAAGAAGGTGGCGATCCTCTCGCTCGGCACCCGCCTGGCCGAAGCGCTGCGGGCCGCCGACACGCTGGAGGCCAAGGGGCTGTCGACCTCGGTCGCCGACCTGCGCTTCGCCAAGCCGCTCGACGAGGCGCTGATCCGCAGGATGCTGACCACCCATGAGGTGGCGGTGACGATCGAGGAGAATGCGATCGGCGGCCTCGGCGCGCATGTGCTGACCATGGCGTCGGACGAGGGGCTGATCGACGGCGGGTTGAAGCTGCGCACGATGCGTCTGCCCGACGTTTTCCAGGATCAGGACAAGCCCGAGGTGCAATATGCCCAGGCCGGGCTGGATGCCGATGCGATCGTCGAGACGGTGCTGAAGGCGCTGCGCCACAACAGCGCCAACGTACCCGAAGGCGCGCGGGCGTGATCCGGGGCTGGACCGCCGTCATCGTCTTCACGACGCTGGCGGTGGTCATGATGATCGGGGTGAATGTCCGCATGTGGCGGCGGATGAAGGCCACCACGGCGGCGGCGAAGGCGGAGGCGGCGCGACATGAGGTCGAGGCGGCTCCATCGGAAGAGAGCACAGACCTCCGTTCAGCCTGAGCGAAGTCGAAGGCCAAGGGAAACCCTGTGCCTTCAATTCCACCCCGACAAAGCCGAGATGGTGTACGTGGCGGATGGCGGAGCGTAGCCTTCGACTTCGCTCAGGCTGAACGGAGGAGGGGGGAGGGGACGTCTCACCTCCGTCCGCCCAACCACCGTTCGCGCTGAGCGAAGTCGAAGCGCATGCCCGACCATCGGGCCATGCTTATCGCCCCAGATAATGCGCCTGCGCCGCGTCCGTCGCATTGACCGCCAGCACGGCGCGGGCGTCGCTGGGCGATAACGGCCCCGAAGGCGTGGGGCGGTCCATTCCGCTCGCCGCGATCACCCGGTCGAGCAGTTCCTGCCCTTCCTGCCACCAGCCCAGACCGCTGGCCGCATTGATATGCCCCTGATGCCCCGCATCGACGAAATGGCTACCCCAATCGACCGCCAGGCTGTGCGCGCGCTCGATCGAGATCCAGGGATCGTCCTGGCTCGCGACCAGGATCGAGGGGAAGGGCAGCGGCGTGCGGGGCGACGGCGCGAACCCCTTCAATGCGTCCGGTGCATCCGCCCGGTCGACATCGGCGGGCGCGACCAGCAATGCGCCCGCGACCGGCCAGCCATAGGGTTGCGGTGACAACTCCGCCCACCAGGCGACGGCCAGACAGCCCAGCGAATGCGCCGCCAGGATCACCGGCGCCTGCGCCTGGCGGATCGCCTGATCAAGCCGCGTGACCCAGGCATTGCGGTGCGGCGTCGACCACATGCCCAGTTCGACCCGGATCGTGTCGGGTCGCGCCTCTTCCCACAGGCTCTGCCAGTGCGAGCGGCCCGAGCCGCCCAGCCCGGGTACGGTGAGGACCGTCGGTTTGCGGGCCTCATAGGATGCGAACGAACCCATATGGCGTCTCCTCGATTCCGGGTCGGGTCGACTCCCGATCCATGCGATCAATTTATTCCTACTAAAAAGATAGGCAATAGCGTTCGAGCCCAGTGGATCGTGGCTTGCGACGGGCCGAGGCGGGGGGTAGGGGCGGGGCATGGCCAAGCTGCGTGTCGACCAGATGCTCGTGGACCGCGGACTCGTGGAATCCCGTTCGCGCGCGCAGGCACTGGTGATGGCGGGCCTCGTCTTTTCGGGCGAGACGAAGATCGCCAAGCCCGGACAGCAACTGGCCGAGGATGCCGCGCTCGACGTGCGCGGGCGCGACCATCCCTGGGTGTCGCGCGGCGGCATCAAGCTGGCCCACGGCCTGGAGCATTTCGGTTGGGACGTGACCGATGCGGTGGCCATCGATGTCGGCAGTTCGACCGGGGGCTTTACCGACGTGCTGCTGCAAAAGGGGGCGGCGCGGGTCTATGCGGTCGATAGCGGCACCAACCAGCTTGCCTGGTCACTGCGGCAGGACCCGCGCGTCATCGTCCATGAACAGACGAGCGCCCGCATCCTGACCGAGGCGCATATCCCCGAGCCCGTCGACATGATCGTCTGCGACGCCAGTTTCATCGGGCTTGCCAAGGTGCTGGAGCGCCCGCTGAGCTTCGCCGCCCCGGGCGCGCGATTGCTCGCGCTCATCAAGCCGCAGTTCGAGGCGGGGCGTGAGGAGGTCGGCAAGGGCGGAGTGGTCCGCGATCCCGCCGTCCACGCCCGCGTCTGCGATCAAGTCGTCGCGTGGCTGACCGAGGCAGGATGGCAGGTCGCGGGCGTGACCCGAAGTCCCATCACCGGACCCGAGGGAAATATCGAGTTTCTGATCGCCGCATCCCGAAACTGAACGGCTCGGCCCATATAAAATTCACCTTATCCGTTTACTGTCTGTGGCTGGTGCGGCACACCCACGGGCATCATGGCGAAAGAGGGTCAATTGGGTACGATCGCGTCGAAGGGTCAGTTGCGGATGTCCTTCCTGCGCTGGGCGGTCGTCATCGTGCCCCTTGTTCTGCTGCTCGGTCTCGCGTCGGGGCGCTCGGTGCCCGCCGGCAGCGAGAATGGCTGGTATATGGCGCTTACCAAGCCCGAGCTGACCCCGCCCGGCTGGGTGTTCCCGGTGGCGTGGACGACGCTCTATATCCTGATCGGTCTGGCGCTGGCGATGATCGTCCATGCGCGGGGCGCCCGGGGGCGGGGTGTCGCCATCGGCCTGTTCGTGGCCCAGTTCGCGCTGAACCTGGCCTGGACCCCGCTGTTTTTCGGCGCGCACAAGGTCGGTACGGCGCTGGTCGTGCTGATCGCGATCCTGCTGCTGTCGATCGTCACCACCGTCGCTTTCGCGCGGATTCGGCGCGGGGCGGCGTGGTTGATGCTGCCCTATCTGGTGTGGCTGTCCTTCGCCGGGGTGCTCAACTGGCGGATCGGCCAGCTCAATCCCGATGCGGAAAGGCTTGTGCCGAGCGCCCAGACCTCCCAAATGCTGTGAAACGAATTTTGGGAATTTGATCATGCAGGCCGATAACAAGCTGTTCGACGATTTCGCCAAGGTGATGAACGGCCTGGCCGGTACCGTCGCCGGCATGGGCCGCGAAGCCGAGGCGAGCGCCCGTTCGCGTGCGCGCGAGTGGATCGGCGGACTGGATTTCGTCAGCCGCGAGGAGTTCGAGGTCGCCAAGGCGATGGCGGTCGCCGCACGTGACGAGGCCGATGCGCTGAAGGCGCGCCTGGATGCGCTGGAGGCGCGGCTGGGTGGTTCGGCGACGGCGCCGACCGGGGTCGAATCCTGACTTCCCTAAGCCGTTCCGATCGCTGGTCCGGCGCGGGTCGCCGGACAGCTATCCACAGATTTCGGCATCCGGCTGCTTGCAGCTTGGCCGCGCGCGGTGCAACCTGCGGCGGTCTGGGTTTGTTCGCAAGGGCCTGTGATGCTTGAATCGACCGATCATGAAGCCGATGATTCGGCCCCCATCGATATGCTGGAGGCGTATTTCGCCGCCCATGGGTGGGAGCATGAGCGTCATGACGAGGAAATCGTCGCGACCGTCAAGGGCAGCTGGGCCAGCTACGAACTCCGCGCGCTATGGCGGGATGATGACAGCGTCCTGCAATTCCTGGCTTTTCCCGACATCAAGGTGACCGAGGATCGCCGCGCCAGCATCTATGAGGCTCTGGCGATGGTCAACGAACAGCTGTGGATCGGCCATTTCGAGCTGTGGTCGAACAGCGGGATCCTGCTCTATCGCCACGCCGCGATGGTCGATGGCGGGGAGGACGGCACCATCTCGCTCTCGGCGACCGAATTGCTGGTCGAATCGGCGATCGAGGAGTGCGAGCGCTTCTATCCGGTGTTCCAGTTCGTCCTGTGGGGCGGCAAGACCCCGCGCGAGGCACTGGCCGCCGCGTTGATCGAGACGCAGGGCGAGGCCTGAGGGGCCGGGTGTGAGCTTTCCTGACGGTCCTATCTGGCTGATCGGCTGCGGCAACATGGCCGGGGCGATGCTGCGGCGTTGGTTGTCCTCCGGGCTGGACCCTCGACAGGTTACCGTCATCACCCGCAGCGGGCGCGGCGCGCCGGAGGGCGTTCGCTCGCTGACCGCGCTGCCCATCGATGAGACACCCGCGATCCTGATGCTGGGGTTCAAGCCGCAGCAGTTGGACGATATTGCCCCGACCTTGGCGCATCTGCGGCCCGCCTTGCTTCTCTCCATCCTGGCGGGGGTGGAGGAGCAGGCCTTGGCGTCGCGTATACCCGCCGATTCGGTGGTGCGGATGATGCCCAACCTGCCCGTCGCGATCGGGCAGGGGGTGACGGCGCTTTATACGAGCTCGACCGATCCGGCGGCCCGTGCAGCGGCGCAAGCGCTCGCGACGCCGCTGGGGATCGCGCCCTGGGTCGAGGAGAGGCGGTTCGATGCCGTCACGGCGCTGGCGGGCTGCGGTCCGGCCTTTGTCTTCCGCTTTATCGATGCGCTGGCGCAGGCCGGAGCAGCTTTGGGCCTCGCCCCCGAACTGGCGCAGCGATTGGCGCTCGCAACGGTCGACGGGGCAGGGGCGATGGCCATGGCCGCCGACGCATCGGCCGCCACGCTGGCCGACCGTGTGGCGAGCCCCGGCGGCTCGACCCGCGCTGGGTTGAATGTGCTGGACGCCGACGACGCACTGTTGCGTCTGATGGCCGAGACGCTGGCCGCTTCGGAGCGGCGCAATCGCGAGATGGCCGCCGCCGCTCGGGGCTGAGGACGTCTTTTGCGCAGAGGGCGCAGAGGTTTGGCGCTTGGGAGGAGACGTAGTCTCTCCCCCTGTCGCCTTTGCGTGATTCTAGAGCGGGATGACATCAGGTTGATTCATCCCTCCCCTGAAGGGGAGGGACTCGGCTAGGGTCGGCTCCGTGTCATTCGGCTCTAGCACGAAAGCAGCTCTGGCCTTCCGTCACGCCGCCGCGAAATCAGCCGTCGTTGGTCCGCAGGTCCTCGATCCGGGCGCGTTCCTGCTCCGGGATGAACCCCTCCAGCACGGTCCAGAACCCCGTCACCGCCTGCTGTCCGGCCCGCGCATAGGCCTTGGACAGCTTTTCGCGCAGCGCGTCGAACAACTCCGCTTCCATCTTCGCACCGGCGGGCGTCAGGCGCAGCAGCCTCTGCCGCCGGTCGCGATCGCCCGGCCGCGTCTCGATCAGGTCGCGGCTCGCCAGTTCGTTGAGCACGCGGCCCAGCGACTGTTTGGTGATCGCGAGCAGCGACAGCAGCTCGCTGACCGTCATGTCGGGCTTGCGAGCCATGAAGTACAGGGCGCGGTGATGGGCACGGCCCAACCCCTGCGCGGCGAGACCGCGGTCGATGGATCGCACGAGGTGGCTATTGCCGAAATACAGCAATTCCATGCCCCTGCGGAGTTCGGGCTCGCGGAGAAATTGTGCCGACGCGGACTGGTTAGAGGCAGCCATGTTGACCCGTCTAGACACAGGGCCTAGGCCACGGCAACCCAAAACAGAGAGATGATCATGGACGCGGCACAATCCCTTACGTTTCGGTTCGATCCTTGCGCGACTCCGGTTGCGGCGAGCGAGCGGGCGGCGCGTCTGGTCGATCCGGGCTTCGGTCGCGTCTTCACCGATCACATGGCGCTGATCCGCTATAGCGACGACAAGGGCTGGCACGATGCGCAGATTACCGCGCGCGCACCGCTCAGCGTCGATCCGGCGGCCTCGGTCCTGCATTATGCACAGGAAATCTTCGAGGGGATGAAGGCCTATCGCCTCGCCGATGGCGGCACTGCGCTGTTCCGGCCCGAGGCGAATGCGCGGCGTTTCCAGGATTCGGCGCGTCGCATGGCGATGCCCGAACTGCCCGAGGATCTGTTCCTCGAATCGGTCGAGCGACTGGTCGAGATCGAGCGGAACTGGATTCCCGAACAGGATGGCGGTGCGCTTTATCTGCGCCCCTTCATGTTCGCGAGCGAGGTGTTCCTGGGCGTGAAGCCGTCCGCGGAATATCTCTACATGGTCATCGCGTCTTCGGTTGGCGCCTATTTCAAGGGCGGGGCGCCCGCCGTGTCGATCTGGGTCAGCCAGGGCTATACCCGGGCGGCGCCGGGCGGCACCGGTGCGGCCAAGTGCGGCGGAAATTACGCCGCCAGCCTGCTCGCCCAGAAGGAAGCGATCGCGAACGGTTGCGATCAGGTGGTCTTCCTGGACGCGGTCGAGCGCCGCTGGGTCGAGGAACTGGGCGGCATGAACGTCTTCTTCGTGTTCGACGACGGTTCGCTGGTGACGCCGCCGCTGACCGGCACGATCCTGCCCGGTATCACCCGCGATTCGATCCTGACCATCGCACGTGCCCAAGGCCTGACGGTGCGCGAGGAGCCCTATGCCATCGACCAGTGGCGCGCCGACGCCGCCAGCGGTCGCCTGGTCGAAGCCTTCGCCTGCGGCACGGCGGCGGTGGTCACCCCGATCGGCAGCGTCGCGGAGCCGGCGGGCCGCTTCACTATCGGCAGCGGCGGGCCCGGCCAGCTGACCACGGCATTGCGCGAACAACTGGTCGCGATCCAGCGCGGCCAGGCCCCCGACCCACATGGCTGGATGCGCCGCCTAGGCTGAAGAATTGAATGAATAGGGCTTTTCAAGAGCGGCGCGCCGGTTATAAGCGCGCCTCTCCACTGGGGCGTCGCCAAGCGGTAAGGCAACGGTTTTTGGTACCGTCATACGCAGGTTCGAATCCTGCCGCCCCAGCCAGTCCGATTTTCCAGGATGTCCCACGGCATCCCAGGATATCCAGAAAATTATTGGTTGATCAGCGACTTGGAGCGGTTTTCCGTCCCGGGAGGTCCCATGGCCGACCGTTGCAGCCCGAACAAGTTGCTGGTAGATTTGTTGGTAGCTTCATCACCCATACCAACAGATTTTGGCGTCGCGGGATTCGAACCTGTTTCGGAGGCTCGACGTACCAACATGCTTACCAACATCGCGATCAAATCGCTCCAGCCCGCCGACCGCCCTTACAAGCGCTCGGACAGCGGCGGGCTCTTCATTCATGTCCAGCCGAACGGCGCCAAACTGTGGCGGTTCGGCTACCGTTTCGAAGGCAAGCAGAAGCTGCTGTCGGGCGGACCCTATCCGCAGTTGTCGCTGCTCGCTGCCCGCGCCTGGCGTGACGAGATGAAGCAGCAACTCGCCCTTGGGCTCGATCCGTCCGAGGAACGACGGCAGGAGCGCGCCGGTGCGGAAGCGCAAGCTAGCGGACGTGTGCGCAACACGTTCGAGCATGTCGCTCGTGAGTGGCTCGAGATCCGTCTGCTTTCCTGGACTCCGCGCTACGCGGCGCTGGTCACCGGCCGCCTCGAGGCGGATATCTTCCCAGTCATCGGGCCGCTCGACATCGCGCGCATCACGCCCCGGCAGATCCTCGACGCGATCCGCAAGATCGAGACGCGAGGCGCGATAGAGATGGCCCGGCGCGTGAAGAATCATTGCAGCGAGATCTTCCGGTACGCAATTCCTGACGGACGCTGCGAAACCGATCCCTGTCGCGATCTCAATCCGGCCATGTCGAAGCCGAGACCCGTCGCGCACAGGGCCAAGGTGCAGGCGCGGGACCTTCCCGATTTCTTCGCCAAGCTCAACGCCGACAAGGGAGAGCGTCTGAGCCACCTCGCCCTGCGGTGGACCATGCTGACCATGGTACGGACGCAAGAAACCCGGTTCGCCGAATGGTCGGAGCTTGAGGGGCTCGATGGGCCGGAGCCGTTATGGCGGCTTTCGCCTGAGCGGATGAAAATGCGGGCCGAGCATCTCGTCCCGCTGTCGCGCCAGGCGCTCGACATTCTCGACGAGCTTCGCGAGCTGAACGTCTGGCATGCCAACGGCCCGCACCGTCTCGGGCGCTTCCTGTTCCCGGTCGCGCATTCCAAGACGCTGACGATCAGCGAGAACCGCATGCTCGACATCATGTATCGCATCGGCTTGCGCGGGAAGGCCACGGTCCACGGGTTCCGCGGCCTCGCCAGTACCGTGCTCAACGAGAGCGGCCTGTTCGAGCCGGACTGGATCGAGCACCAGCTCGCCCACCAGCCACAGGGGGTGCGAGCCGCGTACAACGCGGCCCGCTACCTCGTGCAGCGGCGGCCGATGATGCAATGGTGGGCCGATTATCTTGATGCGGCAGAGATCGAGGGCATGCAGGAAGGCAAACGAACTGCCGCGCTGCCCCGGGCCGGGAGCCTGTTCAGCACTCTTCCCGAAACCCGCCCGGATCGTCGAGCCAGCGCTGCACGGCTGAAACCTTCCAGCCGACGGTCCGCTGCGTAAGAGAAACCTGCTTCGGAAAACGGCCTTCTCCGATCAACCGGTACAACGATGATCGGGGAAGGCCCGTTGTTTCGATCACGGACGCGAGACGCAGATACCCATCGCTCATTCGAGCCATCCCAAGTGATGGGCCTGCCTGCCGAGTCCTTGATCGTCTGGTCCGGACAGAAACGCAAGCCCGAACAGGCGGTGGTCTCACGTCCCGTACGGCGAGCCAGATTGGACACGTCTCAAACTTTTTCAAATAGCCTTCCGTTGAGGCGAGACGGATTATCGAAGCATTCAAGGCACTTCGCGACGAAGCGGCATAATGGGCGTATCCTTGAAAGCAGCCAGTCCGTTTCCCGGCAAAGCTTGGTGGAGGGAGGGGGGCGGTAACCGGCCCTTCGGCCACCGCGCGCCAACGTCGGTTCGCGACCAGAGACGGTCGTTCAGATCAGCGACCGCGAACGTCCGTTCCTGACAGAAGCTGACGATGGACCTATAACGTATATGACGCTTCATGCGCCATGATAGGTGATTGCTCGAGACCCGCTAGGTGGTGTCTGCATTTGCAGGATTCCCATTTGAGGTGAGTTCTGATTCAAGGCTGGCGAAGGAGCCGAGCCTTGAGCAGACGCACGCTGACGGATGAGCAATGGGAACGGATCGCTGGCTATCTCCCGGGCCGCGAGGGGACACGCGGCCGCAGTGGCGTGGACAACCGGCTATTCGTGGACGCGATCCTGTGGATGGCTGGCAATGCGGCGCGCTGGCGTGATCTGCCAGAGGTATTCGGCAAGTGGACAGGCGTGCATGCCCGGTTCCGACGCTGGTCGCATGCCGGTGTATGGGAACGACTTTTCCATAGCCTGGCCGATACGCCGGACTTCGAGTACGTCCTGATCGACAGCACCATCTCGAAGGTCCATGCCGATGCGGCAGGCGCAAAAGGGGGGCTGAAGCTGCCGCGATCGGGCGATCTCGGGGTGGCCTGACGACCAAACTGCATGCAGCCGTCGATGCCATCGGCCTGCCGATCCGCATCCATCCGACGCCGGGCCAACGAGGCGATCGTCCCCAGGCCGAGACGCTGCTGGCTGGCTTGCAGGGCGTTGGCCACGTCATCGCTGATGCCGCTTATGACGCCGATCCCCTACGCACCTTCATCGCCGACGACCTTGGCGCCACCGCGCAGATCAAGGCCAATCCGAGCCGAACCGCCAAACCTCCTATCGATTGGCGCCTCTACAAGGAACGCCATCAGGTCGAATGCTTCTTCAACAAGCTCAAGCGCTTCCGGCGTATCGCTCTGCGCTGCGAGAAAACCATCACCGCCTTCATGGGCTTCGTTCATCTCGCGTGCGCCATGATCTGGCTGCGCTAAATGCAGACGCAGCCTAGGGCGAAAGCTTGGCTGCATGCAATATAATTCCTGGCTTCGAGCGCGTATCAGCGATCGATGAACGCGATACGGATCAGGTGGTGGCATCCTTGCGCAATTGACCTAGGATCGCGACCTTAAGCAGATGGTCATGCCCTTCCCCTCGGCCGAAGTCGTACGTCTCGGCGTTTTTAAGAAGGCAACGGGCGAACGTGCCTCGACGCTTTCGCTCGACATCGCAAACTCGCAAATCAACGGATCCTTTGCAGAGGGCCTCGAGGACGCTTTCAAGCAGGCGTTCCTAACCTTTCGGGCAAACGCCGATGAGGAATTGGAGCCTCAAATTATAGCCCTTCTCGACCGGGCGGCAGAAGGGCTCGGGCTGAATATCCGACCCATCGCGGCGAACGATCAGGTGATCAACGTACAATGGGATTTCGCGACGGGCGCGGTCGTCGGCCGGTCGCAGACATTTGACGGCGGGGAGGCGTTACCGCCAGAAACACTAAAACGAATATCGGACAGTCTGAGCGGCGCCATGGAGCGCATCTCGGATGAAATTGCCGATCGCATCATGTCGCGGATCGACAATCCCGAGGAGGCGGCGCTCGAGGCGATGTCTTCTGACGCGATGTCCATCGAGCCCTCGCAGAAGCTCGGAACGGCACTGAAATCCGTCGATGCTGCCGCGCTCCAAGGCGATGTAGCTAAAGCTTTCCTGACAGGCCGCGCGGCGGTGCTCTGTCGGCTAAGGCGGTGGTCGTCGGCTGCCGTTGATGCCGAGATGGTACTCGGCCGATTTTCGGATCACGATACGGCGATCGCGATAGAACTCCGCAATCTTATCGCGATTGGACACAAACACGCCAATCGCACTGAGGCCGCGATCTCGATCTGGTCTCACCTAGTCTATGATACAGCGGGCGTCCCAACGAGTTCACGGGCACAGATGTTGCGAAATCTTGCCTTCTCGGTCCCTCGATCTGACCAGCGCGCGCTACAGTGGATCGCCCAATCCGTAGACGCTTATCTCCAAGCCGGCGAGCGTCGCGAGGCTGCAGTCAGCACTGTCTATTGGGGTGACTTCCTGGAGCATCACGATGGTGCCGAGGCCTTCGCAATGCTTGAGAGGGCCGAGGGGCTGCTCGACAACGAAAGTCCAATCGGAGACGCGCTGAAAGCGGCCTTGCAATATGCACGCGCCCATCGTCTCATCGCGCTTGGACGCAAGCCGGAAGCGCTTGCATCTGCCATCGCGTCTGCCGACCTGCGACGCGGATTGATCGGGCAGGAAGACGATCGGCTCTCTTCGCTGGCTCTGTGCGAGGATCTGGCTATCGCGCTGGGTGATTCCCGCGCTTCGGACTTTGCGGCCGAGAAAGAAGGCTTCCTCGCTCAAATTCCCAATCCACGCTTCACTCTCGGTGCAAAGATTACGGCGATCTTGGCAGACTGGGACGCGGAGCTTGCCGAGGAGATTCGCGCTGTTGCTCAGACCGTTCGACCACCCGAGCGAATGGCAGCGGAGATCGCGTTGGTCTCAAAGGACCCCGCACTCGACGATAATACTCGGCTCGCCGCGCTCGAAGAATTGTATGATACGGCGCAGCGGAAACACATCGACAACGGCGTGCTGACTTCGATCCGCCTGGGCGTCGCAGTCCAGCTTCGCGCCCAGGGCGCTATGGCTCGGGCAGCCCCATGGCTTGAGCTTATTCTCGTCGACAACCCTCTAGCAGAAAATGTGGCCGATCTGCTTATTGATACGCGCAAGCAGATGGGGGATTGGTCAGCCGCCGCCACCGTCGCGCGCCGCGAGATCACGCTTAAGGGCGAGAATTTCGACCGCTTGATCGTTCTTGCCGAGACCACCAGAGCGGCAGGTTCACACACCGAGGCCGCCAGTGCGGCGCTTGGCGCTAGGGCGCTCGCCCAATCCGATGAAGAACGCGGCCTCTGCGATAGCCTGCTCGCCCAAGCCATTGCGGGCGGCGGTTCGTTGCCCTCTACTTCCGTCGCTCCTGCGATCGCACCGGTAACGACGGGCGAGCTTGAGACCGTTCTGCGGGAGTTCTCAAAGAAGGTGTCCTCCGACTATCGCATGGATTATTGGGCGCGGGACGAAAATCACGACGATTACGAGTGGGTCGCGAACCCTGAACGGCGCGCGCAGATTCAGCTTCGCACTTGGCTCGATGGAAGCTTCCGGGGCCGCGTCACGGTTCTTGAGGAGATTGATGCCGGGGCAGGCCGCATGGATGTTCTGCTCCAGCTCGCCGGGGGTAATCAGGCAATCCTAGAGCTGAAGATGTGCGGCTTCCGCTATAGCAGCACGTACGCTGCAGCGGGCATAGACCAGATCCTCCACTATATGGAACAAAAGGATGTCAACGTTGGCTATCTGGTCGTGTTCGATGCCCGACTAAGAGATTGTGGAACCCCGCTCATGGTAGCCGGCGCAAACGGCGACGCGACAGTGCGGGAAATATCGGTAGATGTTCGCCCGCGCGGTGAGAAGGGGCGTAAGCCTAGGTAGGACCGAAGTCGTCGGCCCACGGAACCTGAGGCTTTCCAGCCAAATGCAACTGGCCGTCAGCCGGGCTGAAGGGACCGCTTCGGGAGACCGCTGATTACAACGTTCGAACCGCGGATTCCGGTTGCTGGCTGAGAGGCCGTGCCTATGCGGCGCGATGCGCTGAGCAACCACTGCGAACTATTCGGTGCGATGATGCAGGCTTGCCGATCATACCTACGAATCCACCCAGCACCCATGGACACCTTCAAGCAGAGCTAGGATCCTGTCCTTGTCGGTATCGGGGTATTTCAGCTGCCGTAGCAGGTAGCTGACCTTAATGACCAAGGTTCGCAACCATCGTCGGCACCTCATCCGTCACCTCGACGGAGAAACGGCGCTAACCGGACGCGTACTGTCACCCCAGCTAATCGTCACGGCGTGAGCGTTCTGCTCCTCCGATGCCGCCTGCTGGGCCTCAACGGCATTGCGGATGCCGTTCACCACGACCATCCGCACGAGCGAGGGATCGCTCTTGATGAGGAACGGGCGCGAGCCGATCGTTGAGATCCATTCGCGCACCTCAGCCGGAACGACGGTCTTTAGAATGAGGCGGCGCTGGTGCTTAGGTCAGACGTCAAAAATCCTGTGCGCCGCGGAGTTTCGAAGGCCGCTTCTCGGTCCTGTGGCGGCGGACATCGAACGTCTCCGTGCGAAACTTGATGGATTCGACGTGATGAACCTGGAGCGTGTGCATGACGACCGCCAGGGCCGGCTCGCGAACGTCGCCCGGATCGGCGAAGGGGTCGAGATAGGTGGCAGGCCAGAATTGCCCGCCTGGGGCAGGCTTTGGCGTCTCGGGCGGGGGCACGCTCTCAGACACCCAATAATCTGGTGACGGTCCATCCTCGTCGAAGGATCCCAGCATCGCCGACACTTCTGAGCCCGGGGGGAGGTCGATGTTTCTGACCCGCGATGCGCGTCTGAACAGGACGACATTCTGGTGATCGCCCCGCTGCTGTACGGATGGATAGAGGAGGCCGTCGAGGTTCAGGTCGCGCTTTGCCGCCAGATAGTCGGCTATGACTTGGGTGATCAGATATTCGGTCGGCTCGTCATCTGGCATGACCGGCATCGTCATGCGGGCGCTGAGACTTTCCATTAACTTCGCCAGTTCCAGACGCGCCATATAGGTCGGGTCGAAGACGCTCCCCTCCACATAGACGGAACGAAGCGCATCGATGTCGAGGAGACGCAGCGGCCGTATGACATCGAATTTTCCGACGAGCACGCGGCTGCCGACGGGCGGTCTAACCTCCGACAAGGCCGCGTTTGCATGGGTGGCGCCGTAGAACAGCGAGACGCCGCGCGCGTTCATTCGGCCGCCGAGCGCTACGGCGCTCGGCGGCGGTCCGAGCTCACGGTCAGGACGTTCGAGCGCGGCGCCGAGCCTGTCGTCCGAATGAAACACGCGGGCGCGACTGAACTGTTCGAGTTCGGTGAGCGGCCCGGCATGGCGGATCACGCCCCGCCCGTCGCGCGTGCGAAAGCCCTCGATGCCGGTGAAGATGCGATCGAGGAGGCTCTCGGCGACCTTGTTGAAGAACCGCGTCTCGCCTTTCAGCGACCGTTCCAGATTGCGCCATTCAAGCTGAAACTCGATATCGTTCGGGCCTTTGCGCTCATAATAGCTTTCGGGATCGAACTCGCATTCCTCGCCGGCCATGGCTGAATCCCAGTCGCCATGCTCATCGGCGAGGATGTCGAGGATTTCCTGCGCCACCGCCTCCTCGATCGAGGCCGCCCCCTGGATCGCCTCCAGGACCGGCTCGCCGTCGCGCTCCCATTCGTAGCTGCTCTCGCGGTCGCCAAGCATCGCCGACTGAAAAGCGTCCGGTTGATCGGAGGTCCGGGTGTAGTGCGCTTCGAAGGCGCTGTTTACCCGCTGGGCCAGATCGGCGATGCTGACGACCGAACCGTTGAAGCCGCAGAACGAGCATTCGCGCTCCTCGCCCGACGCTTCGACCTCAGCCTTGAGATAGGCTTCGCCAACGCAGTCGGCGCAGACGACGCGCTCCTCGTCGTCGTCGGCCATCGGTCAAGCCTTGCTGCGCACGAAGCGGAGGGTTTCGTCGCCGTTGCTTAGGAACACGGCGCGCCAAGGGTCCGATGCGAGTGCGCCGACTGTCTCGATGGCGCCGGCGCGCTCCAGATAAGCGATGGCGCTGTTCATCCGGCGGGGCTTCCAGTCGAGCTTCGCCGCCAACTCTTCCGTATTCGCATCTTCGACATCGTCGCTGACAAGGCGGTTGGCCAAGGTGACCGCGTCGACGGCCGGGTCGAACGGCATCACGCTCGCGTCAAACTCGACGAACAGCGGTCCAAGCGGCGCGACCGACCGATCGCCATGCTCGCTCTGCCACAGCATGCCGGCATCGCGTAGATCGAGGATGCCGAGGCGAACCTCGACCGCCGAAAGCCCGGTTGCCGCCCCGATGTCTTCAGGCTGGGTGTGCGGATCGAAACTGACGGCGTGCTCGCTTGTCTGCGCGAGATGCTGCGCGATTGCTACCGCAGCGGGTGACCAGCCTTCCTGGCCCTTGGGCACGGTGAGGACATGCTTGGGCTTCGCGCCGAGCGGAGGCTTGCGGCTGACGCCATGCAACCGGTCGACGAGAGCGGCCAGTTGCACGTCGGAGGTCGGATCGATCGCTTCGCACAGAAGCGTCTGGAGAAAGGGTGATAGCTGCCCGACGTCGACGCCGACCCGCAGGGGCACCATGCGGTTCTTGCCCCCGACGAGCCCAACGAGACCAACGTCGATCTCACGCGCAACCCAAGGCTTGGTGATCGATGTCGGTGTCAGGATGACCATGAAATGGGTCATGTCGCCGAGACCCTCCTCCATTTTCTGGCGAAGGCTGTCGCCGTGGTCGATCTCCCATTCGTCGAACCAGGTCTCGATACCGTTGGCCATGAGATATTCGGCGATCGGCCGGACCATCGCCTTGTCCTCGCTCGCGTGAGCCAGATACACACGCGGCTCTGCCACGATCTTATCCACCCCCATTGTACTGACGTCGCCGGGGTCGACCCCGAGCCGCTTTTCCAAGAGCCGTGCGAAGGCTGGCGAGCCGCTCGTTCGGATCCCTACCCGGTGACCGGGAAGGCGGTCGACGAAGACGACCGCATGCTTGCCGGTTTCCGGATCGACGATGGAGCCTGCAGCGCCATGGGCTTTCGTCTCGATCGCGGCCATGGCGAGTTCCATGGCGTGCGCTTGCAGCTCTTGCGCGAAGCGGTCGGCGTCGAAGGGTCGGCCGTTGTGGGTGATCTTGATCATTGGGTGTGGCTCTGAATGAAGCGGCGGAGCGACACGATCTCGTCGTCACCGACAATGAAGCCGAGCACGGGATAGTCGTTCTGGAGCGGCGTGCGCATCCGGTTATGTGGAAACAGCGGCACCAGCAGCCCGACCGCAGGATTGAAACGCCGGCGCGGCCAATCCACCGCCGCCTCCAGCTCACGAATATTTCCCAGCTCGGGGTTCTCGATCATCATCCGCGCCAGCAGGACAGCATCCTTTCTGGGATCGTGCCCGGTGATCGCGGGATCGGCCGCGACGAACAGTGCAATCGTCGTGCGCACGGATGGCATCGCGCGATTGATCGCGCTGTTCAGCTCGACGAGCCCGTCGGCCTTCAGCTCCGCCAGAGCCAGCTTGATCTGCTTGACTTCGACATCCGGGAAAGCATTTGCGAGGCCCTCATCGACATGAGCTGGCAAACCGTCGACGCATTGGCGCGCCATCCACGCGCCGAGCTTCTGTGCGAGCGGGCTCAAATGATCATATTTGCTCACGTCTTCCCCGCGATCGTCGTTTAGAGTGCGGGCAGACCTGGTCCAAAAAAGGCGCTACCGACAGCCTGCTATTCCTTACCGCAATGATGCGGCGGTGGCCACAAATTGTGATGCTTGAGCACAAGGCAAAGGCAGGTCCAACGTTAAACCAGTGTGAGTCATCAAATCGATTGGCAGGCGTTCTTTTTGCGGCTCATGCAACAGCGATAGGCCTGAATGGACGGCCGGTTTAGGCAATTATCGTTGACAATCGCCGCAAACTCACGACTGACGGCAATGGCTGCTGCCGACTAGATCACGACGTTTGAGTGCGGTCGCCTTAATGTCCGGTGAGTTTGGAACCGGTTCTTAACACGTTGGACGGCTACAGGTCGGTGAAAGCCGCAAAAGCTGATGCGTGATGTTGGCCGCGAAAATAGTTCTGCGTACTAACGCTGGAAACAGAGTTTCCTATATGCATGTCGGCCACACTGCGGGGTTTTTGATGGCGGAGCGAAAGGCAATACCGACGGGGACGCGTCTGCGCCTGTTCTCGGAAGCGGCGGGCTTCTGCCAGAAACCCGACTGCCTGGAAGCCCTGTTTCCGACGGAAATGGGTGGCGACAAGCACATCGCCGAAATGGCGCATGTCATCCCGCATGGTGAAGCAGGCCCGCGCCATGAAGTCCGGCCGGCTGACGATTTCGATCCCGACGCCTTCGAGAACCTGATCCTGTTGTGTCCAACTTGCCATACGAAGATCGACAAGGACCCTGAGGCTTATCCGCGCAATATCTTGCTTGATTGGAAGGCCAATCATTTCGGGCGGCTGGCGCACAAACAAGGCATCAGGGCTTACGACGATCGCGAGCAGGCGCAAACTGCGGTTGCCGGTATTATGGCTGAGAACCGGGCCATCTGGGAGAAATTTGCGCCGGAGGAAGGCTCGGACTTCGAGTATGATCCGGAATCGGGCACCGCTGCGGCATGGGATCAGCGCATGAGAAGCGTAATCCTGCCCAACCACTATCGCACCTTGGCGATCATTGAGGCAAATCTCGGCCTCGCCACGGAGGAAGAACGCCACACGTTCGCTGAGTATCAGGAGCATGTTCGCGGCTTATCTGAGCGGCATATATGTGGCGTCTCGGGTCGCGCCATCCGCTTTCCGGGAGCGATGGAAAGGATGTTCGCATGAACTGGCAGGTCAAATATGCGCTCGCGAATTTTGCGAAAGAAGGTCCGTCGGTCGCGGAGCATCTCGGTGGTGACGTCATTAGGATCGTTACCGAGGATCGACCGGATGTCGTCGCGGCCATCTCGGCCGTCCCGACGGTGGACCAGGTAACGGCTGCCGGCTACCGGGACCGCGTCGAGGGCCTCGATTTCCTCTGCGGCTACCGCGCGGAATGTGTCTGGGAGGGCGAGGCGATCCGGTATCTTGAAGACAACCATGTGGGTTGGGGAAGTTTCGGTACGCTGCGGTCGGCGGTGCTCGACGGCGATGCCAACACCGCACAGCACAAGGTCTACAAATTCTCGGATCGACTTCTTCGGCAGTATGGCCCGGTGGCGGCGGTCGACCGAGAGTTTGACCGCATTCATCGGGTCACCCTGCGGTCCGGCGAGATGCTGCGGATCGGAATAATCGCTGACTATGAGCCGACTGCTGACGAGGTTCGGTCGTTATGGGATCGCTTCGGTCCGGTCGACATCATCTGGAACACTAATCCAAATGGCACGCCGCAGCCCGAGGCGAACGACGCCGGGAGAGAGCTGGGGTGCGAGGTGATGCTGTGGGACGCGTTAAAAGAGCGATTGGGACGGGCATAATGTCGGCCAGCGAAGTTGCGGTTCACCTGCTGACGTCCTGCCCCTCGCTGAAGCATTTCAAGGCCTATATGTTCGGCTCGGCGTTAACCGGTGTCGGGGCGGACATCGACATTCTGATCGTCGGTCCCGGCAGTACGCTGCTGTCTCAGGTCAAAAGCGAATTCCGTTCCGCTGGGGAAGCCTTGCCACTGCACCTTCTGTGCATGTTGCCGTCGGAAGCGCTCCACACGCAGTTTGTAGCGAGGGAGAAATGCGTGCCGCTCTCTCAGCTTGCGCTGGCGGATCGTTGATCAGACAGTCGTCGAAAATAGTCTCGGTCCAGGCTTGGGGGAACGATGAAGATAGCGCTGCTTAACGCGGGGAAGACGCGGTCTGTGCTGCAACGTCTGATTAAAGACTATGATGATATTCAGATCGCTGTGGCCTGGGGTTCTAATGGGAAGCTCGCTGATCTCCTGATGGAAAACAGGGGAAAATTCCGTTCCGTCACATTTGGCCTCAACGGCTTTGCGACGTCGCCCGATCTGGTGGCACGCTTAATCGGCACAAAGAACGCCTTCATCGCAAAGGCGGACACCGGCATCTTCCATCCCAAGCTCTATCTGTTTCGGGCTGGCGGTATCGCGCAGGCGATTGTTGGAAGCGCCAATTTCACGAAGGGCGGGCTCGATAGAAACCATGAGGCATGCGTCCACATCGAGGGACCGGCCGAAGCCGACATTTTCAAGCAGATCCAACGCGAGCTGTCCGGTTATGACGTGCTCAAGCAGCGCGTGACTCAGACGCTGGCGGACAGTTACCGGCGGCAATACGACGCGGCACGAAAGCAGCGTGGCCAGCGCGACCCGATCCTTCCTGACGACAAGAATGGCGGGAGGGGCCTGACCTCGCCCCTGGCGATGATGAGCTGGCAGGACTTCGCGGCGACGGCGAAGCTCGATCCGCATCATAACTTCAAGCGCCGGATGACGCTGCTTCGGGAAATTCAGCGCCTCTTTGCGAGCGTGGAGCGCTTCTCGGATCTCACGGCGACGGAATGGAAGGGCATCGCTGGCACCCTCGGAAAATCTGAGAGGATCGCTGCGGGTCTCGACATCCATGACTGGGGATGGTTCGGGTCGATGGGTGGCAATGGCGATTTTGCGGGCTTGATTTCGAGGCAGGACCGCCAGCTCAGCGACGCGGTAGACTGCATCCCTCGCAAAGACCCGGTCACTCGCGAGGATTTCGAGGAATATTGTTGCCGCTTCCGCAAGGCATTCACGGACGCCGGCGCCCATCATGTCGGAGAGTTTCCGACGGCGACGCGGCTGCTTGCCATGAAGCGCCCCGATACGTTTGTCTGCGCGAACGGGAAGAACAAGGGAAATCTCGCCGAGGCGCTGAACTTTGCCCCGACAACGCTTTCGCTGGAAAATTATTGGGATCGGATCATCGTGCCGATCCAGTCGTCGCCTTGGTACAACGCACCCCATCCCAGCGGGAGTGACGGCGAGTTGTGGGACTATCGCGTCGCGATGCTCGACACTCTCTATTATGATGAGGCCGCCTGACCCGATTCTCTATGAGATAGACCAGCACCGCGCGGCGCCCTAGTCGAAGCGAATCCCGAACAGGCCACCATCTGGCGTGTCCGAAAGCTCTGTCTCGAGAACATAGTTGGCGAAGCTGGCGCCGCTCTCACGCTCGGCTCGGACAAGTTCGTCCGAGTTGAGGAGTGCGACATATTGGATGCCTGTGCTCTCCGAAAAATCGGCGGCGATTTGCAAGGCGCGAGCGAACTGGCGGCCATCGACGGGCTCGAACAGGTGGCTGTCATGAATGATGAAGCCTGGGCCTTCGCCGCGCCATTTAGCCAATGCGGCGAGAGTGAGGTCGAAACAGAATACCTCCATGCTCATGACGCCGGCGCTGCCATCGGCGGGTGTCTGCGGAAGAAACCGCAGGCCCGTGTCGGTCGCTGAAATGGCTAATTGGCCGGCCTTCTCGTAGAGGCGTTCCGAGATTTCAGAGAAGGTGCGGCTCGCCGTATCGACAATTGTCGATCGTTCGCGGCGGTCCTGCCGCAGCGCGCGAACAGCGTCCTCCACCTCGCGCTCAAGCGCTTCGGCACGCTCCTCGAGCTTTCGAGCTTCCTGTAGACGCCCCTCGAGCTGCTTGAGCTCGGATTCGCGTCCGGAAAGCTCATCTCGCAGTCGGAGAAGTTCGTCAGCGGGACCACTCGCGCGAAGGGATCGCGTGATGTCGCGGCGGCGCGCTTCAATCATCTCGCGACGCGGCTGACGGTTGGCTATGCGCTGCTGCGCGGCTGCTATCTCATTTTGCAGATGGGATTGCCGATGCTCGAGCAGCCTCTCGTGGAAACGGTGAACCTCATCATATCGATCGGTCACGAGGTCGGGAAAGACGATCCTCGCCTCTTCGAACAGGCGGGCGATGTCCGGTGCCTCGGTGAACGTCTCGGCCTCCGAGGCTCGCCTGTTCACGTCGATCGCCTCTTGATCGATCACGTCGCCATCGGAGAGGTCGCGGAAGTCCTGGTTCAGGGTTGCGAGTTCGCGCTCCAGCTCGCGAAAAGCTGGAAGAACATTGAAGGCATCGATGCGCTCGGCCAATCGATCGCGGCCCAGCTTCACAGAAGCAATCTCAGCTTCGAGCTGCGCCTCAAGGTCGGCGCGCTTGGACCCGTCGGCCGCCGCTTTGTCGAGCGCAGCCAGAGCAGTCTGCGCATCCTTAGTCTGCTTGAGGGCTGCCTTGGCCTGATGCAGGCGGCGCACCAGTTCGGCGTCCAGGCCGAACAGGTGTGCGAGCGAGGTTTCAGCCGAAGCGGTAGACTGGTTGCGAAAGGTCCGGATCGGGCTGTCGAGTCCGCCGTCGCGCTTGCGGCGTGCGAAATAGCTGACGAGCTGCCTGTAAGAGACGTCGCCATTGCCGCGCTTCTCGCGAAGGCCAAACCACTCCTCGCCAAGCCTTTTGCACCACTGGGCGTTCTGGATGCGATCTACACCGGTCTGGGCGGAGTGGATGTAGACCTGCTTGGCGTTTGCTACGCTACGCGTGACCTCGATACGCTCGGGGCCGACATCCACATCAAGCGAAAAATTCCATTCGGCGACGGTGGCCGCGGTGAGGGCTCCCTCGGCCTTGCCGCCAAGGAGAAAGTGAATCAGATCGATGGTGCTCGATTTGCCGGCGCCGTTGCGGCTGCGCCTCTCGTTGGCGCTGCCGCTGTCTGCGTCACCGCCGTCGGCTCGCGTTGCAAGAATAATGTTGAGGCCAGGCCGGAAGGTCAGTGTCCTGAAGCCGTCTCGATCCGCTGCGAGGCGGTGCAGCATTACTGCCCTCCGACGCGGCGACGAATCAATCCGTCGTCGCTGAGCGATACCAACTTCATGAGGAAGAGCAGATCAATCGCGAGGATGAAGAAGGCGTAGGAAACCGGGCGAGCCTCCTGTTTTGCGCGGAACTCGTCCCAGACGCCGGAAACCGTGCGCGGTGAGCCGAGGCCGTCGAAAACCTTGCCCGCCAGTGTGAGCAGGGCTCAATCGGGACTAATGTTCTTCGTTGGAAGAATCACGGCACAACACTCTCGACTGGAATCTCAAATATCTGACACGTCACGAAAAAGCGGGTCACGATCGCGAGAGCTGCGGTGTCGCGCTCCGCTTCGCCCGTGCCGCCGCCTGCGAAGATCACCATTTCCCTGAATGTGTGATCGGGTTCAAGGCCGGAGGCGACGCATTCCGCGTAACGTGCCTTGAAACCCTGAGCCATGCGCTCCGGCTCCTCAGGATCGGGCTGGTCGCGGAGATACTCCTCGACTTTCGCAACCCCCGTCTGCCCTATCGACAGGAAGTGTCGCGTCGCGTCGGACAGCGCGTTGAAGGCTACCTTGGTCGCAAGATCGGCGGAAAGCGGCACAGGCTCGTTGGGATCAGTGGCGATGGCGCGACGGATCAGGGTGAGGGCGCGACCGAGGTTCGCGTAGGTGATCCGCGCCATGTCGGTGGCCCGGGGCGCGCGACCGTAAAGCCGTACGCGTTCGTCGGCTGGAAGGCTCTTAATCAGGTCCAGAATATCGGAGCGCGTAAGCGGCCCGGCCGGCACGTCGAGTTCCTCCGCCAACTGCTCGATCTTGCGCACGAGTTCCGAGGGCAATTTGTCGCGGTACAGATTGACGACGAACTTCCATTCTCGAAGCCGAGTGTCCCAGTGCGCCTTCGCTCCACGAAAATCCTCGTCAATTTTAGCGAGGGCGTCATCGACGTTCGCCTGACCGTATCGCGGGCCATAGCATTGATAGACTGTGCCGGTTGAGGAGCGGAAGCCATCGCATTTCAGGTCGCCGCGACGGCCCATAGGGATGGTGGGCGTGAAATCCGCCTGCCAAAGCGACTTCGCAATTGCCTGAAACCGCGTTTCGAATGCGTCACCCTCAAGGTCTTTGAGTTCCGATTCGGCGCGCAGCCGCTGCCATTCCCAGTCAAATTCATCCATCCGCGGTGTGCTCTCCCGGGTAACGACTTATCGATCCGAGGAAGGACTGTCGAACGTTTCAGAGGATGGGCAGGTCGGTGCCGCGAACGCGGATGGGCGGAGGTTGCTTCCTGCATCCGCCTACGCGAAACCGACATTCACCCAACGGCCAGTCTTGCCCGTCCTCTGGCTATGCTCACTTTTTAGAACGACCGGTGTTCGGCTCAAAGCCGCCCTTTCGATGTCGGCCGGCGAATGACGGCATTGTCCCAGTTTTTGCTATCTAAGATATCCCTGATGCAATTCGAATGATCGCGCGGATTTTGCGGCCGCGATCAACGGCGGGAAGCTGCACGGGCATGTGAAACCTAGTTTAACATATTGACTTTGTCTGTGATTGTAGATTGATGCCGCATCGCATCCATGAGTTTTGGCATGAAGGGGATCTTTTTTCGGGGAAGTAGCGAGCGCTCCGATTGAAATTGACTAAAGCGAGAGATTAGGTTCCACTGCCCTCCAGATTGCAGCCCCGTGCGTGCTTGGAGTCGTGGGGTTTGCTCGGAATGCGCGTCGGCGCGTGGCTTGTCTGGCGTGAATCCTGTGGGGGAGACCGGACGCATGATGTTTACGACCGCCGTCATGCTGCTGCTCGCCAGCGTTCCCGCAGTCGCGCAAGATGTTCAGAACGACGGGAATGATGCCACATCGGTCGCTGCCGCCGACCCGCTAGCCGAGGCGCAAAAGCAGAAGGCGCTCTCCGAGGCGAGAAAGGCGGCCGCCGAAGCCCGCAAGGCCGAGATCGAGGCTGAGGCTGCGCTGGAAAAGGCGCGGTTCTCTTTCCTCCCGCAGTCGCCGGCGGATGGAAAGGTCACGCTCGGTGAGGGCGCCGGCGCGATGGAGGTAGCGATGCTGACGGCGATCGCCATCCGTGCTGCCGCGGCGCAGATCAAGACCGCCGCCGCGCCACCCCAAGGCACGCTGCTGATCGGCGGCGCTGATACGCTCGACCTGTCCGCACTGCTCGCGTTCCAAGCCGAGAGCGTGGGGGTTGAGGCAGAGCTGAGGGACGCGCTGGAGGTTGCCGATCTGGCGCCTTGCACGGCGGCTCCGCCTGGGCCAGAACTGGTCCCGGGGATCGGCCCGGTCATCACTGCCTTCGCCGGGATGCTCCGTACCGATACAGAGAGCAGGGGCATCAAGACCGAGATCGATGCGCAGGTGCTAACGCGCGCCGTGCTAAAGGAGAACCCCGGGCTGATCGTGCCGAGATACCGGGTGAAGCCGTCCGCCGGCCCCGACAACCTGGTGGTCTGCACGTTGACGCGCTTCGACGCCGCGCGCGGCTTAGTTCGCGCGCGCCTGAAGGTGAAGCCCGCGCCATCGGACGACCGGAAGGCGAAGCTGACCGCGGCCGCGACGCGGTCCGAGGAGTTCTACCAAAGCTGGACCAAGCCAGCGACCGACGGAACGGTGCGGCTGGCGAGCGCGATCGCGCAGGCGGAACTTGTGCCCGCCGGATCGAAAGTCTTGCGGGTGTTCCTCGACAAGCAGGGCGGCAGCTTGCTCACTCGACGCAATTTGTGGACGGCGCTTGGAGCGAAAGCGATTGCCGTGTCGGGCGGGGCGGTCGTGAGCTTCACTCTCGACGACCCATTCACCGGTAAGGTTGAAAAGAGCGGGGTCTTCATCTGCGGAACGACGCTGACGGACTATCGCAAGGTGCACCGGCTCGAGGGGCTTGGCGGCAAATGTATTCCTGTTGAGGGAGGAACGGTCGATGGCGAGCGCGGTGGAAACTAGCGAGGCAATGCTGGACGAGCGGCGGGCAGAGCCCCGTCGGTACAAGATCCGCTTCCGCTCGCGCGAAGCGCTCGAAGCGTCGCTTGCCATGGAGGCGGTCGGCGGCGCTGTCGCGGTTGCGCTGCCGGCGCGCCGAGTGCTGAGCATCGAGGTGCCGGCAGCGCAAGCGCCGTATTTGGCCGAGAGCTTCGACATGGTGCGGCGTGAGTATGACGCCGAGATAATTGAGGATTATCGTTATTCGCTGGAGGAGCTCGATTTCTACAATCCGCTTGCCTTCGCGCCCGAGATTGAAGCGCAGGCGTCACTTGACGACGTTGTGGAGCAGATCGGCGCCAACCGGGCGTGGGCACAGTCACGCGGGGCAGGGGTGGTGCTCGCGATTGTCGACACCGGGATCGACGGGTCGCGTCCGGAATTCCCCGTTAATCGACGGCACCCGCAGTCTTGGGCGGCAAGCGGCGAAAACCCTTGGACCGATTGGCAAGGGCACGGCAGCATGTGCGCCTGCATCGCCGCCGGCTCGACCACTGCCGGTGGCGTTTTCAACGGCGTCGCGCCCGACGCCACCATCATGGCCTGTCGCACGCATTTCTACGACACCGAGTTGGCCGCGATCTACGATCGGCTGACGGCATTGGCGCGCGATGGCAGCATCGTCGTTGCCAGCAACAGCTTCGGAATCAAGACGGGTTCGCCGCCGCCAGTGCCAGCGGACAGCGACTTCATCCCTGCGCTAAACGACGCAATCGAAGCCGGCGTCTATGTCTGCTTCAGCGCCGGGAATTATCACGAGTTGGCGGGCGGCGCGCCTGCGGCGCACCAGCCCAACAGCATCTGGCTGCACAAGGGGCGCACTGACCTGTTGACGGTAGGCGCGGCGAAGCCGGATGGATCGATGTGGTATTACTCGAGCCGAGGCCCAGGGCAGTTCTTCGGCCAGCCGGGAACGTCCGAGAAACCCGATGTCGTAGGCATCACGCCGCCCTATGGGCGCGTAGTGTATGGTAGCGGCGTATCCACCTTGAAGGATGGGTGGGGAACCAGCGGCTGCTGTCCCCAAGCGGCCGGATTGGCCGCGCTACTGTTGTCCAAGAGCGTTGCGGACGGGGCGGCACGGCCGAGCCGCGATGCCATCTTCCACGCCATTCGCTCTTCCTGTGTTTCGCTGGGTCACCATCCTCATGCCGAGGGGGCTGGGAGGCTTGATTGCGAGGCCGCCCTTGCTCAAATATGACGCTCAGTATGCGCGTTCATTTGCCGTTGGCTTTTGCCAAGCTATTGTGACGTGTGGAGATCGCTATGCGCTATAAGGTCAAGACCCCTAATCTCGAGAGCTTCCGGCAGGCGGAGCGGATCGCACGCCAGGATACCCACGTGTTCGTCGTGATTGAGGGGCGGCGGGTTCTGTCGGTCGGTGACCTGTCAGACTTGGCGCGCGCGCAACTCGCGAAGCTCGGTGCGACGGTGCTCCCGGATCAGCAATATAGCGCGACGTAGGAGGCAGCCGAGGGGCTAAGTCTCCGATCGTGCCGTATAGCGGGCACAAATGATAGTCTGCTTCATTGCAGCCTGGGTGCCGGGCCATAACTGGGTTCGCATAGGATGGCCGGACGCGAACACGTTCAGCCTGGTTCCGGCGGCATCAGGCACGGCCTTCCACGCAGCCCCAGCCTAAGAGTGGCGTTCAACAGCTCGGCGGTATCGGCATTCACCGTAGCTAGATCATGGCGGCGGCGAGATGGACGAAGCTGTTTAAATGGATGGGGTATCAGTTGTAGCGGGATGCAATCCGGTCGGCCCTTCCCGATCGCAGATTACAGGTATCGATAAAGGCACACGACGGGTCGTAGCCGACAACGAGCTGTGGCATGGTATAGGCTCCTGTCCATTTCGTGCGGGAGCTGCGGTCCCAAGCAACTGTTCGGTTGATGACCAAGTGGAAAGAACCCTTGCTCCCTATTGAGCTCCAGACCCTCGGGGGGACGGACTGCCTCCCGGACCTCTTCATACCGACATCTCGTCAGACAGGGATTGTGGGATCGGATATCGGATGACACAAGCGCCTTGTTCGGCTGCACGACTAAAGAGGAGCGGGATCAAAAGGAGCGAAATGGAATGTGACCATGCGTTCGTTTTGACGTATCCGGGCACAGGTCAGGGAGACGTAGATGGATACTCAATCATCACCTGATGACGAGCCGAAGGCAACCGATGCTTTGATCGATCCGCTGCGTCTGAGGGATTGGCTCTGGCGGCCCTGGTGTGCCAAACTGTGGTGGGCGACGGTCCCGATCTATTGGAGCGGCCGCATGGCGTCGATCAAGGTGGCTGCTCTTGCCAGCCTCTACGACACGTTGGTGGCCGGCTACCTTTCCGTCTTTTGCAATCCGCTCATCATTCTACTTCTTCTCGGCTTCGGCTTTATTCGCGCGAAACTGGATCGGGGCGAGTGGGTAATCACTCCAGGCGTACCCGCTTGGACACAGCGCAAGCCTGGTGAGATGCTGGATCCATACACAGATCCGTCCGATCCGCGATCCGGACCGCGACATCTCCGGCATATTGGTGTTTTGAAAGACGGAGGTCACTGATCCCGCCGCGATTTGAAGGAGGCATCACCGTCTGTCGGTCCGCCGCCGGGGTCGAGCGACATCCTACCGGTTCGCAGGATCGACGACTGTTCCATCGAAGTGATCGGCGCGGAAGGATCAAGAACTCCCCGCGCGGCATCGGTCTGCTCAAGATAGCGATTTCGCAGGCCATCGTCGCCAAGTATTTGCTTGCCAAGCTCTTTCGCGAAGGCCGCAGCAGGCGCGGGCGAATGAGCCGCTGCACGTTCGGCTGAAGAGATCGCATCCCGAACGCTGTAGTTCACGATATCGAGTGATGCGCTGCCGGTGTCCGTCGTCAATCCACGATCGGTGCTTTCGAATCCGATGCTACCCGACGCACTACCCGTCGGAGCACCGACGCCTCTGGTCGCTTGTGCATTCCCCGGTCCCGATCGCGAGACTGATCCCGAGATGCTGCCACCAATGTTGGTTCCAAAAGACGCGGAATGCTCGGCAGACCTCGTCAGGGATCGCGACCACCCCGTTTGAGCCATCACTGCCTGCACATCGCGCTGAATCGTATCGGCGACCTGCGGCTTGAGCCGCCAATTGCCCTTGCGGTCCATTTCGAACCCGCCGCGCAACCAGTTTGCCATCGCGGCATGCCCCTCGGCACCACCACCGAGGAAGTGCTCGATCGTGTCCGGCCCGGCCTGCTTGCCGGCCTCGAATCGCGTGCTGGTGTCGTTGCGCGCGGACTGCGAGAAGCCGGTGCTGCTCGACACCAGCAGGTCGTCGTGCGCGAAGCTGAAGCGGGCGTGGCCGCCGTTCGCGACCGCGCCGAGCTGGCTCTCGTTGATGAGTCCGGCCTTCCACATCGCCGCGGCGGTCTGCGGAGTCAGGTTGAGGTTGAGGTCGCCGTTCTGGTCCATCGCGATCTCGCGTCTGGACAGGTTGATGCCGTTATCGTGAAGCAGCCCCTGCATGCGGGTGAGACGCTCGTTGTCGACGATCCGGGTCATCCGTTCGTTGCGGGCACGGTCGGCGATGCCGGCCGGGCCGCCCTCGGCCATGTCGACCTGGTTGCCAGCGGTGCGCGACAGCGCCTGGATGAAGCTGTCGAGCCGCGCCGCTTCGCGCACCGAGACGCCGGCGGCGGCGGCACCCTCAGCGAAGCCGGCATTGTCGGCCTGCCGCCGCTGCTCGCCGATTCTCGCGGCAGCACGGGTGCCGTCATGGCCGACCTCGCGCTGCGCATCCAGCTTGCCGGCGCGCTCGGCGACATCGTAGCCGGCAGTCTGGCGGGTGCGGGCGTAGACGCTGGTGCCCTCGCGTGCCATCTCCGCGGTCGCACCGTCTGCGGTGCCGACCTGTGTCGCAGCGGTGTAGGTCTCCAGCGCCTTCAGCACCTGCGCCTCGTTGCGCCCGGTGGCTCGGCCGAGTTGCGAGATCGCGGTGGACCGCGCCTCGCCCGACAGCGCGGTGATGAACCCGATACGCCGCGAGGTCTCCTCGACGGGCAGACCGAGCATCGCCGCGGCGCGCCGATGTCCGGCATTGCCGCCGGTGCGCCACGCCTGCTCGGTTGCGACATTGCCGCGCTCGGTGGCGGCGACATGACCGCCGGCCTGATCGCGCCGCCCCTCCATCGCGCCGACATTGACCTCGGCACCGGTCAGGTCGTTCCTCAGCATCGCTTCCTGATCGAAAGCGTTGGCGGTGAGCTTGGCGAAGGTCGGATCGGCCGACGCCTGCGCGATCACGGTCGATGCCTTGAGCGCGGCGTCCTCTGGCGAATAGCCGGCGCGCTGGAAGTGCCGCTCGGCGCTTGACCGCATCATGTCGTAGGCGCGATTGTCGCCGAACGCCTTCCACTGGGTCATCCCTTGCGCGAAGGCGGCGAAGGCGCGCTCACCGGCCTGGCCCTGACCGAAATAGGTCGTGCCCAGCGATCGCAGCGCATCCTTCTCGGCGAAGTTGTGGATCGCCGTCGTGGTGGCGTTCGCCCGGATCGCCTGGCCGACCGCGGGGTCGCTCGGATCGCGGCCACGCAGGGCAGGGGAGAGCCCGCCGAGCTCGCGCGCCGCGTCGAGTCCGCCCATCCCAAACGCCGGCACGCCGGGCACGCCGCCGCCATGCTCGCCCAGCACCGTATCGGCCGCGCCGAACGCGCGGGTCGCGCCGAAGGTCGAGCGCTCGCCGAAGTCGCCGAAGCTCGACACTGCTGCCCGTCGCGCAACGGTGCCGCCGGCCGACGCCTGCGCCTCCAGCGCCGAGGCATAGCCCTCGCTGGTGCCGACGCCGGCCGCCGCGGCGGTGCCCTGCGCCTGCGCCTGGAGCGAGCCGCTGGTGAGCGCGGTGAAGACGTTGCCCGGGAAGCGGAAGACGGTGAAGACGAACGCACCGGCGAGTCCGGCCGCGGCGGTGCGGAAGCTGCCGAAGACCGCCAGCGCCTTCATCGCGGCCGATGGCGCGAGGATCCAGGCATTGGCGCCGAGATGGTTCGATCGCATCTCGGCGAGCGCCGCCATAGCGCGGCCGAGCGTCAGCTGGTAGATGCCGGCATCGATCACCCCCCATAGCGCGACGAAGACGAACAGGCCGAGCGCGAAGGTCGCGACACGCAGGTTGATCGGGGTCAGGATGAACAGCATTGCGATCGGGACCATGAACAGCATGATCGCGAAGACGGTGGCGCGGATCGTCGGCATCCATTCGTTGGCGACCGACATGGTGGCGAGACCGTTCGAGATCATCGCGCGGTTGGCCATAGTCCGCGCCGCCGCGGCCGGACTGTCCTCGAACAGCACGTCGCCGACCGTCCGGCCAAGCAGCACGTCGGTCAGGAATCCCTGGAGCGACAGCGGCGTCCCCATCATCATCCCACCCATCTGGCCGAGCCGCTGGCGGCAGCGCGCGAGCTGACCGGCATCGGCGGTCGCATAGCCGGTGCGCTGGCAGATCTGCTGGGTGTAGTCGTCGAACAGCGTCGGGTCGGCTAGGCGGCTCGAGATATGCTCCCACGCCTCGGTGCAGCTGACGGTGCGGCCACCTTTGTCGGCGGCGGTATAGACGGTCGAGAAGGTCGATGGCCCGGCCATCGCCGCGAACGCGGCGGGGAGGTCGGTGGTGGTGCGCAACAGCGTGTCGTCGTCGATGCCGTAGGCGGGTGACACGCGCGCGACCGGATAGCAGCGCCGCGCATAGTCGCGGATCGTCGCGTCAAGGAAGCTGTCGGTCATCGGCCCCGCCGGCGAGACGGCGTTGAGGAACAAGTCGAAGCTGTGTCCGCCCGCGCCCATCTCGAGCTTGGCGTTCGGATCGAGCGTGTTGTCGTCGATCACCTCGGCGAGCGCGCGTTCCATCAGGTTGGTGGCGCCCGCCACCAGCACGATCAGGTTCGGTACGTTACCGACCGGCTGGTACGCGTTGCGCACGCGGTCATAGACATGGACGGTGCCGGTGGTAGCGATCAGGCCGACGAACAGCCCGATCCCGACCAGCATCTGGAAACCGTAGGCGACGAGGCCCATGCCCTGGCCCCGCACGCTGGCGATCACCGCGCCGAGTGCGATGCCGACGACGCCGACGATGAGGACGAGCGTGGTGTAGCGCGGGTCGGCGAAGATCAGCGCGACGAGGCGGAAGGCGTCGACCGTTTCGGCGAACCCGTCCCAGGTATGGAAGCTGGTGTTCATGGGCAGACCCTCAGCGGCGTGCGTCGGCGCCGGCCGCGTCGCGCGCATCGCGGTCGCGCTGGCGGACGAGGCTGGCATAGTTGGCGGACAGGTTGGCGGCCCCGAGCGCGGCGACATAGCTTTGGCGCATCTGTGCGCGCTGGCGCAGCACCTCCTCGCGCAAGCCCCGAAGCTGCTCCATCCCCTTGGTGAGGATACGGGTCTGGCACAGGTTGGCGCTGGTCGCGTCGACGGCCCCAGCGGCATCGGCGCCGCGCTCGGCGTTGGACAGTGCGAAGTCGATCGTTCGGGTCAGGTCGTTGAGCATCTGATAGGCGAGCGTGAGCGCCACCAGTTCATCGGTGTCGCCTATTACCGAATCGGTGACGCCCTCGCGGACGCCCCATTCGAGCATCCGGTAGATAGGCAGCGTGCGGACATTGGCGACGAACTGCCGCTCCTCGGTGGTGAGCGCGGCCTTGGTGCGGATCTTGGTGGCGATCGCCTGCATCCGGTCGCGGGCGAGGACGAGCGCACCGCGGCCCGAGCCATCGCGCGCGCAGTCGCCCGCGGTCGCGGGGATGTTGAGCGCACGGCGCTGGACGCGGCCGGTCAGGAAATCATCGGCGGACTCGCCGTCCTGGCGCGGGCAGGCGGGGATGGCGGCGAAGACCGGCACCTTGTCGGTCTCGCTCCACCGCGTGTAGACGTCGCCGACGCGGGCACGCATCACGCCGGCCCAGTCGCCGGCGCCGACGCGCGCGGCGGCATGGGCGAGCAGCGAGCCGGTGCGGAAGATGTCGGTGACCTCGCGCGGACAGTTGGCGAGCGCGTCCTTCAGATCCTCGGTCGGGTTGCCGCGATTGGCCTGGATCTTCTCGCGGCTCTGCTGCCAGCTCTTGGCGAAGCCCTGGCGGACCGACTTGTAGCCGGTCATCTCCTCGACGACGCCGGACATATTGTCATCGCCCCTGGCGATCTGGACCATGCGGTTGGCGAGGCGGCAGTCGTTGACCTGGATCGAGTTCAGGTAATTGGTCGTCGCCTCCATCTTCGAGATGATGTTGCCCATCTTCTCGTCGAGCGTCTCCAGCAGGTACTGGAAGGCGACGGCGGGGGCAGCCTGGAGGATCGTCTCCAGCTTCTGGACGAGATAATCGGGATCGAGGAACGACATGCCGCCGAGGAACATGTCGATCCCGCCGCACCCCGCCTTCACCTTGGGCAGCGTCAGGCTCATCAGGTAATCGTCATGGACGTCGACGCGGCCCGACATGCCGCCCGCGGTCACATAGCCGCGCGCCTGGTCCTCGAAGCTGCCGGGTTGCGTGTAGGTGACGTTGTCGAACCAGCTTTCCGCCCAGCTCTGCGCGTGGGCGGGCGCGGCGACGCCGCATGAGGCGAGGGTAAGGCAGGTGGCGGCGCTCAGGCGCGTGAGACGGGACATGGGAGTGATCCTCGAAAGGAAAGAATGGCGCCGCATGTCAGCGGCGGGCGGGGGAGGGCGCCGCGGCGCCGACGATGCCGGTGAACTTGGCCATGGCGCGCAGGCCGACCTGCGGCTTCAGCCCGGTGAACATCCGCGCGGCGAGCCAGGCGTTGCGGGCGAGGTTGGCGTCATGATCGGTGCCGACCGCGATCGGGACGACGCGCGCCGGATCGGCGAGCGGCCGCACCCAGATGACGGGGTGGCCGACCCAGGGCAGGCCGAGCCGCCCCGAGCGCAGCAGCGCCTCGTCGCGGGTGAGCACGCGGACCTGCCAGCCATAGCGGCCGCGGAAGGCGGCGAGCTTGGTCCAGGCATCGGCGCAGGGGACGCAGCCGGGCGCGGTGGTCATCTCGATCGTGAACAGCGGCGCTTGCCCACGCAGCGAGGCGGCGAAGTCGGGCGGAAAGGTGCGGGTCACCGGTACCCGGCCAAGCCAGGTGTGCATGTCGGCGACGGTCGCGACCGGGTGGATCGCGGCGCGGCGCGCGATATCTCGCGGCGGCACTTGCGCCGATGCCGTCCCCGACAGCAGCGCAGCGACGAGAAAGACGGACCGCCGGATCATGGCTCGCGCCCTTCGGCGGCGTCACCGTCGCGATCACCCGCCATCGAATCGCCGGCGCTTATCGGCCCATTGGCGAGCGCGTCGAAGAAGCCGCCTTCCTCACCCGCGCCGGTCAGGAACTGCTGCGGTTTGATATCGCCGGTCAGCAGCTTGACCGCCTGGTAGGCGGTCTGTGCCAGCGCAGGATAGGCTTCGACTCCGGTGGCGATCACCATCCGCTGGGCTGAGCCGCGGCGGATCACCATCGTCGTCGGCGTGACCGGGATGCCGAACCGGGCGGCGAGATCGGGGCGGCGGTCGAGGTCCATCAGCGTGACCTGCCAGCCGGTTTCCTCGCGGAACCGCTCGATGATCGGCCACTGGACGCGACAGTATCCGCACGAACTGCGCGAGAACATGACAAGTGCGAACCCGCCGGCATGCGCGCGCAGATACGCACGCCGCGTCGCGTCCTTCATCGCCCCCATCCGGTCGCGCGCCTCGCCGACCAGCGGGTTGGCGCTCCTCGCGTTCAATTCGGGATGCTGGAGCATCGCGACCTGGGTGACGCCGGCGAAGGCGCGTGCCTTGCGCCGCGCGAAGTCCTGCAGCCGCCAGAAGTCCGCGACCGCATCGACCGTCAGCACGGTCGCGGCATAGTCGCGCTGTGCTTCGATCAGCTTGCGGATCTTCGGCGGCGTCCAGCTCGCCAGCTCCGCCATCGGCGGGATCACCGGCTTGACGATCTCGTCAGACTCCGGCTTCTCGGGGGCAGGTCTGGGCGGTGCCTGATACCACCAATAGCCGCGCTGGCTGCCGGTCGATCCCGCTTGCTGCGCCGATGCGGGATTAGCGGTCACGAGGATAGCGACGGTGGCGATGGCGAGACGCGGCGTCACAGCACGCGCTCCATGCGGGTGAGGCGCTCGATCGCGACCGGCCCATAATAGCGGCTGTCGAACCCGCTCTCGTGACGCGAGCCGACATAGATGGTGCCCGGCAGGATGCGGCCATTGGTCGGACGCCAGTGGTCGAGCCGCCGGCCGTCGTGCGCCCGCGCCTTGCTGACCCCGAGCAGCCGTCCGTTGCAGAAATACCAGCCGTCCATCGCGCCGCCGGTCATCGACGGCTTCCCAATCATGCTGATCCGGTCGCCGGGCAGGCAAAGCGCGTACTTGGTGACGTCGACCGGCTTCGGCCCCGCGATCGGGTGCGACAGCCGGAACGAGACGAGGTCGCCACGGCGGATGACGCCGGGCGCGGCGCGCACCGCCCAGGCGTCGATCGACGGGCTCATCACCCAGGTGACCTGCGGGATCGCCCAGCAGGCGGCGAGGCCGACGGGCAGGACGATCGCCATCGCACGCCACAGCCGTTCGGGGCGGGGTGGTTGCCCGAGACCAGAGCTGCCGAGCGCGACTGCGGCGCGGAGCGGCAGCAGCTTCACCTCAGGCCAGGCTCGCCTAGCGGCGTTCCAGACGGCGACGAGCATCGCGAACCTCCTTTTCACCGCCGAGGCGGGCATATTCATCGAGCAGGCCGGAGAGCGCGGCGTCGCCGTAGACGACATGGGAAGCGCGGAGGCTGCCCTCCTCGCGCTCGCAATATGGACGGGTCGGATCGCCCGGGATCATCGCCAGCGCCGGCACGCGGGCGATGCCGTGCTGGCGGAAGACGAGCGGATCGACGATGACCTGCACGTTCCGCATCGCGCAGGACGGCCCGGAACAACCGGGATCACGGCGCAGGATCCCCGCCGACAGCTTCGCCATCGGCGCGACGCGGGTCATGCCGCCGGGCATGCCGCGGAAGGCGAGAACGCCGCCGACGCGTTCGAGCTGGCCGGCATAGGTGCGCAACGTCGCGACCGGCATCGACGATGAGACGAACAGCACCGGCACCCAGCCGCTGGCACCGGGCGCTGCGGCAGCCGCGACTGCGGCCATGTCGGGCGCATCGAGGCCGAGCGCCTGGCCGAGCCGCTTCGCCATCGCATCGCGCTGCGTCGCCAGCGCCTCGCGGCCCCTGGCCAGACCGGCACGGGCACGCTCGTCAATCCGCGGCGCTGCCGAGTGACGCCGCATCGCCTCGGCCGCGCGGCGCTGGCCAGCGACATCGGGGGCTTGGGGGAGCACCGGCGCTCTGCCGCCCTCCGCCTTGCGCCGCGCGGTCGCCGCCCGGAGCCGTTCCATCGCGGTCTCGCCTTGATCGGACACGCGCGTGCGCGCATCCTGCGGCTCGGGTTGCGGCGGTGGCACCTGCGCGGCAGCGCTGCCGGCGAGCAGCAGCACGCTACTTGCCCATCGTGCGGGAATACGCATCGATCCGATCCTTTATGTCGGTCTGGATCTGGCCCTGTGCGCGAGCCTCGATCTCGGTGTAGTATTCGGAGAGGTCCATCCGGCTGAAGTCGAGGGCCTGGAATTCCTCCGCGGTGAAGCCGCGGCAGAAGGGGTTCTTCGGCGTGCCCCAGCCTAGCCCGGCGAAGGACTTGAGCTGGGGTCGCCCCTGTTCCTGGATGATCCGGCCGAGCTTCGTATTGAAACAGCACTGGCCCCGTGCCTTCTGGACGCAGATCCCGAGGATTTTCGAGGCGCAATAGTCGCCGACCTCGTGGCACATGCCCGAGCCCTTGAGCATGGCCGTTTCCATGTCCTGGCTGTCGCAGCCCTGGAGTAGCACCTCGATCATCAAGTTGACCGCGACGCTGATCGCGAGGCTGGTCGGATCGATGCCGACGATCAGCGCCTTCGCACCCGTCGATGCGGCCTGCGCCGCGGTCGCACCGGCACGGTAGGCGGTGTACGCCGCCTTCATGCCGGTGAAGACGCCCTTCGCTACGGCGACCTTGCCGGCCGCCGACATGACCGACGAGCCGGTGCCGTCGCGCACGATCTTCCCCTTGTCCTTGCAGCAATTGGTGAAGGTCGTGTTCAGCCCGGCCGTGCGGCAGCGCACCGCGCGGCCGGAGAAGATCTCGATGGTGCCGGCGCAGTTGCCCGCGGCATCGACCGGTCCGTCGGCCGGCGTGCCGGGATCGTCGACGACCGGCTCGTGTTCGACGCCACCGCCGGGTGCGTTCGGCGCGGTGCAGGCATGGGGCGAGCAGGTCGGGGTCGCGCCCGCGGTCGCGGGGCTGCAGGCGAACTGGTTTCCGAGCGGGCAGGCATAGGCGCCGACCGCATCGGCGACGCAGGCGACGCGATCGATCGGACACTGGACGGCCTCGCCGACCATGATGTCGCACTTCGCGGTCTCGCCTTCGTCGGATGCATCGCCGTTGCCATTGCGATCAGCGGCGCAGATCTGGGCATGCGCGGGCGCACAGGCGAGGACGGCGGTGAAGCCGGCGAGCATCGTCAGTGCCAGGCGGTGCGGGAGCAGCCAGCGGATCATCGCGTCGCACTCGTGCAGACGACGTCGGCGCCGCCGAGACGCACCGTCTGCATCATTACCGCCGCCTCGGGAAAGTCGTCGAGGCAGCCGCACGGCGACACGATCTCCTCGCCCGGTCCGGCCGGGCAGACGTTCGCCGTCGTGCAGGCGTGGTAGAAAGTCTGCCAGCCGGCCGGATCGGTCTGGCGGGCGCCGACGACACCGGCAGGTGCGGCGGCGGTGTTCACGGTGGGCGCACGGGTCTTGCACAGCGTTTCGCACGCCGGCACTGACCCGCGATCGGGGAGGCCGAAGGTGCGGGTCGCGGTGGTGACGCTGCCGTCGGGGGTCCGGGTGCGGTCGGCGAGCATCGTCTCGGTCGAGCGGTCGATGATGTACGCCGACCGTCCGAGGTCCGGCTCAGGGGTAATGCCTGTGTCAGTGCCGCAACTATAGCGGCGCTCCTTGTGGAAGAAGTCGCGCGTCAGGCCGAGCGTGCAGGAACCCGATCCGAACGAGCGCGACTGGACGAGCGGTTTCAGCCCGGTGACGACGCCGTTCCGGACGGTCACGACATCATCGACGTTCTCGTCGACGAGACGGCAGGCCTCGTCACCGGCATAGCCCGCGCAGAGGTCGACCACGCGTTCGGACGACGTGCAGCTGGTATCGAGCGTCGCCGCGATCTCGGCGAAGGCTTCGCCCTCGCCGCCGACCGCGACGCGCAGCCAGATCTCGTGATCGCCGCGGGTGAGATAGGGTGTCAGATCGAGGCCCGGGCTACCGTGCCAGGTCCGCTTGCGCTCGCATTTGCGCGCCGGGGTGCCCGTACCGGTCCAGCCCGCCGGATCTGTGAGCACCTGCCGTCCGTCGATGCGCAACTGCATCCAGTCGTCCATGAAATAGCGCGACAGGCGAACAGACTTCAGCCTGTCGACGTCGCCGACGCGCAGGGTCATGCGGAAGTCGAACAGCCGGCAATTGCCGCCCTTCAGGCTGTCGTCGGTCGGCGAGCCGAGCTGAAACAGCCGTGTGTCCGACGTCGGCGCGAGTGTGGCGTACCCGCCGGCGATGCGGGCGATGATGTCGTCGGCGTCCACCTCGGCGAGGCGGACCTCGCGCTCGATCGTGCAGGCGCGGGTTTGCTCGACCTTGCCTCGCCCCGTTGCAGATCCAGACAGCGCCTGGAACACGCCATTCGCCCGCGCCGCCGCGAACGCATCGCCCTGGATCGCCGCCGGATTGGCGCGGTAGGCCGTGGCGGCGACGCCCGGCGCGGCGGTGCAGGCGGTCGTGGCCGCGCCGGTGTAGCGGATCACCGGCCCGTCGATGCTCGCCTCGGCGACGCCGATGCGCGGATCGACGCTGGTCAGCGCGCCGACCACGCCGCCGCCAAGATCTTTCAGCACCGTGGACAGATTGCCCATGACGAGGTTGGCGCCGCAACTCGCGTTGATGCAGGTGCAGCCGGACAGTGCGGTCAGGTCGGTCGGGGTGAGCGCGACCGCGCCGTCGGCGCCGATGCCCCAGCGATAGCTGCGGCAGGCGTTCCATGTGCCTGGCTGGCAGGCGATCACGCCGTTGGCGCAGAGGCCGGAAATGGGAAACGGCGCGGTGAAGCTGCTGTCGAAGCGCCCGTCGAGGTCGCCGTCGCGCGACACGATCAGGCGACCGATATCGCCGGTCGCGGCCGGCTGGACGATCAGCTCGAGCATCGTCGCCGAGCGCTTGCACGCGATCTCGGGGGTGAAGCGGGTGCGTTCGTCGACCGTCGCGACCGGCTGCGCGGCAAGGCCCGGCGTCACATAGTTGCGCCGGAGTGCCTCGCTGTCGCCGGAGCGCTGGCGCGACTTGGTCGCCGCAGCACGCGCACGGTCCTCCACGGTCTGCGCGCTCGCATTCATACCCGAAAGCACGAAGAGGGTGCAGCAGGCCAGCACGACCGACGGACGGCGGAGCGGGGAGGGGGTGCCCGCCGCCGTCGGCCGTGCTGGTGGAGCGACGCCGGCGAGGGGGATCGCCGACGCCGCCCCGGCTCCATGCGTGCCCGGACAGCCACCATGGCTGTGGCGGGCAGGCCCGGGCACATCCCGGACACGCACGAAGAGGAAGGGTGATCGCCGCTCAGGGCGTGGAAATGCCGGCACAGCAGATCACCTTTTCGAAGAGCATGAATTGCGCGTTGTCCTTGCCCGGCGCGTGTTTCGCGCTGGTCCACAAGGATCCGGGGCGGCCGATGTTGACGCACTGGCCGCCCTTGACGGGCTCCATCAGCTGGAGCTTGTAGCGGGACTTGGTCCAGATCGGCTGGGGCCGGAACGAGCAGCCGTCCTCCGACGAGATGGTCAGCGCCCCCAGGCGTCCCATCAGGAAGGTTCCGCGTGCGGCGAGGCCGGCCCAGGCCTCCACGGAATCGCCGAAATGGATGTCGCCCGCGATCGGATAGGTCGCGCCCCACGACCCCATGCACCAGAACAGCGGGTCGACGACCTTGCCGGCGGCGGCCGCAGCGCTGTCGGCCATGCAGGCGAGGCCGGCGGCGGGGTTGCCGAACAGTACCGCTTCGGGCTGGACGATCGCGCCCAGCGTCGCCGACTGCCAGGTGGGCAACAGCTCGGTCATCATCGCGACGTCGAACCCGTCGTCCTCGAAGCACGGCAGGTCAGTGAACATGTCGAGCATCTTCCAGACCGGCGCGACGTAATAGTGCATCTGCGCGAACAGCTTGCGGGTGTTGGTGCCGTCGGAGAGCGAGGTCTGGCTGCCCTGGAGCCGGCCGTGCGTGTTCATGATGTCGGCGCCCAGCGCCATCATGCAGCCGGGCTCGGTCACCACGTCGACCATGCGGTTGGGCGACCAGAAGCTGACCTTCACGCCGAAGGTGAAGGTCGCGCCCTTGCGGCAGGCGCACAGCGGCTTGGCCGCGGTTTGCGCATCGAGTGCACGCCCGAGCGGGTCGGACGGACCGACCTTCACGCCCCCGATGGTGATCGGGAAGATGCAGGTCCAGCGTACCTTGGTGATCGGGTTGAAGGCACCGCTCTCGCATTTCGAGGAGTGCGCCGGCGCGGCGGGGGCCAGCAGCGCCAGCGCCATTCCGGCGCCACCGGTGCCGAGCAGATGAGCGAGGCGGCTCATCGCGCCGCTCCCGTCCGGTCCAGCCGTACCTCGGTCAGCTCCAGCTTCTGGCCGACCTGTCGCACGATGACGGGGGCGACGGTCAGGTTCAGCCGGTCCTGCACGCGTGCTTCGAGCAGGAAGATCGGGCGCTGCGCCTTCTCGGACAGTGCGACCGGATCGGCGCCCTTGCCTGCGGTGAGCAGGATGAAGTCGGTGGCTTTCGCGTTACTCAGCGCCCAGCCGAGATCGCGGGGTGCGACGACGATCAGCCGCTGCGGCAGCGTGACATAGGCGAGCGGGTTGAAGGTGAAGCCTCTCGGATAGACGATGCGGCCGTCGGTACCGCGAATGTCGAAGGCGAGCGTGTGGAACGGCACGACGCTGCGCACCCGCGACTGCATCACGGGCGCGAGGCTGGCGGCCTGCATCGCCGACCAGCGTTCCCGTGGACCGAAGCGGGATGCGATGTTCGCCGGCTGGCGGCCGACCCGCGCCTCGATCTCGGTGAGCGCATCGACCTCGGCGATCGGCCAGGTGCGCCCGACAGTCGCGGTCTCGGCATGTACCGCCGCCGCGATCGTCGTCGCCAGCGCGGCGAGCCCGGCGACGCGGAGGATGACGGCGGGGTCAACGGCCATGACGGCGGCTCCACGGACGATCGTGATCGGTGCCGTCGCCGACGATCGCGACGACGGTGGAAAGAAGCGCCAGCAGCGTCAGTGCCAGAACAAGCGGCCATGCCGTCGCGGCAAGCAGATTGCCGCGCAGGAGCAGCAGTGACTGGACGAGCAGCAATCCCTGCGCGCCGACCAGCAGCCGCACCGCGCCTTGTCCGGGATGAGCGGAAAGGATGCCGTTCATCGCCGCCACCATGCCCGGAGGCTGGCAACTAGCCGGCTGACACAAGCGGGCGCCGGGCAGGTGACGAGTCCTGAACTTGCTGACGCGAGTCCGGCGAAGATACCGATGACGTGTGCCCCCGGTCCGGTATGACCAAACCCGATCGCCGCGGAAGTCGCCGCCAGCGTAGAGAACAATGTCGCCGCGGCGATGGTCGCGACGAGGCGCTCACGCGCCTTGCGCTGCTCGGTCTCGATCAGAGCGGCGATCTCGCGGCCGAGCGCCCCGATCCCGTAGATATCGGCTTCCATCGCCGCGAGATCGTCGGCGAGCGCGGCGAGCGGATCGCTTTGGGAGTGACGGTTCATCGCGCCCTCCAGCGCCGGTAGCGCGTGACGAGCAGGCCGCTGACTGCAGACAGTGCGATGAGCAGCAGCCCGCTGGCGAGGCAGGCGAGCGCGACGCCGATCGCGGCGTGGAGGACGCGGCTGGCGGGCTGGTCGAGCGCGATGCCGGCGGCTGCGACCAGCACGCCCATCATCACCGTCTCCATGCAGATCAGGCGAAAGCGCCAGCGGATCGCCTCGGCTTCCGCACGGATCGCGACCCGAGCTTCGATGATGCGCTCCATCTGAGCATCCTTGCTCCAGTCGAAGACGATCTGGTCGGGATGGGGCTTGCGGAACATCAGCGTGCCTCCAGACTGGAGGCGGAGGCGTGTCCCGCCGGCCCGAGTATCTCGGCCGGATCGACGCCGGCCAGTTCGCAGACGGCTTCGAGCGGCGACCGGCCGGCGCGGGTCAGCGCCTCGAAGGCCGCGACCTCGGTGGGGGCGGAGGTGTTGATCCAGTAGCTGAACGGATCGACCACCAGTCGCGCGACGCCGAGCCCTAGCGGGCTGTCGATGAACACTTCCGAGTAATGCGGTTTGTGGTTGCGCACCGACTTCAGCAGGTCGAGGACGAACCCCGAATAGTCGATCACCTTGTTCTCGACCGCCTTGTCGTAGGTCGAGCCCTGGAGGAGGAAGCGGGTGGCGGCATTCTCGAGGATGACCTGGCCGGTGCCGCCGAACAGCAGCAGATCGTTCAGCGACTGGAGGACGACGCCGAAACTGCCCTGGTATTTGCGCGCGCGGCGATAGCCCTGGCCGAACGCCTCGGCGAGGCGGCTGAGGTCCTGGCCGTCGCTGCGGGTCATGAACTGCGCCGCCTCGTCGCACAGCACGAAGCGCGGCCGGTCGCGGGCGGACAGATACAGCTCCTGGGTGACCGCGTTCACCACCACCATGACGATGACGTTGAACAGGTCGGGCATGCCCTTGAGCCGTTCGAGTTCGAGCACGACGAACTCGTCGGCGGAAATGTCGAAGGTCGAGGGGCCGTTGAAGAAGTGCCCGTAAGCGCCCTCCGACCCGAAATCGCGCAGGTTGAAGGCGAGCTCGCGCGCCGCCGGGATCAGATGATCGACGCGGTCGAGATCGGACGCGGCGAATTCGGGATAGGCGCCGAGCCAGGCGCGCACCGCATCGATGCCCTCCTCGGCATGGCCGCCGTCGATCGTCCATTGCACCGCCGACTTCAGCAGGTTCCATTCCGAGGTGGAAACGCCCTTGCGCGTCGCGGCGTTCGCCATCTCGGCGACGATCGCGACCGCCATCGCGATCGCCGACTGGCGGTCGTCGCCGTCGAGCGCGAACCCCATATCGAAAGGGTTGAGGACGAGCCGCTCCTCGCCGATGTCGATGTAGCGGCCCGAGCAGAGCGTGCAGAGCTTGCGATACGACCCGCCGATATCGATGATCCGGACGAGCGCGCCCTGCGCATAATATTGCTGGCAGAGATTGTTGAGCAGGAAGCTCTTGCCCGCACCACTCTCGGCCGAGACGATGAAATTATAGTTGTTGATGCGCGGATCGAACAGGTCGAGCGTGACTATCTGGCCCTTGCGCCCGGCGTAGAGCAGGGCGGGGCGTCCGCCGCCGCGGAAGTCGGCCTGGACCGGCGCCATCAGCACCGCCGCCTTCGCCGGCATCTTCAGGTCGCGTTCGAGCAGGCGTAGCGTGCGCTTCTCGGGATAGAGCCCGAACGGCAGGCTCATCGGCAGGAGGACGGGATTGAGGTAGCTTTCCTCCTGCATCATCCACGGCAGCGGCTCGGACTCCCACAGCCGTTTGGCGCGCGCCGCCATCTCGCGCGCCTCGCCGCTGGTGCGCCCGAACACCCACATCGTCGGGATCACCGAGACGAAGCGGCTGTTCCCGGCCTCGTCGAGCACCCAGCCGATCTCCTCGACCTGCTTGGACACCTCGACCGCGAAGCTGCCCGCTGCCTTCTGTGCGGAGAGCACCTGCGCGCGCTTGTGGATCTCGAACTGCGAATGGTCGAACAGGATGTTGAGCGTCAGCAGGAACGGCCCGCCGATCTGGTCGCTGTCCTCGCTACTCCCGCGCATCCCGCCCAGCAGCCGGTTGGCGCGCTCGGCGGTGATCCGCCGCGCCGGTGCGCGCGGGGTCAGGCAGCGGGCGACCTGGTTGCCGAGGAACACCTCGGGTCCGTCGAACGCCAGGTCGGGACCGGCATCGATGATCTGCTTGCGGATCGGGCGGACATCGGTTCCGCCGGTGGCGAACACACCCGGCGCGGGTGCGAACACGCCGTTGATGATGCGGCGATAGAAAGCGACCAACGCCTCGGGCGCCATGCGGCGGATGCCGAGCCGCGCGAGCTGTTCCTCGATCTGGCGGCGCAGGTCGGCGCCGAGCGGAGCCCGCGTTTTCACCGACAGGAACAGCCGGAAGTTGCGGATCGGGATATGGTTGAGCGCGGGCAGCCCGGCGGTGCCGGCGCGCAGATACTCGGCTGTCCGCCTCGCTGATGCCTGGATCAGCGGATCGGGACGGGTCTTGAGGTCGAGAAAGCTGTCGAGCGCATCATCGATCAGCGGATCGGCGAAGGCGTGGAGCTGGACCACCGTGCCGGGGGCGAAGGCGACGTTGAACAGCCCGACCAGTGCCTGGTGGACATGCGCGAACATATACGCCGACGGGGTCAGCTCCCAGGCATGGCCCCAGCCGTCGTCGATGCACAGGAACGCCTCGCTCTCCGGCTCCCACGCGACCAGCGGGAGGAAGTCCGAATAGCGGTCGCGCGCGACCGAACGCTGGAGGTCGGAGAAGGTCAGCCCGCCGCCGGTGCGGGTGCCGGGCGCCTTCACTTGTCGTCTCCGGCGATCGGCGCCACCGGTGCCGGCACCGCATCATCGACGACCTTGTCGCGGACCTGGCCCAGCACCGGCGCGCGGGCGGCCGGGCTGACCGGATTGACCAGATAGTCGCCGACCACCCATTGCGGGGCATCGAGCACCGAATAGACGTAGCGCGACATGTAGAGCCGGTCGGGCCGCTCGCGGTCGGCATAGGGCAGGATCAGCGTGCGCACCGTGCGGCCGGGGCGCAGCATCGGTGTCACCGGGCGGTCGACCAGCCCTTGCAACTCGCGATAGACGCTGTCGCGATAGCCCTGGTACGCCGTCGCCGGCGCGGGATCACGGGCCCTGCGGGGGCGCTGGCGCGCCGGGTCGACCGGTGCCTCGCCGAGCAACGTCCTATCGCGGGTGACGGCGGGGTCGGAGCGAGGGCTGCGGCCGGCGACCGCGTCGGCATAGGCTTTGTCGGGCGCGATGCACTGGCCGTGGTCGCTGTTCTTGCACGAGAAGTTCTCGGCATAGGGTGACAGCGTGTGACCGAGCGACGCGCAGCCGCCCAACAGCGGCAGGAGCGAAAGCGGCAACAGCAAGGCGGTTGGCTTGCAGGACGACTTGGACATCGCGATGTCTCCGATGTTAGTGGACCGACGCATCAGAACTTCACCCCTGCGCCGGGCTTGATCTCGAGGGTCACGCCCTCCTGGATGACGACGACCACGTCCTTGGCGGCGCCGACCTCGACGATCGGTCCGGCCTGACGCGCGAGATCGAGGTAAAAATCGGCGAGCTTGTCCGAGGATTTGCCCAAGCCCCCGGCGATGCCGCTCTTCGCGGCGTCGCCCGGATCGAGGGTGCGGACGTTGCCGAGTGCCGAGGTCGCGGTGCTGCCGAACGTGCCTTCGATCGTCTGGCTGATCCCGGCGATCGTGCCGGCGATGAAGGTGCGCGCGAGACTGGCGCCGGCGCGCGTCACCACCTTGCCCGACAGCCCCTTCTTGCCGTCGGTATCGACGAAGAAGCCCTTGATCGGCTGATCGACCACCGAGCGTTCGTCGAAGTCGACGCACGACAGCGAGACGAGCTGGACCTCGACGCGCTCCTTGGCGAGGCTGCCGGTCGCGTTGCCGACGACGAAGCAGCCGGCGAGGTTGGCCTTGACGTCATTGGGCAGGACGGCGGGTGCCTGGACGCGGGCGATCAGCGGCTCGGGGTTCGACGTCGCGTCGCGGCTGGCGAGCGCGTCGATCCCGGTCAGCAGCCGCGCCTTCATGAAACCAGGCGGCAAATAGATCGTCCGGGTCTTTTTTTTGGCGTCGGCTCCGGCAGCGCCGCCCGCGCCCGCCGCGGCGGCAAGCGGGCCGGTCGCGCTGCCGATCCCGCCGACCGTCTTCTCGACCGGCGGCGGGGGCGGGGCAGCCGGGGCAACCGCGCCGGTCGGGGGCGGCGGCAGCGTGTCGCCCTGCGGCTCGACCGCCGAGGTGTCGGGTGCCGGCGGGAAGGCTGGCGCCTGGCCCGGCAGCGCCGGGGGTAGATCGCCGCCGCCGACCTCCTCCGCGACATCGGGCGGCAGGCCGTTCAGTCCCGGCTTGCTGCCGGGCACGACGCGGCCGTCCTCGATCGCGGTGATCCGCTCGCCGAGCAGCGCCTGGCCGTCGAGGATCTTCTTGACGTCGCCGCGCAGCTTCAGCTCGAGGCTGTCACCGCGCAACCCTGCGCCCATGTTCATCTTCGAGGCGACCGGCGCCTCGGCGACCTTGTCGCCCGCACCGTTCGATGCGGTGTAGAGACCGTAGCCCAGCACCGCGACCGAGGCGGCGACGCCGAACTGCTTGGCGCGCAGCCGTGCCTTCGCGTCCATCGTCGCCCAGCGTGCCTTCACGTCGAGCAGCGCCGCGCCGCGCGGCGCGGGGTCGCGCGCAGGCGCCGGCGTTTCGACCGCCACGGCGTCCTTGTCCTCGGCGCCGCTCACCGGACGTCTCCATGGCGCACGACGATCACGCGCGCGATCTCGCTCGGCCGGAGCGACAGGCGATCGGCGCTGACCGCGAAGATGCGTGCACCCAACCGCCGGTCGAGCAGAACGCGCTCGTCAAGGTCGAGCGCGGCGGTGGTCGCGACGATATATTCCGATGCGGACAGGCCGGCTCCGTCGATCTCTACGCGGCGGCGCTCACGCAAGGTCGCGCCGGGCAGGCCGGCGAGGCGGATATCGGCCGCCTCGGGCGCGACGGCCGTGAAGCTCGCCGGTACCCGGTCCTGCAGCATCGCCAGCGTCACCGACACCGCGCGCTCTTCCTCGACCAGCGGCCCGAGCAGGTCCTGGTTGGCGCGCGCTCGCTGTGTCGCACCCGGCACCAGCGTCACCGTCTGCGCCGGGATATCGGCGGGCTCGGCGTAGAGCGGGTAGATCGCACCGTTGCACGACACGAAGAACTCGGACGGCGTCGTCACATAGGCGCGGCTGACGTTGCCGCTGTCGTCCGTCTCGCGGACCAGGAATTTGATCCACGCGTCCGAGCCGGCCTTTTCGACCGCCAACCCTTTCTCGGCCGAGAACTTGACGTCCTCGATTTCGCCGCCCTGACAGACGACATGGTTGATGTCGCGGTTGGACAGGCGGATCGTGCTGCGCTGGTCGGGCAGCGCGGTGATGGTCTGCGCCGCGACCGGCACGGCCGAGAGCAGCGCCAGCGCGGATGCGCAGACGCGATTACCGAAGCTCGGCATCGAAATTCTCCTCGGTGAGGCCGGTCAGCCAGAAGCGGCCGTTGTCGATGGTGAAGCGGATCCGCAGGTTCCCGCGGAACTTGCGGACCACGCCGCCGATCACGCGGACCTTCTCGACGGGTACGACGATGTCGTGGTCGGAGAAGGTGACCGGCTGGTCGGGGCGGATGTAGGTCGCGATCGAGAGCGTGGGGTTCTCGCCCAGCTCATCTAGGATCGCGTTGAAACTGTCGCGCAAACCGTTGAACGCCGAGGGGTGCGCGATGCCGAGCAGTGCCTGGAACTGGGTGTCGGCGGAGTAGGCCGAATAGGTGCCGGCGAGCGCGACGATGTTGCGCGTCATCGCCTTGAGGTAATCGGCCGACGGCTTCGAGCCGGTGACGTAGAGGTCGCCGCCGCTCGCGAAGGGCACCACCACGGTGCGGCGGTTCTGGTCGGCGCTGTAGACGACGGCACCCAGCACCGCGGTGATGCCGAACAGCCCAAGAATCGCGAACTTCAGCAGCCGGTTCTCCTCGAACAGGTTCGAGGATCCTTGCAGGAAGCGGTGGATGCCGAAGCTGGCGGGTTTGCCGGCCAGCGGATCGGCGGGCATCTCGGCGCGGGGGCGATAGAGCGACATGACCGGGCTCACTCGTAGAAGCGGGTCTGGGTCGGACCCGGATAGTGGGGGAAGGAGACGAGGCCCCAGCGCCAGGCGAGGTGCGGCAGGAAGCCGCGCGGCTTGGTACGCTTCCAGGGGATGAAAAGGAGAAGGGCGAGGATCAGCGCCCAGCCGATCAGGCCACCGACGATGACCGCGACGAAGATCGTCGAGACACCTACGAGGAATTCGTCGGCCCCGAACCAGAGGATCTGGACGGGCCGGTGGAGGTACTGCGGCAGGCGTTCGTCCATCGCCCTTCTCCCCTGCTTCATCACCCCGTGCGCGGGGCGGTTGTCCCGGCGCCGGGATTGGCGCCGAGAGTTGGGGCAGGGCGCCGACCGGCACCCTGCCGATCGGATCAGACCGTCATCCCGAAGGTCTGGAGGATGGTGTCGGACTTGATGAGGCAGACCGCCGCGACGATCGTCGGAATGCCGACCATGATGTTCGAGAAGAGCCGACTGACCCCGAACAGGAAGGCAGCAACGCCGGCGACGAAGCCAAGCGGACCCTTGACGCCCTTGTTCACGACGATGTCGTAGATGTCGTAACCGAGGTCGCCTGCCGCGGGCGCGGTGAAGGCGTGCGCCGCCCCCATCGACAGCGCCAGCATGGCGATCAGGGGTACGCCGATATTCGCGGCGGGCAGCGCACGGCGCCCGAGAGCACGGATCATGGTAACGACTCCTTGGAAATGGGGGCTGTCCGGAACGATGCCTGGCCGTGGTGCCGATGCTGTCGGTCACGACCCCGTCGGCGCGTCGGACGGCCCCGTCAGGCCCGCGCCCCCCGGCATTCCGTGCCGCCCGGCAACAGCCAGGCGACCGCCACGAAAGGGTTCAGCTAGCGGACCCCGCCCGCCGGCTTGTTCAGGAAGGCTTCGAGCTCGTCCTGGCGGAAGCCGGAGACGATGCGCCCGTCGACGATGATCGTGGGCGTGCCGCCGATGCCGAGTTGCGCGACCGTCGCAGCGTGGGCGGCGACCTTCGCTTTGCCGGCTGCGCAACGGGCGAGCACCTTCGGGGCGGCGCCGGCATAGATCTTCTCGAACGCCGCTGCCGGGTCGGGCGAGCACAGGATATGCTCGGCCTTGGCCGCGGCTTGCGGATGGATGCCGCTGACGAAGAACACGAGGCGCCGGACCGGCTTGCCCTCCGCCGCCTTTGCCGCCCAGAACTGGTCGAGCGCGCGGCAATAGGGACAGTCGGGATCGGTGAACTCGATCACCGTCGGCGCGCCCGCCGGGCCAATCGTGAGCGCTTGGGCGGGATCGATCCGTTTCAGTCGCTTCGTCGCGGCAGCTTCCTGCGCCAGTGCGGTGACGTTGACCCCGTTCCTGTCGTACACCGCCGCGAACAGCAGATGCTCGGACTTGGGAGCATAATAGACGATGCGGCCGCCGGCATTGGCCTGGTAGATCGGACCCTCGACCGGCGCTGGACCGAAATCCTCGAACTGCAAGTTCGTGAAGGTCTGGCGGAGCTGGCGTTGCGCAGCGTCCGCCTGACGCGCGATTTCCGGTGAAGATGGCGGTATCGGCGCCGTCTGCGCGTGGACGGGCAGCGCGAGCACCATGCCCACGATCGGGATGAGCGAGGTGCCCAGCCGTTGAAGGACACGGCGGTTCATCGCGGCGTTCCCCCGGTGGTCGGTGTCCCGGCAACCAGCAAATTCGGGTCGATCTGGACCGTGCTGCCGATTTTCAGGCTGTCAGGACCGATCGGGGAAGACTCCGGTACCTTGTCCAGACCCGGCTCGGTGTCGGAGACGATGACGAAAGTCTCGTCACGCTGGACGATCTCGGCATCGGGCGGCGATACAGAAGCCGACAGCGGTGGCGTTCCGCACAAGGCGGGCGCCTGCGCGAGCAGGAATGTAAAGGCGCCGGGCGAGGCGAGCGGCATCGGGCAATACTCCTCCTGTCCGGAAAAGCGGCGCATCGACCGCACCTCCCGGTAAGTGATCTCGGTTGTCTGGTGCGGGAGCGCCGGTCGCTGTCGCCGGGTGCCGACCCGTCATCGGAACGACGCCGAAGTGGCCGATCGGGGTGGCCCGATGCAACGGGGGAGGTACTGACGTTCCCAAAGCGGAACCGGTGTGCCTCGACCGGAACGTCAGTTCCGGTTTGGCGGTGTGCGGATAGGCCTATTGTTCAGCGGCAGGCAAAGAACGAGGCGGAAGACTATCTCAACTGCGAGTCGGAGGATGCCATGGGGGCGCGGACTTCCCGAGCGTACAAGCTGCAACTGTCCGATGTGGGACTTGGTCACTTCATCGACTGTCATTGCCGACTTGCCCGCCTGGCGGGTGACCTCATTCCGTATGGCGTGACCTTGTACGCCGCGATGACGGTCTTCGCCGGGCTGGACAGCAGCGAACAGGTTGCCGAACTGGAGGCGCCGCTATGCTCGCGGTTGGTGGGAAGGTCGGCTCACTTCGTCGGTTTCTCGCCTGAACTCAGAGCGTTGATCGTCCATATCTCGGAGTCGATCAGCGCATCGGGCCAGGTCGCCCGGAATCCGCTAGTTAACAGGCTCTACGTTGCCGGGCTCGCAGCCTTCGCCAGCGCCGAGGACGCCGAGTTGCGGCAAGCATATGGAAAAGCCACTGATGTACTCGCCACGCGGGTCTTACTGCGACGTCGCGTCCCGCCTTTATAGGCCGAACCTCTCAAATTGGAGGCGATATTGGTTGGATAGCGTTGTACCAGACAACACTTCATTCAGCAGGTTCGAACATCATCGGATGGCTATAAATGCCGGGAAACCCTGCACATGCCATTCCGAGCCCTCTTGCGGATAGGTAACGACGTCAAGCTCGCCGAGATCAAACAGATCTCGGGTTGGTGTCTCGAGCAACGTCGCGGACAACTCCACGTCAAGCAGGAGGTGGTCGCGTCGGATGCGGGCTTGACCAGCCGATGGGTCCGCGAGATCGAAGCCGGCAATCCGAAGGCGAAACTGGACGATCATTTCAAATGCGCGGCAGCGCTCGATCTCTCCGCCGGGTACATGATGATCCCGATGCTCTTCATGGAGCGCAGTGCGGAATTTCCTCGCGAGCTCTTGCTGCCGCGCCTTGCGGCGCTGGAAGCACGGTGCGTCAACGCCCTCTCCGACGAGGTCATGGGCAGTGTCCGACAAAAGCTTCTTCCTGGTCGGTCCGACATCTGATCCTGAAGGGCGATATAGCTGGATCATGTCGGGCGGCCGGGCGCAGTCGTCAGGGGGCCGCTAATTCCGCTCGCCGACATCCGGGGGGAAGGCACCTGCTTCCCGAGCAGCTTCGTCACGACGCAAGGCCCGCAACTCCTTCTTGGCATAAACCAGCGCGTTCTCGATATTCGAGGCGCTGTGGGTTCCCCCCTCGCCGATCCGGTCGAGGAGGGATAGCGCTGCTTCGAGATGCCGGATCGCCAACGCCCATCCCGTATCGGGACAGAGGTGCTCGATCTCGGACGAACCTTTGGCAGCAGTTGAAGAGCCGGATCGGGATGGCATCGTGTCGAAAAATCCTGCATCCCGCCTGTGGTCGGAGAAGAACGGCTCCGGGAGACTGCGCCGATACTCCCGCGCGCAAGCGCGGGAGCCGGGGCTGGTAACATGCGAACACACATGCGCCTGCGCTTTTAGTCGCAAACGACCTGGACATATGCACAGGCACCCCGGCGGATCGCTCCACCGAGTCCTGTGTGTTCGCGGGGTTACCAGCCCCGGCGCCGCGCACATCGCAGCGCCGGGGCTGGCTAGCATGGCGTGGGATCGTCGCCAAGAAACGATCGAGACGACATGTCGGCCTTGACATCGCCGGCCGGGCACCGACATTTGTCGTCATGGGCACGACATCTGACGCAATTATGAGGGATGGCACGGCCGTCTCGCGCGCCGCTGCCCTGCTAGGCGGCATGACGACATTCAAGCGATCACTCGCGACACCGCTCGATGCACATGAGGTGATCCTGTCCGGCTTTCCGGGCAATGCCTTGGTACATCTCGCTTCGAACGTGGCGCTCATCCAGCGACCAGAGTCTTTCGAGAAGGCGACGGGGATCAGCATGCGCACCTTTCAGCGACGGAAGAAGGAAACCGCCCCCAAGCGGTTGAGCCAGGAACAGAGCGGCCGTGCCTGGAAGTTTGCCGAGATCGTCGGCAAGGCGACCGAGATTCTCGGCTCGCAACATGAAGCGGAACGTTTTCTCGAGCGACCGGCGATCGGGCTGGATCAGCGCCGCCCCATCGACCTGCTATCGACACCGGCGGGTGTCGAACTGGTCGAGGACCATCTCGAGCGGATCAGATACGGCGTCTACGCATGACGCCATTGCCGCCGCCGCTTGGCGACGGGGCGATCCGCGGCTGGCGCCTCGATCACGCGGGCTTCGCCGCGACATGGGACAGCGGGGAAGGGGCGTTTCGAGCAGGGGGACGTTGGAACAGAAAGGGCATCCGGGCGGTCTATTGCGCCCTTGACCCGTCCACGGCGATCCTGGAGGTCGCGGTGCACAAGACCTTTCGCGTGCTCGACACGACCCCGCATGTGCTGACGTCGTTCGAAATCGCGGATGGAGGCGACATCCATATTGTACAGCCAGCGGACGTTCCCAATCCGGGCTGGCTCCGCCCCGGCATTCCTGGCGCGGGTCAGCAGGCATTCGGGGATGCGCTGCTATCCGCTCATGCCTTTGTGATCCTGCCAAGTGCTGTCTCGACGCACAGCTGGAACCTGCTCTTCGATCCGGGAATGGCGAGGGGGCGATATCGGCAAGTCGCGCAGGAACCCTTTGCCCTCGATACCCGGCTTCACCCACCGGTGTCCTGACCGCAGAAAACTGAAAGTCTGCGACTCGACCGGCGCCTTCAGGAAGGCCAGCGAACGTTGATCATCTGCGTCACCATATTTCGCGTTATGGCCAGACCCGCCTCGGTCAACACGATCTCGACGCGGCGCCGGTCCCTGCTGTCGGCGCGCTGCAGGATAAGCCCTGCCGTGGCAAGTTCCTTCAACTTGCGGTGAGCAGTAGAGTAGGCCGCGTTTGCCGCCGCGCAAAGCGACCAGACGAATACCTGACGTTTTTCGGCCTGCGCGAGATATAATTCGATCAATATGTCGAGGTTCGGGTTCTCGACCAGGGGCAGGCCGAGTGCCGTGGCGATGATCCGGCGCTGATGGACCAGCGTCTTGCACATGGCGATCTGCCAGGCCGGATCGTCATGAGGAGGCAGATCCTCAGCCACGAAACGGCTTCAGCCAGACGCTTCCCGCCGCCTTTCGCGTGATCCAGCACATCTGCGATGACGTATGTGAACGACGGTGCGGTTCTTTCCGGAAACCGTCTACCGCGTCGAATGCTGCTCGCGCAGCAGCCACAGTTTGCGTGACCCGTTTCGAACCACAGGATCGGCATGCCGCCCAAGACCATGCACGCCGAGCGCAATCACCACCAGCACGAGATAGGCGTAAGCGACGGATCCGGTCTGGAACGCAAAAAGCTGTATCTGAGGAAGAATGGTACCGATCGCCGACCCCAACACGTTGGCCAGCGCGAAGCCCGTGGCCCATATCGGCCAGAAGCGGATAGTCGTGATCGCCAACCAGAAAAAGATGGCGATCACCGCGATGTCGACGAACAAGACGAGCGCCGCTGCCGGCATCCACTCGGCCGGCACGACGAAACGAATGATTGCGGTTCCCCAGGAAGCGACGAGGCAAACGGCGGCCCCGATACGCTCGGGGCGTCCGCCCCGAACGACCGCATACCCGCTGATCGCAACCAGCATCCCGTTGTAGAGCCACGCAAGAATGAGAGTCATGTTCAGCATGAGATATGTACACCATATCGCCTCTTCTCCGTCGATCAGGCAATCGCCTCGTGCGGAAAGCTTGCGCTGTTGGGGGCAGGCTTCGGCAGCGACCCGCCCCAGTTCGTCTCCTCGAGACCCAGTTGCCGGGCGATGCGCTCGGTAGCCGGATGAGCGCGCATCGCCATCTGGCCCTGCCCATCGACGAGGGCGCTGAGCGCGCCGATAGTCGCCTTGACGGTCTGATGCGACATGGCCGGGGACAGGCCATGGGCTTCGCTGGCATCGAGAGCGGTCACGAGGAACTGCGCGGTATCGCGGGTCGCGATGCTGATCGATCGCTCGGCACGACGAAGCTCATCCGCGACGGTGAGAGCGGTGTTCGGCAGGGAAATAGACGATGACTGCATTGGCGCCTCCATCGGCGCCGCAGCGCCGCCTATGTGAGTTTTGCGCCGAACAGGATCATGAGAGAGTGAATCAGCATCGCGGCGACGGCGAGACCGATCGGCGTCGCGATCATGATGATCACGCCCCAGATCAGGACCTCGCGTGCCTTGAGGAGGTTCACCGGCATGCGCCTGGTCGGCACCGGCCATGGGAGGCGCGGCGGTGTCGGTTCGTCTAGGGAGGATGTTTGCAGGGGGAAGTTCCTACCCTCTCTTTCGTATGCCGCGAACAAGCGCGCCGCTTCGAAGCGATTGGCGACCCCGAGGATTTTCGTCGCTTCCGCCAATGCCTTATCGACAGAGCGCGAACTGACCCCATCAAGGATCGCGATCTCCTTCGATTTCCGGTTTTCCGACGTGTAGCGCAGGTATCGCCGGTGCCGGTCGTTCAGCCGGGCGCAGCGATCCGCGATCACCTCTTCACTTACCCCGATCATAGGCTGGTCCATGCTTCCTCGCTTGCCCGATTCGGCTGAAAAATCGGTGCTGACCGGCGTCGCCGACGGGCGACGCCGTTCCGATCAGATCCACGGAACATGATCGCTAAACGCTGCCATCGGCGGACGCCGCGACGTCCGGCACGGCGGCCGTCGCGACGATCTCCCAGGCTGTCTGCCGCAGGCACGCCTGACGGTAGCGGTGGTATCCGCCGATCCCGGCAAGGTACCAGACCGCTCACTCGTCCCGGGGTTTCAGCGATCGTCGCGCGTGGCGAACCGATATAAGCTGCGCCGTCTCATCGCCGATCGGGCCAGCCGATGCGTACAGCCAGTCCTTGATCGCCTTCTCGCGCTCGGCAAGGGCGCGCATCCCCTCACGGATGACTTCGCTCTCGCTGGCATATTCGCCCGAGCGAACCCGAGCCCTGATGGCATCGGCCATGGCATAAGGCAGGGTCACGCTCATCTGCCGTGTGGCGCGCATCCGTCTTCCCCCACATGGGTATGATTTGATCCTATTGGAAGATCGGGGTGGAATGCAACCTGTGTTACTCGAATGCCGGCCACCAGGGATGTGCTGATGAGCGATGTCTAAAAACAAAGCGAAGAACCGACTGGAGGTCGTCGCCCTTGCGCGGCTGGCCCGAGCGATGCTGGAGAAGCTTGAAGGCGATTTCGACGCTCCTGCATGGGAGCACCTCTGTCAGGCGATTGATTGTCTTGAAGCTACGATCGCTGAGGAACGTGGGCTGACCGACCTGAAGCACTGACCTGGTCGACCCCGGACAGAGGCGGAGAGGATGGGACAGGCGTGATGACCTTGCCTTGTCCGGAATTCGCTATGAGTCGACCGGGATCTATATCGCTCGACGCGGCCGGCGCCGAACTGATCCGCCTTCTTGGTGGAACTTGGCGCGGAGATCGCGGCATGTGCTTGTGTCCCGCGCATGCCGATCGCAACCCGAGCCTGTCGGTGCGGGTGGGACATTCGCGGCTCCTGTTTCACTGCTTCGCCGGTTGCGATATCCGCGACGTGCTCCGCGCCATCGCGCGCATGAACCCGCTAGCGCTCAGCGTGGACTCCGACAGGACGATGGCCCGGCGCGACGATCCAAGTAGGGCTTGGCGTCATCGTCGTATCCTCGACCTGTGGAGTACCAGCGGCAAGCTCCATCAAACATCTGCTGCTCGTTATCTTGCCCGCCGCGCGATCGACATTGCGCCGCCATCGCTGCGCTTCCAGCCGCTAACGCCACTGGGGACTGGCCGGACGTTTCAGCTCCGTCCGGCGATGCTCGCCGCGGTTACCGATGGGCCTCGCCTGATCGCGCTGCAGCGCACCTTCCTCGACAGCTTTGGGCGCCGAGCCCGTGATCTCACAAACCCACGCCGGCTATGGGGAAGCCCGGGTGCCGGCGCCGTCCGCCTCGCGGCCGCGAACGACAACCTTGCGTTGGCGGAGGGCGTAGAGTCCGGACTGTCGGCGATGATCCTGCTTGGCCTGCCGGTCTGGGCGGTGCTCGGCAACCAGCGCATGGCAAAGGTGGCGATCCCCGACACGGTGCGCCGCCTGATCCTTCTCCCCGACAACGATCCCCCCGGTCGCCGCGGTGCCGCCGCCGCTGCGATCGCGCACGCCGCGTCCGGGCGTACGATCGAAACGCTCTGGCCATGGGACGGCCTGAACGACTGGAACGACGTGCTGCGCGCGCGGAGGAGAGGGGGAGTGGAAGGGCTGCGGCAGGCGGCCTGACGGTCAGGTCCGCAGGCATAAGGAGACGCCCCCCATGTCCCAGCTTCCCATCCTCGTCCCCGCATCGCGGCTGATCGTCGACCCGAAGAACGTGCGCAAGAAGCGCAGCGCCGCCTTCCAGTCGGAAATGAAAGCGAGCGTCGCCGCGAAGGGCATCCTGCAGAACCTGATCGGGCGGCCAATACCGCGCAAGAAGGGCTGGTACTACGTCTCCGCTGGTGGCAGCCGCCTGGAGGCCGTGAATTCGAACATCGCCGACGGCGTGTTCGATGCCGATTACGGAGTTCCCCTGCTGATCCGCGATGGCAAGGACGCCAGCGAGACGAGCCTCATCGAAAACATCATCAGGGCCGGCCTGACCCCGACCGAGGAATGCCGCGCCTATCAGGACGTCGTGCAGATCGAGCGCGTCACCCCGGCCGATCTCGCGAAGCGGGTGCATCGCACCGAGCAATACGTCCTTGGACGGTTGCGGCTTGCCGATCTCGCCGAGCCGGTGTTCGATGCGCTGGAAGCCGGCGAAATCTCGCTCCAGATCGCCGAGGCCTATGGCTCGACCCCGGACACCGCGCGGCAGGCGGCGGTCTACGAACTGCTGCACGACGGCCCCAATCGCAACAATCCGAGCGAAATCCGCCGGAAGATCGAGTCCTACAGCTATCCGGCGAGCGATCCGCGATGCCGGCTGGTCGGGCGCGACGCCTATCTCGCCGCGGGCGGCAAGCCCTACAGCGACCTGTTCACCAACGCCGAGAACGAGCGCTGGCTCGACACGCACATCGTCGATCGGCTGGTTGGGGAGATACTGGCGAAGACCGCCGAGAAATTGCGCGCGCGGGAAGGCTATGCCGAGGTCCGCACCGTCGCCGGCCCGATCGTTCCGTATATGGAGACGTACAGCTTCGACACGATCGAGGGTGAGCGGGAGCCGCTGACGCCCGGCCAGGAGGAGCGGCTGAAGACGATCGCCGCCGAGATCGAGGCGATCGAGATCGCATCGGACGACCCGGACTACGAGCCCCAGGACGACGACGATGCGCGGATCGCGGCATTGCAGGCGGAATATGACGCGATCAAGGTACGCCCTGCGGTGCTCGACGAGGCGCAGCGTGCGAAAGCCCTGGCCTATCTCGTCATCGGCGCCGATGGACAGCCGCGCCTCCACGACGAAATCTTCGCCTTGCCCACGCCGCTGGACGAGGGCGACAGGGTCGAGGAGGGTCGAAACGGGCAGGGGGACGGACGGGAGGCCGACGTGTCTGCCGATCAGGTCGACGCTGAGGAGCCGGTCGCCGGTCAGCCCGTCATGAGTCAGGTCCAGATCGACCGGCTGGCGACGATGAAGACCGAACTGCTCGCGGTCCATGTCGCGAGCGACCCGGCGTTTGCACTCGATCTCGCCACCTTCGTCATGGCCGAGCGGTCTATCCGCACCTTCGGTGGCGGGGACATTCCGAGCGAGCTGCGCGGTGATGCAGCGCCTGCGCGGGTGCGCGATTTCGAGAGCGGCACTGCCGCGGCGGCGGAATGGGCGAAGCTCGATGCCGCGCTCGACCGCAGCTGGACCGCTCGCCTGAGCATGGTGGAACGCTACGACGCCTTCTGCGCACTCGACGACGAGGCGCGGGCAGCGTGGCTGGGCTGGGCTGTGGCGCGGACGCTTCACGCGGTACCCGGCCACGACGATGGCGCGTCACTGCTCGACCGGCTCGGCCAGAAGCTCGACATCGACGTCGCGGCCTGGTGGCGTCCGACCGCGCAGAATTTCTTCGACAAGCAGCCGGTCAGGTCGATCCTGACCCTGTTCGAGGAGATCGGCGGCGCTGAACTGAGGGCGCGCTACGGCGCCTCGAAGAAGCACGACCTCGCCGCATCCGCCGAACGGCTATTCGCGGGAGATACGATCGTGGAGGCGGATATCAAGGCGCGCGCGCTCGCCTGGGTGCCCGATGCGATGCGCTTCGCTCCGCCGCCGGTGGATCAGGCGAGCGGCAGTGACGAGATGCAGGACCAGGTCGCTGCCGACCCGGATGCGCCTGCGAACGATGCCGGCGAGCCTCTACGCGACACGGCTGCCTGATCGCACCTGCGGGGTCCGCAATCGCCGGCCCCGCCTTCCTGCCCGATACCGGAGGACCTTCATGACCCAGCCGATGCTGGCGCTCGCTGCCGATGGCGGTGAGCCCGACCGATATGCGCGCCTGTTTACCGTGGCGCAGGCGGTCGCGCGCCTGTTCGAACGCGGCGACACCGTGACCCGACACGTCCTCAAGCGCCTGATGGTGGAAGGCGTCGGCGGTTCCGACGCCGATGGCGCCTGGACGATGCGCGAGGCCTATGATGCGTTGGAGACGGCGCAGGTCATCGTCCAGCGCGACCCCGACTGGGCGTGCGATCCCCGCACCGATCGCGAGGCGGTGTTTGCACGCCTGCGCCGGTTCGAACGGTCGCTGCCGACCCAGACCTATCGCTCGGAAGGTCAGGTCGAGATGCAGCAATTTTCGACCCCGATCGGCCTTGCCTGGCTGGCAGCGCAGGCGGCGGCGATCCGACCGGGCGATCACGTGCTCGAACCGTCCGCGGGCACCGGCATGCTCGCCATCCATGCCAAGCGTGCCGGCGCATCGCTGACGCTCAACGAACGCGATCCGGCACGCGCCGGGCTGTTGGCGTACGCGCTCGGCCAGCCGGTCTCGACGCACGACGCCGTCCACATCGACGACCTGCTGCCGGCTTCCGTTCGCCCCACGATCGTGCTCATCAACCCGCCGTTCAGCCGCAGCGAGGGCCGTGGTCATGATCGTCATGCCGGCGCGCGGCATCTCCGCTCGGCGCTCGACCGACTGGCACCCCGTGGGCGCTGCGTCGCGATCATGCCGCCGTCGTTCATGGCTAATGGTCCCGGCGCCGCGGGTTATGTCAGCGTGGCCGAGGTCGCGCGGCCCCGCGTCGAGATCACCATCGGCGGCAACGCCTATGCCAAGCACGGCACCTCGATCGCGGTCCGCCTGCTCATCTTCGACAAGGGCTGGATCGGCGCCACCGATCATCACGTGGCTCACACGGTCGAGGCGGCACTGCCGGTCGTGCTGGGCCTTCCGGACCGGCTCGATCCCGACGATCAGCCGCCGCCTGCCGCGCCGTTGATCCGGCAACCGCTCGCCGTTCGGCGGGAGGCGCCAGCCGGGCTGCTGCGCGGCGTCGGCGCGCGGCGGCTCGCCGTACCTGCGGCGGCACCGGCGGTCGAGCAGGAGGTGCCGCTGCTCGCCTATACCCTGCGTGACGAACCCCGGCCGGTCGGTGAAGCGGTTGGCATCTACGCGCCGTGGCGACTGGCACGGATCGACATTCCGGGCGCCGGGCCGCATCCCGACGAGCTGGTCGAATCGCTGGCGATGGCGTCGGTGCTGCCGCCGCCGGTCGCCTACCGCCCGCGATTGCCCACCCGCACCGTCGCGGCGCTGTCCGAGGCGCAGCTCGAGACGGTGATCCTTGCCGGTGCCGCCTTCGAACGCGACCTGCCCGGACGGTTCGTGCCCAACAAGGCCGGCGACCTGCTCGTCGAGCACGCCGATGGCTGCGCCTATCGCATGGGCTTCTTCATCGGCGACGGCACCGGGGTCGGCAAGGGACGCGAGGCAGCGGCCTGCATCATGGACCAGTGGTGCCGTGGTCGCCGCCGTCACCTCTGGATCTCGAAGAGCACGGCGCTGATCGAGGACGCACGCCGCGACTGGAGCGCGCTCGGCGGGCTCGCCGTCGACATCCAGGGGCTCGATGCCTTCCCGATCGGTGCCACGATCCCGATGACCAGCGGCATCCTGTTCATGACCTATGCCACGCTGCGCTCGCAGCGCGGCGAGACCGCCTCGCGGCTCCAGCAGATCCTCGCCTTCGTCGGCGACGACTTCGATGGCGTCATCGTGTTCGACGAAGCGCACGGCATGGCCAATGCGGCGGGCACGGAGTCCGAGTTCGGTAATGCCAAGGGATCGGAGCAGGGGCTGGCGGGTGTCCGTCTCCAGAATGCGGTTCCCCGCGCGTGTATCCTCTACGTCTCGGCGACCGGCGCGACCGATCCGGCCAATCTCTGCTATGCCGCCCGGCTCGGACTGTGGGGACCGGGCACCGCGTTCGAAACCCGGTCCGCCTTTCTCGCCGCAATGGAAGCCGGCGGTATCGCCGCGATGGAGGTGGTCGCGCGCGACCTCAAGGCAATGGGCCGCTACACCGCGCGTGCGCTCAGCTTCGCTGGCGTCGAGTACGACCCGCTCGAACACGCGCTGACACCCGATCAGATCGCGATCTACGACGCCTATGCTGAGGCCTGGAACGTGATCCACCGTGGACTCGACCAGGCGTTGAAGGCCAGCGGTATCATTGACCGGGTCGGCGGTCAGACACTGAACGCTCAGGCGAAGGGCGCGGCGCTGTCGAGGTTTGAGTCCGCCAAGCAGCGCTTCTTCTCGCAGCTTCTCATCGGCATGAAGATGCCATCCGTGATCGCCGCGATCGAGCGCGAGGTCGATGCCGGCCATTCCGCGGTGATCCAGCTCGTCACCACCGCCGAGGCGGTGCTCGAGCGGCGGCTGGCCGCGCTCGGTCCGGAGGAGCGCGCGAGCCCCGAGCTGGATCTATCTCCCAGGGAGGCGATGGTCGATTACCTGACCGGCGCCTTTCCGATCCGGCAGATGCGGGTGTTCAAGGATGCCGGCGGTACCACGCGGTCGGAGCCGATGACGGATGCCGACGGCAATCTGGTGCTCTGCCAGGCCGCGATCCGCGCCCGCGACACGCTGATCGAGGAACTGTGCGCGATGCCGCCGGTGCCGGCTGCGCTCGACGAGCTGGTCCGTCACTTCGGCACCGATCGCTTCGCCGAGGTGACCGGGCGCAGCCGCCGCATCGTCGTCGACGCCGCCGGCCGGCAGAAGGTCGAACGCCGTGGTGGTCGTGCCAATCTCGCCGAGACCGACGCGTTCATGTCGGCGCGCAAAACTGTCCTCGCCTTCAGCGAGGCGGGCGGCACCGGCCGCTCCTATCACAGCGACCGCGCGACCCGGAGCGCCGATCGGCGGCGCATCCACTTCCTGCTCGAACCCGGATGGCGTGCGGCGAACGCGGTGCAGGGATTGGGGCGGACCCACCGCACCAACCAGGCGACGCCGCCGGTCTTTCGCCCGGTCACCACCGACTGTCGCGGTGAGCGGCGGTTCATCTCGACGATCGCGCGACGGCTCGATGCGCTGGGGGCGCTGACCCGCGGCCAGCGCCAGACCGGCAGCCAGAACCTGTTCGATCCCGCCGATAACCTCGAGAGTGACATGGCCAAGGAGGCGCTGGTGCAATGGTACCGGCTGCTCCAACGTGGCAAGCTCGCCAGTGTCAGTCTGGCCGACTTCGAGACGATGACCGGCCTGTCGCTGATCGACAAGGACAGCGGCGGACTCAAGGAAAAGCTGCCGCCGATCCAGCGCTGGCTCAACCGCCTCCTGGCGCTGCGCATCGCCGTCCAGAATGCGATCTTCGATGAATATCTCGGACTCATCGAGGCGCGCGTCGATGCCGCCCGCGCCGCGGGCACGCTCGACGTCGGCGTCGAGACGATCCTCGCCGAGCGGATCGAGGTGCTCGACGACCGGTTGCTGCGTCGCGATCCCGACACCGGCGCCGAGACCCGGCTGCAACGGCTCGAACTGCATATCCGCCGTCATGCCACGGCGTTTGCGGAACTGATGAATACCGAGGGGCGTGCGGGCGACGTCGGGTTCCTGCACAATCGCAAGTCCGGCCGCGTCGCCTTGCGGGTGCCGTCCTGGTCGGTCACCGACGAGGAGGGACAGCCGATCGCGATGTGCCGGCTGGTGCGACCGACCGGCTCGGATCGCATCGCGCTTGATCAACTGCGGCAGACGCACTGGCACACGGTCTCCGAGCCGGTATTCCGCGCACGCTGGGAAGAGCAGGCGGCCGAGGCTCGTGGCCGTCTTGACCGGGAGACGATCACGATCGCGACGGGGTTGCTGCTGCCGGTGTGGGACAAGTTGCCGGACGACACGGTGCGGGTATGGCGGATCGCCGACGCGCACGGCTATTCGCAACTGGGGCGGATGGTACCGGCGCAGGCGCTGGGCCGGCTTGCGGACAGTTTCGGTATCAACGCCGTAACGAGGCTGTCAGTCGACGAGACGATCGCTGCCGCGACAGGAGGCGAGGGGGCGCCGCTACCGGTGCTCGGCAAAGCGCGGTTGCACCGCGCGCTGGTCAATGGCGACACCCGGTTGGAAATCCGCGGCTATCCTTCGGAGAAGCGCGCGTGGCTGAAGTCGCTCGGCTGTTTCACCGAGATCATCCAGTATCGCACCCGGCTGTTCGTTCCGGTCGATCGCGCCGCAGCGATCCTTACCGCTATCGGGGCGACTGGACGGGACTGACATTATTGGGCGGCGCGGATCATCCGCGCCGCCCGTTGCCCGATCAGCCGGCGAGCTTGTCCTTTACCCCCTTGGCAGGCTGGAAGGTCAGCTTCTTCGACGCCTTGATCGTGATCGTCTCGCCCGTCGCGGGATTGCGGCCCTCACGCTCGGGGCTGTCCTTCACCTTGAACTTACCGAAGCCGTTGATCGCAATCTCCTCTCCGCGCGCAGCGGCATCGGTGATCGCGGCGAAGAGGCTTTCAACCAGCTTCTTCGCATCGGCCTTGGACGCGCCGTTGGCGGCAGCGATGACGTCGGCGAGGTCGGCATTGTTCATGATTGATGATTTCCTGAGGTTCGTATCGCCTTGAGGATTAGCGATTGCGCGTTGCTCCCGGCAAGCGGAGTGTTTCGTCGGCACGATCAGCCGTCCCTACACTGGTCGGAAGACCAGTCAGGAGTGTGTCATGAAGGTCTAGGTGTTTGATCCCGGCATTTGATGGTGCGGGTTTGAAGTGAAGCGTGCGGGCTCGTTTTGCCATACCTTGCAGATGGCTTCGTAGGGTGTGAGCCCTTTGAGGGTCTTTAGCCTGCGACCGAAGTTGTAGGCGGCGACGAAGTCGCCGAGGTGCTGCCGGAGTTGGTCGTGGCTGTCGTAGTGGTAGCGTTTGACGGTCGCTTCTTTGATCGTCCGGTTCATTCGCTCCACCTGTCCGTTGGTCCACGGATGCTTCACCTTGGTCAGCCGGTGCTCGATGCGGTTCTCGTCGCAGACGCGGTCGAAGATGTGGTGGAAGGCGTATTTGTCGCAGGCGCGATTGGTGAACTGGATGCCGTTGTCGGTCAGCACGGTATGGATGGTGTAGGGCACAGCTGCGACCAAGTTGCGCAGGAACTGGGCGGCGATCATCTTGCCGGCCTCTTCGTGCAGTTCGACAAACGCGAACTTGCTGGTCCGGTCGATCGTCACGAACAGGCGCAGCTTGCCCTCCGCGGTCTGCACCTCGGCGATATCGATGTGGAAGTAGCCTATCGGGTAGGCGTTGAACTTACGCTTCGGGGTTCTCTCGACTTCGCTCGAGACAGGCTTGTCACCGGTGACCTCGGGCAGCCGACTGATACCATGGCGCTGGAGGCAGCGGTGCAGCGACGATCGCGTCAGATGCGGGATCGTCGCCTGTAGCGCGTAAAGGCAGTCATCCAGCGGCAGCAATGTGTGCCGACGGAAGGCGACGATGACCGCCTCGTCTTCGATGCTCAGCACCGTCGAGTGCGGATCCTTGGGCCCGGTCGGCAAATCCTTGACCGCCGTGCGCTTCTTCCACTTCGCCACCGTCTTCTGGTTGATGCCGTGGCGCTTCGCCAGCACCCTCAGGCTCTCTTGACTATGCTGTATCGCTCGACGGACTGCCTCTGTCGTGCGGGCGCTTCCGTGTAGAACCTGTCCCATAGTGCATCCCTCCAGGCTGGCCCCAATGATGCACCATCAAATGCTGGGATCAAACACCTAGCATTACAGTTGCGTTCTTGATTGTGTTCTGAATCAATGGGTCGCCATGACGAGGAGGTTGTGGTGACGGGAGCTTCAATTGAGGCGACGCTGGAGCTTTGGGCATCATCGCTGCGCGAGGTGAAGGCGCGGATGCGGCCCTTGTTCAGCCAGACGCGTGTGGCGGCATCGGCGAACAGCTTCCTGGATGGCTTGCTGGGGGACGAGCGCCGCAAGACCGGGTGGATGCGCGCCGAGGCGGCGGGTGATGCCGGGCCATGGCGGCAGCAGGCGATCCTGGGGCGCGGGCGGTGGGATGCGGATGCCCTGCGCGACGTCGTGCGCGACTATGCGCTGGAGCACCTGGGCGCTGATGATGCGGTGCTGGTCATTGATGAGACCGGATTCCTGAAGCAGGGCAAGGCGTCGTGCGGCGTGGGGCGCCAATATACCGGGTCGGCGGGCAAGGTGACCAACTGCCAGATCGGCGTGTTCGCCGCTTATGTCTCGTCCAGGGGCCATGCTTTGGTCGACCGTGCGCTGTACCTGCCGAAGAACTGGACCGCTGACCCGGTACGCCTGGCGACCGCGCATGTGCCGGAGGGCACGGCATTCGCGACCAAGCCGGCACTGGCGGTGAAGATGATCGAGCGCGCGATCGCGGCCGACATGCCGTTCGCTTGGGTCGCGGCGGATGCGGTCTACGGCGTCGGCGACATCGAGCAGGTGCTGCGCCGTGCCGGCAAGGGCTATGTGCTGGGCGTGAAGGGCGACCATCGCTTCGGCTCATGGGGCGACAAGCCGGTCGTCGCGGGCACCGCCGCGCAGATCGCAGATGACCTTGATCCTGGTGCCTGGCAGCGTCTGTCGGCGGGACGGGGCACCAAGGGCGAGCGCGTCCATGACTGGGCCTATTTCGAACTCGCCGACCTCGAAGCCGACGAATATGTCGATGGCGCAACCGGGACATGGACCAGGGGTCTGTTGATCCGCCGCCACGTCGCCGGTGATGACCTTGCCTTCTTCACCACCTGGTGCCCGGCCGGCACGACCATCGAAACCCTGGTCGGGGTGGAAGGGCATCGCTGGGCCATCGAGGACAGCTTCGAGACCGCCAAGAATGAACTCGGCCTCGACCACAACGAAACCCGCTCCTGGCATGGCTGGCACCGGCACGTCTCGCTCGTCATGCTGGCCTTCGCGATGCTGGCGGCCATCCGCACCCGCGCCAATGCCGCGCCCCCAAAAAGAGCTCGAACGAAACCACGGACCTGATCCGCTGGTCCGTCCAGGAAATCCGCCGTATCGCCATCCGGCTGGCCCAGCGGCGCATCAAGCCTCGTCACGTCATCGCATGGTCATGCTGGCGACGCGCCCACCAAGCCGCCGCACAACGGGCGCATGTCCGATCAAGAACGCAACTGTAATGCTAGCCCGTTCAGGATGCCAGAGCGCGTTTTAGCGAACTTCTCGACATGAGCGAGCGCGACGGGCCTCAGGTTGTGACCCGACGCGGGATCGAGGCGGCCGTTCTGGTGCCCGCCGAGGAGTGGCGCCAGATCACGCATCGGTTGCGGCGGACGTTGAAGGATCTGCTTCTCGCCGATGACGCTCGTGGCGAGATCGATCCACCGCCGCGCAGGCGTGCGCGGCGCCTTGGCGCTCCTGCGTTCTGATGTACCTGTTCGATACGAACGTCGTCTTCGAGCTGCGCCGTGTGCGTCCGCACGGCGAGGACGTGGCATGAAGGCGTAGCGGATCACGATCTCCATCTTTCCGCCGTCACGCTGGGAGAGATACAGGCCGGTATCGAGATCACGCGTGAGCAGGATGCGGCGAAGGCAGCGGAGATCGAAGCCTAGGCGGACGAGGTTGCCGCCACCTGGAACGTGATCGCGCTCGACGCCCGTATCTTTCGCCTCTAGGCGCAACTGATGCACCGCAGGTCGGAGGCATTGTACGAAGACGCGATGATCGCCGCTACGGCGCGGGTGCATGGCCTGAGGGACTGTCAGGAGTTTTGTGCGGGAGGCCGGTTATCGTCATCAGATGACGAAGCGCTCACCGAAGATCACGGCGAACTGGCTTTTGGCCTCACCCCATTCGCGCGGTGGACGTTTCAATTCGTCGGCCGCGTTATTGAGCACGAGATATAACAGTTTCATCGCGGCATCGTCACCGGGGAAATGGGGTCGAACGTCCCCGCCCGGTCGCGCGGCACGTCCAGCGTCACCTTCGACGTGCCCGTCAGCATCGTCTTCCTCGATGACCCGTTGCGCCGGTTGATGCTGCCTGCGGCGCCTTCGTTTTCCAGATGATCGTCGAGCTCTGCCGACAGCATCCGCTCCGACAGCGCCTTCTTCAGCTCGTCGAGCAAACCGTCCTGGCGAACAGCTCCTGCGGATCACGACCAGCCAGAAGCTGGTCAGCACGCCCTTGTCGATTGCCATATCGATGGTTCCTTCCATTCCATCCTATGGCCTCCCGCACAAAACTCCTGACAGTCCCTGGCCTGACGGTGGTCACGCGCAACCTCTATGAGTTTCGCGACTGCGAAGTGACCGTCTCGCGCCGCATCCGTCGACGCACGACGACCTTGCCCGTCGCATCCAGACCGACCACGCTGCAGCTGTTCTTGCCCAGATCGATCCCGAGAACCGATACGTTCGTCACCTTGGCTCCTTCCTCAAACGACCCGCTGTCGCGAGACAATAACGGTTCGGTTTAGGGGCGGGCCATGCATAAAGGGGGGCTCATCGACGCGCTCTTGGCCGCTCGCGGGGCGGGTTCACCAGTAAGCTTCCCTGCCTGGCTGACGCCCTCGGGCGACCGCTCGCCTTCCATTTGACGGGCGGCGAGGCGGCAGACTGCAAGGCGTATGATGCCCTGATCGTTTTGCCCGAGCGCACGCCCGACGCCTCGCTCGCTGACAAGGGCTACGACGCCGACGCCATCCGTGCCGACCTTGCAAAGTGGAACATCAAGCCCGTCATCCCCGGCCGTTCCAACCGCCGGGTGAGGATCGAGCATGATCGGGTTCTATACAGGCAGCGCCACCGCATCGAGCGCATGTTCGGCCATCTCAAGATCAACCGAGCAATCGCTACCCGCTACGACCATCTGGCAAACAGCTTTCTCGGCATGGTCCACCTCGCCACCGCAAGATACTGGCTCAAATTTGTCCACGCCGCCTAGCGGCAAGGTCATCCTCCCGAGGATCGAATTTCAAGAATCCCAGTTGTGTCTCACAGTCGGTAGGCAGTTTATCAACTGCCTCGGCGGCTAATCCCGTTGACATGGAGCCATCATTTTCATTCTGTAATAAAGAATAATGGCCCATCGGTGCGCCCTTCAACCATCCAACCTGCGCCGCTTCGGCGCGGCGCATGCGGCACGCTCGCTGGGTTGGTCCGTTGTCGATCTACTGTTCGCCTGGCATTTGCACGTGAACGTCGGGATGACCGGTGTCGAGACGGGCTGGTGGTTGTTCCTGCTGCTGGGGATCGGCGGCGTAGCGACGCTTCTCACGGGCTTCATGCTGAGCCGATGGGCCACAGATGGCCATATGGTCGTCTGGATCCAGATTCCCGCCACGATCGCCGCAGCGATCCTGTTGTGCGTGCAGTTTCAGGCAAGCAAAACGTGTCTTGTTCTTGTAGCTGGCGCAGCATTTCGAATCTTCTATGCCGTGCAGGATGTTGCGCAGAACATGCTGACATCGTTGTTACCGCAGGATGATCGGGATGCCGATCGTTATGCGCAACTGCGGGTGACGCTCAGCGCGGGCGCGCGCTGCTGCGTCGTGACTGGGTTTGCGGTATCGGTGCGCATCCTCCCGGCCATGCTGGCGATCATCGCCGTCGCAACCATCGCGTCTGCCGTGTCACTTCGGTGCCTCATCTTTCCTCGCCGACCAAAGCCCAGGGATCGAATGGATGGATCGATATATTTGATGCCCGCCGGCCTGGCACGACTACTGCTTGGCTGGTCGACCGCGGCGATGCTTCTTCCGACGCTCAATCGCTTGCTGATCTTCTCGGCAAGCCCACCGCTCCTTCCAGGATCCGGCATCTGGCTGCTCGCGGGTTTCTACCTCGGTTCGATGGCCGGACCGCTCTGGAAGAGGCCTGCTCCCGGCGAGCTGCTGGCGATGACAACCTTAAGTGCCTTGTCGATGATCGTCGTCGTTGCAGGCGTGCCCGGCCTTGCCGTGCAGGTCGCAGGGGCAGCCCTGCACGGCATGGCGCTTAGCGCATTCGGCGTTCAACTATGGGCTGCCACCTCGCGCCTTGCCATCACACGGGCGCGGATTGGGCATCGCGCCGATGGCATTATCTTCGGCAGCGTCATTCTCACGCTCCATCTCGCATCGGCTGCAGGAATGCTCGTCGCCGGTCCGTTGATCGAAGGCGTCGAAGCCGCGCGACCGGCCTTCGTCTTCGCGGCCGTCGCTATTACCATCCTCGGCGCATTCTTGCTGACCATTCTGGGCCGCAGCGGAAAAACAACGCCTGTAGAGGCATGAGTGCGGCGCCGATCGCCGTTGCGTCACCTTTGACCTCGGTGGTGACAACGGTAGGCAGTGGAAACGGGCGATCATGCCGTGTGGGGCTGACGGGTAGTTGGATTCCCTCGACCAGCGACGCAGCGAGCCATGCAGGCGTGCGACCGCCGATTACCACTTTCTCGCACGCCACGATATGACCAAGTAGAAAGGCAAGCGTCGCAAACGGCTCGCGCGCCTCAGCCAGCCAAGCGTCGACGCCGGGGGTTGCCGGATCGATCGTCACCAGCATTTCTTCGACGGTGGTAAAGGCCGTGCCTCGGTCTGCCACCAGCGTCCGGAGCCGTTCGAGGCTGGGATACCCGCCACCCGGCCGATCCCGGCCGAGCAGCCACCATACGGCACCGAAGTCGCCCGCATTGCCGCACGCGCCGCGCATGGGACGGCCATCGACGATCAGTCCACCGCCAAAGCCGTTGGTCAGGTGGGCATAAGCGAAGGTCGTGGTGCTCCTGCCGATGCCCAGCAGTCCTTCCGCGATCGCGGCGCAGGTCGCATCATTGTCGCACAACAGGTTCGATCCCAGGACGGGTGAGAGCGTCGCCACCATATCTGCATCGACCCAGTCGGCCAATACCGCAGGTGGATTGAAGCGCGGCGGATCGCCGACCACGAAACCGGCAAACCCCACCCCGGCACCTACGATACGATTCCGGTCGACCGCGGCATCGTCCAGCAGACGCGCATACATCGCGGCCAGTTGTCCGAGCACGGCCGCACGGGAGCGATCCGTCATCGGCTCGCGCCAGCCTGCGCGGGCCTGCCCCGTGATGTCGACCAGCGCGATGGACAGAGCATCCCCGGTAATGCCAACACCGACACCATAGGCGTGATCGGGCGCCAGCGACAGCAGGACGCTGGGATTGCCGCGCCCTGTCGCCGTGCGACTGGTCGAGGTCACCAATCCTTCGGCCACGAAGCCGCTGACAAGTCGCGCAATGCTTGGCTGAGACAAGTCGAGCCGCTGCGGGAGCGTGCCCTGCACCGATGGCCCCGCTCGTAACAGGAGGTCAAGCAACGCTCGTCCACCCGCCGCAACAGGGCGATGCCAAACAGGCGATGCGAGGGAGCCGAACGGATTTCCGCAATCGATAGTCATTTTGCTGTCACTCAAACACAATACCCAACGAATACTATTCGATTCGATGGTGCCGCAGGAATTCGCGAACCGCAACCGGATCGGGAGGTTGAAGAGGGGTTCAAGATACGGCCGGCTATAGCTGTCGATCGCACATCTGCCCCCTCTGCGAGACACGACAGGGGGTAAGATGATGAAGACGTCCGTAATGATCTACCTGCTGGGGGCGGCCTCGGCGCTCGCGTTGACCGGCACCGCCGCGGTGGCGCAGGTTGCACCGCCGCCCGCCGAAGCTGCCGCGGCCGAAGGCGATACCACGACCGACATCGTCGTCACCGGCACCTCGACCCGCCAGCGCAAGTTCGACGCACCCTATTCGGTGTCGACGATTGAAAAGGCGCAGATCGCCGATGCCGCCCCGCACAGCGTCGCCGACCTGCTTGCCGCGACGCCAGGCATTACGGTCGAGGCATCCGGTGGCGAGGGCGGTGGCGAGAACGTCGTCATCCGGGGCCTGCCGTGGAGCGGGTGGCGTCTGATCGATTTCAACCAGGACGGGATGCCGCTGTTCGAGAGCAATACCGAGCGGTTCATGAACATCGACCAGTTCTACCGCGTTGACCTCGATACGCAGCGCATGGAGGTCGTTCGCGGCGGCACCGCGCCGCTGTTCTCGAACAACGCGCCGGGCGGCGTCGTCAACTTCATTACCAACCACGGCACCGACGCCTATCAGGGTGCGCTGCGACTGGAATCGGGTACGGGCAACCGCGCGCGCGCCGACCTTGCGGTGTCGGGTCCACTCAGCGATCAGCTGCTGGTCAGCGTCAGCGGTTTCTACCGGCGCGACGACGGATTGCGGAACCCCGGCTATGACAATGCCGACCGCGGCGGTCAGTTCAAACTTGGTGCGACCTACAAGCTCGATCGCGGCCGGATCTGGGGCGATTTCAAATATCTGAACGACCGCAGCATCTTCTACACCGCGCTGCCACTGGTCGATCCGACGACGGGCGCCTCGCTGGAGGGGCTGATCGATCCGCGCAGCGGCACGCTCAGCTCGCCTGCCTTCCAGCGCGTGACGCTGCGCACGCTGGCCGGTGGACAACCGACGACGATCAATCGCGATCTGGCGGATGGAATCCACCCGGATGTGTGGACCGCCACGCTGGGCGCGGACCACGAACTGGGTACCGGCTTCCAGATCGCGGCGACCTATCGCCATATGGAGGGCACAACCGGGTTCGATACGATCCTGAACGGAGCGCCGGTATCGGCCGCATCGTTCCTGTCCGGTCGTCTGGCGAGTGCACGCACTGCGTTCGGCACCGGCGTGTCGTCGCTGCGCTATGTCGTCGCCGGCACCAATACCGTCTATGATCCCGCCACCACCGCCAATCTGGTGATGGCCAACACTTGGGCATCGATCCGCACGCACACGCGCTACGACGCGGGCGATATACGGCTGACCAAGACGCTGGACACCCCGATCGGCCGCCACGCACTGACCGGTGGCGTCTATTACAGCGACTATCGCTACCAACAGGCACAGTCGCTCAACTCGCTGCTGGTGAACGTGAAGAACCAGCCGATCGCTCTGGACGTGCAGGCGCTGAACGCCAGCGGTCAGGTTCTTGGCAACGTCACCGAGAATGGCTTCATCGGCTATGGCGCGGGCAGTCAGAACGGATCGCTCGACGGCCGCTCGTTCGCCTTCTACCTCGCCGACAGCTGGCAGGTGACGCCGGCCTGGTCTATCGACGCCGGGGTCCGCCGTGTCTCGCGCAAGCAGGATGGCGTGCAGGGCATCCTCGGCACCGTCAATGCTGATCCCAACGGCGCGCTCGCCGCCCGCTCGGTCGCGGGCGTGGTCAGCACCGTTGCCCGGTCGGAGGATCTGAAGGGCACCAGCTGGACGGTCGGCACCAGCTATATCTTCTCGCGCAATGCCAATGTGTTCGGACGCTATACGCACAGCTTCAGCTATCCGCGGTTCGACACGATCCTGGGCGGCGCGACACTGCCGGGTTCGACCCAGCCGCTGCCGGTCGCTACGGTCCAGCAGGCGGAGGCCGGGTTCAAGTTCGCCACCACCGGCCTGCGCGTCACCACCACCGGCTTCTGGTCGAAGTTCGACCGGCTCAACGGCGGCACGCAGGTCGCAGGCGCCGACGGGACGATCACCAATTCGAACATCATCTTCGACACGCGCACCTACGGGGTTGAGGTAGAGGCCGTGGTTAGCCCGTTCGCGGGTTTCGACGTCTCGGCGGTCGGCATGTGGCAGGATCCGAAGATCGTGCGCGTCGACACGCTGACCGGGGTCAACGCGCAAAGCTCGCAGGGCGGCGACATCACCCGCGTGCCGCGCGTCCAGCTGACGGTACAGCCGTCCTACGGCTTCGATGTCGGCGACGCGAAGGCGCGACTGTACGGCACGTTCTTCACGATCGGTCGTCGTTTCCAGGATGCCTCGAACCTAAGCCGCCTGCCGGCCTATTCGTCGGTCGATCTGGGGACCAGCCTCGAGATCGACGGGCTGGAACTGCGGGGTGCGGTCAACAACGTGTTCGACGTCGTCGGCCTGACCGAAGGCAATGCGCGCGCGGCAGTGATCGGCACCGGCACCGGGGTGCTCGACGCGACCGTCGGCCGGTCGATCTTCGGCCGCAACTTCACCGTCGCGCTGACCAAGCGGTGGTAAGGCGTCTCCTCCCCTTGGTCGCAGCGGTGTTGGTACTGTCCAGCGCCGGTTGGGCACAGCCACGCGGATCGACCGCCTCAGTCGCGGCGCGCTTCGGCGACCCAACGACGCCGATGCTGGTCGTCGCGCACCGCGCCTGCCACAATCCGGCCCCGCGCCACGCCATGACGAGCGCGCTTTCGGAAAACTCGCTCGCCGGAATCGAGCGCTGTATCGCGCTCGGCGTGGACGTCGCGGAGGTCGACGTACGCCGGACCCGTGACGGCTATCTCGTTCTGATGCACGACGACCGCGTCGATCGCACCACCGATGGTCATGGCAGGGTCGCGGACCTGTCACTTGCGCAGATCCGCGCGCTTCATCTGCGCGATAACGAAGGCGGTGCGGACATGCCGCTGACTGATCACCGCGTACCGACGCTGGAGGAAGCGTTGGCGACGGCGAAGGGACGGATCCTGCTCAACCTCGACGTGCAGGCCGGTCTCTATGCCGACACCGCCGCGGCCGTGTGCCGCGCGGGCCAGCAGGACGGCGTGATCGTCAAGCAGCCCGCCGGGATCGGCAGCCCCGTACTGGCGGACATTGCGCCGTTCGACACCATGCCGTTCATGCCGATCTTGGTGGACGATGCTGATATCACCGTCGTTGCCGAGCGTCAGCTTGGCGGTCATCGTCATCCAATCGCCTTCGAACTACCGCGAATGGCCCCCGATGCCCTGCCGATATTAGCTGCGATCGCTCGCCGCGGCCGGACGCGGCTATGGGTCAATACGCTTTGGGAAGGCTTTGTGGCCGGCGTCGGCGGAGACGTGGATGCTTTGCGCGACCCCGATGGGGTTTGGGGACGCCTGCACAGGAGCGGAGTATCGGTCATCCAGACCGACGAACCAGAGGCTTTGCTGCTGTATCTTATGAAGAAGGCCGGTCCCGGATGATGAAATACATCCTGCTGATTTCGCGTCTGGCTCGCCCGACTTCATATCCGCAGGGGATCTGCCAGTACACCTGATTTATAGCGCATATTCAACGTTGTAATGGAGTCGCAGGAGAAAGCGTGTGAGGCTTACAATATGCCTGACGGTTGCCACTGTAGCAGCTGCTGGATGCTTGTGTGCTCTAACGGCAACCTCGTGGGAGAGCGCTCAAGCAAATAATGGCATAGTCGTGGTACGCGGCGCTCCGGCAAATTCACCAGTTGTTAGCAAGGCACTCCACTTTGCTGAGGCGAGGTCAGCCAAATCGCTTGTTCCTCAAGATATGTCGCCCATAGAGCGACAGCTTCTTGTTAGATCAGATGCTGGAGATATCAACCGGAGCATGCTGTTGCAGAAAAGTCTTTCTCAGCAAGTTAGTATGATAGACAGCAGTATTTTAATCAATGAAGTTATAGTTTCATCTTCAATGTGCGAGATATCGGGAACTATGCCTGCCTCCAATCAGGACCAGCAGGATAAAAACGTAGCATGGCTATCTAGTGATATGTTGCCAGTCACTTTCAATCGTGCTGGCGTAAGAAAGCTTCTGCTTACATCGGTTGAAAAGCGTGATACTGGCGAACTTGCCTTTATCTTTCATGGGAAATGTTAGAAATTCTAATAATATATAGACATATATAATTAATCAACATGGAGAATAATCATGCAAGTCAAGGCACTCGTAGCTTCAATCGTTCTTTTAGCTTCTTCGGTCACTGCCGCATCGGCTTCATCGATAAATTACGCGCCATCCAAAGTAATCACGGCAATGAGAACAATCGATCCCAAACTAAAAATTGTGATAGCGCATCGTGGGATTTATGGGCCGCTATGTCCAGAGAACTCGGAATGTGCTATCGATGCGGCTGTCAACAACGGCATTGAAGCCGTCGAGATTGATGTTAAGGAAAGTGCTGATGGCACACCGTGGCCGTCGCACGACCTTACAGTTGGTCGAGGAACAACATATACGCGCAACGGGGTCTTTTTTGATCCCTATCACCGCTATGCCGCCAATGACGCAAACAACCCTCTTATATCAAGCATGCATGACGCGGATTTGCGAAAACTCGAGTTGAGAGATATAAACGGTCATGTAGTAGGAAGGTATAAGAACATCAGTTTACAGGAGCTTTTGTCGTACGCCCGAATCTATCATAAAAATATTGTGTTTGTTTTTGATATCAAGTTTCCTCAGAGCGTCAAGAAGGTTGCGCAAATCGTAAAAACGCTGGGACTGGACAATCAAGCCATACTCAAGTTTTCTGCAACGTTCTTCCAGCCACTTGCGGTTCACCAGCAAACGATGGGGCTTGCGTTTGCTCCTACGCTCTACGCGCCTCAGCTTGATGAGATAGCAAATAAGTACTTCTTGCAGAAAAGCGTTGATGATCGAGTGTTTACCTATATGCATGATTTCTCATTTGTGCAGGGATTTACATACTACGAGATCGGCAACAAGATGTATCGGCGTGCTGGTTCCGCTGCCGGTGTAGAGGGTCCGACAGCCAAAATCACAAACCAACTATATGTTAAAGGATTTCCGGTCGGTAACTTCATTCCTGTCATTGAGCATCATGCCGATAGCCGCAGTCCGCAAACCGGATTCTTCCATACCGATGGATACTGCTGCACCCGGCTTATAGACTTTCTTTCCCATACTAAATACTTCGGCAGCGAAACGCGTGATGATCGTACGGACCTAGATGTCCAAGTGCGTTTCAATGCGAACGTAATCACTGACAATGCAATCGGCGCTCGTGCAGAGGCGGAGCGGATTGGCTCGCGGCAGGATCTTTGGAAGATACTAAAGTAATGGGTATGCGATAACGCCCTAGAATGTGCTATCGTGCTAAACGGTAGAAGCCCATGCTGAGCCTTTCCGATCTACACTATCTTCAGCTCCAAAATGGCATAATCTATCACTAAGCTAGAAATTCTAGGCGGCTTCCATGTCATGGTTAGTCGCCTTTTTTTCATGTTTGGTCTCGTTGATTGATGACTCAACGACCATTACCGAGTGGAAGGATGCACTAAGGGTCAGGTTCTACACGGGGGCGCCACGACAGCTGAGGTCGCGCGTCGAGCGATACAGCATAGCGAAGAGAGCCTTACCGGAATGGATGTCTGAACTGATGGATGTCTGAACTGATGGATGTCTGAACTGATGGATGTCTGAACTGATGGCTGTCTACCGGTAGCAGGATTTCCCTGTCCTGATCCCCATTGGAATGTCTCGGCGCGTTTAGCGGCCCGCTCCTGTTGAGAACATGCGGCGGCAAAGCCGGCCCGGCTAACCTCGCATCTCGCGTAGTAGAGGGGCCGTTTTCCCGAAATATGTCCCCGATCGCATTTTCTCGAAGCTGCCTAATGACCACGGAGTAACGGGAATTTCCGAAAAGCACGTTGCGGCCACTTTTGCTACGACGCTCGTGTACGAGTTGAGTCGCGCGCTCCCTCCGCTGCCACCGGTCGAGAACAGCGGTCAACTGTCCACTGCGTGCCAGAATCCGATCTTGCGTCCATGGCTGGCACGAAGGTCTTCGATATAGCGGTCGTGGTTTGGAATGGGCTGCCAATCGTCGATCCGACTTGCCAGGAAAGCGCAGGTGGCAAGATGGCGCGCGGCATGACGATACCGAGACGAACGCGCCTTGCGCATCGTGAAGTCGATCATCGCACGCAGCAGGACGGTGGCGGCGAGGGGGTATTTGCCTTCCAGCGTCTCTGCGGCATGACCCAGAAGTTCGTACAGATCGCCATCGATCGCATCGGCTCGCTCGATGACCAGCTTGGCGGCCCGATCATGCGCCGGCCATCCGATCAGGAAGGCGAGCGCGCGGTGCACATCGACGAAGGCGCTGGCATGAGCGAGCGCCCGCTGCTCGGCATCGAAATCCTCGAAGTCGGGCAGCGCCTTCAGGTAGGCTCGCAGATGCCCGCTATCGAGCGTCGCCGTGAACCGCTCCCAGCGAAACGCCTGCGCGTCCTCGCGGCGACCGAGCGCTCCCAGTACGGCGATGCGCGCCTGTTCCCACTCGGTTGGCAAATATCCACGCGCGTCGCGATCGGTCGCTTCGATCGCCGCCCACGCTTCGTCCGCGCGCCCGGCGGCAAGCAGCCGTTCCGCGATGCCGGCGGCGATCGCCGGCACGCGTCGTGTTGCGGGTTCGTACTGTGCGATCCAGGCATCGACGTCGCCCATCGCATCGGCGATCTCCTTCAGCAGCCGCGCGGAGCCATATCGGCGATGGCGCGCCTCTATCTGGTCGGCGTACATCGGCCCGCCGCCGCCCCAGCCGATCACTTCGCGCTCGCCGTCCGGCGGCACGAGGTCCGGCTCCGCCGCCCAGGCACGCGCGCGGTCACGTAGATGGGCGAGTCCGCTTGCGCCGAGGGCGGTGCCGAGCGCGGGCACGAGCCGGTCATGGACGCCGTAGCCATCGTCCCGGATCGCCTCGAACGCGCGATCGGCCAATGCGACCGGGTCGATGCGCGCGGCGCTGGCGAGCATACCGATGTCCGCGGCGGCGGCGCGAAAGATCTCGCCCAGCCGCCCGCTGCCGTCGTCGCTGCGGGCAAGCACCGACTCGCCGCACGCGGTGAAGCGCCACATCAGGTCGAGCGCCGCCGCCGGATCGCGCGGCGCGACCAGATCCACGATCGCGCGGTGCTGCGCTTCCAGATCGGCGACAAGTGGTTTGACCTTGTGCCACTCGATGAAGCTGCGCGACCGCGTGATCGTGGCCAGCCGCTTGCCTACTTCCCGTGCCGCATCCGCCGGGCTCGCCTCACCTGCCAGCGCGAGCCGCAGCCGGCGCTTGATCGCGGCGTCGCCAGTCGCGACCTCGATCAGCAGCGCCGCCAGCCGTTCCGCACCGAGTGCTTCGAGGTTCTTCGCATTGAGCGTCTTCGTCGAGGCCATCACCGGCTGCCCGGGTTCAGCCTGCGTCGGGTTTCGCGGTCTTGCGGCGACGCTGCTTCGGTGCGGGGTCGACTTCGGGCGTGTCGCTTGCCACGTCACTGCTGGCCGGAGCGGCTGCGGCGACAGCCGGCTTGCGGCCGAGCCCGAGGCGCTTCGCCGTGTCTCGGCGCGCCTCCGAATAGGACGGCGCGACCATCGGATAGGTCGCGGGCAGATTGTAGCGTGCCCGATAGTCTTCCGGCGTCAGACCGTGCGTCGACAGGTGCCGCCTGAGCGTCTTGTACGGTTTGCCGTCGATCATGCTGACGATATAGTCGGGCGAGGCGAGGCTCTTGCGAGCGGATACGGCCGGAGTGAAATCCTGTTCTGCGACTTCCGGGGTCGCCGTCACCTCTTCCCGCTTCGCCAGCGTCGCAAGGGTCTGTTCGATCAGTCCGGGCAATTGATCGATCGGCACCGTATTGTTCGAGACATAGGCGGTCAGAAGTTGGACGGTCAGGGCCGTCACATCGTGCTGGTCGGCATCGGCCATGCGGAAGTTCTTTCACTGATCGGTAACGTCCCGACTTGTGGGCGATGATCCGCGGCATTGTCCAGTGTCATTGCGGTCCATCCTCGTGCCGCGTGGATGAAGGGAAGGAGGAGCGGTCGGGAGAGCACGCTTCGGTGCTCATTGACCTGGAGACCGATCAGGCGGACCGCGTATCGGCCAGGATAGCGATCGGCGGCATCTTGCCGAGATCGCTGCTGGCTGCATTCACCCGGACGTTCGACGACGAGGATGCCCGCCTCGACTGGGAGGGCGAGCCATTTGCCGCGGCGGCGATCCCGGCGACCGGGCCGCTCGAACTCATGGCGCACGAGGTCGCGTGGGGCAATTTCAGCCGCTTGGAGGATTTCTGCCGCGAGCATGGCCTCGCCTATGTCCGCTGGTCGGGTGGCTACCCGGGCAGCTTCGGCCCGGAACGCATCGTCTTCACCGGCGCAGGCGATCCGGTGCGCCATGCCGTCACCGACGATGACGAACTCGTATTCGACATCGAGACGGTCCGCGAGCTGGGCAGCATCGCCGCGGTCGAGGCGAAGGCGATGGAATGTGGATTCACGCCGGGACCGCTGATCATCGTCGAAGACGTTCCTGTGGAGACGGCGGAGAACTGCCATGGCTGACAGCTACACCCAGGCGAGTTTCGGCTTCAACTGCTCGAACGCCGTGATGGCGCTGCTCGAGGAGGATCGGCGAATTCGGCGGCGGCTGGTGCGTCGTCCATTCCGATCGCATCGACAACGGCGCGACCAGTGACGCGCTCGCCGCTGCCCTGCAACGCTGACCTTACCGAACCGACCTGAGCGCCGTGACCCGCCGTTTGCGGGGCGACGGCGCGCGTCCTCACCTCTTTCGACAGGAACACGATCCATGACCGACGCCACCGCGCCGGCGCAGCCGCTGCGCCTCCACAGCCAGATCCCGACCGACGATCGCGGCAACTTCCATTATCAGGGCGACCTGCATCGCGCTGGCGAGGCGTTGCCGGACCTGTGCGGGCGAATCGAGCGTCACCTCGCCACAGCCTTCGCCGACAGCCGCTTCGCGTTACGCAGCGAAACCTTCGCGGGAGGACGCAAGATCACCGTCGAGCTGCTCGATCACCCCCGCGACCTGACCGCTCCCGATGATCGCTCCGCGTTCGACGTCGCCGTCCGCGACCAGATCGAGCGGTTCGGCTTCACCCGCTTCAACTTCTACCAGGATTACCTGTCGTGCGCGTTCTACAGCGAGGTGCGAATCGGGCAGGCCTACTGGACCGCACTCGCCGCACGTCGGGGTGCCGCGCATCCGGTCGAGCAGAAGCTGACGCTTGCCGCGTTCCGCAAGACGATCAAGCCGGGCGACACGATGACGCTGGTCCATGCGCCTTGGCCGAACCGCAACCTGGGCGTCGTGCGCACCGTCGAGAAGGTCCGCTCGGTCGATCTGGTGATCGGCGGCAGCCATCTCGGCTATCCGCGCGCTGCCGGCTTCGCCTGCGATGGCCGGATGGTGCGGATCGCGATGGGGGACGAGCGCAACCCCGATGCGCACCTGCTCTACGAATGGGCACGAAGGGCCGCCTGACTGGAGGGAAGGGTGAGGGGGCGGGCGCCCGCAAGGAGGATGCCCGCTCATGACCCGAGAGACCCTGACCATCGGACCCGCACCCGCCGAGGAGCCGTGCGCCCAGCTCGGCATCATCGACCTGTTCGAGCAGGCCAACCTGCTCGAGATCCGCTGCTACCGCGCGGCGCTGACCGCGTGTCACGGCGCGCCGCCCGCCGGCGCTGCATTCCATATCGAGCGCAACGTCCACGACTTCGGCACCTACCGCGAGTTGGCCGTGCGCTACGATCCCGACGACGAGACGGCGGTCGCCTGGGCCTTTGCGGTCGAGGAGGGACTGGCACGCTGGCTCGACGCGGACTTCTCCGCACCTGTCCTGTACGATGACCGCGGCCAGGTCGACGAGTTCGGGTGTTCCGATCATTTCGACGCCGCGCGCCGGGCGATGCTGCTCATGGAGCGGCTGCGGATCGATGGCTACGGTACGGCCCAGCAGGCGATCCGCATCGCCCGCCTGCGCGCCGCCTATCCGACGCAGGCCGACGATGTCGACCAGTTGCTCCGCCAGCTGGCGACCGAGGCCCGCGTCCGCGTGCCCGCCGATCGCCGCGTCGGCCTCTACGCACCATATCGCCTGACCTTCATGCCGGCGCTGTTCAACGACCGTCGCGGTGTCGACTATCCCGCCGGGGACGTGATCGACGTCCATGCGCACGAGCGACGTGCAGGGCATTGCCGATACATCGCCTGCGATCTCGGCAGCGTTGCGACGCCCGACAACGCGCTGGCGCTCTGCTGGGAGCATATGGCGCGATACGTCATCCCCTGATTGTCACGCGGCGAGAAGCCGTCACCGCCATCCCCCCGGCAGTCGGACGCCGGTGCCCGCGTTCGACGAAGCCGCCATCCGCCGGCCCGCCATCGCGGCTCAACCCGACGGTCGACGGACACATCGCGCGACGGTGGCCCGGTAGCCGTTCACCCTTCCCATTGGAGCATCGCCGATGATCGACACCCTGTTCCGACAGGTCGCCGCCGACCGGGGCTGGAATGGCAACACCCAGATCGAAATCCTCCTGCGCTACGCCGCCGATGCCGGGTCGACGGCCAGGTTGCGCGCGTTTCTCGCTCGCAAGCAGATCGGCATCGCCGAGGATGCCGACCCTTTCACCGATGCGGTCATTGCCGCGCTGCGCAACCCCGGCCTGGCGCTCGACGACGCATTTCGCCGCTACTGCGCCGGTTGTCGCGACCTGCTCACACCGCGTCAGGCCGCCGAGCGCTGGTGCTGCTGGCGCGGTGCCTGAGAGCGGCTGATGCCTCGCCACCGACATTCATGGGAGTTCTCGATGATGGGTTCACGCACCGAACCCGATCCTGCTCGATTGGAGAGACTGACCGCATTTCCGGAAATGTGTGCGACCGTGCTGCCGACCACCTTTGAGCCGATCGTCATCAAGCGCGGCGAGGCCGGACATTGGCCACTTCCGGACGGCATGACGATCGAACGGATCAACACCGTCTTCACGGCGACGCCTGCTCATGTCGCGGCGATGCTCGTCGGCTCGATGTTCGGCTGGGACGTGCCCGGCGCCGATCCTGCACGCTACGACGCGCAAGGGCGGCCGCTGCGGTCCTGACCATGGCCATCGAGATCGTCGTCGGTCTGCCCCATCTCTCGAAGGGCCCGCTGCTTGATCGCGCCCGCGCCATGCAGGTGCCGGTTATCGTCTCCGCCAACGCCTTCTCGCGCTGGAGACGTCGCGATGGCGTGCGCGACTGGAGCGGCTGGCGCACCGGGACGCTGGCGAATGCCCATGGCCTCGCCTCAATCGATCTCGACAGCGCGGGTTTCGTGCTCGCGGTGAAGGAGCGTGGCATCCCGTGGAGCGTCGACGACTATATCACGCTCGCTGCTAGTTTTCCGTTTCGCCGCTTCGCGAGCCTCGACCTATGCGTGGAGCCGGAGATCGCACACGATCGCGCGGAGGTGCTCGACCGGCTCGACCGAACGTTGCCAGCTGGCGTTCGACTGCATGGCTTCGGCGTCAAGGGTACCGCCCTGTCCTTGCTGGCGAGCTTCGGGCCGCGGGTCGCGAGCATCGATAGCCAAGCCTATGGCATCGCCGCGAGGCGCATGCCGCACGGCGCTCGAAGACGGAGCGATCGGTGGCCGCGCATATGCAGCGGTGGACGGCTCGCCAGCTCGAGCGCCGGGCGACGGCGATGCCGGTACAGACCTCGCTGTCCTCGATGTGGCCGAACCCGTGCCGTCCGACCCGTGGGAACAGGCATTGGCGACCGCGCAGGAAGAAATCCGGACGCTGATCGCCGACGGCGAGATCGCTCACGATCAGATCACCGCAAGATGGGTCGCCGAATGGGCTGCCGCGTCGATCGATCATTGAAGGATGCTTGATCATCGCCGCCGCGTTGCGGAAGAGAGGGCCGATGACGTTTGCAGGGACAGTCGATCGGTTGCGGCGTGTGCAGTATCGCCGCTCGGGCGGGGTGGCCTGCCTTGCCATCATCGCCGGATACCTCGCGCTCTTCATATCCTCGCCCGCCCATGCGGATCCCTGCAATGGGACGCTGCCACAGTCGGGAGCCCGCTACACCGGGGTAGTTCGGCATGTCATCGACGGCGATGGACTTTGCATCGGGCCTGCCGACCAGCCGGATCGCTGGATCGAGATCCGCCTCGCGGATTTCTACGCACCCGAACTGCGCGAGACGGGCGGGGCGGCGGCGCGGCAGAGATTGGCGCGTCTGACCCGCGGACGCTCGATCGCCTGCATCGCCCGAAACCGCAGTTACGACCGGATCGTCGCGGCGTGCATGCTGGACGGGCGACCGATCGGCCGCCTCCTGCGCGAACGAGGCGCGCGTGAGGGCGGGCGCGGCTTCCGCCGCTGACCCGCCCCAAGAGTTCAGATCTGCGCCAGGCCGCCATCCACGAACAGTTCGACGCCGTTGATATAGCCGGCACCGGGTCCGGCGAGGAAGCGCACGACCGATGCGATGTCCTCCGGCTCGCCGATGCGACCGGCAGGCGCGTTCTGTGCGGTCCATTCCTCGAACGACGCGATCGACCCATCGGCGTCCTCCTGCAACTGGTGTGCAAGCGGGGTGCGCACCGGGCCGGGGCTGAGTGTGTTGACCCGGATGCGCCTGGTCCTGAGATCGTTGGCCCATGACCGGGCAAAGGATCGTAGCGCGGCCTTGGACGCGTTGTAGACCGAGAGGTCGGCCATGCCCTTGATCGCGCAGATCGAGCCGATCAGCACCACCGACCCGCCGTCCGCCAGATGCGGCAGCAGCGACTGGACGGTGAAGAAGACGCCGCGGACGTTCAGGTCGAAGGTGCGGTCGAAGGTCGCCGGGTCCACCCCGCCGAACACGGTCGTCTCGGCGGTGCCGGCATTCGCCACGAGAACGTCCAGCACGACGCCATCGTTAGCGATCCGGTCGGCGAAGGCGCGGATGTCGTCGAGGTCGGCCATGTCGGCGCGGATCGGCAGCAGGCCGGCGCCGGCCGCCTCGCGCAAGCGCTCCTCGTTCCGCCCGGTGACATAGACGCTTACGCCATCGGCGAGCAGCGCATGTGCCGTGGCGAGCCCGATGCCGGCGGTACCACCGGTCACGAGCGCGGTTCTCTTCTGGGTCATCGAATGCTCCTGTCCATCGATTCGGTATGACGGAAATACCGTACAATGGAAATTCAGCAAAGCCTCTGCTACGATGGTCTCATGATCGGTTTCGTCCATCCCGGCCCGGAAGCTATTGAACTGCACCATGTGCTGTCGGCGCTCGCCGACCCGACCCGGCTACGCATCGTCAAGGTGCTGCACGCCGCGGACGAGGGTCTCAATTGCACCGCCGCCACCTCGCCCTTCCTCGACGTTCCCAAGTCGACGTTGAGCGGGCATTTCCGCGTGCTGCGCGAGAGCGGAATCATTCACACCGCCAAGCGAGGCGTGGAGAATATCAATACGCTACGCTGGGATGAGATCGAGGCGCGCTTTCCCGGCCTGTTGCCACGCATTCTGGAATTTGCGCCGGATTGATCCTCATTCTGGCCGGGCGACCACCGATGGCGCGGTGGCCGAACTTTCGAATTGTCCTCGGAAAAAAGCTTCGCCCTTACCGCGCGGCGATGTGACCCCGCGTCCTGTTCGCACGCAGATCGCGCTGAACCGGGTTTACCCTTCGCTGCGAGGGCGGGACTGTCGCGAACGCCAGTGGCTGATCCGGAGCGGCGCGCGATTTGCGCGCGATCGTCGCGATCACGTTCGCCAGCCGCCGTTCGGAAATCGGCTTGCTGAGGATCGCCGACGCACAGGCTCGCGCCAAGGCATCATCGCCGTGACCGGTGACGAAGATCGGCACGGGACCGTACCGATCCTGGATCGTGGCCACGGCTGAAGGCCCATGTCCGCCGGGGCCGAGGTCGACATCGGAGATGATGATATTGGGGACTCTTCGCCCCGCGAACTCGATCGCGTGTTGTGCGGTATCCGCAACGTCGACCGAGGTCGCACCAGCGAACCTGACGATATTGGCAAGCGTGTTGGCGATCAGCGGCTGGTCTTCGATGATCAGAACGTGCTGCATCCTGTCCTCCATCAGGAAGATCAACTCGTGGCCGCGGCGGTATATCCATGAGCGCCATCGCTCGATCCGGATTCCAGCCATTCTCGTGAAGGCGCGAACGAGATGGTTCTGGCCGCGATACCGAAGATGAACTTCACCATCCACGGTCTCACTCCCGGGTGCGTGAGGGGGAGGGGGCGGATCGAGGAGGCGGATTGGAAATGCGGTCCGTGCCCCCACACCACGAGGAGACAAACCCATGGCGAGCCTCGCTCCCGTCGCCGATCGCCCGGTCGACGGCGCTTACCGCGTCGACATCTCGCGCGGACGCAATGTCGACCGCGTATCGTCGGAATGGTTCTCACGCCCCGACGACGAGAAGTATCTGTCGCTGACCGACCTCTACGCCAGCGTCCGCGGCCGTGCCGAACGGGCCAGGACGCGCGTCGTCGAGAGCGCCAGCATCCGCGTCGAGGCGCGAGGACAGAACCGTGAGCAACTCGCGCTGCTCGTGCCCGACACCACCGGGCCGGTTGCGCCGACCAACTGGTCGTTCGGGCAATTGTGCAGCCTCGTCGGCGCGCCGGCTTCGTATCTGCGCCATTTGCCTGCGGTGCTGGCAGGCATCAACATGCAGCACGGCCTGCTCCATCACCGTGCCGAGCAGGTGAAGCTGCTCCAGACCGAGGATGGTCGTACCGAACTGCGCGCCGTCACCGGCCCGGATTACGGCCGTATCTGGGACCACGAACTGGTTGCCGCGGTGATGAAGATCGCCGGCAACGGCACCGGCGACACGAGGTGGAAGGTGCCGGGCGTGCTCGACTGGCGCTCGATGCGCTACAACCCCTACGTCGACGTCAGCCGCGAGACGACGACGCTCTACGCGTCGGATCGCGACGTCTTCCTGTTCCTGGTCGACGACACCCACCCGATCGAAGCGGGCAAGCTGCCGAACGGCGATCCCGACCTCTACTTCCGCGGCTTCTACTGCTGGAACAGCGAGGTCGGCGCCAGGACGCTGGGAATCTCGACCTTCTACCTTCGCGCAGTGTGCCAGAATCGTAACCTGTGGGGTGTCGAGAACTTCGAGGAAATCTCGATCCGCCACTCCAAGTTCGCCGCCGCGCGCTTCGCGCATCAGGCGTCGCCTGCGCTGGAGAGCTTTGCCGATAGCTCGCCGCGGCACTTCATCGACGGCATCCGGTCGGCTCGCGAGCGCATCGTCGCGCGGACCGACGAGGATCGCGGCGACTTCCTGCGCAAGCGCGGCTTCTCGAAGGCCGAGGCGGGGCGCGTGATCGAGATGGTACTGGCTGAGGAGGGGCATCCGCCCGCATCGGTCTACGACTTCGTCCAGGGCATCACCGCACTCGCGCGTGGCAAGCCACATCAGGACAGCCGGCTGGAGCTAGAAGCCAAGGCCAGGAAGCTGCTCGAGCAGGCACGCTGACGCGCGTCGCCGATCGTCCGTCATGGCCGCCATCGCCCGCTCCGGTTCGGCACCGGGGCGGGCACCGACCCGGACCGCCGCCGCGCCGCTGCCGCACCACTCCACCACCCTGCGGCATCCGCCGCATCCTGTCAGGAGTCATCGTCTTGACCGAACCCTTACCCCTCGGCGCCACGATGCTGGCGCTGTCCCGAATGGTCAGGGGCAAGAACCCCCGTCGGTTCTTCGACCGTGCCACGCATGACGAGCTCGTCGTCTCGGTCCGACTGCGCGGTATCATCCAGCCCATCGTGGTTCGGCCGCTGCCCGACGGTCTGTTCGAGATCGTCGCCGGCGAACGCCGGTACCGGGCCGCCCTCGAAGTCTATGGCCTGGATGGCGAAGTGCCTGTCGTCGTCCGCGAGATGACCGACGAGGAGGCGCTCGAAGTCGCGATCGACGAGAACGATAATCGCGACGATCCCTCGGAGACCGAGCAGGCCGACGCCGCGGTGCGCCGCTTGGCGGCATGCGGCAACGACCGCGCCGAAGCCGCGCGCCGGCTCGGGTGGTCGCGCGCGAAGCTCGATCGCCGCCTGACGCTGGCCAACCTGTCCGAGACGGTCAAATGCGCCCTCGACGAGCGCCGCATCAAGGTCGGTCACGCCGAGCTGCTCGCCGCCGTTCCCGGCGACAAGCAGGACAAGGCGCTCGAGACAATCCTCGGCGTCGGGCTCGACGTCGCGAAGACGCGCGAGCTCCTGATGCGGGTGACACAGGATCTCGGGAGCGCGTGCTTCGACAAGACCGAATGCACCAGCTGTCCGTTCAACTCCGCGACGCAACGCGCGCTGTTCGACACCCATGTCGACGATGGGCATTGTACCAACCCGACCTGCTTCCAGCTCAAGACCGAAGCGGTCGAACAGATGCTGCGCGATGAGCGCGAGGAGATCGCCGCGCGGCGCGCCCGTGACGAGGCCGATGCGGATGACGGAAACGAGGCCGACGACGCGGACGAGGATGAAGCCGACGATGCCGTGATGTCGGAAGACGAGCGGGAACGAGAGCATCCCGGCGCTCCCGATACGCAGGTCACGGGCGTATCGACGGCCTCGGCGCCACCGACGCCGATCAGACCGGCCAGTCCGCCACCCACCGTCCGTGAGCCGACCGTCGACGCACGTTCGATCGCTGCCCGCACGAAGGACTTCCGCGAGGCGACGTGGCGAACCGCGGTCGCCCGGGCACTCGCCGGCAATCCGGGCCATGCCCGAACCGCGATCCTGGTCGCGGCGATGTCGGGTACGCTCTCGCAGATCAAGCCCGAGACGCTGACGTCGCGCGCCGGCCTGCTGGTCGGTACCACCTTCCCGGACCTCGATTTCGCCGGCAAGATCACCCACATCGCGGCGCTACCTGACGCACAGGCCGGCAATGTTCTGGCGGTGATCGGCGCCGCCTATGCCAGGGACGTGGCGACCTTCGTCCATGTCGCCGATCTCGCCCGCGCGTTCGACGTCGATCTGCGCGACAGCTGGCAGGTCGATCGGGCGTTCCTCGAACGCTACACCAAGACCGAGCTCACCTTCCTCGCCCGCGAATGCGGCCTCGTCGCGCACATGGGCGAAAAGGCCTTCGCCAAACTCCTCGGCGCGAAGAAGACCGATCTTCTGGGCGGCATGGTCCATCGCCCAGGGTTCGACTGGGCCGGACGTCTGCCCGGCGCGATGACGCTCGATGGCGTCTACGCCCCGCCCCCGTCGCGTGTGGATGGTGACGCACCGGCCATCGCCCTCGCTGCCTGACGCGCTCCCTCGTTCCCAAAGGACCATCATCATGCTGATCGCAAGCCTGCTCCCGCTGCTGGCGCGGTACTCGCTCGGTTTCGACCTCGTCGCCGGATCCGACGACACTGTGACCCTGACGATTATCCCCCGGAAACCCGAGGGTGCGACCACCACTCCCGACGCCGGCGAAGTCCGGCCGATCTCGATCACCGCGCCCGCCGTGGAAATCGATGCCGAACTTGCACGCGGCGCGGACGGCGCGCTCGGCCAGCTGATTGCCGCGCGCAGGACGCTCGCCGACCAGCTCGCCGATCAGCGGCAGGCGACCGAAGCGGCGAAGCAGGCTGCGGCAGACGCGGCGAAGGTCAAGGCCGCAGCGGCGACGACCGGGGTCGCTGCGCCCGCAGCCGTCAAGGCGCCCGCACCGACCAGGCCGCCGGCCGATGCCCGGCCCGACGAGCCCGCCAGTCTCTTCTGACCGGCGCCGAATTCCTTCCACGATCGCCATTCAGGAGGCCACCCATGCAGATCCGACAACTGACCCGAACCTGGCGCTACGACGGCATCGATCTGCCGGTGCCGCCGCATCTGGCGGACGATCCCGCGGCACTGCGCGCCTATCACGCCACGCTTTACCCGGCGATCCTCAACGCCGACGCCGTCGATGCCGGCGTGACCGGCAACGCGCATGTTGTCGAATATCGCCGCGCGGTCGGCACCAAGGGCTGAGCGCATGTCGCGCCGACCGCCGCCGGCAATCCCCGCCGCCGCCCGCAAAACCCTGCTCGAATGGATCGCATCCGACGATGGCGACACGACCGGCCTTGCCCGACCGGCCTGCAGCGCGCAGGTCGAAACCCTCCACGCGGCGGTCGTCGCCAGCGCGCAAGCTGACGCGCAAACTGGCGCGCGAGACGGTACCCGCGAGCCGCTTCATCCCCCGGCCGGACTGCGGCTCGCGCCGCTCGGCTGATCTAGCCGGGCGAGCGGTCGCGCTCTCCGGTGACATTCCGACCCTCTTCGATGCGCCGCTCGCCCGGCACCACCGGCTGGTCGGCACCTGGGTCGCGGCCTGCGCGCCCTCCGTGACGACATTCACCCGCCCACAGGTCCGGCACCACATTGAGCGGGTCTTCGGTGCGACGGTGCGCGACGTTCTCCAGCCCGTCGACCTGGCCGACCTCCGTGTCACGGTGCTGGGCGGTGACGAGGTTCTGCCGTCGGCGCTCGTTGTCACCTGTGACAGCATCGGGCAGCTCGATCTCGGCTGGATCGAGGACAGCGATGCTCCAATATCGTGGCGTGCCGCGGCCTATGCGGCGGTCGAGGCAATGCTGGGCCGCGTGCTCCCGGTATTCGGCTATCAGGATCTCTTCGACGAGATCGCATGCTATTACTGGGACGGCGCGACCGACGATGACGCGGCGCGAGCGGCGTTGATCTTCTGTCACGGTGCCGACGAGGACGATCTCGAACACCAGCCGCTGCCGTCCACGATGAATGCACGGCGCCCCGCGTGGATGGTCGCGGCCAACGTATCGCCATCGGCGGACCTCCCGGTCGTCTTGCGCCTGCTGCTCGACCGAGTTCGCCAAAGCCATGACGCGCTCGCCGCCGTGCCGCCGGATAGCGATGCCTGGCACGTCGATTTCGAGATCGTCCGCGATCATCTTCCCGCCCTCGACGAATGCTCGCACCTGCCGCCGCTGACGCTGGTCCCCGTCGAGCAGTTTGCCTGCGAAATCGACGATGTCGGTCGCCACGGCATGGAAATCGGCTTCATGGATGTCGCCGGCCTTTATCTGCTCAACGACGCCGACCGGATCGACGGCTGGTTCGCCTCGCTCCGGCTCGGCGCGCGGTTCCTGTGCGCGGTCCAGGACCTGCTCCGCTTCGATCCCTCCTACACCTGAGGCTCCGCATGCACCAGCATCGCACCCATTTCGATTCCGCCGGCGGCGGCCTGGTCCTGACCCATGCCATCCTGCTCTACCATAATGGCGTAGGTGGACGGGACGGAGCGGCCTTCGCCAGTATCCATGCCGTCGAACATGACGAGGAGGGCGCGCCGACGATTGCCGCGGGTACCCCGCTCACGCGCGCGCATCTGCGGCAATGGACCGAGGCGCTCGGGCGGACCGCCTTGCCCGAACTGCTGCCGGACAAGGTGCTGGTGGCGCATGCGGACATGCTCGCCTGGTGGACCCCGGCGCAGGTGCGGCCCGCCTTCTTCGCGCTGTCGGAACCGCCGCCCGGCTTGCACCGGCTGTCGGAGCGGACGGTCGTGCCGGTGCCGTACCCTGCGCACCTGTTCGTCGCGACGCGCTCCGCGCTCGGCGTCTATGCGCTGTCGGCCGATCGCCGGCCGACCGCCGACACCGCACTGCGCCACTCCCCCATCCTCAACGTCTTCGCCGATGGCCGGCTGTGCTGGGGCAATATCCCGAAGCCGGCTTCCCTCGGCATCGCCTCGATCGCGGCGTTCGAGCGCGCGGTGTTCGAGAGCTGGTCGACCCACCCCAATCCGGGCCAGGACCTGACCGTCACCGGCAGGGGCGGCCTGGTCAGGCTCTGGGACGATCTCGCCGCGCGGGGCGCGAAGCGGTTCCCAGTTCACCGCCTGAAACCCTTCAGGGCCGGTGCCGGCCAGCGCGGTCGGCAGCAATCCGGAAAAGATCTACCCGAGCCGCTTACGGTAGGAACGCTCATCGCGCGAGGCGGGCGATGACCATGCTCGCCGACGATCCCACCGCCGCCGCAGTCGTCGCGGCGGTTCCCTGCTACCCGGTGCCGCCGACCGGCCGCTCGCCCGCGATCGACACGCTGCGCGCCGCCGCGACCGGTCACGGCTTCGTCGTCGGACGGGACGGCGTGATGCTGATCCTGCGCCGGCCATGGCTCGCACTCGATGTACCCGTGACGACGCCGGTCGCGGCGCATCTTCCCTATGGCAGCGTCGGGGCGCCCAGGGCGGAGCTGCGCTGCGGGCTCATTCCGGGCGCGGCCCTCGCCGCGGTTCTCGATCATTTCCGCGCCGCGCTGCCCGACGAGGCGGCCGCGTTCATTCTCTGGAACGAGGCGACGCGCGACTTCTCGGTGCATTTCCCGACGATCGACGAAGCCAGCCCCTCGCGCCTCGTCTATCGACCACCGGTCGTGCCGCGCGGATGCCACCTGATCTGTGACGTCCACAGTCACGGCCATGCCCGGGCCTATTTCAGCCCCACCGACGATGCCGACGACGCCCATGCGACCAAGGTCGCCGTGGTCGCCGGCTGCATCGCCGATCCCGCCGGGCCGGGCATGGTGTCGCGGCTGTGTGCCAACGGCATGTTCCTCCCCCTCCCGCGCAACCCGTTCGCAGGAGTGCATGATGCCGTCTGATCCCGCCCTACGCCATTATCTGCCCGCGGCGTTCGACGCGCGCACGATCCGCATCCTGCTCGTCGGCTGCGGCGGCAACGGCGCGCAGATGCTGATGGGGCTTGCCGCGCTCGATACCGCGCTGCGCGCGATCTCCTCGCGTTCGCTGCACGTCACCGCGGTCGACGACGATATCGTCACCGAGGCTAATCTCGGACGCCAGCCTTTCTACGCCTGCGACATCGGCCACTCCAAGGTGCGGACGCTCACCGAACGGATCAACATCGCCCATGGCCTCGCCTGGACGGCGGTGCATGGCCGTGCGCCTGACGATGTCGGTGTCGAAGGTGCGGACCTCGTCATCAGCTGCGTCGACACCGCCGCGGCGCGCCGCGCCCTCGGGGCGGCGCTCGGTGGCGCGACGTCCGTCCCCGCCTATTGGCTGGACCTCGGCAACCGGGCGCGCGACGGGCAGTTCCTGATCGGCTGTCCGGCCCATGCGGATGCAGAAGACCCCGATCGGTTGCCGACGGTGCTCGAAGCCTTTCCCGAACTGGCCGATGAGGCTCTGGAGGAGGACGATACCCCGTCCTGCTCGGTCGCGGAGGCGCTCGAACGCCAGTCGCTGTTCGTCAATCGCGTCGTCGCGTCACACGCGCTCGCGCTGCTGTTCGACCTGCTCGCCCGCGGTTCGATCGGCCACGCCGGCGGCTTCGTCAATCTCGCGAGCGGCCAGACCGTTCCCATCCCGCTGCCGCGCGAGGACCGGCCCGTTGCTGCCGGAGGAGGAGAGGGGAGGTGAGGGCGATCGGCAGGAGACTTGTCATGCATACGAACCGCTCGCAACGCTGGCGCGATCGCCGCAGCCGCTGGGTTCCGGCCGCCACCGAGATCGATCCCCGCCGCCTCGCCGTCGACGTGATCGACACACACAAGATGGCATCGCCGTTCGTGCGGGCGCACCATTATGCCGCGTCGGTGCCGGTGACGCGGCTGTCGGTCGGGCTGTTCGCCGACGGGGCGGGTGGCCGATCCGAACTGGTGGGGGTTTGCGTCTTCTCGCACCCGGTCAACGACGCCAGCGTGCCGAAGAACGCGGGCCTGAAGAATCCTCGCGCCGCCTGCGACCTCGGCCGGCTGGTGGTGCTCGACAGCCACGGCGGCAATGCCGAGAGCTTCCTCGTCGCCCGCGCCTTTCGCCTGCTCCGCCGCGAGAAACCCGAAATCCTTTCGGTCATCTCCTATGCCGATCCCGTGCGCCGCGTGGACGCGGAGGGCCGGATCTTCATGCCGGGCCATGTCGGCAGCCTCTATGCGGTGATGGCGGCACGCTATGTCGGACGCTCCAGCCCGCGCACCGACCTGATCCTGCCTGACGGTCGCCCGATCTCCTCGCGCGCGCTGTCGAAGATTCGCAATGCCGAATGTGGGCAGCGTTACGCGAGTGACGACCTCCTGCGTGCCGGGGCACCACCGCCGAGGCATGGTGAGGACCGGTCCAGCTGGCTGGCAGGGCTAGAACGGTCAGGTTTTCTGCGGCGTCAGCGCCATCCCGGCTGCCACGCCTATGTGTTCCCGCTGACCCGCGCGGCCAGGCTTGCCGCGAAGAACGTGGCCGAGCATCCCTATCCGGCGATCGATCGCGCGGCGTCGGCCGGCGACATGACCGCCCTGCCGCTGCTCGCCCGGGCCGCATGAACCTGCCCTGCAATCGAGTCGATCCGCGAAAGGAAGCGGCGATGATCCATGATCAATTCCACGCGATGGCGGCGCTGCGGGGCTGGCCGGTGGAGAAGCAGGTGACGGTGCTCCTCGACTATATCGCCGGACAGGATAGCAGCCCTGCCTTCCTCGATGTCCTTGCCAGGCAGGAAGCCTCGCCTGCGTTGGATCGTGCCGATCGCTTCCTGTGGACGGTCGCGAACCGGCTGCGGGATCGCGGATTGGTGCTCGATGCCGCGTTCCAGCTCTTCTGCCTCGACACCTTCGACCGGTTCTCGCCCGGCGAGGCGGCCGCCGAATGGCGCCGTCGTTGCGAGCGCTGACGTTCGTCCAACAGGAGATTAACGATGACCGGCTCCTTCCGTCGCGATCTGCGCGACCTGCTTGCCCGCGCCCGAGCGGCTCTGGAAGCCCCCGGCGATCTCGGTGACGACGCCCGCCTCGCCTTGATCGAGGATCTGGCGATCGCCGGATCGGCAGGCATGGCGTTCGACGCCGTAAGCGTCGAGGTCGCCCTGATCGACTCTGGCGACGGTACGCGGTTCTACATCGCGACGGGCACTGCCGGCTTGAACCGCGAACTGGCGGTCTGGTGCCGGCCACGCTGGGACCGGACCGGCGACCCGCGCGATCCTGCCACGATCGGCGACGACGACATCGTCGACACGTACTTCTCCGGTGATATTTCCGAATACTTCGCGACCGGCACGGCGAACATCGCCACCGATGACCTATCGATCGAGCAGGGCCGCTACTGTGTCCTGTCGACCGCGCATGTGTCGCATGCCACGTCCGAATGGCTCGAACGCTGGTCGGTCGGGCCGCCACCGCCGGCACCGCTTCCCGTCGCTACAACCTTTTACGGCTGGTTCGTCTCGACCCGCGAGCCTGAGGTGCCGGCCGAGCCGATCCCTGCTGACCTCCGCGCCGCAATGCGCTTCGGACGGCAGCGCGGTTTTACCTATCTACTGTTCGACAGCGACGCCGCACAGGTCGCCGGGCTCGACGTCCATGACTGGTGAGCGGAGCGGCGGCTCGGGAACGGAGGTGGCGATCCTGCTGCTGTACGACGCCGCCGAGATGCTGAACGACCGCCCGAACTATGCGCTTCGCCGCGATGCGACGCGGACGAGCCACGCGCTGGCGGCGGAGATCGAACGCCTCCTCGACGACCTCCGGACGCGCCACGATGCCGTCCTGTCGGCACTGCCCGATCTCACCGCATGCATCTATTTGGCGCATCGCGACGAGGAGCTATCATATGCGGTGATCGCGACGCGGTTCGCGCTGCCGGTAGCGGAGATCGAACGCCGCATCGCCGATGCGCTGTTCGCGCTGAGCGGCATCGGCATCATCACCACCGGTATCAATCGGAACGATTGACTGCCGACAGCCGGTCCGCGGCGATCTCGGCGACGCGCGCGCCGACATGGCTGCCCTTGCCGCGCACGATCTCCGCGAGATCACGCAGCATCGCCGCGAGATCCGTGTCGGACACTCCGCTGTCGAGCGCCGCAAGGATGGCGCGCTCCTCATCGTCCGACTCGTGCATCGCTCGCTCGCCCCGGCCGTCCGGACACCGCTGCGGGCTTCGCCAGCATAGCACATCCGCCAGAGAAAGGATCGCGATGCTCCGCTGTTCGCACATCTCCCGTGCGCTCGGGATGGAGCCACGCCCGGCACCTGTGCCCGTCGTCACGACGCACACGTCGGACGCGTCGCGACCCGGCTGCGGAAGGGGAGGCGATGGAGAGACGGGTGTGAACCAGGGAGATCACCGATGCCTATCGATACCCTCTATCGTCACCAGCAGGCGCTCGATCCCAGCGCGCTGACCATCATCGCCGGTGCCGCCCACGCGGTGTCGGCCGCGATCGCCGACTGCCACGCCGCCGGCAGGATCCCCGACACCGACGCCGCCGTGATCCTGCTGGCGCGGCATCTCGGCCGGATCGCCGATGCCGTGCCGTCGAGCGACGAAGCGCTGCGTCGGCGGTGCGTGGAGACCATCACGACGTTTCGCGGAGAACCGTTCATGCCCCTGAGCGCGCGTCTTGCCGCAGCGCCCGTGCCGGATCTGCCGCGGATCGCGGCTTGAGAGAGCTTCGCATGCCGGACACCGTCTTCGATCCCGCGAATGCCGACTGCTGGATCGCGCATGGCCGCAAGCGCGAGCACGCGGCGCTGATCGCCGCCGCCTGGCGCGATCATCCCGACCTGCCGCCGACTACGCCTCTCGCTGAGCGCCAGGCGCGCTCGCGTGCCCGGATCGCCGCGATGAATCCGGTCAACGAGCAGATTCGGCAGGAGGCCGCGCGCGAGCAGGAGGCGCGTAACTTCGCCTTCACGGAAGCGCAGCTTCGCCTCGGGCGTGCCTCGTCGCAGGATGCGGCGATCCTTGCCGGCCGCGACCGGCATGGCTATGGCTGGCTGCGATCGGTCGACTATGCCTGGGGCTGGACCGCGGCGCGGGCCGGCTGGGAGTTCCGACCACCGGGTCGCAATCTGCTCGGCGTCGTTCCCGAAGGATCGACCGCGGCCTATGCGCAAGGCTTCGCCGATGGTGGCGGGCAGCCTGACGATCTGTTCGACACGGCACGCCGGCAGTTCGCCGCTGCCGGTCGAATGTCGCGGCCGGTGCAGGAAACCACGACCGCATCCCGTCCGCTGCCGAGCAGTTGGCCGCAGCCGGCGGACATCCATCTGTCCGTCGCCTGGGAACACCGGCTGGTCATCCTCGCCGGCTCGGCGATCCGTGACGTCGGACGACCCGCTCCGGCGATCGACCTGCTCGACGACCCCATCGCTGACGAAATCCGGCGGACACCGGGTATACGGCAAGCGCGTATCGTCATCCTGTCGGCGCAGCACGGCTTCATCGATGGCCACGTACCGCGCACGAGCTGGTCCGAGGTCATGACGCCCGCCCAGGTGGCGCAACTGACGGTATCGTCCGAGACCCGCGCGCAGCTCACGAAACTGCTGCAAGGTTGCGAGATCGAGGATATCCTCGTGGCGGCACCGGACGACTATCTGACTGTGATCGACGCCCATGCATCGGTTCTGCCGCTGTGCCGGGTCATGGAGCGTACCCGCAACACGCCGCTCCAGCAGCGCACCCATTGCCGGACCTGGCTGGAGCGCGGGCGTAACACCGGCGAGAATGTCGGTGCGGGCCATATCCGCTGGAGCAAGGTCATCCAGGGGCTCACCGGCAAGCTCGGCGAGTTCACTGCGCGCTACGGCGGCCCCGCACGCCCACGCGGTCACCGCATCCTGATCGAAGTCGCGCCGGGCGTGGCGGCCGCCGGCTACGTGTCCTCGGCCGGTGTTCCGCTCGCGCCGGAGATCATCATCTCGAACAAGGCGCAGATGCGCGTCGAGATGGCGAGGGCGCTGCGATCGTTCACGGCCGCCACCCGCCTCGCGATGGCGGCCTGAGCCATGGCGACGAACGACATCTATCATGGCGACCTGTTCGATGCATCGGAATTCGATGCCGAACCGGTTGCCTCGGCCGTGCCGGACGCCGCCGCACTTCCGCTGCTCGCTATTCCATGCGGTTTTCGTAACCGCCGCAATGCGCCGTGCCGTCGGCTCGGCAGCTGGCCGGTGACGATCGACGGCGAGCCGTTCCACCACCGTGGACACCGGATCGTCCACTGCGATCCCGCCTGCTTCCGCGGGGAGGGCAGCGAAACGAACGGAGGCGAGCCGGCTGCGAACGGACGAGCGGGAGGGGAGGCGGGTCCGGTTGAGTGACCGGATGGTCCGGTCGCCGAGGAGGAATCCCATGCCCGTATCCGCCGCCACCATCTTCGCCGACGCGCCACTCGGTGCGATCATCCGCTGGAGCGACGGTTCGCCGCGCCCGCCCGAACGCCATGTCCGCAAGGTCCGTGACTGGGAACGCAGCAACGGCGAGGGCCGGCTGGTCGAGCGTCACGTCGGCTCGCGTCCCGGCATGCTCGACAGCTTAACGGTCCACGAGGGCGACTTCGGCGAGGGCGGGGTGATCGTCCTTAGCGTCCGCCGCGTCTTCGGCGCGAACAGCCTGCTCGGTTTCGATGTCGTGTCGGTGCCGCAGCCCGGCGATGCGCTCGTCATCACGACCTCGTTCGGCCGGGACGGGCTTCAGCATGTCGCCTCGTCGCGGGAGGCGGCCGAGCGCTGGCAGGCACATCACGGTTACCGCGATGCCCGCATCGACGTCGTTCCGCCGTCGATCGCCCTGGCGGCCTGACGACCTGCACAGACGCTCCGCCCGCTTGCTCCGCACGACTGGTGCTGCGCCCCATGATCCGGCTCGCCACGCGCGACCGGGAGTGGAGGGGCGGAGCGTCGGGCCGGGCGGGCGGATCGTCGCGCCCGGCTTTCCAGGAGATCCATTCATGACCTTGCCCGCCACCATCCGCGCCGTCGTCGACCCGCAAGCGATCACGCGTGTCACCCGCCTATTTAACGGCACGCTCGCCGACGTGCTGAACGAACTGTTCCACAACGCCCGCCGTGCCGGTGCGACCCGCGTCGCGGTCGAGACGCGCCGTGACGGTGAGCATCTGACCCTGATCGTCCGCGACGATGGGCGCGGCATCGACGATCCCACCGCGCTGCTGGCGCTCGGCCGCTCCGGTTGGGACGTTGACATAACGGCAGCGGAGGATCCCGCTGGTATGGGTGTGTTCAGCCTCGCCGGACGGCATGTCGAGGTCCGGTCGCGGGTCAGCGGCGCGCCGATCGGCTGGCGGGTGGTAATCCCCGCCCATGCCTGGGAATGCGGTACGCCGCTGCCGGTCGAACCCTGCGAGCTTCCCTTCGGCACCGAAGTCCGGATCGCACTGCCCGAGGCCTGGACACGCAATGTGGCCGGCGAGGTCAAAGCCGCCGCGGTTTACTACCCGTTGCCGGTCTCGATCGATGGTGCGCCGTGCGAGCGACGCGACTTCCTCGACCGTGCCGTCGCGGTCGAGCAGATCGGCGGCTGCCGGATCGGTGTGTTCCGGAACCACCTGGCGGACGATCCTCGCCTCAATTTCTATGGGCTCCAGGTCCGTTGCCGGCTTCCGATCGTCGGCGAGGTAGACGACCCGCTGCGCTGGTCGGCGCGCATCGACGTCATCGACGCACCCGGCCTGAAGCTGGTCCTGCCCGCGCGCAAGGAAGTCGTCGAAAACGACGCTAGCGCAGCGCTGCGCGAGGCAGCCGAAGCGGCGATCTATCGCGCCATCGCGCGGCAGCCGGCGCACCGCCTGCAGTTCACCGGATGGTGCCGGGCGCGCGACTTCGGTGTCGTGCTGCCACCGGCCGATGCGAGCCTGCCGGTCTGGGCGCCGGCAACGGCCGACGATGACGTTCGACGCTTCCCGACCATGGTCCGGGACGCGCCGATGCTGATCGTGCCTCGGCTCCAGCCCGAACTCGCGCAAGCCGCACGCCACGGCTTGCGATCCTTCTTCACCGGTACCGCCCGGTTGGTCGAAGCACAGCGCGCCTTCGCCGGCTATCCCTGGTACGACAGGTTGCCGCGGATCGATGCGGTCGCGGTGCTCATCCACGTCGGCGGAGCCGTCCACCGCTTCGATGACGAAGATGATGCGCCGGCTGGTCCCGTCTCCGGATACGTCGATGATCTCCAGCTCGACTTTATCGTGTTCCCCGGGGCCGGTGACAGTTTCGTCCCCATTGCCGGGCAAGACGAGACCGAACCCCATCACCATCGTCTCGCGGTCGATGCGCTGGTCTTCGATCCTGAAGGCGGCGGTCAGATCGATGAGGCCATCGTGCTGCTTCGTCGCGATGCCGACATCGCACCCGACCGGCTCGCCGACCAGATCATCGACACGCTCTTCCACGCCAATGACGATGCGGAGAGCGACAGCGCCGAAACCCAGCGCGACCGCTTTCGGCGCGAGGCGCGGGCGACCGCCATCGGTCTGCTGCGGGGCGAGGAGGCGGCCGCGCTCGATCGCATCCGCAGCGCGTTCCACGACGATGTCCGCTGGCTGATCCCCGCCGGCCGGGCGGTCACGATCACCGCCGGGTCGGCCGGACTGTCCGTCGACTGGGCGCCCGGCCCGGACGCCGCCTGATCCATCCCACGCTTCCACGACATCCGCTCACAGGAGAACGGTCATGCGTCGTTTCCACACCTGCGTCTGCTCCACCCTGAACCTGCCGTGCTACGAGCGTCGCTTCATCGAAGGCCTGATCGCCATCAACCGAGCCAAACGGCGGGTAAGCGAGCACACCGACCTTTCGATCGTGCCGCATCATGACGGCTATATGATCCATGTCGGCGTCGTCGAGGACCATGCCGTCCGGCCCATCAACGTGCCGCCCGTCCTGTGGATGCTGCTGGGACGGGCGCTGGAAGAGGGTGCGAGCTGGCTGTCCTTCGACCGTGAGGAATTGCCGTGCGCCGGTCTTGCGACCTATCCCGACGATCCGCCGCCGGTGATCGGGGACACGGCGCCGATGAGCATTCACTGCAAGGCGTGCGGCGGCACCGATGTCATGCGCGACGCCTGGGCGTGCTGGGATCGCGAGGCGCAGGTGTGTATGCTCGGATCGGTGTTCGATGCGGCCTTCTGCAACGCCTGTGAAGCCGATGCGTCGCTGGTCGAGAGGCCGCTCGCCGGCATCCTCGCGGAGACGGCGGCATGAGTCCGCGACCCAGGAGTCCCGATGCCGAGCCTGCGGTCCATGTCGCGCTCAGCAGCATCGAGCTGTCGATCCTCGGCCTCGTCGCGTTCGATCCCGACGCACTTCCGGCGGTGCGCGCCGGTCAGCGGATCAACACGATAGATGCCGACGATAGCGGCATGCTGCGCCATGCGGTGCCGTTCGACGCCTGGCCGGAGGCTCTCTGGCGGGCACTCGCCGGCACGATCGTCGGTCTCGCCCAACCTGCCGCACCGCCTGCCGAGTCGGACATCCTCTACGCCGCGCGCACCATCCCTGACCCGGCGGATCATTCGCTGCTCACCTCGCTGACCGCTCACGAACTGGCGGTGGGCTTGCGCGCGACCTGGCCGGACGCCGAACAGAACCGGGACCGGATCGGCGCGAGGATCCGCTGCCTCGACGCACTTGCGTGGTCCCATGCCCCGATCGCGCTGGTGCCGCGCGAGGCGCTGTCGGACGGCGGTTGGATAGCGGCAGGAGAGGTGATCCCCGACCCGTCCGACCGTGATCGCTGGTCGCCCGATCTGCGGATCGCCCGTCGATCGACGATCCCGGACGACAGCGCACGGCAGCGCCGGGCGGTACTGCGCCTCCGCGAACTTCACACCGCCTTGCATCTCTCCTGCGAGATGCCAGCCAGCGGCTTCGACGTAGCCGGCTATCACAAAGATCTGATCGCGACGCTCCTCACCGACCCGATCGCCTGCGCGATGCTGGTTGAGGATGAACGGGCCGGTGGCGAACTGGAGATCGTCCGATGGTCGCTCGACGAAGCGGCACATGCCTGGCGCACCGCGGAGACGTCCGAGCCGACCACAGCGATCGTCGCGCAGGCTGCGTAGCGCCGCGATCCCGTCACGCCATTCCACCGATCAGGAGGAACCATGACACTGGCCCATCAATCCGATACCTTGTCGCCGCACAGGGCGCGACTGGCATCGTTCGATCACGCCTATGCGGTGGCGCTGCGCCTGCGCTGTGCCACCGGCCGGCTCCATTATGTCGTCCGGACCTGCGACCCGCTCCAGCCCCACCGGGTCACCGATCGGCAGCCACCCAAGCCCGACCGCACCCTGGCGATGATCGCATGACCGGCGGCCGCCAGCGAGCGCCGGTCGTCGCGGCATGGGGTGCGGGCGCCAACTCCACCGCGATGATCGTCGAGCTGGTCCGCCGCGGCGAGCCGCCCGACATGGTGCTGCTCGCCGCGATGCCCGAGCAGCCACGCACCCGACCGCTGATCCCGCTGTTCCGCGACTGGATGGACGCGCATGGCGTTCCCAACGAGGTCGTCGAATACAAGGTCACGCGCTGCAAGCACTGGCCGCCGTACAACGATCTGCTGGAGGCGTGCCTGACCAACGGTACCCTGCCGTCGATCGCCTTCGGGCTCCATTCCTGCTCGGCACGGCACAAGATTTCGCCGCAGGACAAGTGGGTGAAGGCATGGCCGCCCGCGCAACATGCATGGGGCAGGGGGCGCAAGGTCGTCCGGCTGATCGGCTACGACTGCTCGACCCGCGACAACCAGCGCTACGCTCACCGCGAGGGTCACGTCTCCGACCTCTACGACTATCGCTACCCATTGCGTGAATGGGGATGGGATCGCGACGACTGCGACCGCTGCATCGCCGATGCCGGTCTGCCACCGTTCCCAAAAAGTTCCTGTTTCTTCTGTTCAGCAATGCAAATTCAGGAGGTTAGAGATCTGCCGCGGGAGGAACTGCGATTGATCGTGCTTCTGGAAGCGCGTGCGGCACCACGATTGCGCACCGTCGAAGGATTATGGCGTCGATCCACCCGCACGCGGCCGGGTTCGATGACCGCCTTCATCCGCCAAGAAGGATTGCTCGACGCCGCCGAGATCGATGCGATCATCGATGAGGCGCCCGCCGATCTGCTCGATTTCCAGAAAGTGGCAGCGGCTATTCCATTGGCCGAGCGTCCAGCGATGGGATCGTGGCTGCAGCGTTTCCATGAAGGCTTTCGTGGTATGTCGCATGCGGGCACCTGAAGGCTCGACGATATCCGCTCACTATCCTTGTTCATCGGCTTCGTGCCCTGACTTCCAGTAAGCATCCGGCGGGTGCCGCCTTGCTGTGGTCGGGCCGGGGATAGAGGACGTCTTTACAGCCGCACGTAAGGACGTCCGTAGCGACCATGCCGCAGATGACGATATTGACGGGGCCGGAGCGTCGGCGTCGCTGGAGCAATGAGCAGCGCGAGCGCATCCTGGCGGAAGCGTTTCATTCGGGTGCCAGGGTCTGCGATGTTGCCCGGCGGCATGACGTGGCTCGCAGCCTGATCTACCAGTGGCGGCGTGCTGCGGTTCGTCAGGCGGAGCCGATGTTCGTGCCGGCGGTGGTCGTGGACGATGCGCCTCAGCCAGTGTCCGAGCCGGTTGTGGCGGCCGTGCTCGATCTGCCCGACGGCGGGTGCTTGAGGATCTTCGGATCCAGGTCGCAAAGGCAGCCTGATGGCCGCCCCCTCGATGGTGTTCACCGCGCGCTACGCCGCAAAGCACTTGGGCGTCGACCTCGACGTGATTGAGGAACTTGCCGAGGAGATGGCGCCCGAGGACGGCCGCCTCAGCGTCATCGATAGCCTTGATGACGACGCCGAGGCCGCCATCGCCTTCACCCGCCGCGGTCTCGACTACCTAGACGAGCTACTCGACCACAGGTGGTCGGACTTCATGGACGAAAGCTAACCCGCCCCGCGGCCTTCAGCGGATGGATACGACTTCCAAGCCTTCCATCTGTTTTAGAGGCTCGTATCGAAGTGGAATGGCCGACTGTGGGACTTTGCTGCCGTTCGCCTGCGGCGTGTCGAACGGCGCCTCTTGTCAGAAGCCGACGTCCAACGTTCGCCCGACCGGCGTCTGGGAATGTCAGAAGCTGGACCGGTTTCGGACTGGCAGGTATCGGCAAACAGCATACGAAAAGAAGCCGAAGCAGCCGTCCGCGCACGCTCAGCGCAACCTGCAACAAGCATACCGTAGTCAGCGAAGATTGATTGCGCCTAAGTGTTGGTAGCCGCAGCTGCGCTATTGCCGCTGAGCGCGAGTAGCCCTCGATAGCTTCCGCCGCACAGTTCAAGTGCGGTTTTCTTCTCCGGGAGAAAAGCCTGGCGATAGAGGCCGTAGAGTTCGCCAAGGATGTCCTGTCCGCTGGCGCGTCGCGCCAAGGCTTCGACGACGCGCGCCGGGCCAAGCTTGATGTTGCCCGTCGCTCCCTCGAGACTGAACCGCTCGACCTCGCGGCGCACGACAGCCCCGAACACCCAATCGCCGATTTCAACATAGTCAAAGAAGAATGCGGCGGTCGGCGCGCTCATCGTGACCAACGGCGTTTGTGCGAGCTCAAACGCGCCGTTGAAGTCCGTCCCCGTCACCATACCGTTAAAGTCGACAATGGCGTTCCAGGCGATGTCGATCTCGCGCTGCGAGACAGTGAGGTCAGGCGGCAAGATGCCGGTACTCGCCTTTTCGAGACAGGCGATCACGTTCGAGAATTGCTGAAGCGCATCGTCTTCCGACAGGTCGGCTAGTCTCACCTCGGCCGGGATGTTGGGATAACCTTCGCACGTTACCAGCAACTTGAGCGGCCCCGCCGCAGCAATCCGCGTCACCTCGATGAGAGCCCGGTGCGATGCCAATCCACGCTGGCGATCAGGGTCACGGTTGAGTGTCACTTGGCCCCGATTTTTCCCTTCAACAACGATTTCAAGAAAATCGGCGACGACCCGCAGTTTCATCATTTCTTGCGGTGCTTGGACCGCCGGCAAGAACAGCTCGCCATCCAGCCAGATGTCGGCGCCATCTTGGGGCCGAACGCGCACGCGGGCTGGATGAGGATGCGACCGTAGATATGCAACATCCGGCGTGCCGGAGAACAATGGAGTCTTGGCATCTATTCCGAAACGGCGCTGAACGAGCGTGATGGCAACAGTCGGTGCGGTGTCGGAAAGTCCGATCTGATGGTCAATCAATGCTTGGAGGTCTTCGGCCGCGAAGCTCAGATTGCCGTGTATCGCTCCGTCCTCGAAGCCAAGAGTTGCTACGAGCGCTATCTTCTCCTCGGCGTAGCGCATCCGGCCCGCAACGGTGGCTTCGAGCCAAGTGACAAGGTCATCCGTATGCTCATCTTGCTCCGTGAAGGAATAACGAACTGTCAGCTTGTGGAGGTCGGTTCGGCCTTCCTGGTCGGCATTGCGCGCTCGCTTCAAAGCGATGGCGATTTCGTCGCTCCAGAAGTGGCGAGCAAAAATCCGAACCGGCTCACCGCCGTCCGTAGCCTGGTAGAGCACGAGGAAGCACGGCATCGGCTCCTTCGCAAATCGCAGCGCGTTGCTGAGCTTTAAATCGACAAAAGGGCGCCCCTTCTCCTTGGACTTCACCTGAACGCGGGCCGACACGCCGACCGGCTGAAGGTCGGCCGGGACGCCCGCCACCGCCTTCGCGGCAAATTCGACGAGATAATCCCAGCCGGTGCGATCCTGCCGCGACTTGTTCCGCGTCACGCCTGCGCGCGCGCACTGCTTGGAAAAGTCGTCCTCGGCCCATTCGGATAGGTCGATAATCGGCGTGATTTGCATCTAAATTGCCTGCTCAAAATAATCAGTTGGCCTGCTTATCTAACGCATACGCACCCAGCCGTCAGTCGAGGAGACAAGAATGATCGTGAACCGCCGAAACCGTGGAAGCGCCGGATGAACCTCGCCGAATATGAAAATGGCGGAAAGCCGCTTTATGCCGACTTCGCGGAGGCGGTGGCGGCAATCCTCGACGCGGCGACGACCGAACAGCACGACCTTCGGCTCCAGAACATCCAGCACCGCGCCAAGTCCATTGACTCGTTGCGGGCCAAGCTCGCCAAGGCAGAAGCGCCGACGAAGGCTCCGATCGCTGACTTTGCCAAGGACATCGCGGGATGCCGGTTGATTTTCTACACGAACGGAGACGTTCACCGTTTTGGGCAAAGCGGCATTTTGCGCGACAATTTCGCGGTTGATTATGATCGCTCGAAAATTCACTATCCCGACAGCAAAGAGGACGGCTCAGAGTTCTTCATCTCTGAAAATTGGGTTGTCACGTTGAGCGACGCTCGCTGCGCCCTACCTGAATATCGCCGATTTACCGGCTTGAGTTGCGAAATCCAGGTTCAAACCATTCTCGATCATGCTTGGGCCGAGATGGCGCACGACACCATCTACAAGCCGATGACCGACGTGGGTTTTGGCGCTGCCAAGGTCGAGGCCATGCGCAAGCGTCTTCGCAAGGTGATGCAAGAGTTTCTTCAGCCAGCGGGTTATGCCTTCGACAAGATCGCGAGCGACTATACCCAGCTGCGTGACGGCAAGGCGATTTTCGATGGCGACGCGCTCGGCGCGATTCGCGCCTGCACTGATCGGAACGGTCTCGACGACGCTATCGACAAGTTCTCGAACTACGTGCTGCCCAACTACGATGACTATATCGCCGCCGCTCCCGACATCATCGACACTCTAGCGGGCGCGATCATTCGGGCACCCGCGATGCCGGACGTCCCGAGCATGGCCTTTGGTCGCGAGTATCCGGGAACCAAGAGCGACGCAGTTATCGCCAAAATCAGCCGCATTTTGGAGAGCGGCTACCTTCTCTATGCAAGCCCCGAACGCATGTTCGATGCGCTGATCAAGATGCGCCAAGCAATGACGACCGAGGACGAGCGCAAGCCGATCGACGACCTCACCCGGCGTTTCGCGCAGCATGATCGTCAGGCTTGGAAGCAGGTCGGGACTGGCCTCCAACGCCTGCTGGTCGATCGCGTCGCCGGTTTTGACGATGCTGCGCTCGTCGCGGCGTCGCCTAGCGTCATCATCATGCTTAATGAGGCGCTATCGAGCACGGTGACAGGAACGAGCTGGCAGGCCGAGTCAATGACGTTGCATACGGGGTCGGTTGCCGTGACCGACCACCTCAAGTCGGTTCGGCGCGATGCCCTCCAACAGCTCGAACGCTTGCATGGCTTTTTAGACGAGGGCGGCGAGCGCAGAGAACTGCGCTACGCCATGCTTGCGGCGGGGAATACGCCGAACAATGCCGGTTATACCGACCTGCTCGGCAAGGTCATCATGGACGACCTTGCGCGCGTGGTCGGGTTCTTCACGTCCGTCTTGCCCGGCCTCGGTTTGGAAGCGAAGCGCCGGGTCGAAGTCGATCTATACCATCGATATTATGGATATCACGCCCTGCCTCCCGGTATGGCGGAAAATCCTGAACTGGTGGCCGCGCAGGGGCGGCTGCTGGAGGCCATCGCCGCGTGCCGGGCGGTGCTTGACGGCGATGCCGACCTCGATCGTTACCGCTCGCTCGTGGGGCACGACAGCGTAACGCCGATGATGTGGGCGAAGCCGGGCTTTGATTACCAGGCGGCGGCGAAAGAGCGCTCCGACAAAATCGATGCCCTCGTTGCGACCGTGGATGCAGGAAGCGCCGACGAATGGCTCGCCCGGCTCGAACGATACGTCGAGACCCAGAGCAACGACATGGCGACATTCATGGGCTTGCAGGAGTTCATCAAGAAACTCGCCATCGCGCAGCCCGACATCCTGCTCGCGTGGCTGCCGCGCCTGAGCAGCCGGTTAGCGGATTGGCTCCCCGGCATGCTGCACGGCTTGTCGGACGCCGGCCACGCCGCTGCGGTAGTTCCCTTAATCGAGGCATGGGTAGCCGAGGACAGGCATCTTTCGTCGATCGCTTGGTATCTTCAGTTTGCCAGTGTGTTTCGGTTTGATCTGCTCGAAACGATCACCGCCAGGGCACTCGCCACGAACGACGACCAAGTGTTGCACAACGTCACGGTGGCCGCAGCCCGTCAATCGACCGAGCACCCCGCTGGATTGTTTGACCGCGTATTCCTGCCGGCGGCGCAGTCGTTGTCGTCCCGTGGACTGTTCGGGTGGGCGGGCGGCATGTTTAACTGGGATCAGCTCGGGCTGCTGAAGGGACTTTTCCCGCGGCAAGTCGAACCGCTTCTCGCACTCATCGTCGACATGCCGCGGCTCGGCACGAGCGGTGAAGCCCTTTTGGCCGTGATAGCAAAAGAGCACGTTCAGGCCGTCATTCATCTCATCGGTCGACGCTTTTCCCACGAGCGCGACAGTGAGGATTTTCGCTACGAAGATCTGCCATACGGGCTGCATTACCTCCGGGCGCCGCTTGCCGCGGCGCCTGCCGAGGTGGTCGCCGAAGCACGCCGCTGGCACGACGCCGATCCGAGCCTGGCGCAGTTCCGCGGCGGGCGTTTGATCGCGGAGCTGTTCCCCAACCTTGAACATCCGCTGCATCCACTGCTCCACAGCCAGATTGAGGAGGGGCGTGAAGGGATTGAGTTCGTCCTTTCCGTGCTGCGCGCATACAAGGGTGAAGAATTCCTGCATCCGCTGCTGCGCGCTATAGTCGGCTTGCTGCCCGCCGACGACGAGCTGCTGCACATTGTCGATATTGTTATCGATTCGAGCGGCGTCCTGACTGGCGAGTATGGCAGCGTCGAAGCGCAGGAAGCGCGCAAGGCGCTTGTGGCCGAATGGACCACTGACGAGAACGAGGCAGTGCGCGCCTTCGCCGCGCGCTTTATAAAATCGGCGGACAACCAGCTCGCAATGGAGCGACGTCGCGCCGACCGCTCCGTCGCGCTGCGCAAGATCGCATATGAGGACTAGAGACCACCGCATGATACTTCGCGAGTACGATGTTGATTACGCCCCCGCCCGCCGCCTGCCGTCGCCGGGAAAGTGCATTTACTGCGGTGCGACTGGCGTCGCGCTGAACGAAGAACATGTCATTCCCTACGCCATCGGCAAGAACGCGACGATCCTTGAAGGCGCGTGCTGCGACGCATGCCAGAAAATCATCCAACGCTACGAGCAGGAAGTCCTCAAAAAGCAGCTGGGCGTATTCCGAGCGATGGTCGAGGCACCAACGAGAAACAAGAAAGATCGACCAAAATTCATCACCCTGCCGCTTGTCGAGCATGATGATCGGGGACAATCCCTGCGCGAACTTGGCGATCGCCTTATCCCGATCGAGGATGGGCCCTTAATCCTCAACCTGTGGAAGTCTCCGCCGCCCCGTATCCTCGGTGAGAAGGTCGATCCGATCTACGCTGAGGGTCGGCCGTGGCGCTTTATCGAGGCCAGCCGCGCTGATCCGATCCTGAAGAAAGCGGCGATAGAGCTGGGCGTCCCGAATGTCGGCTTCAAACTGCCGGTCGTTGACCGACTTCACTATCTGCGTGTGCTCGCCAAGACAGCCCATGCTTTTGTCGGTGCCGAGCTTGGGCCGGATGCGTTTGAGCCGTTCCTGACCGACCTCATACTCAACCGATCCGACGACGTCGGGGAATTCGTCGGCGACTTGGCGGGCGTTGCCAGCCTCGAGGGGGCAACCGGGCATTCGTTCAAGATCACAATGGGCGAAACGCCATCGTCCCTGGGTCCGGCGGCGGGCCTGATCGTTGTGTTCATGCAATTTTGGGCTGATCTTGGGTCTCCTCCTCACCTTGTCGTCGTGGGGAGGCCGCTCATCGATATGCAGGCTCACTTTCAAGATCGCGCATAGCCGCTGCGATCAAGCGACGGCGGTGGCCTGGCCCTTCAGCATATTGGCCCGTGCCAATTCACATGAACCGGCGTTGCCGTCGCAGAATTATTCTCCCAATCTATCGCTGGGGGCCGTGGTGCCCTGGACGCCTTCCAGAGCCTTGTCGCGCGCACGGCGGATGTCCGGCAGCGGATCCGTGTTGATCGCATCCGACCACGCCGATTGAACGTTCGGGTCGCCCCGGTCCCGCTGGGCCATGGCGGTTACGAGGACAGCACCGAAGTAGCGGACGAGGAACGGATCGTATTCGAGATGCGCCGCGGGGAATTCGGTCTTGGTCTCGTCAAGGATGAGGGCGAGTCCCACACTCAGCATTTCGTCCAGTGTCACGGGAATGCGTCCCGCGTCCCTCCTCATCACGTGCGCGGTGAACCGCAGCAGGCGCGCCAGCGGCGCGGGCCTCCGCACGGAGATCGCCTGCGCGATCTCGCTCCACATCGCGGCTTCGAAGGTCGGCTCGCATCCTTGGCCGTCTACGACGTTGCCGATAAAGCCGCCGAGGAGTTCCGATCCGATTGTGGACCTGTCCGCGAGCAGTTCCCGCAGCCGCTGCGCCGCTTCGGCCGTTTCCAGCATGCCCATTCGAACAAGTGCCGGGAGCGCGGGTTCGATCCGGAGCGGATGCCGGTCGAGTGCGAACAGTTTGCGGATTGGCCCGATCGCGCTCGGATGATGCTCCGCCCGCTGCACCAAGTTGGCAGCCATCTCCGAACTGTGCACGACGATATCCGTGCGATCGTCGCCAAATATGTCGGGATGGTCTGGTGGTAGGGGGTGGTCCGCGATGAACGCGTGCAGCCGAGCGATCTCGTCCATCAGCCCGTCCTCGTCGAGATGGAACTCCTTCTGTCCGTAGGCGTAGGCGAGCGCGCCTTCGGCGACCACCTTGTCCGTCAGCGGCGCACCGGTCAGCAGGGCCGCCGACACCGCGGCCTCGACGTCGACATGTGCTGGCCTGGGGAGCATGAGGAAGGAACTGGGATAGAAGACGGTGTCGCCAGGGAGGCCGTCGTCCATGTGGGTCGGTGCCCAGAGTGCGTCGCCGAGGAGCCGGCGATCGTCTTCGTCGAGCAGGTTGGCATCGAGCAGCCAGTTGATCCGCGAGGACGCGGCGCTGCGCCTGGATGGATCCGTCAGCGACCCGACGGTCTGTGTGACCACGTCTCGCCATTCCGAGTTCGTCATCATGGTAGCGTAGTCGCGCGACAAGCCGGCCACCACGTCAGCGGCGTCGCTCGCATAGTCGCCGACGTTCGGCGGTATTGCGCTTTGGAACAGCGCCAGGACCATGGCGTCCCGGTCCGACGCGGCGGCTGCCTCAATGCTGCGCCTGGCGAGGTGCCGCAGCTCGTTCCCAAGCGCCATTCTTCCCGTGAAGCGAGTGTCCGCGTGGAGCGACAGGCAGATTTCCAGGAGCTGCGGTGCCCGGGCGGGCGCTCGCAGGATGACTCGTGAGGCAATCTCCACGGTCGACTTGAGCCGATCCCGCCAGAACCCCGCTTCGGGCGCGCCCGTCTCGATCCGGACCCGCGCCGCGTCGATGAGCCGGATCAGCCGGTCGATCAGGCGGTCGGCCTCGGTGGCGTCCATCCTGGCCACGGTCGACCGGGTCAGGATATTGTCGAAAGGCTTGCTGGTCGGACCCGGCGCGGCCCTCAGGAAGGCGTCGATCGCCCGAGTGGGTGCCACGTCCATCAGCCAGCGGGCCGCCTCGGAGAGTATTTGCGAGGTCACCCCCGTGTTGCCGATGCGGACGGGAAGTCCGGTCTCCTCCTGGAAGCGCAGCGCCTGGTACGCGATCAGGCGCTGGGCCCTGGGGTCGACGCCGCCTAGGTGATGCGTGACGTTGAAGGTTCCGGGATCGAACTTCTGCGTGCGTTCGATCGGCTCCCGCACTGGCGGTGTCGCCTGTGCCAGCCGGCTGATCAGTTCGAAGAAGTCGCGCTTGCCCGGGCAGCCGCGGGCCTGGAGCTGGTCCTGGCGGAGGTCGAAGCGGTCGCGGACCGCCTTGTTCTCGGCCCACCGGCCGAGTTCGCCGTAGAGAACGGAGGAGCGGAAGAGCAGCGCGAACGTCTCGCGCGACCAGGCCGCGATGTCCTGGCTTCCGCGCAGCGTCTGCGCTCGGATCAAGTTCAACGCCTGCGCCGAGAGGTCCGCCGCCTCGCCGTCGCGGCCCAGGTCGGCGAGAAGTCCCGCCTTGCGCAGCAGCGAGAAGCTATCTCCCCGGATTTCCCATGCTGTCACCAGCTCGTCGAGCTTGTCGACGTCCAGTTCTGCCCTGTGCCACAGGATGCGTTCGTAGGTGAGCCGATCGAGCGCGTCGCCGTCCTGGTCGTCGACATTCGCGTCCAGCCAGTCCGCCCATCGGTTGAACAGCACGGGGTCGTTTTCCTCGCGGGCATGCCGGACGATCGCAGCGGCCAGCGCGCGGAAGTGTTCCGCCTGGTTGACGTCCAGACCGTCGTAGCGTCCAACCATAGCGTCGAGCAGTTCGACGATGACGTCGTCCACCGTCAGGATCAGCGGCGCGAGCGCCGTTTCGAGCTGCCAGTTCAGTTCGAACAGGGCTTCGAGCCTCTCGTCCTCCTCGACTGCCCGCAGGCCCCGGATGATGTCGTAGATGGATCGGTCGATCCTTCCCCACAGCAGTTCGCTGGTGTCGAGCGGCGGCACGATCCAGCCGGGGAAGACCGAACGGTTCTGGCGCCACTGCGGAACCAGCTTGCGCAGGGTATCGACCGCCTGGGCGTGGCCGGTCGTCTCGGGGTCAGGGAGCGGTGCCCGGGAGTCGAGCCGCGGCGTGACGAACGCGAGCGGCGGCACGAACCCGGCTGGAGGGCGTGGCCAGCGCTGCGCAGGATAGGGTTCCGCCTCGCGCATCCGCTCCAGGAACCACTGATGGGCATGCTCCATCCGACGGCCCGCCGGCCAGCTGTCAAAGAGCGGGAGCTGCGCGAGGTCGATCGGCTGGATGCGACGGCTCTCGAGCATCTTGCGCTTCGGTGCGCTCAGCCCGAGCACGCCGACCAGATATATGAGCGGCGCCTTGGGACCGAGCCGATCGCGGACCCACCCGGACCAGAACAGGAAGTTGGGATCGTCGCCGGAGAAGCCGAGCAGCACCAGCGTGTTCTCCATCGCCAGCTGCTGCGCCAGGTTCACGAACGCGCCGGACCGGATCGGATACGTTCGGAAGTCCTCCTCCGTGAAGACGAACGGCCGGTGGGCCGGGAAACTGCCGTGGAGCTTGATGATCCGCGGCGCCCGCGCCTCTGGGATCTCCTCGACGGTGCGCAGAACGTCGTAGACGCGTTCTTCCGCGCTGTCGGCCGCTCGCTCGAGCAGCGTGTCCCAGTTCGTGGTCATGATGTCCGCCCAAGGGAGCTGGACGAGCATCTGGTGCAGCTTGCCGGGGACGAACTGGCGATCCGGGACGTGGCGCAGGATCAACTTGTCCAGCGCATCCCGTCCGAACTGCGCTTCAAACTCCTCGGCGACGCGGAGGTATGCGCTGGTGGCACCGACCTGCTTGAGCAGCCAGTCGCGATGCGAGGCCTGTCCGAAACCAGCCGGATCCGCCTCGTCGCGGCGGATCGATGGTGCCGGATACAGCTGGTCTACCATCGTCAGGTAGATGTCATTCCAACCCGGCATTGAGCCGACGGACTTCCGGACCGGCGTGGCGTTGCGGCTGAATCCCGCGCCGACCAGCAGCGCCGCCGAGCCGGCGGGTTTGCGTGCCCAGAGGGCTTGCGAGATGCGCTCTATGTGCGGTTCGTCCGGAAAGCTGGCCTCAGTCATCTCTGTATTGGCAATCATGTCTCATGGATCACCGACACTAAGCTGGGGTTCGCGGCCCGACATCCCTTTTTTCCGTTCTCGTATCTGTTAGCCCCATCTCGACCTTCGTCGCGAAACGGTCGATCCAGTCGAGCAGCGCGGGTGCCGTTCGGGCGTAACCGAACGGCCGCTTGTGCAGGCTGGGTGCTCTAAATCAGCTGGACTGCAATCCACCAATCACGCCGACTGGTTCTGCTGAACGAACGGCGGCTTTAAGGGTAGACGGCCAGCTAGCGGAATGACCGAATTTGGGGCGCCAAGCCGACCCGCCGGTTTGCGCGACCCGAATGGCGGGTTTCAGCAAAAGCCGACGCTCACATCAACGACATTGAATGTCTGGAGCTGGTCGTTCACTGACTTTCCGATCACTGATGTTGGCAAGGTCGTTCGGCCCGTTTTAGAGATCGAGATTCGGCGACGCGGGCGCGAGCGTGCGGCCGATTGCCGACGGGGTCAAATCTCACCGCTCGACGTCATCGCAGCGATTGCAGGGGCAACATGGCTGTCCCAATATCGCAAAAGCGGCGAGACCGTCAGCAGATAGACCAGCCAGCAAGCCGAGATGGCTTCATCGGAGAAGAAAGCATTCCAGCCCATCTTGCCGTGCGCCAGTTCATGCCGAAGCGCGGGACCGGGCCTGAAATTGAGCAGGCTATCGAGTTCCCACACCATATCGACTCCCAGGATCGCTTCGAGATCCACGCGGCAATAACCCAGCAGGATATTGAGCGGCCGATCGCCCTCAAGGCCGTCTTCCTCCATCTTGGCGGCGTCCCGTCCCGACATCTGGAGAATGTGGCGCAGCGAATTCTCGATCTGCGGTATTAGCAGGTGCCCGGCGGTAGCATAGTCGCCCTGCCACATGCGCGCGAAGCCGACTGAGAAGATGTGATGGTGGCCGATGGGGATGAAGCTGCTCATCTGAACTATAGGCAGCATATGCTGTTCGTTGATCGAAAAGCGTTCCAGCACCGCCTGGCGGGCCGGCTCGATATTGCCGTGAATCCGGAAGCGGCGAACGATCGACATGTGGCGAATGCCGTGTTCCTTGTACCAGGCTTCGCTAGGCTTACCCTCGAAGTCGAGCGACGGCCCGCGCGCCACTTCGCGACCCTCATGGTCGGCGTAACTTGTCGCGAACAGGTTCGAGAGCGGAAAGTCCTTGGCCTGCTGGAGCACCAGCTCCTTCAACTTCTCGACATCGTCGGGCTTGGAGAAACCGACCATCGACCGCAGCGCGTCGGTCAGGCCCAGCGCCTTGAACTGCGCGTAGGTCTGGTCGCGGACCTCTTCGATCCCGTCGAGCTTGAAGGGGATGCCTGAGAATTCGTCGAGCGCCTTATCTTGCAACTCGCGCAGGCGGCGGCGCATTTCATCGACGCGATCCTTGGCATCGCCGCGCGCACGGAATTCGCGCAGAGCCTGCTTGACCCAATGCGCCTTTGCAGAACTAGACGGCACGGTATCGGCCATGGCGAGCGTCCGTTCAATCGACTTGATCGCGGCGTCTCGGCTGGCATCCTCATCACCCGCGCGGTCATAGGCGTCGGCCGCGAGATTCCAGCACTCCTTGACCGCCATATCATAGTCCTCCGGCGGGGCGGTCGACGCGAGACTGGCGGCGGTCTCCGCGACCTCCTCGGAGGGGATCAGCTTGTGCTGTAGGACGCGCCGACCAAGCTGGGCGAGCGGGAAATAGGCACGTTCGGCAACGGCGTTGTTGAACGCCAAGCGTAAGGTTTCGGCGATCGGCTCGATCAACGTGCCGCGCTTGGCGATACGGGCATTGATCATGAAACTACGTTCGAGCGGCTTAACGCAGTCCATGGCTCGCGTGCCGATATCGGGGAACTCCAGCGCGGCACTGCCATCGGCGATGCGGCGTGCAACTTCGCAATAGGCGTCGACCGCCGTGCGCCCGGCACGGCGCACGCCGGTCTCATAGGCGACATCTGCAAAACGCGCGCGCAGTGTGGGATGGACGATGCCGGGCGCAAGATCGGCGAGGACTTCACTCTGATTGCCCCGGAAGTCATGCGGGATCGCGGTGCGCCGCGTCCCGTTCTGCCACTGCAAACCGAACGGATCACCTTCGCTCTCCACACGAAGATGCAGACCGACCAGAGCCGAAACGAGACGGTAGACGCGCTCAGCCAGCGTGTCGCCGCCATCGACCGCCTCCTTGATCTTCGACCAGAACAGATCGACTAACGCATGGCGGTCGAGGCGAGTCATGCTGCCGGTCAACGCGTTCAGATCAACCGACGCGAAATCGGCGGCCGTCACCTCTTCATAGAGCGGCTGCGGTTCAGCGGGCTGTTCAATATCCTTGTCGTCTTCGGCGAACGCTGCATTGTCGTCGCTCATCTGAGATGCCCCAAGTCCTTGCGCGAATCTTCTAGTCATAAATAGGAATGGCGGCGTCGCAGGTAAATGGCGCACGCTATAAAGGCCGTCAAAAAGGATCGCATGCTGAATTGTCGCACGCGTAACGCGTCGGCATCGCGGAATAGCAACCGCAATCTCGAGGTTACCTGTCAGTGAAGTTTCCAGCGCTGCCGCTGGCCGCTGTTAGCGTAACCGGACGTTCTTGGTACCGAAGAGGAACGGCGTATGGTGGTCGGTCGCAGACAGTCATGTGAATGAAGGTTTCAGAATGCGAGCGGCGGACTACATTCATGGTTGGCCAAGCCGCAGACTTTCGCAAAATCGGATGATGGCTTCACCCGAGATCAATCGCTGATTGGCCATTCTACGCCGTGACGACGGACACACCGCCGTTTCCTGGATTCGTCACCCGTCAAGAGCGGCGCCTCGACCAGCCTTGATCGCCTGAAGTTGCGGCAGGAGCGACGATCGCCGGGTGGAGGGCCTTACGCCTTTCGATATGAAGGCGATCAACGGGTCGCGCTCCGCCGCCTCGCCGAGATGTTGCGCGCTTCCATCATCGAGTTCCACCGCATCGCCCGGTGCCATCGCAATGATCGCGTCGGCCTATTCGCGCGTCACGAACGTCGTCGAGGTAAGCTCATCGGCCGGGTCGTGAATGTGCAGGACGTATCGCGTCGGCCGGGCATGATACGGGCGTCGGGTCGACGCTGGCAACGGCGATCGCCGACGGCGGTCATACCTTCGCTTCAACCAGCGCCATCGGGTCGAGAAGGCGGGGAGCCACGCGCGATTTTCCGGTATCGCTTGCCTTCACTCGCGTAGTGATCCTGACCCTCGGAGCTGCCGGACTATCCCGTTGAAGGCGGCCGTGCAGCCTTGTGCCCGACCGATATCATGTTCGACGGCGGCCGAACTCCAGAACATGTCGAGCGGCCAGCGTTCGGGACAATGCGAAATGAGGCAGCGGAGCGCCAGACGCACCTCGATCGTGTCGACCTGCTGCTCGCCGGACCGCGCCATGGCGGCACGCAGGATGCGGAGCGACAGGTCGACGACAATGCGGTGATGGCGCGATACCGTCCGCACGGGCCTCAACGGAAATCGCGTGATTTCACGCGCATCGCCTGCTCGGGATCCACGCCAGCGGCATGCGGCGGCCAGTAGCTGTCACGCGGACCCGGCCGCCAGCCGGCATCGCCGCGGTCGGGACTGCCGCCGTGCCGCGCGCCATCGCCGCGTCCGGTCGCGTGCGGAAAATCCATCTGCCCGACCTGTGCGAGAAGCGCGCCGTGGTCGATGATCCGGTCGCAGATGACGTGGATCACCTGTCCCTCCTTCTGGACCCGACCCTTCATGCCTATCATCGCCGCTGACATGACCGTGCGGCGCTGTGCCTCGAACCGGTCGGGCCAAAGGATGCCGTTGGCGATGCCGGTCTCGTCCTCGATGGTGATGAACAGGACGCCCTTGGCACTGCCCGGCTTCTGGCGGACGAGGATGATCCCGGCCACCTCGACATGGCGACCGTCCTTGATGTGGGCGAGGTCGGCGCAGCAAGTGATGCCGCGGCGGGTGAACTCCTGCCGAAGGAACGCGAGCGGATGCGCGCGGAGCGACAGCTGGAGCGCGCGATAATCCTCCACCACCTCGCGCCCGTCGGAGAGCGGGCGCAAGGAGACGTCCGGCTCCAGTCCTTCCGGGCTGAACACCGCCGCTCGCGTATCGGCGGCGGCGAAGAGCGGCAAAGGCGCTTCGCCGAGCCCCTTCACCTTCCACAACCCCTGTCGACGATCCTCGCCGAGCGCGTGGAACGCGTCGGCCTCGGCGAGTCGCTCGATAGCGGCACGCGGCACGCCGGCCCGGCGCCAGACCTTCTCCACCGAGCCGAACGAAGCCGCGCCACGCGCAGCGACGATCGCGGCGCCATGTGCGTTGGCGAGACCACGAACCTGCCGCAGGCCGAGGCGCACCGCGAGATAGCGGCCGCGCGTCGGCTCCAGCGTGCAGTCCCAGCGGCTGGCATTGATGCAGACCGGCCGCACCTCCACCCCATGCTCGCGCGCGTCGCGCACGACCTGCGCCGGCGCATAGAAGCCCATCGGCTGCGCGTTGAGCAGCGCCGCGCAGAACACGTCCGGGTGGTGGTGCTTCATCCAGCACGAGGCATAGGCGATCTTGGCGAAGGAGGCGGCGTGGCTCTCGGGAAAGCCGTAGGAGCCGAAGCCCTCGATCTGCTTGAACGTCCGCTCGGCAAAATCGCGCGGGTAACCGCGCGCAACCATGCCTTCGACCAGCTTGTCGTAGAAATGGCTGACGCCGCCGGTGAATTTGAACGTCGCCATGGCGCGGCGCAGCTGGTCCGCCTCGACCGCGGTGAAACCCGCCCCCACGATCGCGACCTTCATCGCCTGCTCCTGGAACAGCGGCGCGCCGAGCGTTTTCTCCAGCACCGCACGGAGTTCGGGTCGCGGATAGTCGGGCTTCTCGCGACCCTCGCGGCGGCGCAGATAAGGGTGGACCATGTCGCCCTGGATCGGACCCGGCCTGACGATCGCCACCTCGATAACGAGATCGTAGAAACGCGCCGGCTTCATCCGCGGCAGCATCGACATCTGCGCGCGGCTCTCGATCTGGAAGGTGCCGAGCGTGTCTGCCTTCTGGATCATCGCGTAGACGTCCGGATCGTCGTCCTGCAGGTCGGCCATGCCAACCCGGATGGCTTTAGCCTCTTCGAGCAGGTTGAAGGCGCGGTTCATGCAGCCGAGCATGCCGAGGCCGAGCACGTCGACTTTCATGAACTTCAGCGCATCGATATCGTCCTTGTCCCATTCGATGACCTGCCGGTCGACCATCGCGGCGGGTTCGATGGGGACGAGATCGTCGAGCCGGTCATGGGTCAGCACGAAGCCGCCGGGATGCTGCGACAGATGGCGCGGCACCCCGATCAGCTTGCGGGCGAGGTCGAGCGCGAGCCGCAACCGCCGGTCATCCATGTTGAGGTTCAACTGGACAACCTGTTTCTCGCCGACGCCCTTCTGGCTCCAACCCCAGACGAGACCGGCCAGCATCCCAGTCAAATCTTCGGGCAACCCCAGCGCCTTGCCGACATCACGGATCGCGCGTCGGGCGCGGTAACGCTGTACCACAGCGGTAATCGCCGAATGATCGCGGCCATAGGTCTCATAGATCCACTGGATGATCTCCTCGCGTCGCTCATGCTCGAAGTCGACGTCGATATCGGGCGGCTCGCGGCGTTCGCCCGACACGAATCGCTCGAAAAGCAATTCATGCTTGATCGGATCGATGCTGGTGATCCCGAGAACGAAGCACACGCAGGAGTTCGCCGCCGAGCCGCGACCCTGACACAGGATGCCGCGTCGCCGGCTCTCGGCGACGATGCTGTTCACGGTCAGGAAATAGGGCGCATAGCCGAGTTCGCCAATGAGCTTCAGCTCATGCGCGATCTGGGTCCGATAGGCGGGCGGCACGCCGTCCGGAAACAGGCGACTTGCCGCCGCTTCGGTCACTTCTTCGAGCGCGCCTTGCGCCGTCATCCCTGCGACCACCTGTTCGTGCGGATATTGGTAACTCAGCTCACCCAGGTCGAAGGTGCAGCGGCGTGCGATCTCGGCGGTGGCGCGGATGGCATCGGGAAAGGCGGCGAAGCGACGGTCCATTTCCTCAGGGGGCTTCAGATGCCGGTCGGCATGCCGCTCGCGCCGGAACCCGAGCGTATCGACGGTGCATTTCTCCCGGATGGCGGTGACGACGTCCTGCAACAGCCGGGCGTCCGGCGCATGATAGAGGATGTCGCCGACCGCGACGGTGGCGACGCGCGCGGCGGACGCCGATGCGGCGAGGTCATGGAGACGGATGGCGTCGTCGGGCCTACGCCGGAAGGCGAGGGCGAGATAGCCCCGATCGCCGAAGGTGCGACGCAACCGGGTCAGTTGATCGGCGGTGTCGGTGTCGGCCTCGACCGGCAGGAGGATCGCGATCAACCCCTCGCTCCATGCCGCGACGTCCGGCCAACCCAGCGTGCAGCCGCCCTTGCCCGCGCTCGATTTGCCCAGCGTCAGCAGGCGGGTAAGCCGCGACCACGCGGTCTTGTCGGTCGGGTAGAGCAGCAGCGCGCAGCCATCTTCGAGGTCGACCCGCGCGCCCGCGATGAGCCGAACGCCGGTCGCCTTCTGCGCCTCCCACGCCCGCACCAGTCCGGCCACGCTGCCGCGATCGACGACGCCGAGCGCGCCGTGCCCCTGCAACGCGGCCGCGTCGAACAGTTCGTCGGGACTGGAGGCACCGCGCAGGAACGAGAAATGGCTCGTGACCTGCAACTCGACATAGACGGCCATCAGCCGAACAGTCCGTGCAGATACCAGCTGAGATCGCCAGTCGCTGCATCGACGCCGTCGCCGCGCCGGAACAGCCAGAAGCGGGTACCGGCATCATCCTCGACCCGGAAATAGTCGCGCACCGCCCAGACCTCGCCGTCGCGTCGCCACCACTCGCCATGGATGCGCTCGGGGCCGTCGCCGGCGACCACGGCGTGAACCTTGCCTCGCCATGTGAACCGCCGTGGCGGCGCGTCCGGCAATAGCGCCAGCACCCCGACAAGCGGCTCCGGACGGGAGAGCAGGCGCACCGGCCGACGCCACGCCGGCCAGCCGGTCGGCGTCTCCAGTGGCCCCGCGCGGCGTACCGCGCGCTCGGGAACGTCACTTTCCACCGACATCGTGGTGAACAACGCTGCCTCACCCACGCGGCCGGCGATCTGGTCGACGAGCGTCGCGACATCGGCAGGCGCATCGTCGCCGGCGAGACTGGCGGCGAGTGCGGTCGCGCCGAGCGGATCGGTGCGCGTCGCGGCGAGACGCATCGTCTCGATGCCGTCACCGGGATCGATGCGTTCGATCCGCAGGTGGAAGAGTCGGGCGAGATGCGACGCCTCCCGCGTGGCGCGGGCGGTCCCCACCGCGACACGTTGCGCGCTGCCGTCGATCCGGTCGAGGGTCAGCACCAGCGTGCGCGCACCGCGTCCCAGGCGACCGAGAAGCCGAACCATGTCGGCGAGAAGGTCGCCGATCACCTGCTCGATCGCCTCCGCGGTGCCGATCGGCTCGAGCAACCGGCGCTCGGCGACCGGCGTCTCCTTGGGGAGGACCGGGACGATCGGCTCCGCCACCCGGCCGAGTGCTTCGTCGAGCCGGCGGACGCTGGCGAGCCCCAGCCGGCGGGCAAGCGGCGCGCGCGGTAGCGGCAGGAGGTCGACGATCCGGTCGAGGCCGAACCGTCGGGCGGCCGCCTGCGCCTCGGACGATAGCCGCAGCGCTGCGGGCGGCAGCGGCGCCAATGCCTGCGCTTCGCTACCGTTTGCGACCAGCGTCGTCGCGTCCGATCCGTAGCGGGCCAGCGCGTGCGCCGCACCGGGCGTACCGGCGACCGCGACCCGCGCGGTGTAGCCGAATCGTCGGCAGAAGCTGATCAGCCGCGCGCAGAACCGCGCCTCTCCGCCATGAAGGTGCGCCGCGCCGGTCAGGTCGAGCCACATGCCGTCCGCGCCGCTGGGCGCCGCGGTCGGGGTCCAGTGGCGCGCGGCATGGAGCGTCAGGCTGTCGAGCACTGCCCGATCCGCCGCCGCATCGGCCGGGCGGACGTCGAGATCGGATACCAGCGCCCGCGCCTGTGTCACCGCCATCCCGGGCACCAGCCCCAGCGCGTGCGCCGCGGGACAGGCGGCGGTGATGAGCTGGCGCCGGCCGACCGACCCGACGAGGACAAGCGGCGCCACGTCCATCGCCGACACTGGTGACGGCGGCCGCATACCTCGATCCGGCACGGGGCGCTTGAACGGATGCTCCGCCGCTTCCGACCGCCGGCCGAGTTCGCGCATCGTCGGCTGCTGATGGAGCGGCAATGCCGCCACCTCCTGTGCGATCCCGGCCCGTTCCTCCTCAGCTCGTTCGCCCTCGATCCGTGCCCAGCGCGCACCGGGCCGCCAGCCGCCGCCCCGCGGTACCGAGCAGGCACCGGGGTCGTCATCGATCGGCAGGAGCGGGGCCGCCTGCGGGTCAGGCAGCACGCGCGGTCGCTCCAGCCGCCGCAACCGCTCGATCGCGAGGTGCGGCAGGTAGAGCGAGGCGACCCGTGTCATCGCATGCCTCCAGTTCGAGAGAAAATCCCGGGCCACCGCGCTGGCGGGCCAGCTCGACCATCCAGCGTGCACGCCCGACCCCGGGCGCTGCCAGTCGCGCGGACGGCGCACAGGCGATCCGCCAGCGCGTCATCGCCGCCGAGATGTCGGTGAGCGGACAAACCTCCGGCTTTCGCCAGCGACGTGCCAGCAGGGCAGGCGTCCCGCCCGTCATGGCGGCGAGCTGCAACCGCCGGGTCGCGACCATGTCGGCGCGCTTCACCTCGCCGACCACCGCGGCAAGACCGCCGTGGCGCAGGCCATCCTCCATGACCGCCAGCACCTCCTTGTCCTCGCGGGTCTCGACGAACAGCAGCGTGGCCGGATCGAGCCCGGCCTGTTCGAGGCCGGGTGCGTAGAGATCGAACCGGGTCAGCGCCCATAGTACCCGCCGGCCGCTGCAGGCCGCTGCACGAGCCGCAATTCCGACCGTGAACAACGTCGCAGCCGCGTCGTCGCCCAGCGTGGGCGTCATCGCCGAAACCTCGTGCAGGCCACTGCGCGAAAGGCCCCCCGCCGCCATTCGCGCATCGATCGCCCCGACGCCGAAAGGCAGAACACCGGTGTCGCTCGCGCGCGAATCGTCCACGCTTTCCCGCAGGAGCGTCAGGGCTTTGTGGCGACGGGCATCGGCGGACATCATTGCAGCGACTCATATGTTCGCTTTATGTTCCAGAAATCCTAACCGTCGGTCAAGGGCTTGGACCAAGCTGCTAGGAAGCAGCGCGGAACTGTGACGATGAAGGATGCCGATTACGATCACGTCGGCCGGCGTCTGCGGACGCTGACGCGCTCGGCACTTCAGCCGGCGATTGCCTCGGCCCGCTTCGCGTTCGGACCGGTCGGCGCAACTGTCATCAAATTCGCTTGAGCAGGGCTTTATCGTGATAGTGCCCTTTCAGAATCCGCTGCCGGGCCGAGGAAGCTTCATGAGCCCGAGATGCCGCCCTTCATCCATCGATATCACCTTCGCGCTGACATTGGTCGCAGCTAGCCTCGGCGAGACGACGCCGCTTCTCGCGCAAGGCGCGCGGGGCACCTCCAACGCCGACGGACAAGGCGCGTCCGCGTCAGCGCGGAACAACGGAAGGCCATCCGCAAAGGCGAGAGCGCCGAAGGGAAACGGCGCCGCGCGGAAAGGCGCTTCCGCCGATGCGGCGCCGAAGCCCGGTATCTTCCCCGTCGTTCCTCCGTTCTCGACGATGATCGCAAACGGCGACACGATCTCGCTCGATACCAACGGCATCACGCTGAAGAAAAAAAGCAATGCGGCCAAGCTGCGCATCGGCGGGCGCATCGAAGTCGACGGCAGCAACGCCGATGTTTACCCTGACCTGCCCGGGCCGACGCTGCGCGACGATTTCGACATCCGCCGCGCCTGGCTGGAAGCCTATTTGACGCTCTACGACGCGGCCGAACTGGCGTTCCAGTACGACTTCAACGATCCGGTGAATTCGATCCAGGACGCAGCCTTTGGCTATCGGGGTTTCGACCCGTTCATCTTCACGATCGGCAACGTCAAGGAGCCGTTCGGCCTGAACCAACCGGAAAGCGACAAGATCACCACCTTCGTCGAACGCGCCTCGACGGACTCGCTGGCGCCGGGACGCGATTTCGGCGGCACCGTCGGGGCGAACATCGACAAGTGGACCATCGCCGCTGGCGTGTTCGGCGGCAACATCAATACGGGGGTGGACGACAACGGTGTGGCCGGCACCGCGCGCCTCACCTACGCGCCAATCCTCACCGACGACCAGTTGCTGCATCTCGGCGTGGCGGGATCGTACCGGGCGCTCGGTGAGACGCCTTTCTCCTTGAGCACCCGGCCGGAGAACTCCCTGTTCTCGACGCCGCTGGTCAGCACGGGCATGTTGGCGGGTGCCGATGACGTTTTGCGCTTCGGGCTGGAAGCGCTCTACCAGTACCGCTCGTACCGCGTTCAGGCCGAATACGCCTTCGCCGATGTCGGCAGCGTCCGGGGACAAGGTGATCGCTTCTTCCACAGCGGCTACGTCGAAGTCGCGGCCGTTCTCAACGGCAACGGGCGGCCCTACCGCCTGGCCCCGACCTACGGCGCGGAATACGCGGTTCTGGAAGGCGTCAAGGTGAATGACGCGCAGCGCATCTCGCGCGGCGGGATCGGCGTCTTCGAAGTCGCGGCGCGCTACAGTGCGATCGACTTCCAGGACGGAAGCCTCGCGGGCGGCAAGCAGCAGGACTTCACCGCCGGCTTGAACTGGTACCCGGATGCCAACATCAAGCTGATGGCGAACTACATCCATGCCGATGCCGACCCCGCCGCAGGCAGGCTTCTCCAGGGTCGCGACGCCTATAGCGACGCATTCCTCGGGCGCATCCAGATCAGTTGGTGATCGGCCACCGCGTCATGCGTCAGGCGATAGTGTGCCGGACGCATGACGCGGGCGCTCCGCCGGGAGCGGCGGCCCTGCTGCCGCCGATGGTCGGATCCACGGCGACGAGTTCCCTGCCGATATGGCCGGGCTCCCGTCGCCGGGTCCCGCTTAGAACAAGTGGACGAACAGGAAGTACAGGAGGCCCGAAAGAAGCATGGAAGCCGGCAGCGTCAGCACCCAGGCGGCGGCGAGGCTGCGCACCGTGCTCATCTGGAGGCCCGAGCCGTTCGCCACCATCGTGCCCGCCACGCCCGACGACAGGACGTGCGTCGTCGAGACGGGAAGGCCGTAGCCGTCGGCAAGCCCGATCGTCGCCATCGCCACGAGTTCGGCGGACGCGCCCTGGCCATAGGTCAGATGCGACTTGCCGATCTTCTCGCCGACCGTCATCACGATGCGCTTCCAACCGACCATCGTGCCGAGGCTGAGCGCGAAGGCGACGGCGACCTTGACCCAGGTCGGAATGAAGCGCGTGGCGGCGTCGAGCGAGCCCTTGTAGGCCGCGAGCCTCTTCGACTCCTCGGCGGAGAAGCCGCCAAGTTCCTCTCCCGACAGACGCTTGATCGCCGCGGACGCGAGATACATGGCGTTGCGTACGTTCTTGGTCGCCTGCGCGGGCACGGCTTGGATCGAGCCGTAGCGCGCGACCTCGCCGTCGATGTTGCGCACGAAGGCGGAGAGCGCGGGCAGCGTTTCGGGCGCCAACTCCTTTTCGGCGATGAATGTGGTGACCGCCGCCGCTGGGTCCGCAGGCGCGGGCGCGCCGTTCGAACGGCGCGCGAAAATGTCGGCGGCGGCCGTCGAGTTGGCGTGGAACTCGGCCATGTAGTTCGCCGGAACCGCCCTGTTCAGCGCATAGGCCGTCGGCACCGTGCCGATCAGGATCAGCATGATGAGGCCCATGCCCTTCTGCCCGTCGTTGGAGCCGTGCAGGAAGCTGACGCCGGTGCAGGTGAAGATCAGGAGGCCGCGAACCAAGAGGGGCGGCGGCTTGTTGCCGTCCGGTTCGCGATAGAGCGCCTCGTTGCGGATGACGAGCCGCATCGCCGCGAACAGGAGGGCGGCGAGGCCGAAGCCGAGAAGCGGCGACAGGAGCAGCGAATAACCGATCTTGGTGGCCTCGCTCCATTCGACGCCCGCCGTGCCGCCATGCCCGCTCATCAGCGCGTTGGTAAAGCCGACGCCGATGATGGAGCCGATCAGCGTGTGCGAACTCGACGACGGCAGGCCGAGCGACCAGGTCGCCAGATTCCAGATGATCGCGGCGATGAGAAGCGCGAAGACCATGGCGAAGCCGGTGTCGGAGCCCACCTTCAGGATCAGTTCCACCGGCAGCAGGGAGACGATGGCAAAGGCGACCGCGCTGCTCGACAGGACGACGCCGAGAAAGTTGAAGAAGCCCGACCAGACCACGGCGACATGGGCAGGAAGCGAATGGGTGTAGATCACGGTCGCCACCGCGTTGGCCGTGTCGTGGAAGCCGTTCACGAACTCGAAGCCGAGCGCAACCAGGAGGGCGACGAAGAGAAGGGCGAACGGCAGATAGGTCGTCGGTTCGACGCCCGCCCGCGAAGCGTCGAGATAGATGCTCCATGCTACATAGCCGACCGCCGCCGCGATCGCGGCGATCAGGCCCCAGCGGCCGGCGGCGCCGAACCCCCGGTCCAGATCGGGGCGACGCGTGGCGCCGCGTGACTCGTCGGCGAGACTGGCCATCCTGACGCTCCCATGATCGTTGCGTGACCATCAATTAGCCAGGTTTCATGACAGTTCGACGCCAGTCGCCGAGCACCACACCGAACCCTTGGTTCCTGGCGCTTCGTTCGAGACCAGGATCGGGAGATTTGGACCGACCTGACAGGCAGAGTGGTCGTGTCCTGGTGGCTATTCCGGCGCCGCGGCTGGAACGATGGACTGTCGGCAATGGCGCAGCGGCTACGCTGCTCGCAATGTGAGGAGCAGGGCCATGTGACCCGTCCTCGAATCGTCGTATGCCGCGATACACTTACGGGCGACCAGCCGGCCTATCCAGATGCGGCGACGTGAAAGAGGCTTGTATCGAGCTATCGCTCGTGACCGAAGGCGGGAATGTGCAACCTACAACCTGAAGGTCGATCCTCGCAGCTATTTCGATGCCGTTGCCGCGAGCGCCGATCCGGCGAACTTCCTGAGCGTGGAGAAGGACTATGCGGCCCCGCGCAAGCTCGGCTACGTCGTTCGCGATCATGATGGACAGCGCGTGCTCAGCACCATGCGCTGGGGCTTTCCAACCCGCAAACCGCGCAAGCGGCCCGCAAAGAAAGGGGAACTGCCGTTCCTCCATGACTGGTGGACGAACGCCCGCAACCTGCAGGGCAACCTGTGGAGGCCGTGGCTCGCGCGGGCGGAGCATCGTTGCCTCGTGCCGTTCACGCGCTTCGCCGAACCCAAGGCTGCAGCCGAGCGCCAGTCGCCCGGCGACACGAATTGGTGGTTCACCGTCGTCGATCAGGACGCACCGTGCTTCGCAGGAATGTGGAAGGTGGAAGGTGGAAGGTGGAAGGTGGATCAGGATCACGACCGGGTCTACGCCTTCTGTACCACCGAGCCGAGTCCCCTCGTAGCGCCGAAGCATCCCAAGGCGATGCCGGTGATCCTGCTGGCGGAAGATCGCGATCGCTGGCTGACCGTGTCACCGGAGGAAGCACTGGCGATGATCGCGTCCTATCCCTCCCAGCTCATGAGTCTGCAATAGCTCCGTTTTCGCCGGCTCCGGGTAATCGTCATCTTTCGATACTCTGGCGATGACTTCATATTGGAAGCAATATTTTCCGCCGCCGGGCTTCCTTTCCGATCCAGCAGACTATCTTGTCGACCGGCTTCGGAAAGGAGACACCCGGATTGCCGTCGAGACCCTGCCCCTTACGAATGGTGCCCGGCCAACGTCCCGGCCCCGCCGGATGCCATGCGGCTCGCTGACACCATCGCCCGGCGCCGTGCCTGTTATCCGCGGCCGTTGCCGACCTTGCCCGACTTGTGCGTCATCAACATACCGCGTCGTTTCGCAGCACCCCTTCTGCCACTTGGTCGCTTCTACCCGGTCATTGTCGAGACGAGCGCCGAATGGCGCGAATGGGACGCCTTTCTGGATGTGGATCGGGTCGCTCCGGTTGCCCCGGACCTGCTCGACCGGCGGCCCTCCGCCCTGAGCACCGCGGGGATCACGTTCGCGCACTATGATCCACCCGCACCGGGCTGGCCGTGGGTATTGCTGTGCCATTGGCCGGCCTGTCACGTCGAGATCGCAGGCGACCGCGACGACCTGTTCGCCCGGTCTGCCTACTCGATCGAGGTCGCGCCGGATGCCGGTGTTCGGGCGACGCTGCAGGACCAGCTGTTCCATGCGCTCGGACGTCGGGGTGCGGTGGACATCGTCTTCGTCCCGCCATCTGCTGTCATCGGCAACGGCTGAAGCGACGCTCTTTCCCCGTACCACCGTGCTGGGTCCCCGAACCTATAACCCCGCCGCGACGTACCGCGGTCTCGTGCCGCCTCTGCAGGTGAGCGCGGACGTGGGGGGGGGGACGACAGCGTCGCGCGATGTGACTGACGTCGTGCGTGGTCGCGGCTCGCGCGGCGAGGGGCACCGCGCGAGCCGGTACGGCAACGCGCGTGGCGAGTGCGGGATCAGAGGAGAGGAGGATTTCAGATTTGTGTCGCCGGGAATGGACTCGAGAGCGACGTGAATGTCGAAAGGTTGAGACGATGAACATCGGTGAGGTTCGCAACGTCAATGGGCGTCTGATGGGTTCGATCGCGACGCGTACGATCGATCTGCCGAAGATCGGGCTGCGTCGGGTGGAAAGCGACAATCCGCGCGCTCCGAAGTTCGAGGTGGTGGCGCTCAACGTCGCGCGGCGCTGGGTGCAGATCGGCGCGGTGTGGGAAGCGGCGATGAAGCGGTCGGGCGAGGTCTTCCTCGCCGGTACGATCGACGATCCGAGCCTCCCCGAGCCGCTGCCGGTGGCACTCTTCCCCTCGGCCGATTTCGACGGCTACGCGATCGCTTGGCGGCGGGACACGATGCGCTCCGACTTCGGCGGCGGCTTCGGTGCCAGCAACTACGATAGCGAAGCGCAAGGGGAGCGCGGCCGCGGCGGCGATCGCCGGGGTGGTCAGGATAGCGGCTTCGGCGACAGCACCGCGGGCGAGCGCGGCGAACTGGTCGGCGCCGGCGGCGGGGACGATCTCGACGACGGCATGCCGTTCTGACCGCGCGGCACTGACCGCCTGACCGGGGCCGGGGGAGCATCGCTTCTCCGGCCCCTTTTTCTGTCCGAGCATCCGGAGCCAGCATCGTGGCCACATCCCATACACTCCGTACCGCCGTCATCGCCGACTCGCGCGCAAAGTCCAGCGCCGCGTCGTCCGCACCCGATATCGGGTCGGTCATCGCGCGGGTCTTCGACCTGCTGGAGGGAAGCAGGCTCGAACCGTTCGCGGCGCAGGTCGCAGCGAGCATCGTCAATGGCTCCCGCCGGCAGTGTCGAGCCTGACCAGCCCATGCCGGGCCGGGGGGCATCGCTCCTTCGCCCTTTCACCTTTTCCAGATACCCGGAGCCAGCAACATGGCTGATACCGACCTGACCCGCAGCGTTCGCGACTTCGCCGACTTGCCCACCCTGTTCGCTGCAATGACCGCCACCCCCGACTTCGAGCGGGCATTTGGCGATCCGATACCGCTATCGATCATTCAGCCGGGTGACGAACCCGGCGAGCACGACATGCCCGAACCTTTGGCGGTACAGGCCGAGTGCGGCGCGATCGTCGCCACCATCTTCGACCTCTTCGCCGACACACGGCTGGAGCCACTCGCGGCGGAGGTCGCGTGGGGCATTGTCAACAGCTTCCACTTTACCGCCCAAAAGCTGGAACGGCGCGAGCAATCGCTGGCTGATGAACTCGGCGATCTCGCACGCCGCCCAGACCTGAGCGAGATCTACAACAACGAGCTGGAGGAGAAGCAGCTCCTTTGCCAGTCGGTCGCGGAACACCGCGAGGCGATGGAGGTGTGCCGCGACTATGCGGCAGAGATGTACCGCGTCCTGTCGGGCTGGCCGTGGTCGCCGGCGCGGGGATCGCGCGCGTCGAAGGCATCGACCGCGACGCAGGTGGCCGTGAAGGACTATCTGCGGCAGCGCACGATGCAGGAGCGGGAACGCTACCTGCCCGACGGGCCGCTGGTGGTCGCGTCCGGCCATGCCGAATGGCACGACTGGCAGCCGATCTGGGACCGGCTCGACGCGATCCGCGAGCGGATCACGACGATGACGGTGGTCACGACAGCCCAGCGCAAGGGGTTCGACGCGATCGTCGCAGCGTGGTGCGCGAGCCGCAACGTCTCGCTAGTCGCCTACGGCTTGATGGGCGGCGGTCGGCGAGCGCCGTTCCTGCGCAACCGCAAGCTCGCCGAACTGAAGCCGGTCGAGGCGGTCCTCGGCGAGGGTTCGGGCATTCAGGCCAATCTCTACCAGACGCTGCGGCAGGCGGGTGTCCCGATCCACGCCTTCCGCAAGGCCGATCAGGCAGCAGTCGCGCAGGTCGGGCGCCCCGGGGCCGCGCCGCTGCGGCGGGTGGCCTGACTTTTCCTCACACTTCGGGATGGCGCCGCCGGCGCCATCCCATATCCCAAGGATCATCCGATGCGTGTCTACGGCGGCTGTATCGAACCCGGCGGAATGGAACTCGACGACGACTGGTGGGAGGCGCCGTGTCCTGAGTGTCGCAAGCCAGCCCGACACGGTCATGTCCAGCAGCTGGAGGGCGGTTGCATCAACGCGTACTTCCCCATCTCGTGTGAGGCCTGCGGCGTTCACGAGGGCTTCTGGGGGGATCCCTGAGCCGCCGCCGCCGAGGTTCGGACTACCTCCGTGGCGGGCGTCGGGGTAAAACTCCTCTCCCGATACTTGTCGATGATCCCACGGGACCGCGCCGGCCTCAAGGACGGCGGGGCCCCGCCATTTCGCTGCACGAAATCGTGACCCCCACCGCCGCTGGCGCGGTCGCTTCGCGATCCTTGACCCCGACGCTCGCAGCCCGTGGCGGGAGGGGCCTCTTCGAGATGCAGGAGGCGACGATGTGCAGGGTGCTCAACAAGCGGGTGGACGGGGTTCCGGCGGGGGCCGCCTATATCGGGCGGGGCTCGAAATGGGGGAACCCGTTCGTCATCGGGCGGGATGGGACACGGGCGGAGGTCATCGCGCAGTACGCGCGATGGCTGCGCGGTCAGCATCATCTGTTGCGCGCGCTGGACGAACTGAGGGGTAAGGATCTGGTGTGCTTCTGCGCGCCGCTCGCCTGTCACGGCGATCTGCTGCGGTGGCTGGCACAAGCGACGCGCGCCGAGCGGATCGCATGGTGGCGCAGCACAGCGTGACGTGCGCCGCCGTGACCGTATCGCGGTCATGGGCCAGTCATGTGCGGTGGCCGGAGCGAGGCAAACCCCGTTCATCGCGCGGCGATGAGCCGGGGAGTCCGATTGTGTCACAGGGGCGTCGGTTGCCGTCAAGGACGACGGGGCCCCACCATTTTTCCTGCGGAAAAATCGTGACCCCCATCGCCGCTTCGCGGTCGCTACGCGATCCTTGACTGCTGCCCTCACCCCCGCAGCCTTTACCCGCAGCACCATGAGGAGAGCAATTCCCCTCGGGGGGCATCGAGCCCCCCGAGGGGAAACGTCTCTCAACAAGTCCCAGTATTCCACGGGACCGCACCGGCCTCAAGGACGGCGGGGCCCCACCATTTTTTTCGGCGGGGCGGGCGCAGCGCTTCGCCTTCCAGGATGGTGGCCGCCGAAAAAAATCGTGACCCCCACCGCCGGCTGCGCCGGTCGCTGCGCGATCTTTGACCCCGGTGCTCGGAGCCCGTGCAGAAGAGGAGACCTCTTGAAGAGGAGGTTGAAATGACCAAGATCACACGTACGGTTCGCAGCTTCACCGACATCACCGAACTCTACGACGCCGAGACCGAAGCGTCCGATACCTTCGCCGCCGCCTTCACCGAAACCGTCGACGGGTTCCGAGTCGATGCGGGCGAAGATCCGGTCACCGCCGACTTGCCCGACCCGCTGATGGCCGAACGCGCCACCGAACTGATCATCGCCACGATCTTCGACCTGACGCGCGACACCCGCCTCGAAGGTATCGCCGAACGCCTCGCGTGGCAGATCGTCCACGGCTTCCACAAGGTCGCGCAGCAGCTCGACACCGAAGCCGACCGCGCGGCACAGAAGATCAAGGAGTTGGTTCGCAGCACCGACGGGAGCGAGATCGCCACGGTCGAACTGGAGGAGGCGCAGACGCTGTGCCGGTCGCTGGACGAGGCGCGCGATGCGGTGGCGTGCATGCGCGATTACGCCGCGGGGCTCTTCCACGCGGAGACCGGACGGCCGTGGTCGGCACCGCGCGCGACGCTGGTTTCGAGCAAGCGTACCGCATCGGTGGTGGATGCGACCAACTTCCTCGCGGACCGTCGCCAGCGGCGGATCGACAAGCAGGCACCGCAGGGGCCGGTGGTGATCTTTTCGGGCGGGCAGCAGTGGCACGATCACGACCTGCTTCGGGACCGGCTCGACCAGATCAGGGCGCGGGTGCCGGCGATGGTGCTGGTCACGACCGCTCAGGACCGCGGGTGTGACGTGATCGCGGCATCGTGGGCGGCCAGTCGCGGGGTGACGCTGGTGCCGATGGCGCTCGACCGACGGCTCGGCAAGCGGGCCGGGTTCGCGCGCAACGAGCGGCTGGTGAAGCTCGCCCCGGTCGAAGCGATCGTGTGCGAAGGCTCGGGCATCCAGTCGCATCTGGCACGCGAGGTCCGGGCGCACCGCATCCCGGCGCACTTCTTCCGCAGCGACGATCAGCGACCGCTGGCGTGAGCGGCGCTCGTGGAGCCGGTCGGGGTCACTCCCGGCCGGCTCCCCCTTTTTGTCGGTCGGGACACCCGGTCCGGCTCGGGAGCACGGCCCTGGCGGGCCGCGTCCGTCGCCGGACCGGTGCGGCGGCGATGCCGCCGGCCTCCTGCGCGCGGCTCCGCCGTGCTCGTCGCAGGGACATCCCTCCGGGATGACGTCAGGGGCGGGCTGTCCGGGATCGAAGCCGTCGCGCCCCATCCAGAGGAGAGGAGGACCTTGGGTGGTGCCTGACAGAGGAGTTCCAGAGCCATGACCACCGATCGTATGCAGCCCGGTACCGACAGGCCGTCCGTCTTCATCTCCGGGTCGGTCGCGATCCGGCACCTCTCGGGGGAGGTAACCAGTCGCGTCATGACGATCTGCGACCGTATCCTGCCGGTCCTGATCGGCGATGCGCGTGGGGCGGACAGCGCCATCCAGCGGCTCCTTCGCGACCGCTGCGCCGAGAACGTGACCGTCTTCACGGCGGACGGCTTCCCCCGCAACAACGTCGGTGACTGGCAGGTCCGCAACGTACCGGGCGAGGGGCGCAGCGGGACCGCGGCGTTTCATGCGGCCAAGGACCGTGCGATGGCGGCGAAGGCGGATACCGGTCTGGTCATCTGGGACGGCAAGAGCCGCGGCAGTCTCGCCAACATCCATCGATTGTGCGCACGCGGATGCTTCGTCGCGGTGTGGCTGGAGCGCGAGGGGCGGTTCGAGAATCTCGCCTCGGACGATGCGCGCGCGGCGTTCGTGGCCCGCTATCCCTGTCGTTCGCTCTGAACGCACCATCGCCATCAAGGGCGGTACGCTGCGATTTTTCGGATCGTCAGCGTACCGCCCTTCGTCATGCGGGCTTCGGGGTCGGCAGCGCCTTCAGCGCGCCGACGGAAGCGGCACCGCCGACCCGGATCGCATGGGTCAGCAGGTCGCGGAACTCACGCTCGGTAAGCGCCTCGACGCCAAGGTCCCTCACCATCGCGGCGTAGCGATCACGCAAGGCGCTACGCGCCTGCGTGACCTCTTCGACCATCTTGCGCTGGCGCGCTTCGAGGTCCGCCAGCCGTTCACGTTCACTCAGTTTGGGCATGTCCGTCTCACTGTCGTCGGGCTGCCCGCCGACCATCACCATGCGGCGCACGCGGTGCGCGCGCAATCCGGATCGGAGGTTCGTATCATGGTCGCTATCGTTTCATTTCAGGGCAGGGTCGTGGACCGGCGAGCCGCCGGAAGGGACGAAGGTGCCCCCTACCGGGGGAGGTCCGCCCGTGTGGCTGGCGATAGTCGCAGCGGTCAGGCCGCTGCGCTAGTGAGGACGCACGTCCTTCGTCCGGTTTGATGCACCGTACGCACGGGTGCTGCGGAGCGAATCCGTCAGCGACTACAACGACATAGCGGCGTGATACATGTACTACGCGGCGGGTTCTGCTTGTGGTACGCGGCACACTAGGCATGGCGGCGATTGGCTAACCTATTGATCGGGCGCGAATGCGCCTGTGGTACAGAGCCCACACCGCATTTCGTTGATCGGAGAGCCTGTTCGGCGTATAGCGGGCGGGCTTCATCACCCACGTCGCGGGGCTCCACGCCGGAGCGCTGCTCGTGATCAAGATCAATGTCCGTATCGACGAGGCGCTGCATGCGCGCCTCCAGCGTCGCGCCCACGATGCCGACCTGACACTATCTGCCTTCCTGCGCCGGGTACTCCAGCAAGGTGCCGACCCCGCCAACGGCTATGTCTTCTCGTCGCAGGACGAGATCCTCGCGACCTGTATCCAGATCCTCTCGATCGTCGCCACGGGGATCGGCCAGCAGTCCCCCAAGGCGCTCCAGCAGGGGATGGCGGATGCCCGCGCGATCCTCTCCGAACGGGGTCTGCTCGGCCGGGAGAATGCACGATGAGCATCTTCCGTCATGACATGCTCGGTGCCTGGACCAGGGGCGGACAGGCGACCGTCCACAACGTTCGGATGACGACGCAGGTGTTCTTCCAGACCGCCCTTGCCGGGGTGATACTCTGGATCATCGGCATCGTCTGGTATGCGCTCGAGAAGTCGACCGAGTATGAGCGCTTCGTGCTGGTCAAGCTCGCCGAGGCGGCGATCAAGGTCGACGCGGCACCCGGCACCAACGACCCGGTCCGCTTCCACGATCCTGCCGGCCGCGAATATTGGACCTCGGCCGACTGGCTGCTCGCCTCCGGGCTGGCCAAGCGAACGCTCCACGGATTCGAAGTCTACCTTCTCCACGGAGCGTTGCTCTCGGGCGCGTTCGCGCTCGCCGCGCTCGGCTGGGCCTGGTTCTATTTCGCGCGGATGGGGAAGGGGCTCGGCTCCAACGAGTATCTCCGCGGCGCGCATTTCGGCACGCGCCGGGATGTCCGGCGGGCGCTGCGCCGGCAGAAGAAGGGGCCGTTGAAGATCGGCGGCGTCGCGGTGCCCGAGGCGTACGAGCCTGAGCATATCCTGCTCTGCGGGGCGCCCGGCACCGGCAAGACCAACCTCATCGTCACCATGCTGGAGGGTATCCGCAAATCCAAGCGGCGCGCGATCGTCTACGACACGGCCGGCACATTCGTGGAGAAATTCTACCGGCCCGGCGTCGACACGCTGCTCAACCCGCTCGACGCGCGCACCGCGCGCTGGTCGCCCTGGGTCGATGTCCCGCGCGACTATCATTACGACCAGATCGCGGAGTCGACGATCCCCGAGAAACACGGCGATCCCTTCTGGGCAAAGGCGGCGCGGGGCACGCTGGTCGCTGTCTTGCGCAAGCTGGCGGCGCAGAAACATACCTACGTCTCGGTGCTCCTTGAGCGCCTCGTTCGGTCGAAGCTAAAGGACCTCGCCGCTTTCGTCGCGGGGACCGATGCCGCGGCGTTCATCTCCACGGAAGGGGAGCGCACCTCGGCTGGCGTCCAGGCCGAACTCGCGTCGGTCATGCGCTCGTTCGGCTATCTCGACGATACCGAGGACGGCTTCTCGATCCGCGACTGGGTGGAGGAGGGGAAAGCCGACAGCTGGCTGTTCGTCACCGTCAAGGCCGACCAGCTCCCCTCGCTGCGTCCGCTGATCACCGTCTGGCTCGACATCGCGATCTCCGCGATCATGAGCCTGGCGCCCGACCGGGACCGGCGGCTCTACTGCGTCATCGACGAGCTGCCGACGCTCCAGAAGCTGCCGTCGCTGTCCGACTTTCTCGCCCGCGCGCGCAAATATGGCGGCTGCGGCATCCTCGGCTTCCAGTCCTATCCCCAGCTCGAGGCGACGTACGGCATCCAGGATGCCGCGGCGATCACCGGCTATTGCTCGACCTGGGTCGCGCTCCGGGCGAATGACACCCCCACCGCCAAGCATGTCTCGGAGAACCTCGGCCAGGTCGAGCAGGTCGAGGCGAACGAGGGGATGAGCTACGGCGTCAACGACATGCGCGACGGGGTCAACCTGTCGCGGATGCAGGTAACCCGTCCCTTGGTGATGCACACCGAAGTCACCAACCTGCCCAACCTGTCAGGGTATCTGCGCTTCGGCCGCAACCTGCCGGTGATGCGGTTCGACGACCGCTTCAATCCCATCGCCACCGTCGCGGCGGGGTTCATCGAGCGCGCCGCGCCGGCGATCCGGCTCGATCAGGCAAAGACGCTGGTGAAGATCGCGCACGCGGAATCCAAGATCCGCGACGCGCAGGAAGTGGAGAAGGCGGCAGGGAAGAAGGAGGGACGGCAAGCTCAGGCAGCGCCCGCGTCTGCGACATCAGCCGATGCTGCCGGAAACACCGCGGAGGAGGAGCGCGCCGCTACCCACCCGGACCTCTTCGAGGCGAGGTCCGCCATCCCGGCCGGCGTTACCATCGAGGATGCGATCCTTGCCGCCGAGGACGGCGAGCTGCCCATTCCAACGCGCGCTGCCTGGGAGATGGTCGGCGGGCGTGCTGGCGAGGTAATCTCCCGGCTGGTCCAGCATGGCGAGGCGGACGGCCCCCGTCATGATGCGAGACCGGCATGATCCATCCCCGCCGCCTCAAAGGCGCCCCGGCCAATATCGCCCGTTATTATACGGTGGGCGACTACTACACCAAGGGCGCCGACGAGCATTCCGAATGGGGCGGCGCGCTTGCCGTCGATCTCGGCTTGTCGGGCAGGGTCGATCCCGCCGTCTTCAAGGAACTACTTGCCGGCAAGGTCGCCGGCCAGCAGCTCGGCCGCCACCGGCACGAGGGCGGGATCGAGCATCATCCCGGCTGGGACTTCGCGGTCAACGCGCCCAAGTCGGTGTCGATCATGGCGCTGGTCGCGGGCGACGAGCGGATCGTCGCCGCGCACGAGCGCGCGGTCGGCGCCGCACTGGCTTACCTGGAAGAGCACGCGACGCTGCGTCGGCGCGACGATGGCAAGGTCGTCCGCGAAACCACCGGGCGGATCCTCGTTGCCCGCTTCACCGAGCACGCCAGCCGCGAGCTCGACCCCCATCTTCACACCCACGCCGTCGTGCTCAACATGACCAATCGCGAGGATGGCGGCCCGATGGCGAGCCTCGAGACCCGTGCCATGTACACCGAGCAGATGACCGCCGGGCAGGTCTATCGCAACGACCTCGCGCATTCGGTGCGTGAACTCGGCTACGAGATCGACAGCGACCCGCGGACCGGGCTGTTCGAGATCCGCGATGTGCCCAGGCATCTGATGCACGCCTTCTCGCAGCGCGCCGAGCAGATCGAGACTTATGCGAAAGAACATGGTCTGGAGGGACAGGCGGCGAGGCGGCAGGCCTTCTATGCGACGCGGCCCGCCAAGGAGCGGATCGGCCTCGAAGTATTGCACAGCCGCTGGGCGGAACGCTCCGCCGCCGAGCAGGAGAGGCTGGGGGAACTCCGCGACGCGGCGAAGAATCGCGAGGTGCCGGTCGACCCCGCCACCGCCGCCCGCGCGACGCTGTTCGGGATCCGTCAGACGGAAACGCGCGAGGCGGTCAACGAGCTGGGACGCATGCTCCGCGTCGGGCTCGCCAGCCATGTCGGGGAAGTTCGGCTTGCGGAGGTCCGGCCGCTGATGGACGGGCATGAGGAGCGCCGCAAGCTCCTCGCCACCCGCGAGCCGACCGGCGACAAGGTGCTGCTGCGCGGGCGCACGACACGGCGTACCGCCCGGCTCGAACAGGCACTGGCGCAGCACATCGCGCTCGGGCTCGAGGATGCGCGTCCGATCGCCAGCGCCGACCGGCTGCTTCCCCTTCTCGAGACTGCCGGCCTCACGCCGCAGCAGGAACAGGCGCTCGCGTCGGTCGCGCTCACCCGCGACCGGGTGACCGGCATCCATGGCGTCGCCGGCGCCGGCAAGTCGATGCTGGTGGGCACACTCCGTGCCGCTGCGGAACCGGGCACCGAGTTCATCGCGCTGGCGCCGACGTCCTCCGCTGCCGCCAATCTCGGGCAGAGCGCCGGCATCCCGTCGCGCACCGTCGCCAGCCTGCTCGCCGGCGGCGGCCACGGGCTTACCCCTGCCCATGTCCTGATTCTTGATGAGGCGGGGCAGCTCGGCAACCGCCAGGCGCTGCGCATGCTGGAGATCAGCCGCATGACCGGTGCGCGTCTGCTGCTGCTCGGCGACAACAGCCAGACCGGCGCGATCGAGCAGGGCAAGGCGTTCTGGCTGATGCAGCGGCTCGGGATGCCGACTACCCAGCTGACCGAGTCGATGCGGCAGCAGACCCGGGCGATGAAGGTCGCCGTCACCCGCGCCCGCGCCGGCGATTATGCCGGTTCGATGGCCACACTCGACCGCGTGACGAGTGGTGAGGATACCGAGGAACTGGCGAACAGCCTCGTCGGAGAATGGACCCGGTTGCGTGGAGATACCCGCGCCTCGACCAACATCCTCGTGCTGGAGAACCAGACCCGCCAGCTCGTCCACGCGATGATCCGCGACACGCTGAAGCGCGAGGGCGTCGTCGCGGCGGAGGACACTCGAATGGAGGTGCTGTCGTCCGCGGTGATGACCGACCAGCAGAAGCTATACGCGCGCTTCTACTCGGGCGGGCAGGTGGTGACCTTCGGACGGGATATTACCGCGGCGGGGATCGCGCGCGATACCGAGTATCGTGTCGTAGGGATCGGTCGCGAGCCGAATGGGCGCCAAGTGGTCAAGCTCGTCGACCAGCATGGTCACGTCATCCGCTGGGATCCGCGGCTGGGACAGGTCCGGCACGTCAACGTCTTCAACGTCGAGCAGCGCGATCTTGCCGAGGGGGACCGCATGCAGTGGCGGCTGGTCAACCACGAACTCGGCCTCAAGAACGCCGATCGCGGGACGGTCGAGAAGCTGGTCGGGGAAATTGCGACGATCCGCTGGGATCGGGAAGGACGGGTGCAGGAGGTCGACCTCGACCGGCACCGCACCTGGGATCATGGCTATGCGGAAACCGTCTATTCGGCGCAGTCCAAGACCTATGCGCGCGTCTATGTGCTGGCGCCGGTCGGCTCGGCGCTGGTCAACGGTCAGAACTATTACACCGCGATCACACGCGCCCGCTTCGGGGTGAAGCTGTGGACCGAGGATCCGAAGGCGCTGGCCGAGAAACTCGAGCAGAACCCGGGCGAGAAGACGTCGTCGCTCGAAGGGCTGGGACGGCTCGACAAGGACGGGCATCGCGCGGTTGCCGAGCGACATCCCGACCAGCTTCGGGAGGGCAGGGAGGAACAGGAACGCTGGCGCGAGGAACGCCGTCAGCGTTGTTTGGAACGGAACTTCGGTCGGCGTCCGGCGCCGCCCAACGGCATCGCGGAACAACTCGCCGAAGGCGCGCGCGAGATCGCGGTGCGGCTCGACCGCTTCCTCCAATCGGTGCTCGATCGCGAGCGCGTGCCTGATCGCAAAGGCAGCAACGCGCCCGTGCACGAGCCTGCCGCCTCGACCCATCCCCCCGAACGCGCCGCGCCGCAGCGCGGCCCCGAACGCTGAGATTCGTCATGATGATCGTCCTTCTATGTCTTGCCATCGTTATCGCGGCATTTGCCTGGCGAACTTCGCGCGTGCCGATCAGGCATCGCCGGCGCCGGAAGCAGGCGCGGGTCATGTGCGATGCGTTTTGCGGTCGCGATCGAAGCCAGCCTCCAGCGCTGATCTATGCGTGGTTGCGTGCCATGGATGCGCTGGCCTTCGAGGAACCGCTGCTCGAAAGCTTTGAGCGGCGCGAGCACCGCGTCGTTCACAACCGCCGCTATACCGGCGACGGCGGGATCGACGGGCAGGTGGTCATCGATGGCCGTATCTGGCTAATCCAGGCCAAGCGCTATGCTGGGGCAATTCGCCCCGAGCACGTCCAGGCGTTTGCGTCGCTCTGCGCCGCGCGTGGTGCACCTGGCCTGTTCATCCACACCGGTCGTACTGGAGGCAGCAGTAGTGACGTTGTTGCGCGTTATGCTGCGGTGGAAATCGTTTCCGGGCGCCAGTTGCTGGCGCTGATCACCGGCGGTGCCGTGATGATTGGCGGGAGGGCGCTATGAGGCCAGACGTAGCGTTGATTGGCGCGATGTGCGTCGTGCTCATGGCGGTTCCTGCGGCCGCCGGGGCTCGGGTTAGAGAGACAGCGGCCGAACAGCGGCTGATTGCCCGCTGCATCCATCAGTCCGCCCGCGGTAAGCCGTGGCTCGAGAAAACGTTGTTGGCACTGCGGCATCAGGAGGGAGGGTGGATAGGGGCAGAGGTGCGAAACCACGATGGAAGCTATGACCTCGGGCCAATGCAGATCAATAGCTGGTGGGTACCACGATTCGCCAAGCTCGTTTCTCAACCGCTTCCCGCGGTTAAGAAGTGGCTGCGACAGGACGCATGCTTCAATGTCGAGGCGGCACGTTGGATTTTGCTGACGGAGCTTACCCGTTCAGGCGATTATTGGGAAATGATTGGACGTTATCATAGTCCACGAGCTTCGCGACGCCTGCGGTATGTCGCTGCAATCGTCAAGCGGGTGGCTACCCGCAGCGATCAACGCGACCGAGAAATTTTTTTCGGACAGTCGTTAAAATAGCACATGTCGGCGAGCGCACCGCGTTCGGCAAAACTTGGCCGTTTCCAATGTACAAAGAAGAATGCCTATTGCAGGCAACGACTTGCCCTTTACGCAGGTAAGCTGTCCGACCGTGGTCAAGGAGTTCGATACGTCAATCGCCGTCATTTTGGGGGCAATATTCCTTGTATTGCTCTCGAAGCGGCATAGGCTCTGAAATCGGGAGGCTCGGCTGTGATCCGCCTGCTGGGGATGGGGCTACGAAATTGAAACAGATAGGGGGGCTGTGCCGTCTGGCTCGGTATGCGTCGACTTGGGCGTGCGCGGCAGGCGGTTTGATCGCGCTGACTGGAGCGGCAAGTTGCGTCGGCGATCGCTATGCAGGTGTGGACCTACGTGCCGGCACTGTGCCCACGGAGGTGCAAGCGTTGGCCCGTGCTGCTCGCGACGGCGACAAGCGGGCGCAATTCGCTTTGGGTGAACGGTACGAGCACGGTGACGGGGTCCCGCTCGACTTAGATCAGGCAGCAGCACTTTACCGGGCGGCAGCGGCCAATGGCGGTGGCACAAGGATGATGTTTGTACCGCAGAAGAGCGGGGCAGTGTCTTCGGTGCCGGTGAACATGGGCGCCCCTGTGTCGGGACTGCCCGAGGCTCGAGATAAGCTGGCATCTGTAGCGCCTGCTCAAGTCCATCCTTCAGCCAGCGACCTACGCCTCAAGCGTGCATTGGCCAATCTTGAGGGAGTGTGCAGCTTCGCCAGTCCTGCCTGGATTAATTTTCACCGTAAACGTGTGACGATCGTTACCGGGCGCTCAGGCATTTCCGATGCCGTCTTATTTGGCTGGCCCGCAACTATAAGCGTTAACTACGCGGCCGAATCTTACATTATTCTTGACTTGCAAGCCAAGCCCTCTCCGATCGATAGAATGGGCGAAGGATTAGTTCAGCGTGCGATCGCATCGGGGCAGCTATCGCATATCAAGGTAGATTGCTTCAGCCTAGGAACGTTTCGCGGGATAGCCATCATTGACGCTGTCAGTCTTGCCAGCGCCGACAGCTTCTCAAAGATGAAGACGACACTCTGAACATGTTCATCGAACTCGTCTACATTTCCTGTAATCCTACCGAGCGCGATGTGATTAGAATTGTGCCAAGCTCTCGTGGAGGGGGCCACGACCTAGGGGTCCGCGGTCAATCCTCGTTGGATCCCCGCGGCATCATAAGTTTTATCTGGCTGGTGTGAGTCGCGACCAGCGTGACCTCATCCGGACCATCAGAGCAGGTAGCTAATCGATGATCATGCCAACCGTCTCCATGACAACCCGACTACTCTTAATTCGAGTGGCCGGCATACTGGTTTCAGGCGCTGCCGCTTGTTCGGTTCCCGAATTTGATGGTCGCGATCAACAGTATACGATTGGGTCGAGCCTGCCGACGAGTAACACTGAAGGCGATAATAATAGCGTCAGGGGAGCGCCGCAGATGCCATGTACCGACAAGCACACATTCGTAAATGCTAAGATAATTAGAGCGTTGGAGGTGAATGGCTGGCGATTGTTTACTTGCTCGGACGACGACGTTGTGTTTCGAAGGGCAGCCCTTGATCCATCTCGCGGGGCATTTGAGGATCCGGAGGAGCTCGGAATTGCTAAATACGCTAGGGTAATTCCTGGAAAAAAAGAGCAAGCAGCGAAAAAATACAGATCTCCTCAGTCTGTTGAACTGGCAAAGTATATGCGTAGCAGATTTCACATCCCGAAAGGGCGAAATGATCTGAGGTTTGATGGCGTAATGGCAGATGGACGAATTCTTGCAAGTGCGACTGTGTATGCCACGGAATCGTCATTTTGTGAGTTTATGTTTCCTGATTCTCCAAACCCGCAGACAACATGTGAGAGGGTGGTCGGCGCTTACCTCATTCAGCTGAGGTCTCATTCCGTAAATTATGGTGAATTAGAGCGGGTTCTGGATGAAATCTCGTTAGTCGTAGGGAATTGAACATGGGCCGTACGATCAGAGTTCCGCGTGTTGCTGTTAACGGCAGGATGATGCCCAATGTGCCGGGCGATTTGGGACGAACAGTAGCATTCAAGTATCCTGCATCAGATCTAGCCGTGCTGAAACGGCTCCTTGACTTCGATGGGACTACGATCCGGAACACCGGAAACATCCCAATCGCGTACGAGCGAATCTTTCGTACGCTAGCTGCTGCAAGTCGATCCGGCGGCTTCAATGACCTAGCAACGGCTTATTGGTTCCAGCAAGCGCAATTGGTTAACGCTAATGCGGGCGGCGCTGGTGACTTCATACGAACGTACACGAACATCGGTGCCGGCGGGGGCATAAGTCCTTCAGCGATGCAGTCGGTGTCGAACGATATCGGCCGAAAGGTGCTTAGCGACATTTTGAGCACCGGCGAGGTGCCGCCGCTTTATTCGATGGTCAACGCCGATATTACCTCGGCTTTAGCCAGCAACAAGGTCACACTCGCGGGTTGGGGAGGGGCGTTCTTCTTCTGGGATGTGCCAATCACCAATCCCCGGACAGGAAGGCCGCTGCTCGATCCGCGTGGTGGCGGCGACCCCAACGACTTCGAGACGGTCGGTGATCGCATCCTCCGCGATCCGGCCGAGACCCAGAAGTTCATTAAAACTATGCAAGAGACGCTCGGGTCCGTTCCGCTCGTCACACTCTCCAACATCGACGGGCTGTCCAGCGTGCGCCAGGCAATTCTCGCTATCAAGCGACTGCCCGATGTCGTCCGCCTTCCGATTCTACAGGACCTGAGTGAGAATTCGCCTTTTCGTTACTTGAGCATGAAGGCTCTTGGAATCGAGCCGATCGCGTATGGTGCCGAAACTCCTTTGGACAGATGGCTCGACGGCGTGATCGAAGCGCTGGACACCGCGATCGAGTATAGCAGGAGTCTGAAAAAGGATGATCTAACCTTTGGTCAAATCACTGCCGCTTTCAACACTGCGGTAACCACTGTCGACGGTGGTCAGCTCGGCGTGGCGCTTGGTTCAGTGCTCGGCAAGCGGCTGACATCCAACCCATTCGGGCAGGTGGTTGCGTCCGGCACCCTGAGTACTGCGCTTGGCGCCATCGGTGAGTTCATAGACAAGTATGTTTTCGAGGGCGCGTCGCTGACGACCAATTTCCTAAACGGCCGTGTCGACCCAATCAGCAAGAAGCCTATCAAGAGCTTCGGCGAAAACCTCGGGCAAACGCTCTTAGCCAACATCAAGGGAGCAGGCATCGGCGCATTGTCTTCATATTTGACGGCTGAGTTGTCGGGTGCACTCGGCGTTCGGGGTACAGCAGGCGAGATCAGCAATAGTTTTGGAGGTGCAGTTGTTAGCCAAGTATTGACCAATCTCCCGAACGTCGGGAAAAGCTACGTCGCCGCGGATGGCTCGACGAAAATCCACACCCTCTTCGAAAACGTCAATCCAGCGCTCATCGCGAACGTGGCAGCCTCCTATCTTGGAGGTAAGTTAGCGAACGCGATCTACCAACCGCAGTCGGTGGGTGGGCAGATCGGCAGTGCTGTCGGCTCGGCTTACGGGTCGTTTGTCGGAGCGCAGATTATCGCTGTCTCCGGATTAAACCCGGCCACCTTCGCCGCCGCAGTTGTAGCGGTCGCGTTATGGACGGTCGTGGGCGGGTTGATCGGCTCGGTTTTCGGCGGCACGCCGCGCTCGGGGGCGGATGCGACCTGGGACGAAGCAAAGGGGCAGTTCGTCGTAACCAATGTCTACGCTCGAAAGGGTGGATCTAAAGAGACGGCGCAGCAGCTAGCAGGAGTGGTAACGGGCAACCTCAATGCGATACTGAGCGCCACGGGCAGCAAGTTGCTCGAGGCGAACGCGGTTCAGGCCGGCAATTACGGCATGCGCAATAAGGACTTTGTCTACCGCCCGACCTCGACCACGGACAAAGACGCAATCACCGCTCGGTTCTCTGGCAAGGATGGCGGCGAGAGGCTGACTACGCACGGGACGTACCTCGCGCTGTCGACGATGCTGGGGCAACTCGCGGGCGGCGACATATATGTCAAGCGTGCGATCGGTGCGGTGCTGGCGGGGTCGGGCGGCAGCCCGAACAGCGCTGGGAGCCCAGCCAGAGCCGGGCAGTTCGACATGACTACCCTGCTCGGTGGGGTCAGCGCCGCAGCTGATTACGGCCGCTACCTGGAGAGTGCGACGACGATCAACGCGCTCATCGCCGCGGACTCGACCACCGCGTTTGCAGCCAGTTGGATAGTGACATTGGCGCAAGCGGTCGATCTCGGCATGAACCGACGTGCAGCAAGCGATTGGACCGGCGGCTATTCTGTGTTCCTCGACGAAGCGGGTGACGGTAAGGTCGATGGTTCATCGCTGCGCGCGACGCAACTCGCGATGGGGACGGACGCGACTACCGGCCTGCGCTTCTGGTCCGTGACCAGCGCTGACGGCGCGCAACTCGGCTATATCGAGGACACGATCGAGGCGGGGTCACAGACCGCAATTGCAGGCACGGCAGGGGCAGACACGATCCGCCTATCGGGCACCAATCTGATCTCAACATCGGGGAGCGTCAACGCGGGTCTGACGGTCGATGGCGTCGCCTTCAATGGTCAATCGAAGACAATCGAGGTGGCCGCGACGATCGATGCGGGCGCCGGCAACGATACGGTGCATGCATCCGACCGCGGTGACAATGTGTTCGGCGGCACCGGAAACGATACGCTGTATGGCGGGAGGCTGGACGACTGGCTCTTGGGTGGTGACGGTGACGACCTTCTAGACGCCGGGGCCGAGATCGGCGGACTTGGCGGCGATGGCAATTACCTTGACGGCGGTTTGGGCAACGACCTCCTTCGTGGCCGCGAGGGATCGGACTGGCTTGAGGGCGGCGCTGGCGTAGATCAACTGTACGGCGGCGCTGGTGACGATATCCTGTCAGGGGGCGCGGACGCTGGCGACCAGCTCCGGGGCGGACAGGGTGGCGACCAGTACATCGTGCGGCTTGGTGATGGCGCAGACATCGCGGAAGAAGACGCGCTGAATGCCCCAATCGCAGCCGGTGCGGGCGACGCAATCACGCAGCGGATCGCAGCAATCGAAAAGTGGAAGGCGAATGCCGCTCAAGCCGGAGCATTGCGCCCGGATTGGGCGGGTACGTCAAAGGGGGTTTCTGCCGGCACGATCGAAGGCGGCGAGGATGCGATCGTCTTCGGACAGGGCATCGAGATCGGCGACATTCGGTTGCAGCGATCCGGAACGTCGACGGCGCAAGGCAATGACCTGCTCGTCGTAGTCATGCAGACCGTGAACGGGGTCGAAACGGACTCCGGTACACGGCTGACCGTCAAAGACTGGTTCTCCAACCCTTTCAAGCGCATCGAATGGCTGAAGTTCGTTGACGGCACGGAGGTCCGGATCGGCGATATCACGACGTTCATCGTTGGCGGCATTGGCAACGACGTTCTGGTCGGCACAACCGGCAATGACTTCGTCTACGGCGGGGCCGGAAACGATCGGCTGTTCCTGCTTCCCGGTGATGACGTCGGAAATGGCGGAACTGGCGACGATTTCATCGCTGGTGATGCGGGCCGAGATCTCATGGTCGGTGGCCTGGGATCGGACGAGCTCGTTGGTGGAAAAGGGGCGGACGTCCTGTCGGGCGATGGTGGTACCGACGATCTGTACGGCGGCGCTGACAACGACGTCCTGTCCGGCGGTCGCGGCGACGGCGACCAGATCGTCGGCGGTGCCGGCAATGACACCTTCAAGTTCGCGAGAGGGGACGGCCGCGATACCATCTTCGACGATTATGTCACTTCCGGCTGGAAGACCGTCTGGATCAACGGTGCCTGGCAGTCCGGGTACAGCTACAACGCGCAGACGGGTGTGGTGACCGGATCTGATGGCGTTGCGATCCGGCAGGCTGTCGAAACGAGTGGAACCCCCGATTTCCGCTGGGTCGGCCGCTTCGATTACGATCATGAAACCCAGACGTTGCGTCAATTCGTTGCGCCGGTTGGTGCGACGAGCGTGGCAAACAACGGCACCGACACGCTCGAGTTTGCACTCGGCATCGACATCCAGGACGTCATCCTTCGCAGGAACGGAAACGATCTGATCCTGGCGGTCGGCGACGATGCCAGTGAGGTCGCGAACACCAACTCCGTCTCCGATACCATCACGATCAGGGACTGGTACGTCTCGGGTCTCACGGGGCAGATCGAGAAGTTTGCCTTCTACCAGACGGGCATTCTTGAAGTAGCCAACGGCCGCACGACACTGATCGCAGGCACGGACGGCGACGATGGCATAGCGACGCCACTCGCCGGAACGGCCGGCGCGGACTGGATCACTGGTGCCGCCGGCGACGACGTGATCGCTGGTGGCAGCGGCAACGACATCCTCGCCGGCAACACCGGGTCGGACATTCTGCGCGGTGAAGCTGGCGACGACGTGCTGTACGGCGGCACCGGCAATGATGAACTCGATGGCGGTGCCGGCAAGGACGTCCTGATCGGCGGCAGCGCTACCGATGCGGCATCCTATGCCTCCTCTACCGGAGCCGTGCGTGCCTTCCTTTCCGCATCGCAGGCCAACGTCGGAGATGCGGCTGGCGACGAGTATGACGGTATTGAGGATCTGATTGGCGGTTCGGGTGCAGACACGCTCGGCGGTGACGCCGGTGGCAACCAGCTCAGTGGACGACTAGGCGATGACCGCCTCCTGGGTGGTGCAGGCGACGACACGTATATCTGGCGCGCAGGCGATGGTGCCGACACGATCCGCGATGGCGCCTTCTCGATCGCGGAAGCGGTCACCTCTGGCGGCGCGCTCGGCGCCGGTTTCTCGGTGAAGTCGTGGAGTTCGACCGGCATCGCGACCACCGGTGGCACCTACTGGCGTCTTCAGATCCAGGATGCTGCCGGCGCGATCGTCTACGACTACGATCGCTTCGTGAAATCCGGCACTGCGCCGGCCACCCCGCCGCCTTCGGAATATGTCCAGTCCGGCTGGAAGCTGGGCTTCGCGCGGACCAATGGGCAACAGGTCACACGAGAGGTCTTCGACGGTGCGGCCGATGGCGGCTCCGACGTGCTCGAACTCGGGATCGGGCTCAGCCTCGGCGACCTGACATTCTCGGTGTCCGGCAACGATCTTTATATCCGGAACGGCTCGACCGCTCAGCAGGTCAGGCTCGTGGATCAGCTTCTGGGCGCGAGCCGCGTCGAGACGCTGCAGTTGGCCGACGGGCAGGCGGTGTCGTTGGCAAATGTCCTGGTCGCGACAGGTAGCCAGCTGTCGGGATCGAACGGTGACGATTTGCTCGCGGGACAGGCCGGTGCGGTTACGGATGTTCTTTCCGGCGGCGAGGGGCACGATGTCCTGATCGGCTACGCGGGCGACGACCAGTTGTCGGGGGGCGCGGGAGACGATGTCCTCGAAGGTGGCGTAGGCGCCGATCGCTTGGATGGCGGTACCAATACCGCCATCGGTCAGATTTCCACTGCGGGCGATACGGTGCGCTATGTGTCGTCCAGCGCGGGCGTCACGATCGATTTGGGGAAAACGACCGCGCAGGTCGGCGGCGACGCCGCCGGTGACGTTCTCGTAGGCATCGAGAATGTGGTAGGCTCGGCGTTCGTCGACACGCTGACGGGTGACAGTGGCGGCAACCGGCTGGTGGGGTTGGCCGGTGACGACATTATTCGCGGGCTCGCTGGAGATGACGTCCTCATCGGCGACCAGGGTAGCGACCAGCTCTTCGGCGGTGATGGTGCCGACGCTCTTGCTGGAAGTGAGGGTGAAGACAAGCTGTGGGGCGAAGCCGGCGACGACCGACTCGATGGCGGCGAGGGCAGCGACGCGCTCGACGGCGGTAGCGGCAACGATACGCTGACCGCAGGAGCCGGCGACGACACGCTGGATGGCGGCATCGGCAACGACGTCCTGGTCGGCGATGCGGGCAAGGATGTCCTGATCGGCGGTGATGGCGACGACACTCTTTCGGGTGGCGCTGGCGATGACCAACTTCAGGGTCGGGCCGGCAACGATAGTTACACGTTCGACGCCTTCTCGGGTGCCGACACGCTGGTCGACACCAGCGGCACCAACGTCATCAGCTTCGACAAATCGGTCACTTTCGATCGGCTTTGGATGGTGCGGATCGGGAATGACCTGAAGATTTCCGTTATCGGCGGTGACACGGTGATCACGGTCACTGGCTTCTTCGCTTCGTCCAATGCCAGCGTACTTCGCGCGGTGCAGACGACGACCCACGCCTTCTATCTCGACAACACGGCGTCGCTGAACCTGGTCACGACGATGACCGCATCCGGTACCGGGTTACCGTCGTCGATGCCGAAGCCGATTGCGGATCAGCTCGCGTCATTCTGGCACGCGGGCGGCAAGGCTGCTCCGACCGGGCCAGTTGGAGCGCGTGCGGTTGCCACCAACGAGGACAGCGCCGTCGCTATCGGTGGCGGCTATGCAGTGGTCGACCACGATGGCGGGCCGCTGACCTATAGCCTCAAGGCTGATGCCAGCCCGACGCTCGGAATCATCTCCGGGCTCGATGCGGCGACCGGTGCACTGGTCTATACCCCGAACGCGAACGCGAGCGGAAGCGATAGCTTCAGCCTGCTCGCAACCGATCGCGACGGGCAGTCGGTCGAACTCAAGGTCACGGTAGCCATCGCGGCGATCAACGATGCGCCGGGCGCTATTTCGTTGGCGAGCGGTGCGCTGTCCGTGGCCGAAAGCGGCGTCGGCAGCACCACGACTACCGGCACGCAGATCGCACAGTTCCGGTCGATCGATGTCGATGGTGACACGGTAACTTTCACGCTCACCAACGATGCCGGCGGACGTTTCCAGATCGGTGCCGACGGGAAGCTGAGCGTCAAGGCTCCCGCCCTCCTGAACTTCGAGGCTGCTCAGTCGCACGTGATCGGCGTCTCGGCATCGGACGGCAAGGGCGGGGTGACGACGCAAAACTTCACGGTTTCCCTCGTCAACCTCAACGAGCCCAACAGTCTGCCGGCAAATTATAGTTTGGCGGTGAACGAGAACGTGGCGGTCGGTACGACCGTGGGAGCCGTCCAGGCTTCCGATCCGGATGGCAGTGCGAACGCCTTCGGGCAGCAGCGCTACTATTTCCTGAGCGGTTCCGCGACGAGCACAACCTCGGCCGATGGCCGCTACACGATCGATGCTGTGTCCGGGGTGATCCGTACGGCGATCGTACCGAACTTCGAAGCTGCGACGCCCACGCAGACCTACAAGGTGGTCGCGCGGGATAATGCCGGCGCTTCCGGGTACAATCAGGCAATCACCGACGTCACGATCGCGGTCGCCGACCTCAACGAGGCGAACAGTTTGCCTGCAAGCTATGCGCTCGGCATCAACGAGAATGTCGCGATCGGCACGACGGTGGGGTCGATAGTCGCCACAGATCCGGACAATGCAACGTCGGCATTCGGTCAGCAGCGATACTATTTCCTCAGCGGCACCACCGCGAGCGCTACGTCCTCGGACGGCCGCTACACGATCGATGCCGTGACCGGTGCGATCAAGACGGCAAGCGCTATCAACTTCGAGGCTGCCAATCCCACGCAGACCTACAAGGTGATAGCGCGTGATAATGCCGGAGCGGCCGGCTTCAACGAAGCCGCGACGAATGTCACCATTGCGATCAATAACCTCAACGAGCCAAACGCCCTTCCGGCGACGGTCGGGCTGGCGGTGAACGAGAACGTCGCTACCGGCACACGGGTCGGGATCGTGGCGGCTAGCGACCAGGACGCTGGATCAACCGCTTTTGGCCAGCAGCGCTACTATTTCTTGAATGGCGGTACGGCGAGTGCGACATCGTCGGACGGCCGGTACGCGATCGATGCGACATCGGGGGCGATCACGACGGTCGCTTCGCTCAACTACGAAGCGGGCACGCCGAGCGCGACCTATACGGTCATCGCGCGCGACAATGCGGGTGCTTCGCCCTACAATCAGGCGTCGACCAGCGTTACGATCGGCATCGTCGACGTCAACGAAGCGCCGACGGCGATGACATGGTCGCCCGGGGCGATCTCGGTTGCGGAGCGTGACAGGGTTGCGATCGGGACAACGCTCGACGCCATCGCCCTTGCGTCCTTCGCCGTAACCGACCCGGACACGCCTGCAAGCCCCTTCGCCAGCTATGTCTATTCCGTTTCTGACGGACGATTCGAGTTCGTCGGCAACAGCCTGCGTCTGAAGCGCGGCGCGGCGCTGGATTTCGAGGCAGGGGCGGCGGTCACCGTCAACGTGACGGCGACGGATACATCATTGGCGCCGCTGTCGATCACGCGGACCGTCACGGTAAACGTCACGAACGCAGACGACGTTCTTCAGGGCGATGGCAACGCTAACCTACTGACCGGGCAGCAGAATAGCGACCTGATCTATGGTGTGGGCGGCAACGATACGCTCGATGGCGGCTCCGGTGACGACATGCTCGACGGCGGTGCAGGCAACGACCGGCTGCTCGGCGGCACGGGCAATGATGAACTGATCGGCGGCGAGGACCTCGACGTTCTACTCGGCGGAGTGGGTAACGACGTTCTCCGCGGCGGCACGGGCGCTGACACGCTTTACGGCGACGATGGCGACGACCTGCTTCAGGGCGGTGACGGTGACGATACCCTTATCGGTGGCATCGGTGCCGATCGCTTCGAGGGCGGTGCCGGCAACGATCGTGTCGATTACACGCTGGTCTCCGAGGGCGTATCGTCCACCAGCGGTGTGACCGCCGACCTCGCCGGTACGGTCGCCAACGCGGGATTGGCCGTGGGAGATGGCTATGTCGGCATCGAGCAGCTTCGCGGCACCCAGTATGGCGATGCCCTGCGGGGAGACGAAGCGGCCAACGTCCTGATGGGTGAGGGAGGTGCCGACACGCTCGAGGGGCGCGGCGGCGACGACGTCATTGACAGTGGTGCCGGGGACGATTACCTGCATGGAGGTGCCGGCAACGATCGCCTGATCGGCGGTGCCGGCGATGACGACATCTATGGCGGCATCGGCAACGATTACCTCTTCGGCGGCGACGGCAACGACGAACTCTACGCCGAAAGCGGTGACGATCTGCTCGACGGCGGCGCGGGCAACGACATGCTGAACGGCGGTGCCGATAACGACACCTATCTCATGTCGCGGATTTCGGGCGCCGATACGATCAACAATTATGACGCAACCGGTGCCGACGTCGACGTACTGGGCCTGCAGGACACGGCGGGAATGATCGCCGACAAGGATTTGTGGTTCGAACGCTCGGGCAACGACATGATCGTTTCCGTCGTCGGGACGTCCGCGAGCGCCCGGATCGTGAAATGGTACGAGCCCGGCAACGGTATCGATCGCAGCAACTACAAGATCGACTTCATCATCGCCGGCAATCGCTATTCGAAGACCATCAATGTCGAGGGCCTCGTCACGCTGATGGCGGCCCAGACCCGGCCCGCTACGGACGCCGACCGTGACCGTATCATGAGCGACACCACGTACCGGGCCAGGTGGGCGACATATTGGGGCACCAATGAAGTGCCGGTGCTGGATGCGATCGGCAATCAGTCGATGGATGAGGACGGCACGCTCACCCTGACGATCAAGGCGACTGACGATATTACCCCGGCTGCGGGCATTACGGTCGCAGCCGAAATCCTGACGGGCGCAGGGGTTATACCGGTCAGCGGACTGAGCTTCGGCGCTCCGAATGCGAGTGGCGAACGTACGCTCACCATTCGGCCCGCCACCAATGTCGCTGGAAATGCCACGGTGCGGATCAAGGCGACGGATGCGGGTGGGATCACTGCGACCCGTGATTTCGCCGTCACCGTCAATCCGGTAGCGGACGCCCCCACGATCGCCAGCTTTGTCGGAGGGGCCGGAACCTCCGGTTCGCCTGTCGCGCTCACCGTTGCTGTGGACTTTCCGGACAAGGACGGCTCTGAAATCCAGGAACTCTGGATCGCCGGCGTCCCGGCCGGTGTATCGCTGAACGCGGGCACCTACGAGAGCGGGACGGGTTTGTGGAAACTGACGCCGGCGCAAGTGGCGGGGTTGTCGGTCAATGCGCCCGCCGGATGGAGCGCCGACTTAAGCCTGACGCTCACCGCGCGTGCGACAGAGGGAGGTGCGACCAGGACCGCGTCGGCGTCGACGACGGTCGTGTTGAACGCTCCGCCGACGGCTATCGCAATCACCGGCGGAGCGATCGAGAACGCGGCGAATGGATCGGCGGCAGGAACGGTGACGGGCACCGATCCGGATGGCGACGAGCTGACGTTCACCTTGCTCGACAGCGCAGGAGGGCGCTTCGCCCTGTCGGCTGCCGGGGCGCTGACCGTCGCTAACGGTGCGCTCCTGGACTATGAGGCAAGCGCGTCTCATGCGATCACGGTGCGCGCAACCGATCGTTTCGGTGCTTATCGTGATCAGGCAATCGGCGTAGCCGTCGCCAACGTGAACGAAGCACCGGTCATCACCGGCGGCGGTCGGTCGTTCTTCGACGAGACGGGGCTCGGGGGTAATCCTGCGAACGCCTATGTGGCGATTGCCGCGTTCGGCATGACGGATCCGGACGGGACCTCGCCAGGACTGGAGTTCGTCGCCAATCCCAATGACTGGTTCTATATCGATGGCGGCACGGTCCGCTTCCGCGCAGGCCTCGATTTCAACTTCGAGTGGGCGCGCGCGGCGGGTTACGGCATCAGCGATTGGAACGGCGATGGCCGGCTCGATGCCCATGTCGCCGACGTTTGGGTTCGCGCCACCGATGGTTCGCTGGTGTCGGCCAACAGCCTCGTTCAGGTCTTCATCTCCGATGTGAACGAAACGCCGAATGCGCCGTCCGGCGAGGGCTGGCGCTTCTTCGATGAAACGGGGTTGGGCGGCAATCCCGCGAACGCCGGTACGATCCTTCAGACATATGGCATGTCGGACCCCGACGGCACGACGCCGTCGCTCCAATTGACCGGCAATCTGGGCGACTGGTTCTATGTCGATGGCACGAGCGTCCGCTTCAAAGGAGGCCTCAACTTCGATTTCGAGGCGCTTCGGGATGCCGGCTACACCGTCCACGACTGGAACGGTGATGGCAGGCTCGAAACCTATCTCGGCGACGTGGTCGTACGGGCGTCGGACGGTAGCCTGACATCGGGTGAGACGCGCAATCAGGTCTTCATAACGAATGTTAACGAAGCGCCTGTCATCACCTCCGGCGGCGGCTGGTCGTTCTTCGACGAAACCGGTCTGGGGGGAAATCCGGCCAATGCGTATGTCGTGGTCGCGACCTTCGGAATGGCTGATCCGGATCGTACGACGCCGGCCCTCGAACTCGTGACCAACCCGGGTGACTGGTTCTACATCGATGGCAACACCGTTCGCTTCAAGCCGGGCCTGAACTTCGACTTCGAAGCGCTTCGAGCAGCCGGATATGGGATCAACGACTGGAACGGTGATGGCCGTCTGGACGCCCATATCGCTGACGTTTACGTCCGTGCGACCGATGGTTCGGCCGTGTCGGGCAACGGTCTGGTTCAGGTGTTCATTTCGAACACGAACGATGCGCCGAATACACCGACCGGAGGAGGTTGGTCGTTCTTCGACGAGACGGGCCTGGGGGGCAATCCTGCCAGCGCCTACGCGGTGGTCGCAAGCTTCGGTCTGTCGGACCCTGATGGCACGACGCCAGCGCTCGAGCTCGTCACGAACCCGAACAACTGGTTCTACATCGATGGTGGAACCGTGCGTTTCCAGCCGGGCTTGAACTTCGACTTCGAAGCGTTGCGCGCAGCCGGCTATGGCATCCACGATTGGAACGGCGATGGCCGTCTCGATGCCCATGTCGCCGACGTGTACGTCCGTGCCAATGATGGCTCGGCGGTATCCGGGAATGGTTTGGTTCAGGTGTTCATCTCGAACACCAACGATGCGCCAAATACGCCGACAGGTGGCGGTTGGTCGTTCTTCGATGAGACTGGGCTAGGGGGAAATCCCGCCAATGCCTATGTGGTTGCGGCTACCTTCGGCTTGTCCGATCCGGATGGCACGACACCAGCTTTGGAGCTTGTGACGAACCCCGATAACTGGTTCTATATCGATGGCGGCACAGTTCGCTTCAGACCAGGCTTCAACTTGGACTTCGAAGATCTGAGGGCTCGAGGCTTCGGAATCAACGACTGGAACGGCGATGGACGCTTGGATGCGCATATTGCTGACGTATATGTCCGTGCAAACGACGGATCGGCTGTCTCTGGCAACGGCTTGGTGCAGGTGTTCATTTCGGACGTGGTTGAACCGCTCAGTGTGGGGAACGGCACACTCTCCATCGGCGAACTGGCGGCCAATGGCTACAATAATCCTTTCATTGCCTATAACTTGGAAGGGCTGATGGGTCTCCAGAATCCTGACCGGAACGCGATTCGATGGACGTTTGCCGATGGTTCGCGCGTCAACGGCATTTGGACCATCGATGATTTCGGCAGGATCACGCTGACAAACGGCAGCGTCGATTACGAAGCACTGGTAACCGTGACCGAGACGACCTGGGAGTGGGATGATCGCTACGGCGAGCCGATCGAGAGAACCTATAGCTACAAGGATCCCTCCCGCGCCACGTCCACGCTCTCCGTGGTAGCGTCGGATGGCCGGACCTCGGCAAGCGGCACGCTGACGGCGACCGTTCAGGACGTGAACGAAGGACCGGTGCTGACCAGCCGGGTTTTTTATGTGCGAGACGATCAGTCGAATGGTTTCCTTGGTCAGCTCTACGCCTACGACCCGGAAGGTGACGCGATCAGCTACAGCATCAGCTTCGCTTCTCAGGAAGAGTTGATGGCATCGCCCGGCGGCAGTTCGGACATCGACAACTATGGCTATCCGGTCGTGTCTTCCAACTATGCAGGTCGTCTGAGCTTCTTCAATCCGGGAGACGGCGAGTGGGAGGGGGGCATCCGCAGTCACCCACAATATGGTGGCCGTTGGTCGTTCCAGCTTAATCAGACCTATGCCGTCACGATGACGGACAGCCGCGGTGCGGTGACTACGGAAAACATCGTCATCAAGTTCCACAAGCATGGCACCAGCTGGACGGTTCCTATCGTTCTCGATCTCGATGGAGACGGCCTCGAGATGGTGCCGCTCGACGGATCGCCTGTCCACTTCGACATGGATGAGGACGGCATCCGCGATCAAACCGGCTGGGTGGGTAAGGACGATGGCCTCCTCGTTCTCGATCGCAATGGGAATGGCGTCATCGATGATCGCTCGGAGATCTCCTTCGTGGGTGACGATCCGACGGCCATGTCCGACATCGAGGGCCTGCGGTCGTTCGATACCAACGGCGACAATTTCCTCGACCGGCACGATACGCGCTTTACCGAATTCCGAGTGTGGCGCGACGCGAACCAGGACGGCGTAAGCCAGTCGGAGGAGTTGCTGACGCTGGACGAGGCCGGGATCGCGCGCATCGGTTTGACGATCGAGCGCAATCCAGACGACAAGGAAGATGGCGACAATCGCATTTACGCGACGTCGACGGTCGTCAAGACCGACGGTACGACCACCCTTGCGGGCGACGTGATGTTCGCGTTCGAGCCATCGAAGCCGGACGAGGACGACGAGATCGCCCCGCCGATCATTCTCGACCTCGATAAGGACGGCAAGACGATCGTGCCGCTGGCGGAAAGCCAGACCAGCTTCGACATGGTAGGCGACGGCAAGCTGCGGAAGACCGCTTGGGCGGACGTCGGCGATGGCTTCCTCGTCCGTGACCGTAATGGAAACGGCAAGGTAGATGGCATCGGCGATATATCCTTCGTCGGTGACAAAGCCGGGGCCACGACGGATCTGGAGGGGCTGGCCGGCTTCGATGACAACGGGGACGGCGTACTCGATGCGCAGGATGCGAGCTTCGTCGGGTTCGGCATCTGGAAGGATGCCAACAGCAACGGCGTCACCGATGCGGGTGAATTGCTGAGCCTGGCGCAGGCGAACATTGCCAGCATCGATCTGCGCGGGACGGCGACCGGCGAAACGGCGGCAGGTCGTGCCAAGGGCCAGAGCGTCATCTTCAACACCGGCAGCTTCGCATTCGCGGACGGCACGAAGGGAAGCTTCAGCGACACCGGCCTGGCCTATTCGACGACGGTGGTCGGGACCGCCGGTACTGCCAATGTCAGCTTCGCGACACCGGGGCTTCAGTCGGATCGCAAGGGCGACCGCTTCCGCGTTCGTGCGGCGGGCGGTAACCTGTCCATTCGTTCCGACCGGATCAATGGTGCCATCGATGCCGAAGCAGGAAAGCTCGGTCCGGCCACTTTGCTGACCTTCTCCGACAAATCTGTCGGAATGTTGGGAGCGATCGTGCTCGACCTTGATGGTGATGGCCTGGAAATCCAGTCGCGCAGGAAGTCGGGGGCGCGCTTCGACATGGACGGTGACGGGATCGGCGACGACACCGGCTGGATCGGCAAGGGTGATGGGCTGCTCGTCATCGATCGTAATGGCAACGGATCGGTAGATGGGCCATCGGAGCTGACCTTCCTGACGGAGAAGACCGGGCTGGCGTCATCCTTCGCGGGACTGGCGTTGCTCGACGCGAACAAGGACGGAAAGCTCGACAAGACCGATGGCCGGTTTGGTGAACTCAAGGTGTGGGTCGACGGCAACCGCGACGGTGTATCGGATGCAGGCGAACTCCGGACGCTATCCGATTTGGATATCGCTTCCCTGTCGCTCAGGACGACGGCCTTGTCGGGCAGCGGCAAGCCAGGGGACAATATCGGCCTCACCACAGCGACCTATACACGCACCGATGGCGCAGTGGTGACGATGGGCGAAGCGGCACTCGCCTTCGCGCCAAGCTCACTGCAACGTGCACATGGGCAACAGGAAGATGCACTCGGCATCCCTGAAGGCGCTGCCTCGATCGACGAGCGCCCGGATATGCTTGACCGTCCGGAACATCGCGGCGGCCCGGCGATCGTACCGGTCGAGTTCCTCCGAGGAACCGCCGATACGCTCGCTGACAGCCTCTGGGTGGAAGCCGAGGCGCGTGTGCCAGCCAACGATCTCGACATGCTGTCGCAGCGTGATGCGGCGAGGATGATCGAGGCGATGAGCGGCTTCGGTGCCGGGCGATCGGGAACGGATCGCCTGCAACTTGCCGCCAATGAGTACCAGGACCAGTTCGCCTTCGCGGCGGCACGATAGGAGCTTTTGTGAGCGTAACCCCCGAAGGCGCGGCACCGACCGTCAGCCACATGCTGGGCGAGATGACGTGGCTGCTGACCCAGTCGCCACTTCATCGCGCGATGGCCATCGGCGATCTCGAATGGCTGGTCATGCCGGCGCTGATCGCGGAGCAGTTATACATCTTCCGTGACGGCGACCGTCCAATCGGTTTGGCGCTTTGGGCGAGCACCACCCCGGAAGGTGAGGCCAAGCTCGATCGCGGCATGATCGAGCCGGCCAATCGATTGTCACTGGAGGAGTGGACGAACGGCGATCGTTTGTGGCTGGTCGACCTCGTCGCGCCCTTTGCGAACGGTGAGAACCGCCATCGCGAGGTGATGATGGCGGATCTCATTGCAGGACCGCTGGCAGGACGGGCGTTCAGTTTCCACGTGACCGGAGCGGACGGCAAGCGGACGGTCCAGCACGTAGAGGCGGACGCGTCGGCGCAGTTGATGGAGGCGATCCGGGTGGCGGCAAGCCAGGTACCGGAACAAGCCTGAACGCACCAGCGGCGGTACAGCGGGGGGACTGTGTGATTTCGTATTGGAAGAAGGCGGCCTGTGCGGCGCGCCTCGGCTTGCTTTGGGCTGCGTGCACATGGCTCGCAGGGCCGGTGCACGCTCGTGACCGGATCGATCGATACGGCATCGATGGCTGGATCGTGACGCTCCGCCATGATCGATTTACCGACTTGGTGGCCTGCGACATGCGCTCCAGTGACGGGCGCATGACCTACCAGCCCGGCGCAATCGGCTTTCGTTTTGGACACAGGCGCGACACGCTCGACGCTTGGTATCGGCTGGACACCGGCCCGGCGCTCCGTTGGCGCGACAGCTACCCGGCACTGATCGCGACGGGCGTCGCGATCGATGGACCGGGCCTGGATAATCCCACCGGCGGGATCGTCTGGTTGCCGGAAGCGGACGCTATCCACGCGAGCGAGGTGACGGTCAGGCCAACGCGGAAGGCGCGTGCACAAACCTTTCGGCTTGGCGGCTTCGCCTCGCTGGTGGATGCGGCACGACGGCTCGGATGCTGGCACAGGTCATGAAGCGCCGCCTCGCTGTATTGGCGCTCACTGAACTATTGCTGTGCACTCCGCTCCAGGCGGAGACGTTGGCCGAGGCGATCGCACTGGCGTACCGGAACAACCCTGATCTCCAGGCAGGGCGGTACGATGTTCGCATCGCTGACGAGGACGTCGTTCAGGCCCGGTCACGTCTTCGACCGACGCTCGACCTTGAGGTCACGGGGCAATATGACCGCAGTGTTTTCGGTGATGCTTACCGGCTTGACAACCCGTTCTCGCCGGATCGGGTCGGGCGCGATACCGCTCGCGGGCAGGTGGTCGCGACCCAGCCGCTGTACACGGGCGGTCGCGCGACCGCTGAGCGGCGGATTGCGGAAGCGAGCGTCGGGCTCAGCCGCGAGACGTTACGCGCGACCGAGGGCGATCTGCTACTCGGGGTCATCACCGCCTATGTCGATGTCCGTCGGTACGGCGGCGCGCTGCGGGTCTGGCAGACCAGCGTGGCCGAATTGACGAAACTCGCGGATGAGATCGACGCCCGTCGTGAGGCCGGCGAACTGACCCAGACCGATGTTGCGCAGGCGCAGCGTCAGGTGGCACTCGCGCGAGAGCAATTGGTGTTGACCGAACAGGCGCTCGAGGCCTCCCGCACCGACTATGCAACGCTGGTGGGACGCGATCCCGGCGATCTCGCACCGGAACCTGCGCTACCGCAGGTGCCACGCGACGCCGCGACCGCGTTCGACTTGGCCGAACTCCGCAATCCCGAACTGGCGCAGGCTCGGCGTGCCGAGGAACGGTCGCGGCACGGCGTCGAAGCCGCTGCTGCGGAAAGCATGCCGACGATCGGACTGCGCGGTTCGGCGGCACTTAGCGGAGAAGCGCTGCCGTATCGTACGCGCGATCAGAATCAGGAATTCGTCGGCGCGTTGACCCTCACGCTGCCTTTGTCGGCTGGCGGACGTATCGCGTCGCAGATCCGCCAGGCAGAAGATCGGAATGCCGGCGACCGTTTGCGTATCGAGTCCGCCCGCCGCGCCCTCAACCGCGGTGTCAACAATGCCTGGAACCAGGTCGTAAGTTCCGGACGAGCCGCGGCCTTTCTGGACGAACAGCGCCGTGCCGCCGTCATTCAACTGGAAGGCAGCGCGGCGGAATATCGCGTCGGCTTGCGATCTACGTTCGACGTGTTGTTCGCCCAGCAGACGCTGCGCGATGTCGAGGTCAACCTTCTCGCTGCGCGGCGCGACCGCTATATCGCCGAAATCGCGTTGCTACGTCGAACAGGGCTGCTCGAAGCACGAGCCATCATGAACGGCGTGCCGTTGCACGATCCCTCGGCACATTATCGACAGGTCGAAGACAAGAACGCGCTCCCCTGGGACGGTCTTGTCGCAATCCTTGACCGGGCGGGCGGCCCTGTTCGCCGGCAGCAGATGATCGTGCAGCCTTCGGTAAGCACCGCACCGGCGATCGTGAGGCCTTCGGCAGATCCGATGCATACAGGGACGCTGTCGCGCTCGCTTCCAATCACGCCGGTACCCGGAACAGTCGGCCGGCCAGTCGACGCCTTGCAACGAGAGAAGCGGTAATGGAGGTGATCGAACCGGGCGCCGAGAGCGGGCTGCAGGCATTTGCGACCCTCCTCGCCATGCACCGCATCGCGGTCGACCCCGCACAATTGCGTCACGACCTGGGACATAGCCGGGCGGTGGACGCGACCGACCTGATCCGGCTGGCGAAGCGGATCGATGACGTAAAGGCGCGGCGGCGCGACGCGAGCTGGAAGAAGCTCGCGGATCTGCCGCTCCCGGCGCTCGCCAATGGGCCGCGCGGATGGTTCCTGATCGGCAGGGCCGATGCGGAGGAGGCGCTGGTCCAGCTTCCCGGACAACCGGTTGCCAAACTCGATCGCGCCGGCCTGAACGACATCTGGTCGGGCGAGATGCTGCTGGTGACGACGCGCGAGAGCGTCGGTGCGATCAGCCGGTCCTTCGACGTCAGCTGGTTCATCCCGCAGATCGTGCGCTACCGCAGATTGATCGGTGAAGTGCTCCTCGTCACCTTCGCGCTCAATCTACTCGGGTTGGCAGCGCCGCTCTTCTTCCAGAACGTGGTCGACAAGGTGCTGATCCACAACACCATGTCGACGCTCGTGGTGCTCGCGATTGGGTTCGTCGGCGTGTCGGTGTGGGAGACGGTCTTCGGCTGGCTCCGAACGGCGCTTTATTCTCGCACCAGCCAGAAGATCGACGTTGAACTCGGTGCCAAGCTGTTCCGTCACCTGTTGCGCCTGCCGATGAGCTATTTCGAGGCGCGGCGCGTCGGCGATACCGCGATGCGGGTTCGTCAGCTCGAGACGATCCGTGAGTTCCTGACCAACGCTTCTCTGACGGTGCTGGTCGATCCCCTGTTCACCGTGATCTTCCTTGCAGCGATGTGGATCTACTCCACCAAACTGTTCCTGATCTCCGTCCTGACGATCCCCGCGTACATCATCGTCGCGATGCTCGTCACCGGACCGCTCAGACGACGGATCGATGAGAAGTTCGAACGCGGCGCGGCCAACAATGCGCTGCTGGTCGAAAGCATCGGCGGCATTCAGACGGTCAAGGCCGGCGCCGTCGAGCCGCAATGGCAGGACCGTTGGGAACGGCAGCTCGCCGGTTACAGTCAGGCGAGCCAGAAGGTCACCGACCTGGGCAATTGGGGCAGCCAGGCGATCCAGCTGATCTCCAAGCTCAACATGGCCGCGATCCTCTACTTCGGCGCCAAGGCGGTGATCGCGCAGCAGATGACGGTTGGCGGCCTGATCGCGTTCAACATGTTCGCGCAGCGCGTTTCGGGCCCGGTGATCCGGATGGCGCAGCTCTGGCAGGAGTTCCAGCAGGTTCGCATCGCCATCGAGCGTCTGGGCGACGTGCTCAATCAGCCGGCGGAGCCCGGGGCCGGGAGCCGGGTCGCTCTGCCGGCCTTGAAGGGGGAGGTACGCTTCGAAAAGGTCCGGTTCCGCTATGCCTTGGAAGGTCCGTGGACCCTTGAGGATATCGATCTCGATATCGCCGCCGGATCGACGCTGGGCATCGTCGGCTCGTCCGGTTCGGGCAAGTCCACGCTCACGAAGCTTCTCCAACGCATGTATACGCCGGCAGGCGGTCGCGTCCTGATCGACGGGGTGGACATCGCGCAGATCGATCCTGCCTGGTTGCGGCGGCAGATCGGTGTCGTTCTTCAGGAGAACCTCCTCTTCAACCGCTCGGTGCGTGAGAACATCGCGCTCGCCAACCCGGCGATGCCGCTCGACAAAGTGGTCGAAGCCGCAAAGCTGTCCGGCGCGCACGAATTCGTCGTTCGGCTGGCGCAGGGCTATGATACGATGATCGAGGAACGCGGTGCCAATCTTTCCGGCGGCCAGCGCCAGCGGCTGGCGATCGCCCGCGCACTGGTGAGCGATCCGCGCATCCTCATCCTCGACGAGGCCACATCGGCACTGGACGCCGAGAGCGAAGAGATCATCCAGGCGAACCTCAAGGCGATGGCCGAAGGGCGCACCGTCATCATCATCGCGCACCGACTGTCGGCCATCCGGCAGTGCAACCGCATCGTGGCGCTGGAAGCGGGGCGGATCGTGGAAAGCGGGTCGCACGACGAACTGCTGCGGACGGCGGGCCGCTATGCCGATCTGCATCGCAGGCAGATGGGCGTCTCCCATGGAGTGGTCGCATGAGTGCGCTAGGCCATCACTGGCGCGTTCTGAAACAGGCGCTCGCCGACGAACGAGGCCGAAAGCGTAGCCGCCACGCCCACGGCGATGTCGAGTTCCTACCGGCCGCCCTCGAGGTCATCGAGCGTCCCGTGTCGCCGACGGGCCGGATCACGCTGTGGGTGCTGATAGTCGGTTTGGCGGCCACGATTGCGTGGCTGACGCTCGGGAAGGTGGATGTCGTTGCCTCCGCGCAGGGCAAAATTCTCCCCGCCGGCGCGGTCAAGCTGGTGCAGGCGGCGAACACCGGCGTGGTGCGGCGGATATATGTCCGGGACGGTGATGTGGTGCGCCAGGGGCAGCCGCTGATCGACCTCGATCCGACCGTCTCGACTGCCGAGGAAGAGCAGGCGGGCAAGGCGTTGCTGGCCGCCGAAATCGATGTCGCGCGCGACCGCGCGATCGCCGATGCGCTGAGCGGCAAGGGGATGCGCTTCATACCGCCGGAAGGTACTCCGCCGGAAGTCGCCGAGACGCAGCGGCGGCTGATCGCGGCCCAGGTTGCCGAGAGCAACGCTACCGCTGCCGGGATGGCGGCGGCAAGGCAGTCGTCCCTCGCGGAGGCTCGGTCGGCGGCCGAGCAGATCGAGAAGTATGACGCGACACTCCCGGTACTCGACAAGGAGATCGAGGCCATGAACGGTCTCTCCAGGCGGGGCTACGCGCCGGGGTTGCGTCTCCTTGAGCTTCAACGGCAGCGGCATGGCGAGGCGGGGGACCGGAACGTCGCAGCCGCACAGCGCGCACGCGGCGTGTCTGACGCGCAGAAATTCGCGCAGTCGATCACGCAAGCGCGGGAGCAGGGCCGGCAGCAGGCCCTCGCCGATTTGGCGAAGGCGCAGAACGAGGTCATCATCCGGCGTGAGGAACTCACCAAGGCTCGCCGCCGCAGCCGTCTCCAGCAGCTTGTGGCACCGGTATCGGGGAGCATCCAGCAGCTATCGGTTCACACTGTCGGTGGCGTAGTCGAGCCGGTGCGAACCCTGATGGTAGTGGTGCCGAGCGGCGCGATCAGCGTCGAGGTCAAGGTGCTCAACAAGGATGCTGGTTTCGTCCGTGTCGGTCAGCCGGTTGCCGTCAAGCTGGAGGCTTTTCCCTTTACCCGGCACGGTACTATCCCGGGCCGGATTAGCTGGATCAGCGGCGATGCGGTCGAGGATCGCAGGCTGGGACTGGTTTACATCGCCCATGTCCAACTGCTGAAAACCGCGATCAATCGTGGAGACGTGATGGTTCCGCTGAGTTCGGGGATGAACGTCACCGCCGATATCCAGACCGATCGTCGGAGCATCCTGAGCTATCTGGTAAGCCCGATCGACAAGGCACGGCTGGAAGCAGGACGCGAGCGGTAGATGGGCTACCGCTTGGGGTATGGCGGCTGGGCGTAGATCCAGCACGTTCCGTCACGTTCCGACGAAACGTCGCGGGTTCTCCGGAGTCTCCCACTTGTGAGTAGGAGTATCGCCAATGAGCAAGACGAACAAGTTTTCGCCGGAGGTTCGCGAACGCGCTGTCCGGATGGTGGGCGAGCACCGGGCGGATTAACGTTCGGAATCGGAGGCAACGGTGTCAATCGCCGGCAAGATCGGCCGCACGGCCGAAACGTTGCGGCGCTGGTGCCGTGACGAGGCTGGTTCGACATGCAGGATCGGTGATGCTGGCGGATGATGATCGCGCCCAATCCGGGACGCTTCACCGCCGGTTCAGTACCCTGATCGCCGATAGGGGACCCGCGGGGAGCTGCCTCCGACGAACTACCCCCCCCGACGCAGACCTTCATCGACAGGCCCGATCGGAGAATCTACGATACCCGATGGTGGCGCGTCGCTGTCTTGCTTCGCACGGACAACTCCATAGCTCTTTTGAAGCATATCACGGTAAACATCAGGGGGCGTCGGCCGAGATACGCATTGCGGACTGCGCAATCTTGGCCGCTGGACAAGCCAAGGCAGCGTGATCTAGATTAAGGGCTCCCTGGATCCAAGGCGTCATCTTCTCGCCGTCGATATGCAGGTTGCCACTCTCGTCTAGAAAGCCGATATCATTCGAGGGATTACTGAGAGCGACAGTGCACTTGTTGATCCGACCATTTGCTCTGATGGCAAGGGAGTTTGACTTTGCAGCATAGCATATTGGGGGAATTCCAACCCTTTTAAAGTCATTGACGACTTTGGCACTATCGGACGGCGTCACATTTCCGCCGGTCTCGTCAATTCCGAAATCATATACCCTTTTCGCTTGATCTAAAAGTTGCTTATGTAGCACTGCGGCATCAATGCTACCGTGCTGATAAACGTCGGGGTGATCTTTGTGCTTTCCACCCCAGTTTCCGACTTTCTTGAAAAGAATACGAAAGCGATCATCGTCTAGATGATGATTGATGTTGGCGACTAGCTCGGTCAAACTTCGCGCATTCTCCGGGCTCATATGCACCCGCAGGATAACGTTGAAATCGAGGGAAGTGGACCGTAACGCTATCAGGTTTGCCCAAATTTTGATAAAAGTCCCGAGTTGGTTGCGTGCCCGGCGTGTTCGGTCGTGAGTGTCTCCCCATCCATCTAGGCTTATCTGGAAGTGATCGCAGCCAAGTGAAATAAGTTCCTCCATACGAGAAACATCAAGCAGATAGCCGTTGGTGGTTGCATTGGATATGTACCGAAATCCGTTAGAAATTGATATCGACTGAGCGTAACTGGAGATATGGCGAACTGCCTTCATATTTAGCAGAGGTTCACCGCCAAAGTAGCTGATTTTCAGCGCATCTAAGCCCGGCGCCCTCTGATCGATCAATCGGCATATGCCATTAATAATCGGCTGCTTCATCGCGCCAATCGCAAAGTCCTCATAGCAATATGTGCATCGAAAGTTGCATTGTTCCGTGGGGAATACAATTAACTCTAAGTATTTGCTACTTAAGCAGGAATGCTGTATCAAATGTTCCTGAGAGGGAGCCGGTGAGTCGCCGAATCTAATTTCCTCTGCGCGATGATGCTGCATAGATGATACTCCTGTTCTACACGAAAAGGAGCGAGCGGCTATCGAAAAAGACGGCCGCTCGCTTTGTAATCATTTCTGCTTGGGACAGGTGCAGCCGCCGTTGCCGCAGCATCCGTTCGCGTCCGCCGCAGCGAGCAGAGCGTCGTGCGCCACGCTGCCGTATGCGCTACGCAGCGCCGCGTCTGCCGCAACGTTGCCGAACGACAGATTGCCTGCCGCGTCGACGGAGATCGCGGCGACCGATGTTGCAGCCTGTGCCGGAGCGGCTAGGCTTGACAGTGCCACCGTAGCAGCCACGAGGACATTCCGTTTATCCATGATTACCTCCCATTTCGGGCGACCTTGCCCGCGGAGATTGGGTATCAGATCTCAAAATCTCGCAAGCAATATCGCCTTCAGAATGGAGGAATCCACAATGTACCGAAGCTCAATCCACAATAATCGGTATTAATCGATCTTACGCCTCTTAGAGCCCGACTCATAATTAGAGTTTGGCGAGGCGACGTGTCATGCGCCTGATGGAGGCGATGACGAGCCATGCTTCGGCGGATGCGACGGATGCTTCCCAGTCCTTAGCGAGGCGACGGCATCGATTGAGCCAGGTGATGGCGCGCTCGACCAGCCATCTGCGTGGCAGGACGACGAAGCGGTGGGCGTCGGAGCGTTTGACGATCTCGATGGCCAAAGGGTTGAGATGGGCGATGGCATTTCGCAGCTTCTCCCCGGCGTAGCCGCCATCGGCGAAGAAGCGGACAAGCGAGGGATAGGCGTCCCGGCAGCGTTCGATGAGGCTAGGCGCGCCGTCACGATCCTGAATGTCGGCGGGATGGACCAAGGCGTCGAGCAAGTTGCCGGCCGTATCGGTCGCGATGTGGCGCTTGCGGCCTTTGATCCTCTTGCCGGCATCATAGCCGCGCGGCCCACCCGCTTCGGTAGTCTTCACCGACTGGCTGTCGATGATGCCCGCAGTCGGTTCGACCTCGCGACCTTCCGCGACCCGCACTCCAGCCGCCAGCACCGCGTTGATCGTGTCGAGCAGGCCGCTGTCGCGCATCCGGTAGAAATGGTACTGCACCGTCGTGAACGGCGGAAAGTCACGGGGCAACTGCGCCCATTGGCACCCCGTCGCTGCCAGGTACTGGATCGCGTTCCACACATCCCGCGCCCGGTGCAGGCGCGGGCGGCCCACCTTGGTCGTGGGGGCCAGAAACGGGGCGATGATCGCCCATTCCCCGTCTGTGCAGTCGCTTGCGTACCGCAGACCTCTTCTGTCATGTCTCCGGCCAGCGGTTTTGGTCCAGCCCATGTGATCCCCGTGGTCTTCGCAACCCGCGGTGAATCACAACTGGCTGAAATCGCTCAACTCAATTTTCGGTCGGGCTCTTAAGGAATCTCATGACCTTTTAGTAAGCTGGTAGAATCCTTGGTCCGGTGATGTCCCGACGCGTGTTTGAGGTAAAGAGGGCAGGATCGGCCTGGTAAGCCTTTAGACGGCATCGTAGGGTCTGGGCGTGCTTGAAACGTCCTCAGTCATCAAATAGAGTTGGGTACCTACATCAAAGCGTCGTAGGGCCAGGGATTGGGATGGCGCGTCTTGACGAACGTTGCTCCCGACCTGCGATGGGTGTTTGACTGTTGGTGAGGGAAGAGGCTTTCGCTGACGCCGAAAATGCTTACCCCCTCTACTGCCACGTACAATCGGGAGGTTTCCTGATCGGGATGGCCGTATCAGGTGTCTTCACCACTCTGGTGCCTTCATGACGGCGTCACCGGAAAGCGGCCGCCCGCAGCGTACCGGCAGCCCGGAGCAACGCCGCCTGCGCCACCAGCACGTCCGAGCCCGCAGCGGCAACGGACAATTGAGCAGCGCGGTAGCTCTGGTCGGCGACGAGGATGTCGATCGTGGAGCGCAGGCCAAAGCCATACTCGGCGCGAACGCCCTTCAGCGCGATGTCGGCGGCTGCCAGCCCATCGGTTGCGGCATGCAGCCGACCCTGTGCCGCCTCAAGCGATGCCCAGGCCGCCTCTGTCGTGCGACGAGCTTCGCGTGCGGTTGCCTCGATCTGGAGGCGTTCGGCACGCGCGGTCGCCTCCGCCTGTCGCACGCGCGAGGGGACGAGGCCGCCGGTCAGCAGCGGCACGCGCAATGTCAGGCCCGCGGACGCCGCGGCAGGAAAGCCGTCGATACCGCCGCCGTTGAGGCGTCCGCCCCGCCCATAGCTGCCGCCGAGGTCGAGGGCCGGCGCGCCGTCTGCGCGCGCCTGGTCGATGCGTGCCGAGGCGGCGTCCGCAATTCGGCGCTGCCGGAGCAGCAGAGGGTTGTTCGCCGCCGCTTCCGCCCGTGCCTCGTCCAGCGTCGGCGGCAGGCCCGCTGGTGGTACGACCGCCGCCGACAGCGTGCCGGCCTCTCGCCCGACCGCGGCGCGATAGGCGGCCGCCGCCGTTGCCAGCGCGCCCTCGGCATCGGCGAGATTGGCGACGACGCTGGCGCGTTGCGCCTCCAGTTGTGCGACGTCGGTGCGGGTGGACTGGCCGAGCGTGAAGCGCGAGCGCGCTTCCGCCACCTGCCGGTCGAGCCGGTCGATCCCGACCCGCGCCACCTCGACGGCCTGCTGGTTGTAGAGGAGGTCGGCGTAGGCGAGGACGACGCCTTGGAGGATAAGCGCCTCGACATCGCGCAGCCCCTGCGCGCCCGCAGCGACGTCGCCGGTCGCGGCGCGCACGGCGGACCGCACCCGCCCGCCGGTCCAGATCGGCAACGTGGCCGTGGCGGTGGCGGTCGTGGCTTCGCCGCCGAGCCGGTCGTAACCTCCGATGCCGATTGCCGCGGCGGTTAGCCGACCGGCGGCGCGCGCCTGCTCGGGCGTCTCCTCCAATGCCTCCTGTCTCGCTTGGGCTGCCGCGAGTTCAGGGTTGGTTTGATAGGCCTGGACGATCGCCTCGCGCAGTGTCTGCGCGGATACGGGCTCCGCGACCAGCAGAACTGCCGCGAACCACAGCCTTCTATTCATGACGCAAGGCCCAGGCTGGGGTCGCGCGGCTTGCCCGCACGGCCTGTCCGATCACGGTCAGCACCGCGATGGCGAGCGCGAGCAGCGTCGCGCCAAGGAAGTAGAGCGGCGACAGCGCGATGCGATCGTCGAACCCCGCCAGCCATGTCCGCATCGCGATGAAGGCGAGCGGCCAGGCGATCAGATTGGCGATGAGAACCGGGCGGAGGAACTGGCCGACAAGCAACTTCACGATATCCGCCGACGACGCGCCGAGCGTCTTGCGGATGCCGATCTCCTTCACGCGCCGCTGCGTGTTGAACGAGGCGAGGCCCCACAGTCCGACGCAGCCGATCAGGACGGCGAGGCCGGCACCGGTCCCGAACAGGCGGGTGGCACGATCGTCGTCGTAGTAGAAATTCTGAAGCAGGCGGTCGCCGGTATCGGCGCGGAACGGCGCTTCGGGTGCGACCCGGATCCAGGCGGCACGGACCGCATCGGTCACGGCGCGAGGATCGCCGCTGAAGCGCATCGTCGCGACCGGATAGGGCACAACGCCGTGGAAGTAAGTGTAATAGACCGGCGTCGCCGGCATGCGGGGCGAGAAGAAGCGCAGATCGTCGACGACGCCAACGATCGTCATCGATCGCGGCTGCACTATGGTCTTGCCGATCGCGTCTTCGGGCGACTGAAAGCCAAGGGCGGCAACGGCTTTTCGAGAGATTACAATGTTGCTGGAGAGCCCTTTCTGCGCGTTGGTCGTGTCGTCCATGCGGTGAGCGTCACCGAGCAAACGGCCGGCCAAGGGTCGCACGGCGAAAAGCTGGAAAAAGTCCGACCCCACGGTAATCCGACGCACCGCCGGCCCTGGCCCGGTCTGCCCCGAAAGGAGCAGATTGTCGGCGTTGTTGTTGCCGACATCGCCAACCCCGGTATCGGAAGTCGTCACCATCGATACGCCGGGCACGTTGCGGAACGCGGCGATCAGCGCAGGGTGCTTGGCTTTCTCGACATAGCCGAGCCAGGGGGCCACGAGCAGCCCCTCACGCTTGAAACCGAGGTCGGCGGTGCGGACGTGCCGGGTCTGCGCCACCAGAACGCCGGTGCCGATCAGGAAGGCGATCACCAGCGCGAACTGCGCCACCACCAGCGCCTCGCGCGCTCGCGCCCCCGCGCGGCCGCCGCCCGGCGCGCGTGCGGAGGCGAGAACAGAAGCCGCAGGATAGCGGGACAGCAGCAAGGCCGGATAGAAGCCTGCCAAGGCGCCGACGCCAATCGCCAGCGCCAGCAGGACCGGCACCGCAAGGACATAGGGCATCGTCAGCGACAGCCCACCGGCGGCGTTGATCCATGGTAGTCCGATCTCCGCCAGCACAAGCCCGAACAGTGCGGCGACCGCGACGGCGAGTACCGCCTCTGCCAGGAACTGACGGATCAGCGTGGCGCGATCGGCGCCCAGCACCTTGCGCATCGCGACTTCACGAGCCCGCAACCCGGCGCGCGCACTCGCCAGGTTGATGTAATTGACGATGGCGATCAGCAGCGTAAGAACGCCGACCAGTCCCAATGTGACGACGGTCAGCTTGCGGCTCGCGCTTTCCTGACCCTGTGGCTCCAGGTGCGCATCGATCAGCGGTAGCAGCGGCAGCCCCATGCGTGTTGCGACGTCGTCGCCGAGGTCACGTCTGCCGTGTCGGGTAACAAACGCCGGCATCTTCTGCGCGAACCTCTTGGCCGCTGCCGGGTCGGAGAAGCGCAGGTAGGTCTTCAGCGAGGTACTGCCCCAATGCGTCCACCACTCTCCGAGATCGCTGGTCGGCAGTCGAGCGAGGATCGAAAACTTGAAATTGGTCGTCTTTGGCAGGTCCTCGAATACGCCCGTCACGCGATGGATACCGGTCTGATCGAGAGCAAGCGTCATGGTCTGGCCGACGGGATCGCGGTCGCCGAAATACTTCCTGGCTGCCGAGCGACTGATGATGACGCTTGACGGATCGGCAAGCGCCGTCGCCTTGTCGCCCGCGACCCATGGCAGGTCGAATATCTGAAGGAAGCTCGCATCGACCTGAGCGATGTCATCGAACGTGGCGACGCCATTGCGGACGACGCTGCCCCCATCCTTGCCGTCCATGTTGGTGCCACCCATGAAGCGGGTGCCGACGAGGCCGGGGAAATCCTGCCGCAGTTCGTCTAGCAGGCCGCCCATCGTATAGGGATAGGTGCCGGCGAAAGGTCCATCGGCGCGCTTCCAGTCGGTCTGGACCAGGTAAATCTCTCCGGAATGCGGAAGCCACTTCTCGAAGCTGGTCTCGAACCGGACATAGAGTGCGAGGACGAAGAACACTGCGATGCCGAACGCAAGTCCGCCGATGTTGAGCGCGGCGTAGAGCTTGTGGCGGGTGAGTGACCGATAGAGCGAGGTGAAGGCGAAGCGGTTCATCGTGCGGTCCTCAGATCGCGCGCATGGCGCTGGCGACGATGCGGCCGTCGAGCATGTCGATGCGGCGCTTCGCCATGTCGGCGTGGCTGGGGGAATGGGTGACCATCACGATCGTCGCGCCCTCTGCGTTCAGACCGGCGAGGATATTCATCACCTGCTCGCCGTTGGCGGTGTCGAGGTTGCCGGTCGGCTCGTCCGCGAGGATCAGCTTGGGATCGCCGACGATCGCGCGGGCGATGGCGGCGCGCTGCTGCTGGCCACCCGACAATTGGTGCGGGAAATGACGCGCGCGGTGGGCAATGCCGACCTTGTCCATCGCCGCCGCGACCCGCGCCTTCCGCTCGCCGGCGTCCTTGCGATAGGCGAGACCGAGCGCGACATTTTCCTCGATCGTCAGCTCGTCGATCAGGTTGAAGCTCTGGAACACGAACCCCAGCGTCGACCCGCGGAACTGCGCCAGCGCCTTCTCGTCCAGCGCGGCGAGGTCGCGGTCGCCGAACAGGTAGCGGCCGGCGGTCGGGCGATCGACCGTGCCCAGCGTGTTGAGCAGCGTCGACTTGCCGCAGCCCGATGGGCCCATGATGGCGACGAACTCGCCGTCGGCGACGTGGAGGTCGATATCGTGGAGCGCGGTGGTTTCGACTTCGTCGGACACGTAGCGGCGCTGGATGTTCTCGAGACGGATCACAGAAGTCCCTTTCAGCGGATGTTAAGGATGTCGCCCTTTACGGACGCGGTGTTACTGGTGACGATGCGCTCGCCGGGGCGCAGGCTGGACAGGATCTCGACCTGCTCCGGGTTGCGGCGGCCGGTCTTCACCGCGCGGCGCCGGGCGTGCGCGCCGTCGGCATCGACCACGAACACCGAGGTGCCGCCGCCCGCTTCCAGCCAGCCGCCGACCGGGGCGACCAGCGCGGTCGCGGTGCCGCCCAGCGTGATACGTATGTCGAGCGTCTGGCCGCGGTTGAGGCCCGCGGGTGGCGTGCGGTCGCCGTTCCTTCCGTCAAAGCCCAGCTCGACCCGGAACCGTCCGTCCTTCACTGCCGGCAGCACCTTCGACACGGTCAGCGCGGCGCCGTCCGCGGTGCGCGCCTTCTGCCCCGTCGCGACGCGGCCGAGATAATATTCGTCGACGTCGGCGGTCAGCTTCCACGACCCCTCGCTGTCGACCTGCCCCGCGGGATCGCCGGGCTTGAGCGTTTGGCCGGGCTGGATCGTGAAGTTGGTCAGCCGCCCGCTCACGGGCGCGCGGATCACCAGCGCGTCGAGCCCGGCGCGCACCGCGGCCAGGTTGCGCTCCAGCCGCCCGCGTGTGTCGTCGAGCCGCTGCCCTTGCGTCGCGGTGATCCGCGCCTCCGCCGCACCGCCCGATTGCAGCTGCGCGAGCCGCCTCGCCTGATAGCCGGCTTCCTCGGCATAGCTCTTGACGCCCGCGTCCGACAGGAAGCCCTGGTCTTGAAGCTGCTGGCGGATGGCGAGGTCGCGGCGCGCCTTTATGAGGTCGTAATTGGCCTGCGCTATCTGGCCGGCTCGGTCGAGGCGGTTGCGGGCGATCCCGAGATCCTCGCCCGCGACGCCGCCCAATTGGCTGGCGATCTGCGCCTCGCGGGTCAGCACGTCGAGCTTCAGCTCGGGGTTGGCGAGTGTCGCCAGCTTCTGCCCCGCCGCGACCATCGCGCCGTCCTGCACCAGCAGCGTCTCGACCTGCCCGCCCGACAGCACGCCAACAAGCGTCGTCACTCGCGGCGCCACCGTCGCACGCACCGGCAGGTAATCCTCGAACGGTGCACGCGTCACCTCACCGGTCTCGATGTCGGCCGCGGCGATGTCGGTCGAGCCGCTCGCTGGCAGGAAGCGCCACAGCGCCACTGCCGCGACCAGCACCGCGAGCGCGATCAGGACGCTGCGTCGCCGCCACCAGGGCGTGCGCCGGCCTTCCATCCGGCGGTCCATCGCGGCACCGGGAGCGGTGCCAGGAGCAGCGCTTGCGTGTGTCGGCTGTTCGGTCATCATGGGAGGACTGTCACTGTCCACCGCCGGAAATACCAACGCACTATGACGAAAGACTTTTCTCCCACGGCACGATCGGACGGTGCGGCAGGATTGAACAATCTGTCCGGAACCGGACAGTCGGGCGGCGTGTCAAGCGCCTGGGACATCCTGCTGATCGAGGACGATTCGACGGTCGCGCGGACGACCGAGATACTGTTCCGCCTTGCCGGTCACCGTCTCGACATCGCTGCCGACCCGGACGCGTCCTGGTCGTTGCTGGCGCGGCGGCGCTACGACGTGATCCTGCTCGATATGAACTTCACCGCCGGTCGATCGAACGGCGAGGAAGGGCTTGCGTGCATCGCCCGGATCGTGGCGGACGATCCGGAGGCGCGCATCATCGTCATTACCGCCCACAGCGGCATCCGCATCGCCGTCGCGGCGATGCAGGCCGGCGCGCGCGACTTCCTGATGAAGCCGTGGCGTAAGGACGACCTGTTCGCCAAATGCGCGGCGGTGATCGGGCGGAACGCGGACGAGCGAGCCGCACCCCGGTCCGGCAGGACGACCGGCACCGGCATCCTCGGCGATTCCCCGGCGATCGAGCAGGTTCGTGCACTCGTCCGGCGGGTCGGGCCGACCGCGGCAAGCGTGTGCGTTACCGGTTCATCGGGATCGGGGCGGACGCTGATCGCCAATGCGATTCGCGCCGGCGCCCCCGACCGAGATATCGCGCCGGCGCGGATCGACCTGCGCGATCCCGAGCAGTGGCGGGCCCTCGACGCGGCGAGCGGCACCGTCGTCCTGCGCCACCCCGACCGGCTCGACGCACTGGCGCAGGCGCGGCTGATCGAGCGGCTGCTGCCGGGGCTGCGCTGCATCAGCATCGCCGACACCGTCGCAGCACTGTCGCCCGCCCTGCGCCGGCGGCTCTGCACGGTGGAGATCGCAGTGCCCCCGCTCACCCAGCGGCGCGAGGATGCGGTGATCCTCGCCCGCCACTTCGCCGGAGTAGCCGGCGAGACCTACGGCCACGCCGCCGCGCGGCTGACCCCCGCCGCCGAGGCGATCGTCGCCGTGACCGAATGGCCTGACGAGGTGCGCGGACTGGCTGCGGCGATCGAGCGGGCGGTGCTGCTGTCCGACGACGGCACGATCGACGCCGCCGCGATCCGTCCGGTCGCCGCCGCCTCCACGCCCGAGCCAACCGCCGCCTTCGGCCTCGACCACGCCGAGAAGCTGATGATCGAGGCGGCGTTGAAGGAGCACCGCCATAATATCTCGCGCGCCGCCACCGCGCTGGGAATCAGCCGCGGCACCCTCTACCGTCGCATGGCGCAGCATGGCCTCTAGCCGCACCCGCACCGCGCTTCTGCTTGCGCTGTCACTCGCCGTTGCGGGTGGCGCAGCGGGGGCGGCTTGGTCGCACTCACTGTGGCTGGCGCTTTCCGGCGCGCTGCTGGTAGTCGGCTGGCTCGCCGCGCTAACCGCGCTCGCTGTCCGGCGACCTCCGCCCACTAGGCCGCCGGAGACGAACGAAGCAGAGCGTGGGGCGACCGTCCACCGGCTGTTGCTCGACGCCTCGCCGACGCCGCTGCTGCTGGTCGACGGCGCCGTGGTGCGTACGCTCAATCGCGCCGCGCGGCGGCTGTTCGACACCGACGACCGGATATTGCCACCACCGCCGCCGCTGCTTGACTGCGACACCTCGCACCTGCGCCATGGCGGGCGGAGCTGGCGCGCGGACCGCGTCGACGTCGGCGCACAGACCGTCGTCGCGCTGGTCGACATCGAGAGCGAGGAACGCGCCGCCGAGGCGCGCGCCAGCGCCGAGATGATCCAGGTGCTGGGCCATGAACTCCTCAACGGCCTCGTGCCTATCGTCGCGCTTGCCGAGAGCGGGGTCACCGCTGCGGCGGCCGAGGCGCGCGACCCCGCGCTGCTGGCGGAGATACTGACCACCCTCGCGCGCCGGGCCGAAGGGCTGCAGCGCTTCACCGGGGCCTATCGCTCGCTCGCCCGGCTGCCGCCGCCGATGAGGCAGGCCACCTCGGTGACCGAACTGATCAAGGATCTCGCGCGACTCTTCGTCAGCCGCTGGCCCGAGGCCCAACTCGGCATCGAGGTAGCCGAGGACCTGTTAGCCACGGTCGACCGTGACCAGCTCAACCAAGCGATCTGGGCATTGCTCCAGAACGCGGTCGAGGCTGCTGGCGCCGCTCGACCCAGCGTCCGGCTCTCCGCCAAGGCGGACGACGTGGCGCTGACGATCGAAGTTGCCGACGACGGCTGCGGGGTTCCGGCCGAGCGGGTGAGCATCATCTTCCGCCCATTCGTTACGACCAAGGTCGCTGGCACCGGCATCGGTCTAAGCCTCGCACGTCAGATTGCTCAGGGCCATGGCGGGACGCTACATCTATTCGACCAATCACCGACCGTTTTCAGCTTGCGAATACCGAAGACATCGTGATGGACGCAGCGATGGTTCCGTGATCGCCAACGGAGCTGCACTAAACATTGGTCTGCAGCATCTGTCGGTCTCGGCTTAATCCTGTCCCCGCAACCACCGGTAGCTATCGTCTCCCCAGCGCGCATTGAGCAGCGGACCGTGACATCAACGGGTGTCGTAAGGGTATCCTTCAATCAAACCTTGTAGTCAATCGATGGATCGCGTCTAAGAAGGTCTCAGGACAGCTCGAGACATTGGCGGTCTAAATGATGGTAGGAGGGAAGGAAGAGTGATCAAATACGTGACATTATAGGATCATAGGCAAAAACCTTGAATCCTGCCGCCCCAGCCATATTTCCAGCTAAGTTATGTTTTAGCGGCAGAAAATCGGTCGCAGCCACTGGATTGGGCCGGTGGGTGTGACGGCTCCATGTGGAGATGCCGTGCCTGCGATCCAGAACGTCGAGCGCCGAGGCGCCGTCTATTACTGGCGCCGTACCGTCCGTTTTCAGGATGGTAAGCCTTTTACCCTACGCCTCAGCCTCCGAACGACCGCCCAGGCGGTGGCGCGCAGCATGGGGTGCGCGATGACGGCGAAGAGCGAGACGCTAAAGATGACTTTGGGCCAGCACGGCCGAGCCGCAAGTCTGACGATCGCCCAGAGGGCCGGAATCTTCCGCGAGGCGATGGAGGGGATGCGCGATCATCTCGAGCGGGTCCACGTCGGCTACCAGCGCACCGATCCCGACGCGACCTTCATGATCGAGGGCCTCGTCGCCATCTACGAGGTGATGCTGAGGGATTTCGTCGTGAACGGCGTCCCGGAGAACGTAGGAAGCCGCGAGCACGTCGAGGCACGTTTTTCCGGACTGACGGACGAGCAGAAGGAGACGCTGATCGACTTCTTCGCAGACCGACCGGACTGGCGCGAACGGTCGCATGACAAGGCGGCTCAGGATCTTCGAACGGTGGGCGTCGCCGAGACCGAGGACAATCTCGACATTGCCCGGAAGGTCAATCTTGAGGGAAGGCTGGCGGCCGCGCTGGAATATCGGCGTCGCCTCGTCGATCCGGCGACGATGTGGGCGACCATGACCGACGATCGTGGCCCGGCCTCGGCGATGCCCTTCGCCGCTGTTGCCGCTGCCCCTGCGGCTGTTCCTGCCCCGGTCCCGCCGCACGTGCCCGAGGTGGCCGAGCCTTGGGCGTCGATGACGCCGACCCAGGCCGCGGAGCGGTTCATCGCCGACAATCCCAAGATCGTTGGTGACGCAAGACGAAAGGCGCGCTGGACGGAGAAGACCCGGACCCAGTTCCTGTCGGCGGCGCGCCTGCTTGAGAAGAGCTATGGCGCACGCCCGATACGCCTCGTCGTGCGCGAAGACGTGGTCCGGCTTAACGAGCATTTTTCCCGTCTGCCCGTCAGTCACCACAAGTCGCGGCGCCACGACGCGATGTCGCTCGAGGAAATCTGTCGTGAGGCGGAGGCGGAGATCGAGGCCGGCACGCGCGATGCGAAGACGATCGGGCTCCAGTCGATCAGCACGAACCGCCACTTCCTCTTCCTGAAGGAATTGGTGGCATGGGTCGGAAAGCAGGTCGACGGCGTCGCCACCATCGACTGGTCGGACTTCCTCTATGAGGATGATCGCGACGCGCGCGATCAGCGGGACGCGTATACCGAGGAGGAAGGACGGCAAATGTTTCGTCTGCCGATCTGGACCGGGTCGCGGTCTCTCGGGCGTCGGCTCGAGCAGGGGACCGAAATTTGGCACGACGCGGGTTTCTGGGTGCTGCCCATCGCCTGGTACACCGGCTGCCGGCGCGAGGAGATCTGCCAGCTGACGCTCGACGAAATCGGTGAGGAGAACGGCATCTGGTTCTTCACGATCACCGACGTGAACGGCGGGCGCGTCAAGGACAGGGCGGCAGTTCGACTGGTGCCATTCGCCGACGAACTGATCCGGCTCGGGCTGCCGGGTTATGTCAGGGCGCTGCGCGCCGCGGGTGAGACGATGCTGTTCCCCGAGCTTCGGACCGCGTCGGGCAAGCGGAGCTATGGGGACGTCTATTACAAGAACTGGTGGATGAAGATCGCCCGGAAGCTGGACTTCATCGAGCCGGGCCAGGCCATCCACTCGTTTCGTCACACGGTCACGACGGAGCTGAAGCACCGTGAGGTATTCCTCGAGACCCGTGCAGACCTCGTCGGCCATACCATGAGCGGGGAAACCGCCGGTCGCTACTCGAAGGCGGCGCGGCTGACTCGGCTGAAGGGGGCGGTCGACCAGATTCCCAAGGTTACCGACCGCCTTCGGCCGCTGCCGACGCGTCTTTTGCCTAGAGGCTGTTATGAACCTACGGCGAGCGCGGCAGCCTGTTTCATCATAAGGCAGGCGAAGGCGACGACGTGAAGTCCGGCAAGTGTTTCGGCGTAACGCTCATAGTCTTTGACGAGGCGTCGGAAGCGTGTTGCCCAGG